>Ga0302046_10000681_pt1 | contig 33321 bp, 26 predicted proteins | sample RVTome_11_FD_200261 | JGI IMG/M metagenome (GOLD analysis project Ga0302046, IMG submission 200261) | Soil microbial communities from uranium-contaminated site in the Upper Colorado River Basin, Wyoming, United States - RVT147D111 (version 2) ...
CCCGCACCGATGGGCCGGTCGTCTATGCGACCCCTTCGGGGTCGTAACGAATCGGGGGTCGCATCCGTGTACAGGGGCGTTGCCCCTGCCTATTGACTTTCAGCCCTTCGGGCTGGGCGTCAGCATGTCCTTCAGCCCGGAGGGCTGGTGTGTTGGCGAGGTGGTTCTTCATACAGGGGCGTTGCCCCTGCCTACTTGCTTTCAGCCCTTCGGGCTGGGGGAGTCGCGTCGTGTCCGTCAGCCCTTCGGGCTGGGGAGTCGCAGCGTGTCCTTCAGCCCGGAGGGCTGGGCGTCAGCGTTTCCTTCAGCCCGCAGGGCTGAGCGTCAGCGTGTCCTTCAGCCGTCAGCGTGTCCGTCAGCCCGGAGGGCTGGGCGTCAGTAGCCGGTGGCCAGCGCAGCGCCGCCACCGGTCGCGGGGTCATCCTCTCTATCCACCGACCCCGAAGGGGTCGAATCATGTTGCCCCCGTCACGGCCGGTGGCGCGGAACGACGAACTCGCGGCGGACACAAAATGCGGTTGGCGATCGGTCGCGGCTCTGAAGAATCACCCTGCGCTAAACAGGTACGCAGACCTGGACCACCCTGCCCTGAGTCAAACTGCATAGAATATAACTCGTTTATTTACAAAGCTTTAAGAGAACACATGTCGGGATTTTCAACGATTCCTGGTGGCGGACGCCCTCAGGGGTTGACGGCTCTCGTGCATGCCGATATTATTAGGTATGTGACTAACTAATACGCATGGGGATCCGGGTCGGATGGTTGCGGCGGTCAGAAAAAAAGCGAAGAATAAAAAGCGGCCGGCGACGCAGGAGCGGCTGATCGAGGCGGCCATGGAGCTGATCCATGCCCGGGGGTACCACGAGACGAGTCTGGCGGCGATCGGCGAAAGGGCCAAGGTCAACGCCGGCATGCTCTATTACTTCTTCAGGACCAAGGAGCGATTGCTTCTGGCGGTGCTCGACCGCTACGTCGAATTGTTGGAGCCGATCATCGTTCAGCCGGCCTTGGCAGCGACCGACGACCCGATCGAGCGCGTGTTCGCGATCCTCGATGGCTACCGACAAATGCTCCAGCAAACGGAGTGCAAGGTCGGATGCCCGATCGGGAATCTCGCTCTGGAGCTCAGCGACGCCGGCCAGGCGGTCCGCGAGCGCATCACGTTGAACTTCGCGAACTGGTGCCGGGCGATCGAGAACTGCCTCGATGCCGCCGGCGACGCCCTTCCGGCGGACCTCGATCGCGCGCGGCTCTCCCGATTTGTCCTGACCGTCATGGAGGGCGGCATCCTCCAGGCCCGCGGGCAGCGCAGCGTCGAACCCTTCGACGACGCCGTCGCGCAGCTTCGGGATTACTTCAATCGTCTGCAATTGGCCGGCAAGAAGGACGGAGACACCTAACCGCGCCCACGACGGCGCAAGGGAGTTCACCATGATGAGTGTTTCAAAAAGGGGAACTGCAATGTTACTGTGCGCCGCGGCGCTGCCGACCTTCACGCCGGCGGTACACGCGATTGACGACCCAGGCGACGTGCCATTGTCGAAGCGCATTCTGCGCAAGGAGGCGGTCGTGAAGGCCAGCCCCGCGGACGCGTGGCACGCCTGGACCACGTCGGAAGGCATCGCGTCGTTCTTCTCGAAGGAGTCGATGATCGAGCTGCGCATCGGGGGCCCGTATGAGCTTTACATGGGTGGTTCCGAGCCCGACGCCGCGGGCAAACGCGGCTCGCAGGGATGCAAGATCCTCAGCTACATCCCGCAGCGCATGCTCGCCTTCGAGTGGAACTTCCCGCCCAAGCTCAAATCCCTGCGCGAAAGCGGCGCCAAGACCCAGGTCGTCCTGCGCTTCGACGACCTCGGCGACGGCCGCGTTCGCGTGCGCTTCGCCCAGCTCGGCTGGCAGGATGGCGACGACTGGCAGGCGGGCTACGAATATTTCGAGGAGGCCTGGGATTGGGTCATGTCGCAGTTCGAGCAGAAGATCGGCGGCGGCGATACGCCGGATCGCAGGTCGCCGGTTGACCAGCGGCGCGGATCGGACGTCAAGAAATCCTGGGTAGACGGCCACCTGCGGGTGACGGCCACCTATGGGGCCCAACAGTCGCAGTCGTTTGAGATGGAAATACCCGTTCCGGTCGAGAAGGTCTGGAACGCCATCGCCACCGAGGACGGTTTCCGCGTGTTGGGGGCGGCCGAGCCGCGGATCGAACTGCGACCCGACGGGGCGTATCGATTCTGGCCGCAGGCGCCCAACAAGGTGCTGGCATTCGTGCCCCAGGAGATGCTGTCGACCAGCGGCAGCGCGCCGCCGGAGTTTCCGAACGTCCGCAAAGGGGGGTCGTGGAGCGCGTACGAGTTGGAGGCAGGGAGAGCCGGATCGACGCGGTTGGTCCTGACCTGTCTCGGCTGGCGGCCGGGGGAAAAGGAATGGGACGATGCCTTCGAGTACTTCTTGAAGAGCAATCCGGTGTTCCTGAATCAACTGTACGACAAGCTCGTCGGCGAGCGGCGCCTCAGTCACGTTGATGCCGGCGAATAGGAAGAGGTCATCGCCGCGCCGACCGTGGAGAATTCCGACGGGACCGGCGGCCCTTTGCCCCCCGCCGCCCCGCGAGTAACATGGTCGCGAAGCGGCGGCGAGAGCGACGGGTTCGGCGCTTCGGCCTTTGCTGTCGCCGGGCTCTTGATGCGGTGCTCTGCGTGGAGCGCCAAGGAATCGTCACCGAAGCGCAGTGTCGCCGCCGGCTCGCCGAGGGCGGCGGGAGGAACCCCATGAAATCGCGAATCGCTTTCTTTGTCGCCGTCGTCCTTTGCGGGCTGATCGTCTTTGCCCGACCCGCCCGATCGCAGGAGCCCAAGGGCGAGGGCGCCGGCATGAAAATGCCCAGCCCGGAAGAGATGAAGAAAATGCAGGAGGGAATGAAGAAGTGGATGGAGGCCATGTCCCCGGGCAAGCACCATGAAGCCCTGGAGCATTTCGTCGGCACGTGGAACACGACGACGAAAATGTACTGGGGCGGGCCGGGATCGCCGGCCATGGAAACGAAGGGCACGTCTGACATTCGCTGGGTGCTGGGCAAGCGGTTCCTGAGAGAGGAGCATCACGGCGAAATGATGATGCCCGACGATTCCGGCTCGATGGAGATGAAAAAGGTGCCTTACGAAGGCATCGGAACGATGGGCTACGACAAGCTGCGCAACCTGTACGTCTCGACGTGGATTTCAAACATGTCCACCGGTCTGATGACCATGAAGGGCACCGCGGACCCGTCCGGCAAGGTGTTTCGCGCCTGGGGCGAAATGGACGAGCCGATGCTCGACGTCTACGGCCGATACGTCAAGTTCGTCACGAGGATCATCAGCGAGGACAAGCACGTCTTCGAGATCATCGATCTTCACGCGAGCGACGATTACCAGGTCGTCGAGATCACCTACGAGCGCAAGCGATAGCGAGTGTCATGGAGTGTTCGGCATGGAGGCCGCCGTGTGTAACGACAGAAGTGCAACCCTTAATGAACAGGAGCAAAGAATCATGGCGAATCCCATACCCGACGGTTTTCACACCGTCTCCCCGCACATCGTGATCAAGGGCGCCGGCCAGGCCATCGACTGGTACAAGAAGGCGTTCGGCGCCGAGGAGCTGTTTCGCATGCCGGCGCCCGACGGGAGCATCATGCACGCAGAGATCAGGATCGGTGATTCCCCGATCATGATCGCGGAAGAGTTTCCGACCATGGGGGTCAAGGGGCCGAAGTCCATCGGCGGCAGCCCGGTGACGATCCACCTGTACGTCAAGGACGTCGACAAGGTCTACAACCAGGCCGTCGCGGCCGGGGCCACTGCGGCGATGCCGCCGGCCGACATGTTCTGGGGCGACCGCTACGGCAAGCTGATCGATCCCTACGGCCATCACTGGTCGGTCGCGACCCACATGGAAGACCTCACGCCGGAGCAGTGCAGCCAGCGCGCCGCCGAGTTCTTTGCCAATGCCCCGGGTTGCAGTTGATCGGCTCGCTTTTCTTTGACGGATCGAGAGCCCCGGGACCCCAGCGGACCGGGGCTCTTTTCTTCGTGCGCCGGGCCGATTCATCGCGGAGCGAATCGAATTCGGCGCTCGAAAATCGGTGGACCGGCTCGGGGGCGCGAGCTACGTTACAAACATGAACAAGCGACACAATCCGAGCCGGCGAGAAATGCTACGGGCCGTCGCGAAGAAAGACCCGACCTACGACGGAATCTTTTTTACCGCGGTCCGCACCACCGGAATCTTCTGCCGGCCCTCCTGTCCGGCCAGGCAGCCCAAACCGCAGAACGTCGAGTTCTATCCCACGACGCGCGACGCGCTGTTCGCCGGCTACCGCCCCTGCAAGCGATGTCGCCCCCTCGACGTCTCCGGCCGCCCGCCCGCCTGGGTGCGGCAGTTGCTGGCCCGAGTCGAAAACGACCCGACCGCGCGCCTGCGCGACGGCGACCTGAGAAGGTTGTCCATCGACCCGGCGCGGGCCCGGCGATATTTTCAGCGCCACCACGGCATGACCTTCCACGCCTACCAGCGCGCCCGGCGGCTGGGAGACGCGCTGATCCGTATCCGCCGCGGCGATGATCTCAATACTGTCGCCCTCGGCCACGGATACGATTCACCGAGCGGCTTTCGTGACGCGTTCACCCGCATGATCGGCCGACCGCCGGGCAAGAGCCGCCAGAGCGATTGCATCGTCACGACCCTCATCGAATCCCCGCTGGGGCCGCTCCTGGCGGCGGCGACGAACGATGCCGCCTGCCTGCTCGAGTTCACGGACCGCCGTGCTCTGGAGGTGCAGTTCGACGCGATCCGCAGACGCTTCGATCTGCCGGTCGTTCCGGGGAGCAATGCCGTCCTGGCGCGGCTGCGACGCGAGCTATCGGCGTACTTTGCGGGATCGCTTCAGGCGTTCGCGGTTCCGCTCATCTATCCGGGTACGCCGTTTCAGGAGGCCGTCTGGAATGCCCTGCGGCGGATTCCGTTTGGCGAGACGATATCGTACGAGGACCTGGCGCACGAGGTTGGACGACCGGGCGCGTGCCGGGCGGTAGGCACGGCGAACGGCGCGAACCGCATCGCGGTCTTGATTCCATGTCATCGGGTCGTCAACAAGGACGGAAAGCTCGGGGGTTACGGCGGCGGCCTCTGGCGAAAGCGGTTCCTCCTCGATCTGGAGGCGGCCGCGGGCGGCGATCAATCGGTGCTGCCATTTGACGCCGGCAGGATTCCGGCGGCCGGATGACGCCGGCCGGATGACGCCGGACCGACGCATGAACGAACCCGCGCCGCAGACCCGGCGTATGGTTCGAAACGCGTTGGCGGCCCTTGCCGTTCGAGCAATCAACCGGCGCCGCGCTATGATCCGAACCGGAGCATTCCCCTCGACCCGAAGGGATGAGGGTTTTTCTACCGCAACCGATTCCCATACTTCCGGAGTCGCCGGTTACCACGCGAAGTCCCCGAGGGCGGGAATTGAACAGTGCGGCTCGCAACACGACCGAAGCGCCTGCGCCGATCGCGCCGAGCCACGCCGCCGACAACGACGACGCCCCGGCGGTCGGCAAGGTCGTCCTCGCGTTTATCGCGGTGTACGTCATCTGGGGCTCGACCTACCTGGCGATTCGATTCGCGATCGAGTCGCTTCCGATCTTCCTGATGCCCGCTGCCCGCTTTCTTTCCGCCGGCGCGGGGATGTACGCCTGGTGTCGCTTTCGCGGCGCCCCCAAGCCGACATGGGTTCAATGGCGCGAGGCGTTTATCATCGGCGGCGCGCTGCTATACGTCGCCAATGGCGCCGTCGTCTGGGCGGAGCAATATGTCCCCAGCGGGTTGGCTGCCCTGCTCGTCGCCACGGTCCCGCTTTACATGGTGCTGATGGATTGGTGGCGGCCGGGAGGCGTGCGACCGCGGTCGATTATCTTTGTCGGGCTTTTCCTCGGGCTGGCGGGCATCGGCATCCTGACGGGTCCCGAGAGTTTTGCCGGCGGCAGGCGCGTCCATCTCTGGGGCGCCGCGGCGCTGATGGTGGCTTCGTTCGTCTGGTCGGCCGGCTCGGTCTATTCGCGATCGGTGACCAAGGCGAATTCGCCCTATCTATGGGCCGGCATGCAGATGATCGCAGGTGGCACCCTTCACCTGCTCACCGGAACCATCCTCGGAGAATGGGGCGACCTCGAATGGTCGACGATTGACTCGAACTCCATGGTCGCGCTGTTGTATCTGATCGTGTTCGGATCGATCATCGGTTTTACGGCGTATTCATGGCTCCTCCGTGTCACCACGCCCGCCCGCGTGGCGACTTATGCCTACGTCAATCCCGTCGTGGCGGTGATTCTCGGCTGGTTGATCGCCGACGAGGAGCTCAGCGCCCGGACGATCCTGGCGGCGGCAGTGATCGTCGCTGCCGTGGCGTTTATCACGACGGCCCGCCAACCGAACCCGCTGCCGATCACCGAGGGCAACGTCGAGACAGAGGAGCCCCCGGCGGCCCTTAAAGACCTCTCTGAAGAACCCGAGAAAAAATGCCCCGAGTTAAGCGCTTCGGAGTGTTCCGTATAACGAAATCGCCGCTGGCGGCTCGATTATGGTGACATTATCGGTTTGATATACGCGCCATCTTGCGCTAAAATACTTCGCTGCTATCGTGCGACGCGCGTGGGCAGTCCAAAACCACGCCCGTTTCATTCAGGGCTCCGGCCCCGTCTAGGTAAGCCCGCTAACGAATCCCGTCGCACTCGGGCGGCGGTCAACAACAAGGTAGTCGGGACACGACAACGAAGTCGCACCGCGGAGTGACGAACCCCCGCGGCAACGATGTGAGTCCCACTATCGAATGACCGAGGAGGACCCCGGCCATGATTCAAACCAGGCAGACGGCCTCGGCCGAACGATTCACCGCCGTGACGGACAAGAACATCGCGCGGATGCCCCACTGGAACCGTCTTGACGCGGACTTGCAGGAAGCGGTTCGCGTCGTTTCAACGGTGCTGCCGTTCCGCACCAACGCCTACGTCATGCGCGAGCTGATCGACTGGAGCCGCGTGCCGGACGACCCCATGTTTCAATTGACCTTCCCGCAGCGCGGGATGCTCGCGGACGAAGACTACGACGCGATCAGGCGGTTGATACAGCGAGGCGCGCCCGGACCCGAAGTGAGCCGGGAAGCGAACCGGATTCGCATGGGCCTGAATCCCCATCCGGCCGGGCAGATGACCCACAACGTCCCGACCTGGCGCGGCCAGCCGATTCCCGGCATGCAGCACAAGTATCGCGAGACGGTGCTGTTTTTCCCGAGCCAGGGCCAAACCTGCCACGCCTATTGCACGTTTTGCTTTCGATGGGCGCAGTTCGTCGGGATCGACGAGCTCAGGTTCGCCAGCAACGAGATCGAGCGGCTCGTCGGCTATCTGTCCGAGCACAAGGAGGTCACCGACATCCTCTTCACCGGCGGCGATCCGATGATCATGAGCTCGAAGATTCTTCGCCGATACGTTGAAGCCCTGCTGATCCCCGAGCTCGATCACGTCCAGACCATCCGCATCGGCACCAAGTCGGTCGCCTATTGGCCGCAGCGCTTCGTCACCGACGCCGACGCCGACGACGCGCTCCGGCTGTTCGAGGACGCCGCCGCCGCGGGGCGCCACGTGTCCATCATGGGCCATTACAGCCACCCGGTCGAGCTGTCGACGGACATGAGCCGAGAGGCGATTCGCCGCATTCGCGCCGCCGGCGCGAACATCCGAATGCAAAGCCCGATCGTCCGGCACATCAATGACAGCCCGCAGGTCTGGAGTGAATTGTGGCGCACCGGCGTGCGCCTCGGCTGCATTCCCTATTACATGTTTATCGAACGCGACACCGGGGCGCGAAACTATTTCCAAATCCCCCTGGCTCGCTGCTGGCAAATCTATCAAGAGGCCTACAGTTCCGTGTCGGGCCTGGGACGGGCCGTTCGCGGTCCTTCGATGTCGGCGCTGCCGGGCAAGGTTCACGTCCTCGGCGTCAGGAAGCTCGCCGGCCAGGAGGTTTTCGTCCTGCAATTCCTACAGGCCCGCGATCCTGCGCTGGTGCGGCACCCGTTCTTTGCGAAGTTCGATCCCCGGGCGTCGTGGTTCAGCGATCTGGAGCCCGCGACCGAGGCGGACAGGGCCTTCTTTCCCGAGTTCGGCCAGGCCGGCGAGTCGCCCACCGTTCCCCTCGGCGTGCCGAAGCGGGCCGGCCTGTCGCCCGGCGCATCGTTCGCTCATCGACTCGAGTGGATGGCGCCGCAATAGGCGGCGGCGCGGTCATTCCATGAGGATAGAGGCGGTGCGGAGAATATCGTCAATTGAAGGCAGAACGAGTTCCGCGGCGGGGCCGAGCGGAATGTACGTATCGTCGCCGACCACGCGACGACAGTGAATTCGTCCGCCGCCCTGTTCGGCGAGCAGGGCAAGAATCGCCTCGCCGACGCCCCCGCTCCTTCGCCCCTCGTCCACGACCACTACGCGTCCGATGTCTCCGGCGTGCTCGAGGATCGCTTCCTCGTTAAGCGGCAATAACCATCGCAAATCAACAATTCGCGTCTCGACGCCCCGGGCACGCTTCAGCTCGCGCGCCGCCTTCAGCGACATGGGCACGCCGTTGCCGTAGGTCACCATCAGTAGGTCCTTTGCCTGCGGATGATAGACTCGCGGCTCGCCGGGCCGAATCGCCTCCGGCGGCGGCGGATAAGGAAACAGCCACTCGCCGTCGCCCTCTTCAAAGAGGTCCTTCGTCACGTACAGGGCGATCGGCTCGAGAAACGCGATGATCCGTCCGTCGACTTTGGCCAGCGCGGCACAGGTGCGCAGCATCGCCGCCGCGTCGTCGCCGCGCGAAGGGCACGCGACGATCAACGAGGGAATGTCGCGCAGGGCGGCGATGCTGTTGTCGTTATGAAAGTGCCCGCCGAAGCCCTTCTGGTAGGCGAGCGAAGCGATGCGCACGATCATCGGGTTGCGGAACTGGTCCTGCGAGAAGAACTGAAGCGAGCAGGCCTCGCCGCGAATCTGATCGCAGGCGTTGTGAAAATACGCCAGGTATTGAATCTCGGGCACCGGCAGCATGCCCATCGTCCCCATGCCCTGAGCCAGGCCGAGAATCGTCTGCTCGTCCAGCAGGGTGTTGAAGACCCGCGCCGCCTTGAACTTCTTGTGCAGACCCGCGGTGACGTAATACACGCCGCCTTTCTGCGCGACGTCCTCCCCGAAGACCAACACCTGAGGATACTTGACCATCAGGTCCACCAGCGCCGCGTTGATCGACGTGGCCAGATTCCTCGGCTCGCCTTCCTCGGGCAAATTGTCCTGGCCCCCGAACGCCGCGGCGCGCTCGTCTCGTCCCGCCGTGCGCCGCGCCTCTGTCATCACCGCGTCCACGTGCAGCGGCGCCAACGGCGCGACGATCTGCGACCGCGAGGATAGCCGCGGCCGCGCCACGGCCGCGTCGGCAGCCGTCCGCACCCTTTGGCGAATCGATTCATAACGATTCAGGATGTCCGCCGCCGAAAGGAGTCCGGCCTCGATCACCAGCCGCGCGGACTTCAAGAGCGGGTCGTTCGCCTCGGTCGCCGCGATCTCGGCCATCGTGTGGTAGGCCGGCTCGAAATCCGTCCCCGCGTGGCCCAGCATGCGAATCGTCCGAATGTGCAGAAACGTCGGGGCGCGATGCGACCGCACAAACTCGACCGCCTGGGAGACGACACGATGGCACTCGACGAGATTCAGGCCGTCCGCCTGAAAGTAATGAAGACCGGGCCGGGCGCGAATGCTCGCCTCCACCCAGCCGGGCGGCGTGCGAACGCTGATGCCCAGACCGTTATCCTCGCAGACGAATAAAATCGGAACCGGCAACGACTGATAGGCGGCCCACGCGGCGGCATTCAGCGCCCCCTGGGCCGTGCTGTGATTCACCGTTGCGTCGCCGAAACTGCACACGACGATGCTGTCGGCCGGCACCGGCAGCTCATGCCCGATCTGCTGTCCGCGGCGAATGGCGATCGCGCAGCCGACGGCCTTGGGCAGGTGGCTGGCAATGGTGCTGGTCTGCGGGAGAATCCACATCGGGACCGAGCCCCAGACTTTATGCCGCCCGCCGGCGATGGGGTCGTCGGCGCTGGCCGCCTGCGACAGGACGACGTCGCGCACGACGTCGATCTCCGGAAAGTGCCGCGCCCGCTCGACGAAGAACGCGCCGCTGCGATAGTGAAGAAAGGCCGGGTCCGTGGGCCGCGTGAGTCGCGCGACGACGGCGTTGGATTCGTGCCCCGCCGAGCCGATCGTGTAAAAGGCGGCGTTTTGCGCCCGGAGCCAGCGGGCAATCAGGTCCAGGTGCCGCGCCGTCATCTGCGATTCAAGAAGTTCGACGAGATCGCGGCCGGTCATCGCGGCGCCATCCGCCAGCGGCGCGTCCATCTCGCGGCGCCGAACCTGCGAACCGCTCCATGCGCGAAGGAACTCGACGAACTTGCGATCGACGACTTCGGCTCTGTTAAAAGTCGTGGCGGCGGCCATACGCTCAACATAGCCGCGGCGTGCGGACCGCGTCAAAACCGCCTGCCCCCCGCGGCGCGGCGATGTCGACTACAATGCCGCCGTGACCCCGCCGCCTGTTCAACAGTCCCGCTCGCCCGGCGCCGTACGACTCTTCGAAGTCGCCGGAATCAGCGTCTATCTCCATTGGACCTGGGGCGTCGTCGCCCTGATTCTCCTGTCGACGCGAAACAACGTTTATCAGTCGCAGATTTGGAACGTCCTCGAATACCTGTCGATCTTCGCCATCGTTCTGATGCACGAGTTCGGCCATGCCTTCGCCTGCCGCAGCGTCGGCGGCCGCGCCGAGCGGATACTCCTCTGGCCGTTGGGCGGCGTCGCGTATGTGAGCCCGCCGCGGAGGCCGGGGGCGCTGCTGTGGAGCATTGCAGCGGGACCGCTGGTCAACGTCGCGCTCGTGCCGCCGACGGTGATACTGGCCTACTTTTCGCAGTCGGTCTTTCCGAGCGCCGACGCCGACTTATACCAGTTCATCGACATGGTCGCGACGATCAACCTCATCCTGCTGATCTTCAACATGCTGCCGATCTATCCCCTCGACGGAGGGCAGATCGTCCACGCCATCCTCTGGTTCTTCATGGGACCGTGGCGCAGTCTCAACGTCGCCGCGTGCATCGGCCTCGTCGGCGCCGCCGGCGTATTGGTGCTCGCGCTGATCAATCGAGATTTCTGGTTCGTCTTCCTCGCGTTCTTTGGCATCACGCGAAGTCTCGAAGGCATGCGCCAGGCCCGGGGACTCAAGGGCATGCTCCAGCGGCCGCGACACGAATTCGCCCGGTGCCCGATCTGCCGCGAGGCCCCGCCGCTGGGCGCGCTATGGCGCTGCCGCTGCGGCCAGGTGTTCGACACCTTTGCGCAGGCCGGCCGATGCCCGCGCTGCGGCGAGTCGAACGCGGTCACGATGTGTCCCCTCTGCGGCGAGATGAGCTCCACCGACCGTTGGGGAATGATCCGCTCGGAGGCGGCCGTCGCGCCTTATGGGTGACGATGAAATCGCCGGCAACCGGCGCCGCGGGGCTTCGAATTACCGAAGCAGCGTGCGCGCCGCCTGCCAGGCCTCCTCCATCTTCTGCTTCGAGGCGACGAGCTGCTCGATCGTCATGTTCATGAATGGGTTATTGCCGGACGCCCGTACTTTCCGCGGTCGTCCGCGTCTGCCTTTCTTCTTGCCTTTCCTGTTGCCGCCTTCGCTGCGGTACGCAGCCCATCGCTGCTTTTGTGCTTGACTGATCCTGCGACGAGCCGCCGCTGACATTTTCTTCCGCGTTTTCTTGGCCATACTTACCTCCGAGTTATGTGGCTCCATAGGGCGAGTAAGAATAACAACCGCCTCGCAATCGTCAAATGGCTTTGCCCGATTTTCCCGCCGATCGCCCATCCGGAGCGCCGTTGTGTCCGATGGGCGACCCGGGCCAGAACCCGAGGCCTATCCGCCGTGCGTCAGGTCGAACGCCGACCTATCGAGTTCGACAATCTGCACCTGTCCCCGATGCCATGTCAAATGTAGACTGCCGGCGGGCCAATCCGCGTCCAGGATATCGTCGCAGAGTAAGAGTCTCACGACGTCACACCAAAGGCCGCTGGCAAACGGGGTCGAATACCTGTAGGTCCAGCGGCGCCCCTCCCGGCGTGCCCGACGGCCGAAATAACTGCCCGGTCCGAGCGTAGCCGTGCCGTCGCCTGCCTCTCGCACGGACAGAGAAATAACGCTCCAGGTATTGCCGGCTGCGGGGGAAATCAACCGGTCGCCAGAGCGATCGGTGGCGATTGATGCGGACGATTCGCGGATCAGGCCGACTTGGCGATGCGGTCGAAGGCGACTTCCAGCCGGTCCTTGACCATCTGCATGTTCTGGGGGCGGTCGGCGCGCTCGGTCTGACAGCAATCCTCGATCAGCTTCATCAGCGTGGCGTCGAGTTGCAGCGAGCGATCGAGGTTGGGGTTGCGCCACGGGTCGAGATTGATGCCGCCCTTCGAGACGCTGGTGGTGTTCAGCTCGGTCTCGACGGAGCGGCCGAGAAAGGTCCGGTGCATGGTCGCCCCGAGGCCGAAGACGTCGGTTCTGGCGTCGAGGGCCTGGCGATCGACCTGCTCCTTGGCGATGAAATCTTTCGTGCCCTGGATGCGCTGCTTGCGGGTGAACATCGCACAGGCCTGCCCGAAGTCGATCAGCGTCGGGCGGCCGTTCTTGGCGCAAAGGATGTTCTGCGGCTTGAGGTCGGCATGGACAAAGCCGCGGCGGTGCAGTTCGTGCAGACCGTCGGCGACGTGCCAGAAGACCTTGACGACCCGATGGAGCTCGGAATTCTCGGCGAACTTGTCGAGGGGGATACCCTCGACGTATTGGAGGATGTTGTAGGCCTCGATGGCCCGGAGCTTGCGCTTGACGATACCGTACTCGTGCGACTTTCGCAGGGCGGGGTGGCTGTTGTTGACGCCGACGTCGAACTCGTTCTTGAGCTGGCGAATCTGGGACTGCCAGTTCGGCGCGCTGGCGGAAACGTATTTCTTGCAGTAGAGGGCGCCGTCGCGCGTGTCGCGCATCAGGGCGACCTTGGTGCCGGCTCCGGTACCGAGGTCGCGAACGAACATCAAGCTTTCGAGTCGCTTAGCCATGGACGCTTCGCCCGGATCGGCGCCGGCGGCCTCGCGAGGCAAGAGAGCGCTTCGGACGGGGCTGTCCCGTCATGACCATCGAGCGGCCGCTGTCAATTTGCCTGATCGCCGAACGTGCCGGACCCCGCCGATTCTCATCCTCAATGAGCGAGCCGATGCGGCCGGCGGTTGAATGCTCGGCGGCTTCGGTCTGGTTTCGGCTTGTTCCGGCCCCAAAACCCCTCCTCGGTCACATGGGTTCTCTTGGAATTCGACGGCACCATCATCCTCTCGACGTGAACTGGATGGGCGGTCCGGGGGTGTACCAGGATAAGGATAAATAGCGGGTCGCCCAGCCCGGAGACTGCACGCGCCTGCCGCCCTGTCGTTCACATTCTCCATCACTATAACGGCCGACCACCTGTCTTTCTACATGGGATAAGGGCCTAGGCCGGTGAGGCAGATCGTCGCATTGGGTAAATGCCCCCAATCATCACCTCGAGAAGTCGGGGGCCAGACCCCCGGCAGCCGCCTTGTTGACCCCGTCGCGAGGTGGAACGGGACTTGCGGGAAGGGTCTGACGCCTCGCGCCGTCGGACCGGGCGATTCGGTTCAAAGAGGGGGAATGGCTATGAACGGGCTCGCGAGAAATCATACCGCCGCCTGGGGTCTGCGGCGCCGATGGCGAAGGACAGTAGCCGTCCTGCGCTGGTTGCTTCGGGCCCGCCCCCGGCGCGCCGCAGCGACGGCGCCGGGCGACCGGCGATCCGGGCTGGGTCCGCTGGTCTGCTATCACGTCGATTAACGGCCGGCCTGTCTTTCAAATTCGGACCCTAATGTCGGTCGAACTCGTCGCCGCGGAACGTCGTGCCGAGATAGGCCTCCCGTACGTTCGGGTCATTGATCAGGTCGCGCGGTGAACCCTCGGCGATGACCTTGCCTTCGTGGATGATGTAGCTGCGGTCGGTGACCTCCAGGGTCTGGCGGACATTGTGATCGGTCAGCAGGAAGGACAGGCCGAGGGTCTCGCGAAGTCGGCGTATTTCTCGTTGCAGGTCCTGAACGGCGATGGGATCGACGCCGCTGAACGGCTCGTCGAGGAGGATGATGGCCGGCTGGGTGATCAGCGCCCGGGCGATTTCCAGTTTCCGACGCTCGCCGCCCGACAGCGTTCGCGCTTCCTGATGGGCGTTTCGCTGCAAGCCGAACTGCGCCAGGAGTTCCTGCGTCTTGCGGCGCCGGGTCTCCGGCGAGATGCCCTTGATCAACTCGAAGATGGCCAGCAGGTTTTTTTCGACACTCAGTCGGACGAAGACGCTGTTTTCCTGCGAGAGATAGCCGACGCCTTTCTGCGCGCGGCGGTACATGGGCAGGTGCGTGATTTCCTCGCCGTTGAAGTTGACGCGGCCGGCGTCGGGTTTGACCATGCCCATCGTCATGCGAAAGCTGGTCGTCTTGCCGGCGCCGTTGCGGCCGAGCAGACCGACGATTTCACCGCGGCCGACGTAAAAGCCGACCTTGTTGACGACGATGCGCCCGCCGTAGGACTTGACCAGATCGCGCGTCTCGAGGAGGCGGACCCCGGCGTCCGGGTGCGAGCGTGTCAGCGGTTTTTCCGAGGCGCCTGGCAAGGTGCGGTTTCCATCCCACGGATCGGATGACGGGGTCATACCGGTTGCAAAGCGGGGAAGTCTATCGCCGCGGCGCGGGAATGGAAACGCCGCGGCATCGCCGCCCCCGCAGGGGGCGCTCGCCAAACGCGGGATCGGTCTGGACGCAGTTTCGCCGCGCGGATCGATCGACGCGGCGACGCCCCTCACCGAATCAGCCGCATGCGGCCGACGTTGGGGATAATGGCCGGCGTTTCGCGCGACAACCGGTGGCCGCTGGGCCAATAGACAAAAAAAGCCCGGCCGATGAGCTGGTCGCCGGGCACGGTGCCGAGCTTGTAATCGCCGCGATATTCGAGCATCGGGCAGACTTCCCACCAGAGTCGCGCATCTTTGCTTTGCGGGCTGTTGTCGCCCATGCAGAAATAATCCGGAGGATCGTCGCGCAGGAGCGTGGGGCTCCTGGCCGTGCCCCATCCCGGATAGCCGGCGCGCGGATTGCGAATGCCCTTGGTGCTGGCGTTGTCGAGCCGACCGTCCGAGCGGTAGTACACGTCGCGATGCACGGCGAGATGATCGAGCTCCAGGGTCCAATCCGCGGCGGTCAGGACGACGCTCGGCTCCGATTGGATCCCCGACGTGCCCAGGCGGATCAGTTGCCGGAGGTCTGGCCCGTACTGAGTGTCGTCGGTCGCCAGGACCTCTCGCCCATCCACGCGCAGTGCCACGCGATAATCGACGTTCTCAAATTCGATCCGGTACCGGCCGTGCGGGATCAAGGCAGAAATGTCGCCGTCGTCCAGCAACTTCGGAACTTTGTCCGCGTTGAGGCGAAACAGTTCCAGGTGTCCGGCTGCTTCGATGCGGGCCACGAATGTAATACCGTCCTTGGTCAATCGAAGCTCCAGGTATCCATCGCCGCCGGTCGGGCGAAGGACAAAACTCAGTTTCACGTCGCTGACGGGCGTGCTCCCCTCGAAGATCGACTCGACGTTTCCAAGATGGGCGGTGATGTCGTTGTAGCCGTAGTAGTCGTGGATGGGACGGCCGGAAAGACGCAACCGGTGCGGCGAATCGTCCGGCGGGTCGAATCGAACGCGCGGCATCCGCGCGTCCCAGCCGCAGGCGGCTTCGCCGTCCGGTTCCCATCGAGGCGGCCGGTAGCCATAGGACTCGGCGCGCTGTCGATCGGGAACGAAGTCATGGTCGTAGTGGATCATCCAGAGGCACGACTGCGCGATGGCGGGCTTGCGCCGGATCTTCAGGACGCGGGCAAGTCGATCCTGCTGGTCGGGTGAAAGGCGCGGCCTGTCGGGTGAGTTCACCGGCGGCTCGGATTGGAGCGTGTCGAGGATGTCTCCATCGACCTTTTCGATCGAAGCGGTATAGACGTCGCCATCGAGAATCTGCAGCACTTCGCCCGGCAGGCCGATGAGGCGCTTGATGAAGTTCGTCTCGCCGTCCTGCGGATCCTTGAAGACGACGACGTCCCACCGCCGGGGCCCGAGCAGGTCGCCGCCGATGTCGTAGGGCCATTTGAGGACGAGGATGCGGTCCCCGGCGCTGGCGATGAGTCGCTCGTCCTTGTTTAACTGGCTGTTGCGCCCTTCGGCAAACCCGCAATTCGGACAGATCGACGCGAATCCCTTAACTTTGTCCAGTGTTCCGGCTTGAATCGTCCCATCCGGAAGCCGCTGCGGCTCGCGAATGCCGAAGGCGTAGGGATACCGGCACAGATCGCAGCGGTGCTGGACGTGCTGGCCGTAGAGGCCGGGGGCCATCGAACCGGTCGGTATGACGAAGGCCTCGACGAGAAACGCGCGAAAGACGAACGCCAGGATGAAGGCGACGACGATGGATTCAATCGTGTCGCGGATGCCGTCGGGCCGGGGGGAGGATGGTTTCAGCGCGTCAAAGGCCGGATCGAAGGTCGCCCTCGACGAAGCCGATCGGGTGGTGACTGACGGGCCGGCCATGAATCTCCCTGTCGCTACCCGTGATCCCCGGGCAATTTCACAATATCCTTCCCATGACGAACGGTCAAAACCGCGTCCCTATTCGGTTGAGCCCGGGGGATGCGGCGTTGCTTCGGAGTCCGTCGGATTCTCGTCCCCTGCGTCTGTGTACGCCGCCGCCCCGTCGCGGTTTGGTGCGGCCGGCGAAGTCGCCGCCCGAACCGGACCCGTATCGCCTGGATGATGGATCAGAAGCGCGTTCACATCGTCGTCAATCCGATATCGGGTCGCTACGGGAGCCGCCGGTTCGTCCGCGATTTGGCGCGGCGCGTCGAGGTCGCGGGCTGGCAGGTGCGCGTCACGCGCACGCGCGGCGCCGGAGACGCGGCGGCGGCGGCGGCCGATAGCTGCCGGCGCGGTGACCAGGCCCTGCTCGTCGTCGGAGGGGACGGCACCATCAACGACGCCGCGTCGGGAATGGTCGGGCAGGGAGTCCCGATCCTGGCGGCGCCGATGGGCACCGAAAACGTCCTCGCCAAGTACCTCGGCATCCGTCGCGACGCGGCGGTCCTCTGCGGCTTGCTAGGGCGGGGACGGGAACAGGCATTCGACCTTCCCCGAATGAACGACCGGCAGTTTCTCATGCTGGCCGGCGTCGGCTTTGACGCCGAGGTCGTCCGGCGGCTTAGCCAGTCACGGCGCGGCCACATCACCTACGCGAGCTACTTCTGGCCGACGTGGCGCACGCTTTGGAGCTATCACCAGCCGCAGCTTCTGATCGAGACGGACGGTGAGGAACTGTTTCGCGGTCGAGGACTGGCCTTCGTCGGAAATATCCCGCGCTACGCCCTGGGCCTTCGGCTCCTTCCGCAAGCCGATCCGACCGACGGACTCCTCGACGTTTGCGTCTTCGAGTGCGGCTGGCAGGCGCCGCTGGTTCGGCACTCGCTCAACGTCCTGGCGCGGCGGCACCTTTCAACGCGAGGGGTGCGCCATGCCAGGGCACGGAGCATTCGCATCTCCTCGCCGCAGCGCGTTCCCGTCGAACTGGACGGAGATTTCGCCGGATACCTGCCGGCGCATTTCAAGATGACGGACGCCCGAGCGCGAATGATCGTGGGGCGCGGGCCGTAAAGCGGATAGTCGCAAGAATCCGCGGGGCCGCCGACATCCGTTTATCAATGCCTTGCCGCGTAGTTTCTTGAACGCTACCTGAGCCCCGGGAGGGATCTCTAATGACTTCACGCGCTTCTGCAACCATCGTCAGACCCCGGAAAATCGATACGGCCCATCGTCTCGCCGTCTGCTTCGGCACCTGCGCCTGCCTGGTGGCGGCCGGCGGAGGGGAGTGCATCAATTCGATCTACGGCACCGGCTCGATGGCCAGGAACTTCGTCGCGTCGTTGGACGGCGCGTCGGAGCGGCCGACGCCGGCCAATACGACGGCAACCGGGATGGGCACCTTCACGCTCAACGACGCCGAAGACATGCTCGCCTACGACATCTCCGTCAGCGGACTGACGGGCGACGTGACGGACGCCCACTTTCACTTCTCGGCCAGCGGCGCCGACGGATTCGGCTCCTTCATGCTTCCCGGCGGCACCGACGGCACGATCACGCCCAACGTCGTCAACGACGGAAGCGGCGGGGCGACGGCGCAGGGGGCGCTGGCGGTCAATTCCCAGGACGTCGCCAATCTCCGCATCAATTATCTCTACGTGAACTTCCACACCGCGCAGTTTCCGTCGGGCGAGGTGCGGGGAAACATCGTTCCGGCGCCGTAGGGATGAGAAGAGACCTGGGACTTGGGACCTGGGGCTTGGGCGTGGGACGTGGGGGCGTTGAGGGGGGTGCACAGTTCGCCGGGGGGCCCGAACCGGGGACGGCCCGGCTCGCGTGATGCGGCGGACGGAGATTCGCCAGGATCAGGATTCGAGCGCCGGGAGAGTCAGAATGGGGTACCCACTCGCTTCCATGACCGATAGTTTGATTTCCATCGAACGATCACTGCGAAGACCGAGTTCGTCCGCGACCGCGGTGCTTCGTAGTGCGCGTTAATGGCGCGATGAGTTGTTCGTATAGACCGAAGAGAAATTCCAATCGCTGACGCTCGCTGGTAAACGGCTGGCGGCGGTAACAGGCGTCGACCGCCTTGTCGAGCCGTTCGTGCGCCCGGCGAAGCGGCGCCGGCATCGCGTCGGGATCGTACAAGCCCGCCAGCGTGGAATCAGGAAACTGCTCTCGGGCATCCAGAACCGCCTGGGCCCCTTCCTCCACGCGCTCGCGCTTCGCGTCGGTCAACTCGTGCGGCCACGGGAAATTGTTATAAACGAGACGAGTCGAGTATCGGAGGTCCGACTTGATACGCCCGCACACCTGTCGGACCCAGGCCATGTGCATGGCGCTGGAAAGCACGCCGAAGTGGTACATAGTCGCGCGCGGCACGAACAGGCAACTGTCGTGGACGACGTGATTCGGCGAGAAGTAACTCAGGGGAATGTATCGCCGGTTTTCCGAGCTGTGCCGCGGCACCAGCACGTAGCGGGATTTCGGCTGGCGAATCTCGCCGAAGAGCGCAGGGTATTTCGCCAGCTCGCGGGTGGTTTCCCGCACGCTGACGATCCGAAAGCGGCGCACCTTGCCCACGCGCGTGCGAAGCTCTTCGGACCCACGAATGATTTCGGGCGGCGCGTTCACGAGCCAGAGGCACCAGCGTGGAATCCCGTGCAGGTATTCCTTGGCGCTGACCAGCGGTTTGACGTACGGCATGACGCGCGGGTCCCGGGCGATGATGTCCTGTCGCTCGTCCTCCGACAGAATCAGGTTCCCGTTATCGTTCGGCATGTTCCCGAAGACCATCTCCGGTACGCCTGAAACGGGGCGCTCGCGGCTTTGCAGCAGAATATCCGGCCCCTCGACCAGGTACGGATTGATGTTGCCGACCTCGGTACAGGTTGAATCGTTCGAGTCGCCCGAGTGTTCCCAGAGTTTCCGAATGGCCGGTGCGCCGGGACCAAAACCGATGATGACCACGTGTACATGGGCTTTGCCGCGTGCCTCGCTTTCCCACGAGAAGGTCCGATGCGCGAAATGAATGGTCAGCCCGTTCCGACGAAACAACTCGCTCCACAGCACGCCCGGCTGTTCGCCTTGCGTGATCGAGTTCGTGGAAACGAACGCGGCGCGGATGTCGTGCCTCCCCATGTATTGCTGAGCGCGCAGGTACCAGCAACAGACGTAATCCAGCACGCCCGCGCCCGACACACCCTCGAACACAGACGCCATGTCAGCCGCCTGGTCCTTGTTGCGCGCCTTCTTTCCGACAAACGGTGGATTGCCGAGGATGTAGGTGCACTGCTCCGCGGGAAGGAGGTCGTTCCAGTCGGCCCGCAAAGCGTTGTCATGTCGGATGTGTGGTGAGTCGGTAAGGGGAATCGTGGCCTTCTGCTGGCCGAAACGCTCAAACAGCATGTTGTTCATCTGGTGGTCCATGAGCCACATAGCCACCTCGGCGATGCGCACCGGCCACTCCTCGATCTCAACCCCGTGGAACTGACTCACGTTGACCAACGCGCTGGCCCGAATGTCGCCATCCGACGGAGTGTCGCCGAATCGCGCCTGGATGATGTCCAATTCCAGGCGGCGCAGCTCGCGATAGGCAAGCACAAGAAAGTTCCCGCAGCCGCAGGCCGGGTCAAGGAATCGCATCTCGCCAAGCCGCCGGTGAAATGGGGCCAGTTCCCGACGGTTCCGGCGGATCGACTCGAATTGTGCGCGCAGCTCATCCAGAAACAGCGAGCGAATGAGCTTCATGATGTCGCGCTCGGACGTATAGTGCGCGCCGATCTGCCGCCGCTCCCGGTCGCCCATGATGTTCTGGAACAGCGAGCCGAAAACGGCGGGGCTGATCTTTTCCCAACGGAAATTGCAGCATTGTAGGAGTGCCACGCGCATCGGGGCGTTGAAATCGGGAAACCTTAATTGCTCGGCGAATAGCTCCCCGTTCACGTAGGGAAGTGCGGCGAGGTCTTCGTCGAGATTCTTCTGTCGGCGGTCCTCTGGCATGTTCAGAACCTCGAACATGCGACTGAGCTGCGCGCCGCTGTCCGAGCCGTCCTCGCGGGTGCGGTTCAGTATGAATTGGCTGAAGGCGTCCGGCTCGAAGATGCCCGTATCTTCTGCGAAGAGGCAGAACAGAATGCGGACCATGAACCGTTGTAGGTCATGGCCGGCGTAACCTCCTTCCTCCAGGCGGTCATGCAAGTTTGCGAGTCGTTGTGTCGCATCGAAGTTGGCCGGGTCTTCCTCATCGAGGCGCCGGGTTTCATACCCGGCGATGAAGGCGAAGTGCCGAATAAACTGCGGCAGGTCTCGGAGTGTGAAATCGATGCTTTGATGCGCGGAGTCCTCGGCCTCAAGATCGTGCAGGGCGATTCGAGCGAAGTCGGAGACGATGATGTACCGCGGCGTCTCTTCGGCGCGTCCCTCGTTTTGCAGGTTCTGGATGTAGTTGACGGCCTGGGATTGGGCACTCGAAAGATTGCCGCCGCGCGACTTGTGCTCGGCGATCAACTTTCCTTTCCAGAATAGGTCGATAAAATCGTACTTCCCCTTGAGGTTGCGGACCGGTTCCTCGAACGAAGCGACGGTTCGCCGGCGAATGCCGAAGACGTTAAAGAACTCGTTCCAGAAGGTCTGTGCTTCAGCGCGCTCGCGGCTTGCTTCGGACCATTCACGGGCGAAAGTGGTGGCGCGTTGACGAATCTCGTTCCACGCAAGCGGCATAATCAAAAGAATACGCAGGATCGGACGAGTAGCACAGCGATGACTTCCTTGGTAGATCGTCGGGTCGATGACGCCGACCTACGGCACGCTGTCTGCTTTTCATGATGCGCGGCAATCTTCGGCGCTGAAGCGGCAAGTGGATCGCAGCAATTCACAGCCCCTCCCCGGCCTTTGCAAAGCCACATTCAAGCTGCTATAACCCCCGATCCAATGCGATGACGGCGACACCGAGACCGAGCGTCGGCCGGAGGGCCGGGACTTGAGCCAGTTTTCCCTTCCCTGGACCCCCAAATCCCCTCAGAAGCTCGGCGTATACCGCAGGCGAGCCATCGGTCTGCTCATCGGCCTGGCGGTCCTGCACCTGCCGCTTTGGCTCGGTTCGTGGCGGGTCTTCGAGCTGGGCGATCCGCTGCGGATGCACGACTGGAAGATCGTCCCGGCCCTGCTGCTGGGCATCGGGGCGGGGGTCGGCTTCGCCACGTTTCTGCTCGGCGGGCTGGCGGTCGCCCTGTATCGTCAGATCGGGGCGTTTCTGCGCATCCCCTACGTCGCCTTCGTCCTGTTCTTCGGCGGGGTCGTCACGGTGTGCCTGTTGGTGTGGGGACATTCGTGGCTGTTTTCGCTGACGCATCGGCTGCACGCGGCGGCGGGCAGCGAGGTCGGCGCCTACGTCGGCTGGGGCAATCGACTATCGGCGGCGGAGATTTACGAGCAACTCTCGGTTATGTACCCGTCGGCGACGGCGCCGATCCTGTCGTATGCGCTGTGGCCGGTGCAGTTCGACATCGTGCGTGACCTGATCGCGTTGGCGGGGATCATCGGATTCATCAGCATCATTCCGGCGTTCGGCGTCTGGTGGGAGCGGAAAGTGGCCGGGCGGATTCAGTCGCGGCTGGGCCCGATGCGCGTCGGGGGGTGGCACGGATGGCTGCAATCGCCGGCCGACGGGATCAAGATGATCTTCAAGGAGGACTTCATTCCGTCGGAGGGCGATCCGATCCTGTTTCGGCTGGCGCCGTACCTGACGTTCGTCCCGCCGATCTGCGCGTTCATCGCTTTGCCGTTCGCCGGGGCATACGTCTTTCGCGATCTGGACGTGGCGCTGCTGTTTATCCTGGCGATGCTGGGGATCGAGGTGGTCGGCGTGATCCTCGCCGGCTGGGCGAGCAACAACAAGTGGTCGGTCTACGGGGCGATGCGCGAGGCGTGCCAGATGGTCTCGTATGAAATCCCGATGGGCATGAGTCTGCTGATCCCGGTGATGACCGTCGGGACGTTGCAGTTGACGGCGCTGGCCGAGGCGCAGGGCGGCGGGTTCGCGAGCTGGCTGATCTTCAAGAATCCGTGGTGCTTCGCGGCGTTCTTCACGTACTACACGGCGGCGCTGGCGTCGTGCAAGCGGGCGCCGTTCGACCTGCCGGAGTCGGAGTCGGAACTGGTCGCCGGGTTTCACACCGAGTACAGCGGCTTTCGCTGGATGATGTTCTTCTTCGGCGAATACGTGGCGATGTTCATCGTCAGCGGCCTGGCGGTCATCCTGTTTCTCGGCGGGTGGAAGTCGCCGCTGCCGGCCCACTGGCTGGAAGCCGATTGGCTGACGCGGAACGTCTTCGTCTATCACTTTGTCCGGGGGTTGCTGTTCGACGGGCCGATCCTGTTCGTGCTCAAGGCGGCGTTTCTTTATTACGTACAACTGTGGATTCGCTGGACCCTGCCGCGGATTCGCATCGACCAGGTGCTGTACGCGTGCGTGCAGGTGCTGTTGCCCATCACGATGGTCGTGCTGCTGGGCAATACGCTATGGATTCTGTTCATCGAGCATCTGGAGATCGGCTGGATTCAGACGCTCGATGCGTGGCTGCACCGCCTGCTGGTGGCGATCGGAGCGATCCTGATCGCGGCCATGCTCGCCATCGCGGGTTACGGCCGGCTGAACCGCCGGCGCCTGGTCGGGCGACTGGTGATCGACCACCTGCCGGGGTCGTGATGATGAGCGCGCCGGCGAATCAGAAGGGCAGGTCTGCGGCTCGTCGATGGAGGAAGGGTTCGTCCTCGACCGCGGAATACACGACCAGCGATCGCAGGAAGAATGGTGGGAGGGCAAGCCGCTGCGGTCGTTCTGGAGCGGGATCAAGAAGCCGGAACGGACCTACAAGGCGCCGACGCTCCGCTGCACGAGATGCGGGTACCTGATGGAGTTTGCGACGGCTGACGAGGAGCGCATGCGATGAGCGAACTGGCGGAGACGATTGCGTTCTACGCGTTCGGCGGGATGGCGGTCTTCGGGGCCCTGGGCATCGTCTTCTCGCGGAACATCGTCCGATCGGCGACCTGCCTGCTGGCGACCCTGTCGGGGGTGGCGGCGCTGTATTTCGTCCTGCACGCGAACCTGCTGGCGGTGATTCAGTTGATCGTCTACGCCGGCGGGACGCTGATCCTGATCGTTTTCGGCGTGATGCTGACGAGCAAATCGCCCTGGGCCTCGCTGGATCCAACGCGAAAGCAGGTCATCGTCGCGTCGATCGTGGCGCTTTTGATCTTCGTCGGCTTAACGACGCTGACGCTTTCGGCGGACTGGTCGCGGCCGGCGGGCGCGCTGGAGGAGTCGCCGACGGTGGCGGCGGTGGGCGAGTCGTTGTTGACGGACTACCTCGTGCCTTTCGAGGCGGCGAGCGTGTTGCTGCTGGTGGTGATGATCGGGGCGGCGTACCTGGCGCGGCCGGAGAACTGAATCGTAATACGATCCGAGAAGCTATCATGGGTTTGGTATCGCGGATTTCGGGCATCGACACGTGGTCAGAGTTGGAACGAGCGGCGGATGAACGATATTGGGATGGCATTGTGTTGGCTGTTGATCGAGAGGGGCGTCATAGTGGAGCCGTCTATTGCTGGGGCTACGTGGTTGAAATGAAGCTCAAGACGGCCTATTACCGTGTTCGCGGGGTTCCCTCGTCGACCGATTTGCAAACTGAGCTTAGAGGCATTCCCGATCGCGCAAGGGCCCTCGGTCTGGCTTGGGTTGGCAGCCTCCATAATCTCGTCAGTTTGGTGTCCCTCTTGATCATCGAGCGGCGAATCAGGGGGCAGCCACTCAATTCTGGCCTTGCCCAAGAACTGCGGCGTCACATCGCCATCGTTGGAGACCATTGGACAGAGACATTGCGATATAAGGATACGAGGGCTACCCCTGAGGAAAGCTCGGAAGTCATGAACAGCGTAGATTGGTTATTGGCTCACGCGCACGAACTGTGGAATTGAAGATGGCGATACACAGAAAAAAAGCAAAGCCCGCGCACAACCACCCGGATCTCGTAACATTGCTAGTCAAATATCTTGATCCGAAGGAAAGCAAGGCAAAGGGAGAGGGCATTCCCGAAATCTACGAAATCGCACAGACCTACGGCAACAGCATGCATGTCCATGTAATCTGGAATCAATGGGAGGGAGTTCCTCACCCGGAGCGTGGCCCTATTATTCTCGATGCGTATGCTCAAGCACGAGGTGATCTTGAAATGTTAAGAATTGCGATTGCCCAGGGATTTACGCCTGAAGAGGCCAAGAGACTCAACGTGACCGGTGGCATAAAGCGCTGACGTCTCTTTGATACGCTAGCCATGACTATCACGCTCGATCATTACCTCGTGCTGTCGGCGCTGATTTTCTCGCTGGGGATTTTGTGCATGGTCACCAAGCGAAACGCCATCGGCATCCTGATCGGCGTCGAGCTGGTGCTCAACGCCGCGAACGTCAATCTGGTGGCCTTCAGCCGCTATCAGACCGGCGCGGGCGACGGGCACATCTTCGCCGTGTTCGTCATCCTGCTGGCGGCGGCGGAGGCGGCGATCGGCATCGCGATCTTCATGAACTTCTACAACACCCTGTCCACAATCGACGTGGACCGGGCCGACGAACTGAGATACTAGAACGGCGTCGCGCGGAATGACCAGCGGGCGACCCTGACGATTGAGCTTCTCGACGCATGCTGCAATATCAAACGGCACTGGCACTGGGCGTCCTCATCCCGCTGATATCCTTCGCGGTCCTCGCGCTGTTCGGTCATCGTCTCGGCAAGCCGGTCGCCGCCTATGTCGCGCTGCTGGCGATCGGCATCAGTTGCGGGCTCGGCTCGTACGCGCTCGTCGGCTGGCTGGGCGAATCGGCCGAAGGCCGGGCGGCGCTGGCGGCGGGGGCCTATCGCTTCGACTGGGGGACGATGGGCAGCATCCCCATCATGGTCGGCGTCAAGATCGATTCGCTGACGGTCATCATGTATTTCATGGTGACGTTCGTGTCGTTCTGGATCTTCTTCTTCAGCATCGGCTACATGGAAGGCCACAGCGACGAGGTGGACGGCGTCAGCAAGTATCACCGGTTCTTCACGTATCTGTCGCTGTTCGGCTTTTCGATGCTGGGGCTGGTCGTTTCAAGCAGTCTGCTGTTTCTTTTCATCTTCTGGGAGCTGGTCGGTCTCTGTTCGTACCTTCTGATCGGGTTTTACTTCGACAAGAAGTTCGCCTCAGACGCGGCGATCAAGGCCTTCGTCACCAACCGCGTCGGCGACTTCGGCTTCATCATCGGACTGGCCCTGGTCGTCGTCTATCTCGGCACGTTCGATCTCGACGACGCGGCGCGGGCCTTCGCCGCCCAGTTCCACGGCGGGACGGGCATTTTCGCCTCGACGTACACGCTGTTTGGCTTCTCTCTCGCGACGCTGATGGGCATCGGGCTTTTCTGCGGGGCGATGGGCAAGAGCGCCCAGTTTCCCCTGCACGTCTGGCTGCCCGACGCGATGGCCGGTCCGACGCCGGTGTCGGCGCTGATTCACGCGGCGACCATGGTGGCGGCGGGCGTGTATCTCGTCGCCCGCGTCTTTCGGCTCCTGACGCCCGAGGCGCAGTTCTTCATCGCGGTCATCGGCTGCATCACGTTGACCATCACGGCCCTGATCGCCATCGTCCAGACCGACATCAAAAAGGTGCTGGCGTATTCCACGTTGAGCCAGCTCGGTTACATGATCTTCGGCATGGGCGTCGGGGCGTGGATCGCCGCCCTGTTTCACCTGATGACCCACGCCTTCTTCAAGGCCATGCTCTTCCTCGGCAGCGGGCAGGTCATCGAGGGCTGCCACCACGAGCAGGACATCCGCAAGATGGGCGGCCTGCGGAAGAAGATGCCGGTCACCTGCTGGACGTTTTTCATCGGCCTGCTGGCGATCGCCGGGTTCGGCATCCCGGGCTGGCAACTGGGGCCCTACAAGATCGGGCTCGGCGGATTCTTCAGCAAGGACGAGATTCTGGCCGTCGCCTACGAGCGGGCGTTCAACCTGCCGCACGGGTCGCAGACGGACGCCGCGGCGGACGACGCGGGCGAGCACGCGATGCGATCGGGCGCGGGCGCGCCGGGGGGCGAGCCGATTCGGCTGGCGACGGCGGCCCACGGGGCGGATGCCCTGCACGCGGTCCCGGCGGCCTTGCTGGCGTCCGCCGACGAGGAAGCGCACGCCGCAGACGGTGATTCGCACGCGACGGGGACTGCGCAGAAGCAGGCCATCGCGCTGCGGTTACCGAAGCTGCCGGCGTGGATGTTCTACCTGCCGATCGCCATCGCCTACGTCACCCCGTTTTACATGATGCGCTGCTGGTGGCTGACGTTCTGCGGCAAGCCGCGGGATGCGCACGTCCACGAGCACGCCCATGAGAACTGGAAGATGTACGTGCCGCTGGCGATCCTGGCGGCCGGCACGGTCTGGTGCAGCTATTCGATCTTCCGCCCGCTGATCGCCGACGCCGCCGCGGTCGCCACGAACTGCCCGACCGTCGTCGCGATCGACGGCGAGGCCCATTCGCCGGCCGAGGCGGGCGGCGGCGCCATGCTGACGCTGACGCACGCCGCCGGGCGCGACCCGCATCAGGCGCTGGTCGGCATCGTCGGGTTCGCCTGGATCATCGGCATGGGCGCGGCCGTCGTCATCTATCGGCGCGGGCTGGAGCTGGGCGAGCGATTCAAGCGGATGTTCGGCGCGGTCCACGCCGCGCTGGATCAGAAGCTGTACTTCGATCATGTATATAACGCGCTGCTCGTCGGCGGGACGATCACCTTTGGCTACGTCGCGGGCCTGTTTGACAAGATCGTCATCGACGGGGCGGTCAACCTCGTCGGCCTGATCACGCGGGCCGTCGGCTCGTTTACGGGCCGGCAGCTCGACATGCCCGTCGAGCGCGGCGACTGGGGCATCGTGGACGCGGTCGCCAACGGCATGGCGGCGACGGCCCTGGACATCGGCACGCAGATTCGCCGGCCGCAGAGCGGGCGGATTCGCACCTACGTCTGCATCGCGACGGGCGCCGCGGCGATCGCCCTGCTGGCCGTGCTGTTTTTTGACCGTCTCGCCGACGGATACAACTGGATCGTGACGCAAACGACCGCCGTGGCGCAGACGACGCCATAGCCAACGGAGTTGACCTCGTGGAAGACAACGCTTCGGCCATGTTGAACTGGCTCATATTCATCCCGCTGATCGGCGCCGTCCTGGTCCTGGCGGCCCCACGCAGCTACGCCAAGGCGATCACCTGGGCGGCGACGTTCGCCGTGTTCCTCCTGTCGTGCGCCATGTTCGGTCCGTTCCTGCCCGGCAGCGACTTCTGGACCGGCGGCTACGGCTACGGCGAGAACATGCAGTTCGAGTCGCTCGCGCCGTGGATTCACGTCGGCGACTTTCAGATCAACTGGCACGTCGGCCTCGACGGCATCTCGTTTCCGCTGATCATCCTGACGACGCTGATTACCTGGCTGTCCGCCTGGGCAAGCTGGAACTTCGAGACGTGGAGCGTCAATCGCGGGCCCAAGGGGTATTTCGCCCTGTTTCTGCTGCTGGAGACCGGCGTATTGGGCACCTTCGCCGCGCTGGACTTCTTCCTGTTCTACATCTTCTGGGAAGTCATGCTGCTTCCCATGTATTTCCTGATCGGCGTCTGGGGCGGGCCGCGAAAGGAATACGCCGCCATCAAGTTCTTCCTCTACACCCTGGCGGGTTCGGTGCTGATGCTCGTCGCGCTCCTGGCGATGTATTTCGCCAGCGGCGAGGCCCTCGGCGGGGCGGGTACGTTCAACCTGCTCCAGTACGCCACCGACTCGCGAATCGTCGCGCTGTTCAACGACCCCGAGCGGATGTTCCTCTCGTGGAACTTCGGCAAGGCGATGTTCGTGATGCTGTTCATCGGCTTCATGATCAAGGTGCCGCTGTTCCCATTCCATACCTGGTTGCCCGACGCCCACGTCGAGGCGCCGACGCCGATCTCGATGATCCTGGCGGGCATCCTGTTGAAGCTGGGGGCGTACGGCTTCTTCCGCGTGTGCTATCCGATCTTTCCCGCCGCGGCCGAGTCGCTGGCCCTGGCCGTCGCGGTGCTCGGGGTGATCAACATCATCTATGGGGCGCTGTGCTGTTTGGCGCAAACGGACTTCAAGCGCCTCGTGGCCTACAGCTCGATCAGCCACATGGGCTACGTCGTGCTGGGCACGGCGATCATGACCGACATCGGTTTTCAGGGGGCGATGTTTCAGGTGTTGGCCCACGGCATTTCCAGCCCGATGTGCTTCTTTCTGGTCGGCGTGATCTACGACCGTGCCCACCATCGCGACATCAACCGCTTCGGCGGACTGTGGCTGACGATGCCGCGCTACGGCTCGCTGGCGACCCTGGGCTTCTTCGCGTCGCTCGGCCTGCCCAGTCTGTGCGGGTTCATCGGCGAAATCTGGGTATTGCTGGGTACGTTCAACGCCCCGTTCCCCTGGGCCCGGCCGATGGCGATCGTCGCCGCGTTCGGCGTGGTGCTGACCGCGGCATACATCCTGTGGATGATCCAGCGGGTCTATCTCGGCAAGAAGAAGGAAGATTACGCGGACTTTCCCGATGCGACGGGACGCGAGACGGCGATCCTGCTGCCGATGGCCGCCCTGGCGATCTTCATGGGGATTCTGCCGAGTTACACCTTCGATTTGATGAACGGCACGATCAGCGACGTGCTGCACCTGATGGGGCAGACCGCGTCGCAGGTCGTGGCGATGGGAGGATAGGTACGGGTGTACGCGCTGGCCAACATCTGGATGCCCGACGGCGAGGCGCTGGTGCGCCTGGCGCCGATTTTGGCGCTGGTGGCGACGATCGTCGCGGTGCTGATCGGCGCGCTGCTGGTCGGGCGCAACTGGCGGATGGCCGGCGGCCTGACGATGGTCGGCGCCCTGGTGACGGCGTGGCTGTGCCTGACGCGGCTGACGGACCCGCAGGGCGGCTGGGCGGGACTGGCCCCCGAGGGGGCGGCGCCGATGCTGATCGTCGATGCCTTCAGCAACTTTTTCATCCTGCTGTTGAGCGTGTTCCTGGCGCTGGTGACCGGCATGTGGTTTCTCGGGCAGGGGGCCGACCTGCCGGAGCGAGACCTTCGCCGCCGCGACGCCGTCGAGTTTTTCGTGCTGCTGGTCGGCAGCGCCTTCGGCATGGCGATGATGGTCAGCACCTCGAATCTGCTGATGATCGTGTTGGCCGTCGAGTCGGCCTCACTGCCTTCCTACGGGCTGGCGGGCTTTCGCAAGAAAAACCGCCTCGCCGCCGAGGCCTCGTTGAAATACATACTGTTCGGCGCGGTGACCAGCGCGATCATGATCTACGGCGCATCGCTGCTCTACGGCCAGTATCACACGCTGGACCTCGCCGCGATCGGGCGGGAGATCGGCCGCGACGGCCAGCCGACGCTGCTGATGGGGGTGGCGCTGTTTGCCTTCTGCGTCGGCGTGGCGTTCAAGATTTCGGCCGTGCCGTTTCATTTCTGGTGTCCGGACGTGTTCGAGGGGGCGTCGATCGAGGTCACGACCTGGCTGAGCGTGGTCAGCAAGGCGGCGGGGCTGGGGCTGCTGCTGCGCATCCTCATGGTCGTCGCGGCCAACGTCGGCGACCTGGCCGTGCTGCAATCCGTGGCGATGGCCATCGGCATCATGGCGGCGCTGACCTGCACCGTGGGCAACTTCTCGGCGTTTCGCCAGACGAACATGAAGCGCCTGCTGGCGTTCAGCAGCGTGGCCCACGCGGGCTACATGCTGATGGCGGCGTCCGTCCTGTGGCAGCCGGCCGGCGACGGCGCGGCGGTGCATCCCGCGTTCAGCGTGGTCGTCGCCTACATCACGGTCTATCTGTTCATGAATCTCGGGGCGTTCGGCTGCGTCGCGCTGGTCTACTGGTCGACCGGCAGCGAGTCGATCGACGCCTTCAACGGCCTGATCCGCCGCAACCCCCTGCTGGCCTGCGCCATGGTCGTGTTTCTGTTCAGTCTTGTCGGGTTGCCGCCGTTCGCGGGCTTCATGGCCAAGCTGTGGCTGCTCTACGCCCTGATGGACGCCAAGCTCGTCTGGCTGATCCTCATCGCCGTTTTCAATACGCTGATCAGCTTGTATTACTACGCCCGCGTCGCGTACGCGATGATCTTCGTCGATGACGGGCAGCCGGCCGTTCGGGCGCCGGCCGCGGGGCAGTTGGCGGCGCTGGCCTGCGCCGTCGCCATCCTGCTGCTGGGAACGATCTGGGCCGGTTGGTTGAAGCGGTTTTCCGATGCCCGGGCGACCGATCTTTACGCCGGCCGGCCACCGGCAACGCCGGCGGTCGTCGTCGACGTGATCGATGAAGATTGATTCCCGGCCATCGCCCGGCGCCGGGCCCGGACTGCTCTTGGCGGAGATCATGGAACGAGCCGTTCAGACACTCAATCGCCTGCTCGAAGCCGAATACGGCAGTATCGTTCACCGGCTGGCGGAGGCGGACCCGTTCGTGACTTCCGCCGCGGCCGACGATCAGGCCGCGGTTCGCCCGATGATCGCGGAGCTCAACCGGCATCAGCGCGAGTTGACGGCGATGATACTCAAGCTCCGCGGGGCGCCGGTTCCGCCGCGCTATCCGACGGCCCTTGGCGGCGTGAACTATCTGAGTCTGACATTCCTCATGCCGCAGGTGATCGCCGGCACGGCCAAGCTGGTGCAAACCTATCAACGGGAGGGCACCACCGGACACCCGGAATCCGACGAGTTGATCGGCCGAATCCTACAAGACCACAAGCGGCACCTTGAGGAACTGAAGGCCATGCACTCGAATCTCGCGCCGTCGCCCTAGACATCGAACTGTACTCCCCTCACCTCACCATCGGGCACCGAACGCCGGCCGCCGCAACTCGTCAGCCGTCCATCGGGTATCATTCCGTCGATGAACAGCGCGGACCTTCAAGCATTACTTGTGAACATGCATGCCCGCGAGGCGTCGGACCTGCACCTCGTGCCCGGCTACCGGCCGATGTTCCGCATCGGGGGCGTGCTGCTGCCGGCGCTCGATGCGCCGCTGGCGGACGGGGCGGTGCCGGCGCTGCTGGCGGCCCTGGCGCCGGACGAGACCTTCGACGACGGGCAAGGCGCCGACGCGGACTTCGCCGTGCACCTCGACCCGCCTGGCGGGCCGCGCTTCCGCGTCAATGTCTTTTCCAGCCGGGGGCGGATCGGCGCGTGCTTCCGGGCGATACCGGATCGAATTCCCGATCTCGATTCGCTGGGCTTTCCCGCGGACCTGGCGAACCGAATCGCCGCCCAGCGCAACGGCCTGGTCCTGGTCACGGGGATCACCGGCAGCGGCAAGACGACGACGCTGGCCTCGTTGATCCAGCGTCTCAACGCCCAGGGCGGCTTTCGCATCATCACCATCGAGGAGCCGATCGAGTATCTCTATCCCGCCGCCGCCGACTCGATCGTCACCCAGCGGGAAGTCGGCCGCGACGTGGCGTCGTTCTACGACGGACTGCGCTATGGGCTGCGCCAGGACCCGGACGTGATCCTCGTCGGCGAAATCCGCGATCGCGAGACGGCGCAACTGGCGCTGTCGGCCGCCGAGACGGGGCATCTCATCTTCGCCACCATGCACACCACCGACGCCAAGGGGGCGATCACGCGAATGATCGATCTGTTTCCCCCCGAGCAGCACGCCGACATCCGCACGCAACTGTCGCTCAGCTTGCGGTTCGTCATCGCCCAGCATCTCCTGCCGGCGGGCGACGCGGGCCGGCGGGTGCTGGCGACCGAGGCGCTGTCCGCCAGCTTTGCCGTGCGCAGCGCCATCCGCCAGGGCCAGATAGAAAAGCTCGAGTCGGCCATTCAGAGCGGGCGGCGGGACGGGATGTGGACGCTGGACATGGACCTGCGGCGGCTGCTCGGCGATGGGCGCATTTCCGCCCAGACCGCCAGGGAGTTTGCCAAGGACCCGAGCGAGTTCTGACCGGTTTTCGTCGGCCCACACTCACGTCAGGCAAATGCGATACACAGTGAACCAGGTGCGTCACGCATGAGTCTGGCGTGAACCGATATGATGGCGAGGATGGATGTTGCGGCGCGACGCCCGCGTGCAGGGGCGTTGCCCCTGCCTACTGAATCGCAGCCCTTCGGGCTGCGGATCACGTGTATCGTCCGGGCCGGGGATCGCATTCAGCCCGACAGGGCTGACCGTCGGTAACCGGCGGCAGAGCGCAGCGCCGCCGCCGGTGGCGCCCGGCCGCCATGGACCACGACCCCGCAGGGGTCGAATTCGCCGCGGGATGGCACCGATCGATTGCCCCATGCGACCCCTTCGGGCTCGGGGGTTCTGGCGCGACGCCCGCGTGCAGGGGCGTTGCCCCTGCCTACTGAATCGCAGCCCTTCGGGCTGGGGATCACGTGTATCGTCCGGGCCGGGGAGATCTTGGTGGGGCGCCGGGTAACAG
>Ga0302046_10000682_pt1 | contig 33295 bp, 26 predicted proteins | sample RVTome_11_FD_200261 | JGI IMG/M metagenome (GOLD analysis project Ga0302046, IMG submission 200261) | Soil microbial communities from uranium-contaminated site in the Upper Colorado River Basin, Wyoming, United States - RVT147D111 (version 2) ...
CAGGACGCTCAGACGTCGCACACCACGTGCACGACCTGCCCACAGGTCTGCCCGATGTGGCTCGGCCTGGCGAGAGCCTGGCAATCCACGAGTGCTAGCGGGAGGCCGGGCCTCCATAGCGTCTGAGCGTCTCAGCGCCAGCCGTAGGCCCAGATCGCCGACGGGGCGACGCGCTCGCGCTCGCCGGCGAGGACCAGGGCGTAGCCGATCCCCGTCGGCGCGCGGTCGTCCGCCCGACCGTTGTACTGGGTCGCGCCCCAGCGCTCGCCGAGCGCCACGAGCTCGAAGCTCGAGAAGCGCCGCGCGCCGCCGTCCCATGTCGCGCGCCCCAGGCAGCGCACCGCGACGCCGCGCTCCTGCGCGGTGGGCGAGTGCATGTCGTCGAACCCCGAGATCGGCCACGTGCCGCGCGCGACGGCGCGGCACTCGCCGTGCAGCTCGAGCGCAACGCGCTCGCCGTCGATCGCCGTGACGACGCACGTCAAGCGCGCGCGCTCGACGTGCTCGGGCTCGAAGACCGGCACCTGGCCGCGGACGTTGTCGACGAAGCTCAGGCGGGCGAGTCGCCGCACGAGCGGCTCGTCGACGACGCGCTGCGCGCCGACCTCGAGCGGGTGCGGTACGAAGCTCGCCGCTTCCTCGGCGAGGAACCAGGCGTAGTCGCGATTGGAGGCCTCGGCGCGCCAGTCGTCGGGCGCCGACTCGCGCGGCAGGTCGCGGCTGTGCACGCGCAGGACGAGGCCGTCCTCTGGATAGCGCTCGAGCCAGCGCCAGCCACCGCCGGCCGCCAGCTGCTCGGACGGGAGGTAGCGCTCGCCGCCCGGCAGCCGCTCCCAGGCGGCGCGGGCCCGGTCGAGCATCGCGACCACCTCCTCGGCCGAGCGCGTGTTGAGCGAGGCGAGGAGCCGGCCGCTCGGCGCGAGCGCGTAGATCCCCTGGCGCGTGTCGGTGGGCTCGGTGCGCCCCGCGTAGTGCCCTTGCTCGGCGACCTTCACGAAGAGCTCGCCCTCCGCGGAGTCGCGGTGCATCAGTCCCCAGACCTCGTCGGCCGCGGGGACGAAGGCCCGCAGGCGCTGCTGGACCGCGGGCTTCGACCAGACCGACCGTCTGGTCGCGACGCCGTTGTTTCACGTGCACCCAAGCGGGTGGCCGTTCATCGCCCAGAGCAGGATCGGCTTCTCGAGGGCGTGGCCTTCCTCGACGGCGGCCCAGAGCGTGGTGCGCCAGGGGACGTCGAGCCAGGCGAGCTCGTCCTCGGCGGGCAGGACGTAGTCGCGCCAGCGCTCGAGGGAGCCGGCGGTGAGCTCCTGGGCGAAGGCCGCGCGCGCCGGGCAGACGAGCGCGAGCGTCGCGAGCACGGCGCGGGTCATCGCGGCTCGTCCTCCCCGAACTCCGCGCGCAGCGCCTTTGCGACTCCGGCAAAGCGCTCGCGGTTCTCCTCGCTGAGCTCCGCGAGCGTCTCGTGGGCGCGCATGAGCCGCAGCTGGCTCTCGCGCGCGGCCGACTCCTGCACCACGGGAGCGAGCTCGCACGGCGGCCCCGGCGCATCGTCCTCGATCGAGGCGCGGACGCGCTCGAGGCCCAGCTCCTCGAAGAGCCTGCGCACCAGCTCGCTCGGCCGCCGCACGCGCGTCCGGCCCGCCGGGGCGCCCGCGACGATCTCGTGCAGCGTTCCGAGGAAGGCGCTGTCGAGGTGCGCGCAGTTCGCGAGGTCGACGGTGACGCGCTTGCCGCGCTCCAGGGAGTCCTGGGCGAGGCAGCGGAACTTGTCCGCTCTCGTCCACGTCCCACGGCCGTGGATGGCGAGGTACGTCTCCTCGGGGCTCTCGGCGATCCACAGCGCCTGGTGCGGCGCGCAGGTGGAAGACGAGCTCTCGGGGAGCGGCGGCGCATCGCGGCTCGCCGCTGTCTCGTCCCGCGAGCCGTTGTCGAAGCTCGAAGGACCGTCGCCGGCTTGGACCAGCAGCAGGGTCACGTCGTCGCACCCCGCGTCGTCGACGAAGGCCTTCACGCGCCGGGCGGCGTCGTCGTACAGGCCGCGCAGCCGCTGCGGTCCATCGAACGCCTCGGACCCGGCGCCGCTCAGCGCGGGGACGAGCAGGTCGGCGATCGCGTCGGGGTCCAGCCCCTCGGTGAGCCCGTCGGTGTACAGGATCAGCCGGTCGCCCGGCTGGAGCGCCAGCCGGTGCTCGCCGAAGTCGGAGCTCGCGCCGATCCCCAGCGCGGGCCCCGTCCGCTCGAGGAGCTGCGTCTCCCCGTCCGTGCGCGAGAGGAGCATCGGCGTGTGGCCGGCCGACGCCGCGCGCAGCTCGCCCGTGCGCGTGTCGAGCAGCACGTACGCCGCGCTGAGGAACAGGCTCGGCGCGAGCACGTCCCCGCAGAGCCGCGCGTTGACGCGGCGCAGCACCTCGCCGGGAGCGAGGGCGCGCCTCCCCTCGTCGCGCATCTCGAGCCTCTGCTTGAAGAGCACCGAGAGCATCGCGGCGGTCACTCCGTGACCGGTGGCGTCGGCCACGTAGAGGGCGACGCTGTCGCCGTCGAGGCGCACGACGTCGTACAGGTCCCCGCCGACGTTCATCCCCGGACGGTACAGCGCGTGCACGTGGACGCCCTCGAGCGCCGGCGGCCGGGCGGGGAGCAACGCGCGCTGGATGACCTGCGCGCGCGCGAGGTCCTGGCGGATGGTCTCGGACTTGTGCTCCAGCTCGCGCAGCCTGTCCAGGAGCTCGATGCTGCGGGCCTGCAGCTCCCCGAGCAGGCGCTCCTTCTCGACGAGCGCGGTGTTCAGCTGTTCGGTGCGCTCGAGCACGCGTTCCTCCAGCCGCGCGTTCAGCTCGCGGATCTCCTGCTCGGCGCGGACCCGATCCGTGATGTCGCGGACGAAGGCGCTGAAGATCCACGAGCCACCGATGCGCACCGGGGAGACGCTCAGCTCGACCGGGAACTCCCGCCCCTCTCTGTCCCGCGCCGTGATCTCGATCCGCTCGCCCACGAACGGCCCCGTACCCGTGTCGAGGAAGCGCTGCACGCCCTGCCGGTGGCTGTCGTGGTAGCGAGCGGGGATGACCGTCTCGTACAGCGACTTCCCGATCGCCTCCCCGCGCGACCAGCCGAAGACGGTCTCGGCGCGCGGGTTCCAGTCCGTGACGACGCTGCTCTCGTCGACGATCACGATCGCGTCGAGGGCGTGGGCGATGATCGCCCGGGTGCGCTTCTCGCTCTCGCGCAGCGCGTCCTCGGCCTGCCTGCGCTCCGACGACTCGAGCGCGAGCGCGGCGAGATCGGCCAGCGACGCGGCGAACTGCTGCTCCGCGGCGGTCCAGACCCGCGCGGGTCCGACGTGCTCGTGGCAGACGATGCCGATCACGTCGCCCCGCGAGTGCAGCGGCGCGTCCATCATGGACGTGATGCCGTGCACGTCGAGGTACCCCTTCGAGAACTCGCGCGTGCGCGGGTCGGAGTGGGCGTCGTTCGCGACGATCGTCCGCTCCTCGTCGAGCGCCTTGAAGTAGATCGGGTAGTCGGCGGCCGCGAGCTCCACCCCGCTCGAGTGCTCCCCGGACGATCGGTCGTAGTGGTCGATGCAGCGGATCTTCGTGCGGCCCTCGTCGTACAGCCACACGTTGACCCGCTCGACACCCAGCGTGTTCGCCGCCGCTTCGGTGACCTTCCGCAGGGAGGACTCGAGGTCGCCGCCTCCCCTGGACTTGCTCTTCGCAAGCCTCATCAGCACCTGGTTGTGCTGCGCGACCAGGCTGTCGTCTTCGGACATTCCCGCTCCACGCCGGATCGTCCGCGGGGAGACCGACGGGATGGTAGACGGAGCGGGCGCGAGCGGCAAACCGGGCACCCGTCGGGGCAATCCGGGCGAGTTGCGGCCGGGAGTGAGGCGATGTGCTAGGACTGATCTCGGCAGCGCCCGCCGATCCCGTCCGCACGCCCCTCCTCTTCTCCGCGCGCCGGCGGTACCGCGCCGCCTGGGCCGACCCCGCGCGCAAGGCGCGCACGCTCGAGCGCTTCTCGCAGACCGGGGCCAACGGCGGCGCCGACATCGCGGCCGCGGCGAGGCGCGCGACCCATCCCGAGCTCAACCGCGACCTGAACCACGACGACCCCGAGCGTTCGCGGACGAGCTCTTCGAGCTCCTGCGGCTCGAGCCGGGGCGGCCGCATCCCCGACATCGCCGCCAGCGTGCAGCACGTCACCGAAGAGGCCCTGCTGCACCTGGCGCGGCATGCGCTCGAGCGCGTGCCGTCGCCGAATCTCTGCGCCGGCGGGGAGCTCGCGCTCAACGCGCGCGCGATGAGCCGCCTGCATCGCGACGGCCCCTTCGAGAGCCTGCATCTCGAGGCGCAGGCACACGACGCCGGCGCCGCCGAAGGGGAGCTCGAGCGCCACGTGGCCGAGGCCCTCGCCGCGGGCCAGCTCGTCGGGCGCGTGCACGGGCGCGCTGCCTGGAGCCCGCACGGGCTCGGGCGGCGCAGCGTCCTCGCGGACCCGCGGCACGCGAGCGCACGGGACGAGATCGACCGTCGCGCGGCCCGGCGCGAGGCGTCCCTGCCGCTGCACGCCGCCGCGACGCGCGCTCGCGCGGCGAGCCTTCTCGACCTGCCGGCGGGCGCGGACGAGGCGCTGCGCTGCGGGCAGCTCGCCGTCCCCGTGCGCGAGGCGGCGCGCGAGCGCATCCCGGCGGTGGTGCACCGCGACGGCACCGTGCGCGTGCACCTCGTGGACGAGGCCTCCGACCCAGAGCTGCACCGCCTGCTCACCCAGTTCCAGCGCATCGCGGGGATCGCGCTCCTGGCCGAGACGGACCTCGCCGCGCGCGGCGAGCCGCCCGTGCGCGGGGCGTTCGAGGCCGTGCAGCTCTTCGAGCGCTGCGAGCTGGACGCGCTCGTGCTCGGGGAGCGCTTGCTCGAGCGCGCGCGCGCGCCTGCAGGCGGAGGGCCTTCAGGCCGCTGAAAGGGACCTTCCTCCCGCCTCGTGTCCTTCGAAAGTGCTGCGCAGTGCGATCAGCTTGGCCGAGTAGAAGAGCACGGGGTAGATCAGGAGCTCCATGACGAAGCTCGTGGCGAGGCCGCCCAGCATGGGTGCCGCCAGACGCCGCATCGTGTCTGCGCCCGCGCCGCTGGCCCACATGAGCGGGACGAGCCCGGTGAACGTCGTGACGACGGTCATCGTCTTGGGGCGGATGCGCTTCACGGCGCCGTCGTGGATCGCGAACCAGAGGTCGTTTCGGTCGCGCATTCGGCCTTCTCTCTGGAAGCGCTCGAAGCTGTTGTCGAGATACAGGAGCATCACGAGGCCCGTCTCCGCGTCCAGCCCGGCCAGGGCGATCATGCCCACCCACACGGCGAGCGACAGGTTGTAGTCCAGCAGGTACAGGAACCAGATCGCCCCGACGAGGCTGAAAGGGACCGCCAGCAGGACGATCCCGACCCGCAGCCAGGAATGCGTCGCCAGGTAGAGGAGCAGCACGATCAGGACGGCGACGAAAGGGACGACGACGCGCAGCCGCTTCGCGGCGGCCTGCATGTACTCGAACTGCCCCGACCAGACGACGTTGTAGCCCGGAGGCAGGGCGACGGCGGAGGCGACGGCTTCCTGGGCGTTCTTCACGTACGTGCCGACATCGATCGCGGCGATGTCCACGAAGACCCAGCTCGTCAAGCGCGCGTTCTCGCTCTTGACCATCGGGGGGCCCTTGTGGATGTCGATCACAGCGAGCTGGCCCAGCGGCACCTGGGCGCCGGCGGGCGTCGCCACCAGGGTCTGCCTCAGCGAATCGAGGTTGTCCCGCAGCTCGTGCGGGTAGCGGACGTTGACGGGGTAGCGCTCCAGGCCCTCGACGGTCCAGGTGACGTTCATCCCACCCATGGCGCTCATGATCACGTCCTGGACGTCGCCCACCGTCAGCCCGTAGCGCGCCACCTCCTCCCGGTCGATGCGCACGTCCATGTAGTTGCCGCCCACGGCTTTCTCCGCGAACGCGCTGACCGTGTAGGGGCCGGTGCCCGAGCTCGTCTTGATCACCTGCGCGATCTCCTCGGCCAGGTCCGAGAGCGTCCGCAGGTCGGGCCCCATGACCTTGATGCCGACTGGGGTCTTGATGCCCGTGGACAGCATGTCGATGCGCGTCTTGATGGGCATCGTCCACGCGTTCGTCAATCCGGGGATCTGGAGCGTCTCGTTGAGACCCGGGACGTGCGTGCCGTCCGGCCACTCGTATCCGTACACGAGCTCGTCGACCGAGATGGTCCTGGAGCTCGGCCATACCCGTCTCGCGAGCGCCGCGAGCGAGTCGGGCCAGTCGTCGTGGAAGCGAGCCACCGGGACCTTCCTCCAGAGGCCCTTGTCGCGGTGCAGCGCGATCGTCGTCTCGACCATGCTGGGGGGCGCGGGATCCGTCGCCGTCTCCGCCCGGCCGACCTTGCCCATCACGCTGCGGACCTCCGGGAACTGCATGATGAGCTTGTCGGTCTGCTGGAGCAGCTCGCGCGCCTTGGTCATGCTGATTCCCGGGTCCGTCGTCGGCATGTAGAGGAGATCACCTTCCTCGAGCGGCGGCATGAACTCGCTGCCGAGCTGCCGCAGGGGCCAGAGCGTGCTCACGGTGAGCAGGGTCGCGACCACGAGCACCAGCACGCGGAAGCGCATCGTGAGGACGAACAACGGGTGATAGACCCACTGGAGGAAGCGCGAGATCGGATTGACGCGCTCGTGGACGATCTTCTGCGGAACCAGCAGCATCGCCGCCACCACCGCGACTCCCAGCGCCACCCAACGACGGCTCGTGATCGGCATGTCGACCGGCGCTGCGAGCACGATGACCGCCGGGACCACCATCGCGGCGAGCGTGAGCGAGACGTTGACGCGCCACCCCCAGCGAGCGGGGAGAACCCGTTCCGTGATGAAGTAGCTCATCAAGACCGGAATGATCGTCACCGCCAGGATTGCGGCGGAACCCATCGCGAAGGTCTTGGTGTACGCAAGCGGCTTGAACAGACGGCCGCTCTGCTCGCCGAGCACGAAGACGGGAACGAACGAGACCGTGATGATCAAGAGCGAGAAGAAGAGGCTCGGGCCGACCTCCTTGGCCGCATCGGCGATCACCGCGGTGCGGGGCCGCGGTCGTGCAGGCTTCCCGGCCGCTTCGAGGGCGCGCAGCCGCTCCTCCTCGCGGTCGAGATGCTTGTGTGCGTTCTCCACCATCACGATCGAGCTGTCGACCATCACGCCGATGGCGATCGCGATGCCGCCCAAGCTCATGATGTTCGCGTTGATCCCGAGCAGGTGCATCAGGACGATGCTGGCGAGCACTCCCGTGGGTACGACGAAGACGGCGACGAGCTCGCTGCGCGCATGGAGGAGGAAGAGGATGCAGACCAGGGCGACCACGGTGATCTCCTCGATCAGCGTGCCGGTGAGCGTGTGGACGGCGCGATCGATCAGGTCGCTGCGGTCGTAGCCGACCTCGATGCCCACCCCTGGAGGCAGACCCCGCGCGAGCACCGCCAGCTTCTCCTGGACTCTTTCGATCGTGTCCCGGGCGTTCTCCGCGTAGCGCAGCACGACGATGCCGCCGACGGCCTCGCCCTCGCCGTTCCACTCGATGACACCCCTGCGGATCTCGGGGCCGAGGCGGACCTCGCCCACGTCCCTGAGGTAGATGGGAGTGCCGTCCTGGTCCGCCCCGAGCGAGATCAGGGACAGCTCCTCGAGCACCCGCTCGCTGCGCGCCTCCTCCACGAGCTTGCCGGCTCGCCGCGTCGCGGCGAGCTCCTCGTCCGTCAGGCTGCCGAGGAAGCCCACGCCGCGGAGCATGTACTCGGTCTCGCTCATCTCGACCAGACGCCCGCCGACGTCGATGTTCGAGCGCTGCAGCGCGGCCTTCACCTTCTGGATCGGCAGCGCGTAGGCGAGGAGCTTCACCGGATCGACGACGACCTGGTACTGCTTGACGAAGCCACCGGCCGAGGCGACCTCGCTGACGCCCTCGACCGACGTCAGCTCGTAGCGCAGGTACCAGTCCTGCAGGCCCCGCAGGTCGGACAGGTCCAGGTCGCTCGCGACGAGCTCGCGACCGTCGACGGGGCAGCGTCCGTCATCGGGGCCGCGCCACAGCTTCTCCGGGTGCTCCGGGCAGTACCTCCCGGTGACGAGCACGTACTCGTAGACCCATCCGACGCCGGTCGCGTCCGGGCCGAGCTGGGGGCTCACGCCCGGTGGGAGCTTCCCGGCCACGAAGCTGAGCTGCTCGAGCACGCGGCTGCGCGCCCAGTACATGTCCGTGCCGTCTTCGAAGATGATGTAGACGAAGCTCGAGCCGAACATGCTGTAGCCGCGCACGGTCTTGGCGTACGGCACCGCGAGCATCGCCGTGGTCAGTGGATAGGTGACCTGGTCCTCGACGATCTGCGGGGCTTGCCCGGGGAACTCCGTGCGAATGACGACCTGGACGTCGGACAGGTCGGGGATGGCGTCTACGTTGATGTTGTAGACGGACCAGAGACCCGCCACGACCAGGCAGGCGGTCAGGAGCAGCACCATGACTCGGTTGCCGATGCACCAGCCGATCAGCCTGGCGATCATCGCTCGTCCTCCGAGACGGCCTGCCCCGTGGTCGGCAGCCGCCTCTCGCGGTCGAAGCACTCGAGCATCACGCTGCCGAAGTACGGGTTGCGAACGTCGCCGGCGGGCTGCAGCCAGACGCTGCCGCCCTGCCCCTCCCGGAACATGGGGCAGTGCAGCTCGCGTACCTGCTTTCCGATTCCCGGCGGGACGCCCGTCGCGCCGATCAGCTCCGCGAGCGCGATGCTCAGGTCGCCGAACCGCAGCCGCGCGTCCTCGATCCGTTCCGCGCCCGCGAGCTCGAGCGCTTTGCCGCGGATCCTGGCGATCTCGTCGTGCTCGTGCCAGAAATGCGCCTTGCCCGGGATCTCCCGTCCCAGCAGCCGGTCGACCGCGGCGCCGATGTCGCGCGCCGGCTGAGCCGTCCCCTCGAGCTGGTCCGCCGCGAGCCTGGCGCCGATGTCGAAGTACCGATCGAGCAGGGTCGTCAAGTCGGCCGCCACGCCCTCCGGCAGGCTCTCCAGCTCGCTGGATCCCGCGCCGACGGCGCCGCGCTCCTGCTCGCTGGCCAGCTCTCCGCGGATCATCTTCCCCAGCGCTTCCCGGATCCTGGCCTCGCTGTCGAGCAGGAACTGTCCGCTGGTCACGACGAGCTCTCCCGGACGGAGCCCTGAGAGGATCTCGACCATGCCGTCCTCCGCCTGGACTCCCATGCGCACCTCGCGCGGCTCGAACTTGCCGGCCCCCTTGCTGACGAAGGCGACCTCGCGCTCTCCGGTGTCGATGATGGCCTCGCGCGGCGCCAGCGTGCGGTCCTCGGAGAGGAGTCCCTTCAGCTCCACCGTGGCGAACATGCCCGGCTTGAGGAGCAGGTTCGGGTTGGCGAGTTCCAGGCGCACGCGCACCTCCCTGGTCTTCTCATCCAGCCACGGGTAGACGTAGGCGACCTTGCCCTCGAACCGCTGCCCTGGGATGTAGGCGAGCGTCATCACCGCCGACTGACCCACCTGCACGAAGGGCAGTTGGTACTCGTAGAGCGTGACGAACACCCAGACCTTGGACAGATCCGCGATGCGGTACGCCAGCATGCCGGGCGTGACGCGCATGCCCTCGAACGCGTGCTTCTCGGTGACGAGGCCCGAGTAGGGGCTCGTGATGGTCATGGTCCGCGACACCTCGCCCTCCTGCGCGAGCCTCTCGATCTGGTCGGGAGTGATGCCGAACAGGAGCAGCCGCGTGCGAGCTGCTTCGAGGTTGCGCTCCATGTCCTTCGCGACTCGAGGCACGAATGCCACGGACCGGACGTCATCGCTCGAGCTGCGCAGGGCGATGAGGTACTCCTCCTGCGCCGAGTAGAGCTCGCGCGAGAACACGTCGAACAGCGGCTGGCCCGCGTCGACCCGCGCCCCGATGTAATCGACGTAGAGACCCTCCATCCAGCCGTCGACGCGCGTGTTGATGTCCCGGACCGCGGTCTCGTCGTAGTCGACCTTGCCCACCGTGCGGATCGTGCGGGTCAGGGGGCCGCTGACGACCGGGGCCACGCGGACTCCGATGTTCTGCGTGATCACCGGATCGATCGCGATCTCGCCGGTGAACTTGGCGGGGTCCAGCGGCGTCAAGCGCATGTGACAGATCGGGCATTCGCCCGGCCCGGGCAGGATGACCCAAGGGTGCATCCCGCAGGTGTAGAACCGGACGTCCGGCCCGGCCGCCTCGTCCTGCGGTCCTCCGCCCCCGGAGAACGCTCCCCAGGCCTTCACGAGCGGCCCTTTCAAGGCGTCCCCAAAGGCATGTCCGATCCACAGGAGCAGCACGCCGAGCGCGATCACGGCGGCGATCCGTCGCACGCGCGGTCCCTTGGGGGGGACGGGGCTGGGAGCGGCGCTCACCGCACCCGAGCTCGAGTCAGTGGTCGTCACGTCGCTCTCCTGTCGGTTCTCGTTCGGTTCGCTCATGGCTCTGCCTCGCGTACGCGGTCTACTCCTCGGGGACGACCCGCTCGATTCCACCGCCGAGCACCTGCTCCAGCTCCGCGACCTCCTGCTCGAGAGTCGTCAGGGCGCCGTGGTAGGTGAGCGTGAGATCGAGGAGCCTCTGCCAGTTCCCGATCAGCGTCGTGAAGTCCACCTCGCCCGCCTGGTAGCCCGATTCGGACACGTCCACCGTTTGACGCGCGCGCGGAAGGATCCCGTCCCGCAGCAGGACCGCGCTGCGGTAGGCCGCGTCGACCTTGACGAAGAGATCCTGGATGGCGAAGAAGACGTCGTTGCGCGCACCGCGGTAGCGCTCCGCGCTGGCGAGGACCATGGCATTGCGCTCGAGCACGCCCGCCCGGATCTTCTCCAGCCAGGTCGGGAGCGTCAGGCCCAGATTGAGGCTGAAGGCGTCCTGTCCGTTCGCCACGGGGCTGAGGCCGCTGCTCGAGATGAACGTCAAGAGCGCCCCCACGTTGAAGTCCGGGTAGTACTGCAGCTTCGCGAGGCGCACCGCCTCGAGATCCGCCTTGGTCCGCTCCTGCCACGCGGCGAGGCCTGGGTTGTCGTCGACGGCCCGCGCCAGCATCGCCTCGATCCTCGAGCCGATGCTGAGAGGCGCGACGGGCTCCGGCTCGGGGATGTCCGCGAGGACGTCGCGGTCCATGAGGACGTTGAGGCGCGCCACCGCGGTCTGCCGCCGCTGCTCGAGCGTGATCAGCTCGTTCGTGACGTTGTAGACCTCGACCTCGGCGCGCAGCAGGTCCTGCTGCGGAGCGGTGCCCGCCGAGTACTTGGCCTCCGCGACGCTGCTCAGGCGCAGCAGGAGCCGCAGGTTCTCGTTCGTCACGTCGATCGAGACGTACGCGAGGTAGTACACGAAGTAGGCCTGCTTGACCTCCGATACGATGGCGAGCCGCTCGGAGCGCAGGTTCTCCAGCGCTACCCTCACGACCTGCTCGGCGATCCTCCCCCGGCTCTGGAGCTTGCCCGGCGCCGGGATGCCCTGGGAGATGCCGATCGCGCCATCCATCTCGCCGGCCGCCGTCTGGACCATGTCGCCGGTCGGCGGCGTGATCGAGAGGACCGGGTCGTTCAGGGACGTCACCTGGGGAACCCGCTGGCCGAGGGCCTCGAGCTCCCGGATCCTGGCGCGGATCCGCGGATTGCGCTCCAGCGCCAGGTGGACGTACTCCTCCAGCCCGGCCTGCGCCGGTAGCTCGACGGCCTCGGGCCAGGGGAGCGCGCCCTCCGCGACGACCTCCCCCGTTGCACGGACGGCGTCCCCGTCCTCGATCGAGGGCATCCCCTCGGACTCCTCCGCGATCCGCTCCTCGAGCTCGTCGGAGAGGGGCATGTAGGTGCGGCACGCTGGAAGGAGGAGCGACGCGGCGGCCAGGAGCGCGCTTCGCGAGAGCTTTTCGAACATGGCTTCCTCGGTCGATGGAACGTCGGCGTGGTCCACGTCGTGAAGACGTAGAACGACAACCGGACCGAGGGCCTGCCGTCCGGCCGGGTCCGGTACGCGCGAAGGCTGTGCTCCCGCCTGCCGGGAGCTACAGCCGTTCCATCAACACCGGAAGGTGCAGTTCACCACGAAGAGTGGTGGCGAGTGCTCCTTCGGGGGCCTCGGCCGCACGACGGCGGCTCGGACTCCCTGCAGGAGCGGAAGGGCGTGCGCGAACGCGACGGCCACCGACGCCGATGCCGAGTGATGGTCGAGAGCAAGGCTCTCCGGAGCCTTTGCCGCCGGGGTCCCGGCGTCGACGCAGCAGCAGTCGTGGCCCGGAGGGCACGGGTCGGTGCGACGGTGCTCCGTGGCGGGAGCGCAGTCCTCGCCCGGCGCATCCTGCCCGTGGCAGGAGGCCACGGGCTCCTCCGAGCTGCCGCCGGCGCAGTGATCCGTCTCGCCGGCACACCGGCAGACCGACCTGCCGCCAGCGCCGAGCATGAGCAACGCGCTCAGGAGCCAGGCGAATCGGCGTCCCTTGCTGTCGCGGAACGAGGCCATGGGTCTCACGTCCGTCCCTACCTATCTAGCCGAGCCCCGGGTCGGGCGCCACGTTTATTTCGGTCTCGGCCGGCCCGCGCCTTTACCGCGAAGGCCCGCCGCACACGCCCCTTTCGGTCACGGTCTACGCCGGATTGCGTACGCGCGCGGTGTCGCCGGCTCGTATCGTGTCTCGTCGAGCAGGCCGAGTACTGCCGCCCGAAGGAGATTCCGTCGTGAAGAAACGATCATTGAAGGTGAGAGACGTCATGACCCCCCTCGTGCACACGTGCCGGGTCGAGGACCCCCTCGAGCGAGCCGCGCACTTGCTCTGGGAGCACGACTGTGGCGTCCTGCCCGTCGTCGACGCCGAGGGCGTGGTGCGCTCGGTGATCACCGACCGCGACATCTGCATGGGCGCCTACCTGGGGGGGCGTCGCCTGGCGGAGCTCCGGGTCGCGGACTCGATGTCGTCGGCTCCCGTGGTCTGCAGCCCCGACGAGGACCTGGCCGCGGCCGCCGAGCGGATGGCCGCGCACCAGGTTCGCCGCCTTCCCGTGGTGGACGAGGCCGGGAAGGTCCAGGGACTGCTCTCCGTGAACGACATGGCCTGCGCTAGCTCCGCGGAGAGCGCGAGCGCCGTCGCCGATCCCGCCGCCGCGGGCTCGCTCCTGGTCTTGATGGCAGCGTCCCGCCACCGCGGCGCGGAGACTCCCGAGACCGAGCTCGAAGTCACCGAGATCCGACCTGCGCAGCCGCCCCGCGCTTCCACGACCGAAGACAAGGCGAAGGGCAGCAAGCGCACTCGCCGCTAGCGCGCAGCGACGTAGCGGGATGCCGACGACCGCCGACGCCACGTACACGTGTCCGATGCATCCCGAGGTCCGCCGGTCGGGGCCGGGCTCGTGTCCGATCTGCGGGATGGCGCTCGAGCCGCTGGCCCCGGCCGCCGAGGAGGAGTCGAGCGCCGAGCTCGCGGACATGCGCCGGCGCTTCCTGGGCAGCGCCGCGGCGACCGTGCCGGTCTTCCTCTTGGCCATGGGGGACCTCCTGCCGGGAAGGCCCGTGTCGCGCTGGATCGCCCCCGGCCTGCGCCCGTGGCTCGAGCTCGCCTTCGCGACGCCGGTGGTCCTCTGGGGCGCGTGGCCGCTGCTCGTGCGATTCCGCGATTCGCTGCGCACGCTGCGTCTCAACATGTTCACGCTGATCGGGCTCGGCGTGTCGGTCGCCTACGGCTACAGCGTGCTCGCCGTCGTCGCCCCCGGCGCGTTCCCCGCGAGCCTCCGGGACGGCGCCGGCCACGTCCCGGTCTACTTCGAGGCCGCGGCGGTGATCGTGACCCTGGTGCTGCTCGGCCAGGTGCTGGAGCTGCGCGCCCGGAGCCGCACCGGCGCGGCGATTCGCGCGCTCCTGGGGCTCGCTCCCGAGACCGCCCGGCGCGTGGCGGACGACGGCTCCGAGGAGGAGGTCGCGCTCGCCGCGATCCAGGTCGGGGACCGCCTGCGGGTGAGACCCGGCGAGCGCGTGCCGGTGGACGGCGAGGTGGTCGACGGCCGGAGCTCCGTCGACGAGTCGATGATCACGGGCGAGCCCCTGCCCGTCAGGAAGCAGGCCGGTGACGGCGTGGTCGGTGGCACGATCAACGGCACGGGCAGCTTCGTCTTCGTCGCCCGGCGCGTCGGCGACGAGACGCTCCTCGCGCGGATCGTCGAGATGGTCGCGCAAGCGCAGCGCAGCCGGGCTCCGATCCAGCGGCTGGCGGACGCGGTCTCCGCCTGGTTCGTGCCGGCGGTCGTGCTCGTCGCCGTCCTCGCCTTCGCCGTCTGGGCCACGGTGGGGCCCGAGCCGCGTCTCGCCCACGCCCTCGTGAACGCGGTGGCCGTGCTGATCATCGCCTGTCCCTGCGCGCTGGGGCTCGCGACTCCGATGTCGATCATGGTGGCCGCGGGGAAGGGGGCGCAGAGCGGCGTGCTCTTCCGGGACGCTGAAGCCATCGAGGTCTTCCGGGACGTCGACACGCTGGTCGTCGACAAGACGGGCACGCTGACGCTGGGCAAGCCGCGGCTCGCGCAGGTCGAGGCGGTGGGTGGTTCGACGGAGGACGAGCTGGCGCAGCTCGCGGCCAGCCTCGAGGCGCGTAGCGAGCACCCGCTCGCCGTCGCGATCGTGGACGGAGCCGCGGAGCGCGGGCTCGCGCTTCTCGCGGTCGAGGACTTCGAGTCCCTCACGGGCAAGGGAGTCGTCGGTCGCGTCGCCGGCCACCGGATCGCCCTCGGCAACCGCGCCCTCATGGACGCCGAGGGGGCCCCCGTCGGCGAGCTGGCTGCGCGCGCCGACGAGCTCCGCGCGGGAGGGGCCACGGTGATGTTCGCGGCGCTCGACGGGCGGGCTCTGGGGCTCCTGGCCGTCGCCGATCCGATCAAGGAATCGACGCCGGAGGCCCTCGAATCGCTGCGCCGCGAGGGCCTGCGCGTCGTCATGCTCACGGGCGACAGCAAGAAGACGGCCGAGGCCGTGGCGCGGCGGCTCGCCATCGACGAGGTGATCGCCGAGGTCTTGCCCGAGGACAAGGTCCGCGCGATCGAGCGCTTCCAGGCCGCGGGCCGGCGCGTCGCGATGGCCGGCGACGGGATCAACGACTCCCCGGCTCTCGCCACGGCCGACGTCGGCGTCGCGATGGGCACCGGGACGGACGTGGCGATGCAGAGCGCCGGCGTGACCCTCGTCCAGGGCGATCTGCGCGGCATCGTCCGCGCGCGCCGGCTGAGCCGCGCGACGATGCGCAACGTCCGCCAGAACCTCGCGCTCGCCTTCGCCTACAACGCCGCCGGTGTTCCGATCGCCGCGGGAGCCCTCTACCCCCTGACCGGACTCCTCCTCAGCCCGATGATCGCCGCCGCCGCGATGAGCCTGAGCTCGGTCTCGGTGATCGGGAACGCGCTCCGGCTGCGGCGAGCGGAGCTCTGATCACGACACGCCCCTGCGCCGCGCGACGACGCACACGAGCCCCGCGTCGGGGTCTCCGACGCCGGCGAGCGCCCATCCCAGCCGGCGCCCGAGGAGCCCGGACGGCGCGCGGGCTTCCGCCGCGAACAGGTCCGCGTTCGACGTGGCGGGCGGGACCGTGCGCAGGAACGAGAAGCCCGAGCTCTCGAGCTCCCGCACGACGCGCGGCGCGGGCAGGATGTGCTCGAGCGGGTGGTGGTACTGGTCGGCGATCCAGGTCCTCTTCTTCTCCGCGTCCAGGTCGCGCGCGCGCAGGATCGGGTCGAGGAGCGCGATCGGGCGACCGGCGAGCCCGGCGAGCCAGCGCCGCGTGCAGTGGAAGGCGCGGCCGAACGTCTCGTAGAAGCCGACGACGAAGGTCCCGCCGGGCCGAGTGAGCGCGGCGACGCGGCGCAGCGCGCCGTAGGGGTCCTCGGTGTGGTGCACGACGCCGCGGCTGATCACGACGTCGAAGGCGCCCTCCCGGAGGGGCAGGTCGAACAGGTCGCCGCGCGCGAGCGCGAGGTTCGCGATCCCGGCGCGCTCCCGGAAGCGCTGCGCCTCGGCGAGCGAGGCCTTGCAGCCGTCGATCCCCACGACGCGGCGGCCCGCCGCCGCCAGCGCGAGGAAGGCGACGAGCTGCCCCGTTCCGCAGCCCGCGTCGAGGACGCTCGCGCCAGCGGGGACGGCGCGATCCAGCGCGTCGAGGAAGGCCGAGCGGCGCGACCGGTCGAGCACGCTCCCCGCGTCGTCCCCCGGCGCGTAGCCGGGGAACGGACGCACGTCGTAGAAGGCCTCGACGTAGAAGGCCTCGACCGCCCGGGCGGGGGCGCTGCGCTCGGCGCGCGCCAGGAAGTCCGGCACGCCGGCGACCGTGCGCGGGACCTCCGAGCCGCAGCCCGGGCAGCGGGCGTGCGGGTCGAAGCCCGCGCCGCAGCCCGGGCAGGCGAACAGCTCGTCCAGCCGCGGCGCAGAGGGAGGTCCGCTCATGGAGAGGCGGTGATAGGCTGATCGACGCTCCGATGAGGCTCCAGAAGATACGCTCGGGGCTGGCGACCGTCGTCGAGCTCCTGCGGGCCCTCTGGCGGGGACCCTACTGGTGGCTGGCGCCGCTGATCGTACTCCTGCTCCCCGCGGCGCTCCTGTTCGTCGTGCTGCAGGCCGCGCCGGTCGTCGCGCCGTTCGTGTACACGGTGTTCTAGCCCGGGCTAGCAGCAGGGCTGCGAACCCGCTCGCGGCTCCGCTCGGCCGGCCCGGACGTCAGGCCGCGGCCACCCTGGACCTGCCGCGCGTCGCCCTGCGTGTCGCCTTCCGGCGCCCGGTCTTGCGGCTCGCCTTCTTGCGACGGCCGCCGCCCGCGAAGTAGCGCGTCCCACGCTTTCGACCCTCGCTGCGCAGCTTGTCCGCTTGCGTCAGCATCGTGACCGGCCGCCGGAGCTCCTTGCTCGTCAACCCGAGCGCGGCGCCGATCTCCTCGACCCCCTGGCCGGGGTTGGCCCGGACGTGGGCGAGGATGTCGGCGGCCATCGCCTCGAGCTGGTCCGCGGAGCGGCGGATGCGCTTGCCGGCCCTCCGGCGCGGGGCCGCCGCCTTCGAGCCTCGAGGTCGACCGGGCCGGCGCCGGGCCGGCGCGCCGCCTGCGAATGCGATCTGCACGGACTCGAGGGCGGCCTGCTTGACGAGGTCTCCGAGCTCTTGGACGAAGGTTTCGATACGGGCCTGGATCTGGGCTTGGAGGGGGGTGTTCATGACGGCAGAGTGTGCGGAAACCCGGGAGCTCGTTGCAAGCCGCAGGCGGAGGATCTTGCTTTTCGGGCAAGGTCGGTATTGAGGATACATGGATGAGAGCCGGACACACTCGCGGCTACCGCTCCGCACCGACGTGGTTTGTCGACCACTGCTACGTCACTCCGGGCCCGCCGCCACGCGCTTCCGCTCGAGCGCCTGCCCGAAGCACCCGACGGCGCCGGCGATCGAGGGCGCGATGATCATCCAGCACGCGTGGCGCAGGAAGCCCTCGCTCATGAAGCCGCCATGGAACCGGTTGAGCAGGGTGGAGGTGCCTCTCCGGCCGGGGGAAGTGGAATGATCGAGGTGCCTATCGGCAGTGATGGTCCGGGCGCTGAGCGAAAAGGCCGTGACTGCGGGCGGAGTTCTCCCCGCGCTCGTTGCACTGGCGTAGCCAAAGGCAGCGCCTGGAAGCTCGACTCGTGCCGTTGAATGCCGTCCCGACCTGGAGGTGACCCGTTTCCGGACCATCCGCGCTCGCCGTGGGCCCTCGTCGCGGAGCACCCTCGATGGAAGCCGACGCCGGGGTTCGGTTCCCGTCGCGCTCGCGCGCTCGGTCGCGTCGTTGGTCGCGCTCGCGGATCCGGGGCTGGTCTCGGTCCTCGAGGAGGGCGCGCGAGTTGGTTCGAGGATTTCGAGAACGCAGTCCGAGAACCGAACGTCTACGGTCACATGATCTTCACGCTGGACGACGGACCAGGGTCCCGCCTCGACTACGACGAAGAGGAGCCTCTGGGAACGATCGAATCGCAAGCGGTCGGTGGGATGTTCGAGCTGCAGCTCACGCCCGCGCCTGACGGGCAGTGGAGTCTCCGAGGCGTCCGCTCGGGCGAGGTGGAGTGGATGACGGCGCTGGTCGGAGGTCCCGCGCACGGACTTCGGATTCACCGGCGAGCCGCCGACTCCGCTGGGACCCTACGGATGTACGGATGGAAGGTCCACATGTCCTTTCGCGAGTACACGCACCCGTACCTGGGGCCGGACGAGCGTCACTGGACCTCACCCGATCGTCGCCACGTAGTTCAGATAGAGGAGATAGGCGAGGCCCGCGACGATCAGGAGCGCGAGGCGCGCCCAGAACGACTGACGGCGGCGCCGCTGCTCGCTCCTCCGGGCGTCCTCCTGGGCGCGCTCCAGCCGCTCCAGGCGCTCCTCGACTCGCGCGAGGCGCCGCTCCAGGCAGGGCTCTGCGTTCCCGGGGTCTGCGTTCATGCTGGGGCTCGGACGACGCGCCGCGGCCCTCGGATTCCAGGCCTTCGCCGCCTCGGCATGATGCGGCGCGGCCGCGCCCGACGTTCGAGGGAATGGGGAGATTCCCGTCACCGGCCGCCGCGCGCGGGATCGGCTACGGTGTGGACCCGATGTCGTCGCGACCCTTCGGCCTCTCCGCGCAGGAGCTGCTCCGGCAGGACCGCTGGCTGCGCGAGCTGGTGCGCAGCCTCGTCGGCGAGTCGGACGTCGACGACGTGGTCCAGGAGACGTGGGCGTCGGCGCTGCGGCGCGGAACGCCGGTCGAGCGCCCGCGCGCGTGGCTCGCGGTCGTCGCCGGGAACTTCGCGCGGCGCAGGCTGCGGTCCCTCGTGCGCCGGTCGCAGCGCGAGGAGGCCGCGGCGCGGCCCGAGGCCGTGCCGTCGACCGCGGAGACGCTCGAGCTGCTCGATCTGCAGCAGCACGTGCTGCGCGCGGTGCGCGAGCTGGGCGAGCCGTACCGGACGAGCGTGCTCTTGCGCTACACCCACGGGCTCTCGGTCCCCGAGATCGCCGCGCGCACCGGCGTCAGCGAGGCGGGCGTCCGCCAGCGGCTGAAGCGCGGCCTCGACGCGCTGCGCGCGGACGTCGGTGTGCGCTGCGGCGAGGGCTGGCACGAGAGGCCGGCGCTCGCGGCGTGGCTGGTTCATGGAGCGGTCGCGATGAAGAAGATGGCGTCGGTGGTGGCGGCCCTGGTGGCGGTCGCGTCGGTGGGAGCGCTCGCGGTCTGGCTGGAGCGGCCCGCCGAGCCCGCCGGGCAGGGCGCGGCCGAGCCGCTGCGGCTGGTCGGCGCGCGGAGCGGGGAGCGGCAACGGCCCGCGTCCGATCTCGCGCGGCCCGAGGCGCCGGCGCGCGCCCGCGTCGCGGCGGACGACGCTTCGCCTCCCGAGCCCGCCGCGACCTTCGACTACGCGGGGCGCGTCCTCGACGCGCGCGGCCGCCCGCTCGCCGGCGTCGGCCTCGCGCCGACGTCGCGCTACGTCAGGAGCATCCCGAGCGCGGGGCTCGAGCGCCCTCCGGTCGCGACGAGCACCGCGGCCGACGGAACGTTCCAGCTCTCGACCGACCTCGAGCGCGGGGAGGTCGTCACCGGCCCCGGTTGGGTGCCCGTCGCCGTCCGCCCGTTCCACGGTGGCTCCGGGGAGACCCTGCTCGTCGCGGCCCCCGCCGTCGAGCTGGCCGGCGCGGTCGTCGATCCGGACGGCGCGCCGCTCGAAGCGGTGACGGTGCGCGTCGTCGGGATCGGGCTGCGCGATTTCGTCGGCGTGCTCGACGGCCTGCAGAGCGTCGAGTGGCTCGAGAGCTCGACGGACGCGGCCGGCCGCTTCCGGCACCGCGACCTGCCCGCCGGCACGGGGCGCCTGCGCTTCGAGAAGGAGGGCTACCGCGCGCGCGAGCTCGAGATCGGCGCGCTCGACGAGCGCGAGGTCCAGGTCACGCTCGAGGCCGACGAGATCGCCTACGTCGTGACGGGCTGGGTGCTCGCGCCGAACGGCGCGCCCGTCGAAGCGGCGCTCGTGGGGCTGGGCGACCGGACGACGCGCTCGGCGGCGGACGGCGCGTTCGAGCTGCGCATCCCCAGCGAGCAGGCGCCCGCACACTACGACGCGCTCTGGGCGGCGAGCCCCCCGTGGCGCACGGAGGTCGTCGAGCGCGTCGGGGCCGCGCTGCTCGACGAGCCGTCGAAGGAGCTCGAGTACGAGCTCGTCTTCGACGGCGAGGCGCTCACGATCGGCGGCCGGGTCGTCGATCAAGAGGGCGCACCGGTCGCGGGCGCGATCGTCTACCTCTGGCGCCAGCGCGAGCTGATGACCGGTCGCAGCGCCGAGGAGCTGGCCGTCCCCGAGGACCGCGAGCAGCTGCAGGTCGGTCAGGGCTTGCGCGTCTGGTCGCGGACGGACGCCGAGGGGCGCTTCCACCTCGACGGGCTCTGCGACGCGGAGTACACGTTGCGCGTGCTCGACCGCGAGCGCTTCGCAGCCTGGACGAGCGGGCCCGTCCGCGCCGGCGAGCAGGACGTCGTGCTCACGCTCCCCGCTGACTTCGTGCGCGCGAAGGTCGAGGGGCGCGTCGTCGACCGCTCGGGCGCGGGGGTCGCCGGCGTCATGATCCGGCCCCAGGTCGGCATGTACCTCTCGACCAGCTCGCTCATGAGCGTGGGCGACGCGCGCCAGTTCGAGACCGACGAGGAGGGGCGGTTCACGCTGACCGACGTCTCTGGCGGCGATCTGATCCTGTCGCTGCACAGCCCGTCGATCATGCCTGAGAACCAGTTCCTCGAAGATGGCGGCTCGCTGACGGACGTCGAGGTCGTCGTCGACCCCCTGTGCCACTTCCGGCTCGTCCTCTCGGGCGAGCGCGCGCGGGCGACGAGCTTGCAGATCCTGGACGCCGCGGGGGAGGCGCTGAACGTCGCAGCCATCGGCGGGGGCGAGTACAGCTGGTCGACGTGGCGCTCGTTCGAGGGCGGACGGACGCGCGTTCTATCGGTGGGGCAGGCGGCGGCGACGCTCGTCCTGTACGATGACGCGCACGAAGAGGTCGACCGCCTGCCGCTCGCGCTGGGTCGCGAGGACGTGAACGAGATCGACTGGTAGGGGAACAGGGAGGCCGCGCCGAACGTCCCGGGTGCAGGCGGGATGTCCCGTGAGGCCCGCGAGGAGGAGTCCGATGCCCGATGCCTCGATCCGTCGCGCCCTGGCGCGGCTCGTGCTCTCGATGCTCGTCGCGTCCGCGGGACCATCCGGGCTCGTCGCCGGTGCGCAGGCCCGCCCGGACGCGAGCGCCGAGGAGCGCCGGAACGCCGCCTTCTACCACCTCGCGGACGTCGGGAACGCAGGGCGCTACGAGGAGGCGCTCGAGCTGGGCAAGGCCTACCTCGAGGCCTACCCCGAGCACGCGACGGCGACCTACGTGCTCTTCTTCCAGGGGGTGTACTTCTCGCGCCTGGGACGCGCCGAGGAAGCTCGCGCGGCCTGGGAGGCGGTCATCGCGAAGGACCCCGACGCGGACCTCGCCGGGCACGCGCGCACCTGGCTCGGGATCGGGGCGGCGCCGGCCGCGGCCCCCGCGCCGTCCGCATCGGCCGACGTCACGGATCAGCCCCGGCCCATCCCGCCACGCGCGAGCGCCGGCAAGGTGCTCGTCGTCGGCCTCGACCTCGACGCCGAGGATCCCGAGGGCGCCGCTTCCTCGCCGTCGCTGCCGCGGTCGCGCGCTTCCACGAGGCGGACCGCCTCGAGCTCGCGTCGACGGATCTCCCCCCGCTCGAGAACGCGCTCCGCGAACGCCTGCCGAGCGCGGTGATCTTCGTCCTCCCGCCGGAGTCGCTCGACGTCGAGCTCCACCGCCGGCTGCTCCTGCTCACGCCGCGCCTGGACCAGGACCTCTTTCCCGACTTGGCCTTCGGCTATCTCACCGCCGCGAACGCCGCGGAGCTCGAGCACTTGTGGGAGCGCACGCTCGCCGTGCACGAGAAGGGCCTCTCCTCGCGGCAGTGGCGCTCGCTCTTCGTCACCGGCGCCGACTCCTCGCGGACCTATCCCGGGGACCTCCCCGAGATCGCCACGGCGGCGGGCTTCGAGGGCGAGGGGTACGGGATCGCCGTGCGCGAGAAGGACCCGAAGTGCCTCGAGTTCGCGGCCGAGGCCCTGCCCCGGCTGGCAGAGGCGAGCGTGATCACGATCACCGGCAACGGCGACCCGCAGGGCATCTGGCTCTTCGACGACCACCGCAACGTGGATCGCTCCAAGCACTGGACGTACAGCGCCGAGCGGGTCGGAGCGGATCCCGAAGGCGAGATGCCGCGCCTGCTCGCGGCCGACTTCGCCAAGGTCCATCTCGCGCGGCCGGTCGTGTGGAGCGGGACCTGCCACAGTGCGGCGACGAGGCGCGTCTTCGTCGAGGGCGACATCGTCTCCACGTTCGGGACGACCGAGAAGACGACGGTGCACGAGCTGCCGCTCGCGGAGAGCCTGGGGCTCGCGATCCTGCGCAGCGGTGCGGTCGCGCTGCTCGCGCCGATCGGCGCCAACCACGGCTACTCGACGTCGATGGAGACCCAGTTCGCGCTCGAGAACGGCGCCTCGCTCGGCGAGACGATCAAGTCGACCTGGGACGACGTCTTCCTGCAGGCCGGCGGCGACCTGCGCCTGCACTTCCCGAAGGCCGGCGACGCGCACGACCTCTACGCCGAGCCGATCATGCAGGGCGGGGGTGCGAACCGCGCGCTGATCGGGGATCCGACCCTGCGGCCCTTCACCGCCGTGGCGGACCCCGGCGAGAGCGTCCGGATCGCAGAGGCCGGCCCCGAGGGCTTCGACGTGCTCGTCGACTGGAAGGAAGGCTTCCGCGCGCGCGCCTGGGACATGTACGGCACCGACCGCGCGCGCGACTTCCGCGTCACGGCGCGCGTCGCGATCGACGCGCTCCTGCCCGAGGACGCGCGGGCGCTCTCCGCGAGCGTCGAGCTCCGGAACGCGAAGGGCGAGCCCGTCCCGACCGCCGTCCTGCGCCACGTCGAGATCGAATCCTGGAGCGGCCAGCGCATCCTCCACCTCCAGGTCAACGCGCCGCGCGAGGGCCTGGACTACAAGGCCGTCCGGGCGCGCTTCCACGTCCGGATCGAGAGCGGCGGGGGCTGAGCGTCCCGCCAGGGCGGCTCGGCCCACGACTCCCGGCTTTTCGAGATTCCGTTACCCATCTCGGGCTTCGCCCGCTGGATGTGGTCCACGCTGCGCAGCCGGCTCTGGAACCGCCGGCGAGAGGAGGCGAGCCGCGTCGCCCGGGAGCAGGAGCATGCTCGCGCGGAGCGTTCGCCCTCGACGGGCGAGCTCGTCGAGCGCGCCGAGCTCCAGCGACGGATCGCCGCAGCCCTGATTCGTCTCGAGGAGCCCCTGCGCACGACGGCGCTTCTGCGCTACCTCGAAGGCCTGGCACCGGCCGACATCGCGCGTCGCACGGGCGTGCCCACGGGCACCGTCCGCAAACGCCTGCAACGCGGAGCGGAGAGGCTCCGTCGCGGCCTCACCGGCGAGGACCGGCGAGCTTTGAGAGCGATCGCCCTCGCGCCGTTCGCCGAAGCGCTCGCCGGCGGTGGCCTTCCATCCGGCAGCCCCATGCTGGCCGCGTTGGGAGGCGCACTCGCGATGAAGAAGGTCCTGGTCGGTCTGAGCGTGGTCACGCTCTTCGTCCTCGGAGTCGGGTGGTGGATCGGATCCCAGCCATCGGGGGGACGAGGCGCGCGGCGCGCCGCCGAACGCTCCTCGGCGGCTCTCGCGGATACGAGCGGCGATGTCGCGGCCGCGGCGACCGCCGGCCAGCCAGGCCACGCTCCCTCGACGCGCGTCGAGGCGATGGCCGCGGAGCCGCTCGCGACCCGTGCTCCCTGCACCGTGTTCGGCCGCGTCGTCGACGAGGGCGCACGCCCTCTCGAGGGCGTGCGGGTTCGGCTTCGAGGCTACGGGGGCTGGGCCGCAGGTCACGACGTGCCGCGGCTGGAATCCCCTTCCGAAGGGTACGGCTGGGAAGCGATCACCGACGAGGTAGGCGCGTTCCGCTTCCACACACCGGTACCGACGATCGAGATCGCGTGGCTGACGATCACTCCGGGACCCCTTCGCGCGGACGCGCGGATCTACTTCGGTGGGGGTGGCAGCGGTGCCCGTCCGCCGCTCGGCAGCGGCGAGCACGACCTCGGCACGTTCCGGCTCGCGGCGGCCGGGGCCATCCGGGGGACGGTCCGCGCCAGGGAAGGCGCACCGATCGCCGGCGCAAGGCTCGACGTCGTGGGACCCGACAAGACGTCGTACGGCACCGGCACCGAGACCGACGCCACCGTCGTCTACCTGGTGCCGCACGTCCCCGCTGGGCGCTACGGCCTGGAGGCCCGTGCCAAGGGCTACCTCGCGGGCTTCGAAATGCCGATCGTCGTCGAGCCAGCGCAGGCCACTGCCGGTCCGGACTTCGTGCTCTCGCCCGCTCCGACGCTGCGAGGCCGCGTCACCGACGCGGCAGGCCGTGCGATCGCAGGCGCGCGCGTGTGGGCTTCGGCCGCGGCGCCGGGCGTCTCGCGGCCCGCAGATGCAGAGAGCGCGCCGGACGGAAGCTTCGTCCTCTTCCTGCCGCAGGACGGGACACACACGATCGGGGTCGCCGCCGATGGCTATGTGCCCGTCGGCGTCGGTGCGCGAGCGAAGGTCTACGAGCCGGGGACCAAGGGCATCCGGATCGTGCTGAAGGCCGACGTGACGACGAGCTTCCGCGTGGTCGACGCGGATGACGGGACTCCCGTCGAGCACTTCGGCCTGCGGATCGACCGCAACCACCGAAGGAAGGCACCCGGGCCCGAGAAGCACTGGCTCACTGGCCCGCCGCCGCCCCCGCGAGAGCGGCCGGGCGGCGAGGTGGTGCTCGGCGCGCGGCCCGGAATCGACCGCTTCAAGCTGTTCGCCCCGGGCTATCTCGAGCTTGAGGGCGAGGTCGAGCACGACGACGGCGCCCCGGGACGACAGACTCTGCGTCTCTCGCGGGGGGACTCGCTCACCGGACTCGTCCTGGCGGGAGGCGTCCCGGTCGAGGACTTGGCGGTGACGCTGACGCCCGGGAGATTCCAGGCCGAAGTCTCGGACGCCGGCGAGGGATTGCGGACCTTCTTCCTCGACGCGGAGAAGCGGCTCATGGCATCGACCGACGCCCGGGGACGGTTCACCTTCCACGGCGTCGAGCGCGGTCGGAAGTTCGAGCTCTCCGCGACGAGGTCGGGGAAGGGCGTCCTGAGACTGGTCCCCGTATCGGTGTTGGAGCACGGCGTGACCGACCTCGGCGAGCTCGAGCTGGCCGCGCCGTCGAGGATCGTGGCGCAGCTCCTCCTGCCGCCGGAGGTCCACCCGGCGGGCCTGAAGGTCAACCTGGGCGACCGGCGGCAGGACGTCGCCGCCACGTCGGACGTTCAGGGTCGACTCCAGCTCGATGGCCTGGGTCCGGGCTCGTACACCCTCGACGTAGAAGGAGTTCCCGGCGTGTTGTCCGACGGCAACCCCTTCGCGGCCGAGCTGGCCGCGGGCGAGACGCTCGAGATGGAGCTCGATTGCCGAGGCCGCTCCGTCGCGGAGGTCGCGCTGCGAATCGAGCTCGGCGGCGCGCCGGTCACCGGGGCGCAGATCGAGCTACGCGGAGTCGAGGACCCGAGCAGGCGGCTCTACCTGGGTGAGCTCGGCGCCGACGGTCGTGTTCTCGGGTGGGTGCCTGCCGGCGGCGAGGCCTTCGCCGACGTCCAGATCCAGGGCTACACGACACTCAGGCATCCGGCCGCGCATCGCGCTTGAGCCAGGGGTGCAACCGGAGCGGACGCTGGAGTTCGAAGTCGGAAGCATCCTCCTGACGCTCCCGGCCGGCGTTGCCCTGCCGGCCAGAGGGCAGGCGAAGCTGACCCTTTCCGGCCAGGCGATCAACGTCGGTTTCCACGCGGGCCAGCTCTCGTGTCCCCCCTCCTGTGCAGAGATCCAGAGCGGCGGACGAACCTTGCGTTTCGACCTGCTCCCCGCTGGCACGCATGAGCTCTGGTTCCGCCTGATCGACCTGCGAGCGCCCGCCGACAAGGTCGACTCGGTGAGCGGCGGGCGCGCGAAGCGGAGGCCGATGTACGAGGCGACGGCTGCCGTGACCATCCGGGCGGGTGAGGTGACCGAAGTGGCCCTGCGCTAGCGCTTCGACCGGAAGAGAAGGCAAGAAACGTCGCCCGCGACGCGGTTACCTGCGGATCTTCCTTGGATACCTGGGGCGCACAGGCAGGACGTGCACCACCCGGACCAGCGAGGAAGCGCCATGGCGAGAGAACGCCTCGAGGAGATATCGAAGGAGAAGTGCGAGATGGAGATGACGCCGATGATCGACGTCACCTTCCTGCTCCTGATCTTCTTCATGTGCACGCTGAAGTTCAAGACGCTCGAGGGCAAGCTGGCCGCCTACCTGCCGAAGGACGTCGGCGTCAACCCGGCGTTCGAGGAGCCGTTCGAGAAGCTCGCGATCCGGCTCGACGTCGTCGAGGAAGGGACGAGGCTCCGCCCCGACGGCCGGCCCTACGCGGGCCGTGGCCGCTACGTCTACGCCGCCGACCGCATCGTCCGTTACTCGATCGGCCCACACTCGACCGACAGCCTGGAAGAGGTCGCGGGGTGCCTGGAATGCCTCCACGCGAAGGACCCGGACGCGCCCGTGACGATCGACGCGCGCCCCGGGATTCTCTACTCGGACGTGGTGAAGGTGCTCGACCTGGCGCTCGGCGCGGGCTTCACGAACATCACGTTCGTGGGAGCCTACCCCGAGTAGCCGGCGGGCTCACGCCGGCTTGCGCGCGGCGACGCACCACACGCGATGCTCCACGAGCATGGGGTCGGGGTACCTCCCGCTCAGGAGACGACCCAGCGCCTCGTCGAAGCGCAGCACGTCGGCCGGAGAGAGGCCGCCCGAGCCCACTCCGTTGCACGTCCGCATCCTCCCGCGCCAGCGGGCGTGCGAGAACTCCTCGTCGTGGTGGTAGCAGAACTGCTCGACGAGCTCGAACCCGCCGCGGATCACCGCGTCGATCAGCTCGGGGTGGATCCCCTTCCATCCCGCCATGGACCACGAGGGGTTGAGCTCGAGGATGATGTCCTCGGTCTCGCGCGCCACGGGGGCGTGTTCCGCCAGGTAGGAGTAGTGGGCGATCGCCAGCACGCCGCCCGGCCTGAGGACCCGCCGCGCCTCGGCCAGCGCCGCGTCGTGATCGAACCAGTGCCAGCACTGGCCGGCCGTCACGAGATCGAAGGAGCCCGCCTCGAGGCCCGTGTCCTCCGCGCTGGCCACCCGGAAGCGCGCGCTCGTCTCCAGCTTCCGCTCCTGCGCGATGCGCTCCGCGGCAGCCACCTGTCCCGGGGAGACGTCGATGCCCACGACGGAGCTCCCGAGAGCGGCGAGCTCCAGTGCGACCGTCCCCGGGCCCGTGGCGAGATCGAGGGAGCGCGACCCCGCGATGGGGAGGACCGCGTCGATCCGCTCGTAGAACGACGCCGGGAACCCGGGGCGGTACTCCGCGTAGTCGTCGCTGTGGCGTCCGAAGTCGATCGTGCCCATGAGCGATGAGGCCGCGGCTCGTCGCGGCCCGCTATCATGCTGCCGGGTGACCGGATGAGGCAACTCGCCCTCGCTGTCGTCGCGCTGGTCCTCGGAGCGCTTCTCGCGTGGGCGATCACGGCTCGCGCTCCGCAGGCGGGCGTCGTCGACACCCGACCCGACGTTGGACCGCCGCCAGCGGCATACGCCGACGACCTGGCTCCGTCCGGCGAGCCAGCTCGAGCGAGCGCGCGGGTTCCGGCTCACGAGCCCTCTCCAGCCATCGAGCGGAAGGCCGCTCGCGCCGAGCCGGGCGACGTGCCGGAGCGCGACCCGCCGGACGACGGCGGCAGCGCGCTGGTGGGGCGCTTGCTCGACGAACGCGGGCGCGCGGTCCGCGGCTGGAAGGTGCGCGTCTGGCTGACGACCGACGGCCTCCCGGGGATCACGACTTCGGTGAGGTACGGCTGAGCTCCGGGCCGGCGCTCGTGTCCGGCACGGTGGTGGACGGCGGCCAGCGACCGGTCCGCGCGGCCGTGCGCGTCGACCAGGAGCCCTTCACGCCGGAAGGGCCCCTCGCCGAGACGGCGACGGATCAGAACGGGCAGTTCCACGTCGCGGGCGACGTCCGGTGCTGGGGGTCGCGTCGCTGGGCGCCGCTGCGGCTGACGGCCGAGGCGGACGGTCTCAGGTCTGACGTACCCGTCGATTGTCCACCCGGCAGCGAAGGCGTCGTCATCGTCGTGGCGCCCGTCGGCTCGTTCTCGCTGCGCCTCGTTCCCCCCGAGGGGCTCGACGCGGCGGACTTCGAGTGCGAGCCCTCCTCGAGCGCGCGAGGTGACCGGCCTCTGCGCGCGCATCCCGATCGCGCGGGTGTGGCGTCCTGGACCGGCGTCGTGCCAGGCACGTACGCGTGCGTCGTGCGTACCCGCTTGCAGAGAGCCGTCGTGGCGCAGATCCAGGGCATCCTCGTCGAACCGGGGCCGGAGCCCGAGCAAAGAGAGATCGACCTCGCCGGGCTGGCGAAGCCCGTCCGGGTATCGGTCGTCGACGAGACCGGGGCGCCGCTGCGACGTGCGTTCATCGACGTCCGCATCGCGGACGGCTTCTCGCGGGGCTCCCCCGGACGGGTGCTGGCGATGGCGTCGGGAGAGCCGCTCGAGCTCGCCGTGAGCGCGGAAGGCCATCGATCCGTCGTGCTCTCCGACGTCCGCTCCGACCAGGAGGTCCGGCTTCGGCCCGGGATCCGGGTGATCCTCCGCGCACTCGGGAGTCGAGCGCTCGAGGAGGGCGAGCGGCACGTCGGCGTGTCGCTCCATCGGACGGACGGCGGGGATGGACACTTCGTCGGTGAAGGACCGGTGAGCGGCCGGTTCGACGGCGACCGCCAGGCGACGCTGATCCTCCCGGGCCCGGGAACTGGGGCGTCGCGCGCCCGAGCGGGGCACGCTACCGGCACGGCGAGGCCTCCATCGAGGTCCCCGAATCGGAGGGCGACCTGAGGTTCGACGTGACGCCACCCGCCGATCTCGCCGAGCTCCTGCGGGAGGCGGATCAGTAGTCGAGAGCCATCAGCGCACGGAGGCCGCGAGGCCGTTCGTCAGGTTCGACGTCGGCCCCGGGTTGGCGTCGCGGTACCAGCACTGGAAGAACCAGGTCTGGCCCGCGACCGCCGCGTACGTGCCTCCGGGGACCGGCAGCGCCTCGAGGTCGACGTCGAGGTCGACGCTCCCCAGCGCACCGCTGCTGGCGGGCGGGGAGTACCGGCCGATCGGACCACCGAGGCACAGGTCCCCCTGACCGCCGCCCGCGAACGGGACGAAGTCCGCGCTGCGGCTCACGAGGAAGGCGGCTACCTGCTGCGGAGGGAGCTGCGAGGCGCGCAGCACGAGGTCGTTCCGGGCGAGCGTCGCGCAACCGCGCGAATCGAGCTCCCCGGGAAGCCCGGTCGAGTTGGGGTGCGCCGGATCGCAAGTCCGCGAGCTCAGGTCCTCGAACGTGTGGACGTACGCCGCGCCCCCCATGTCGGCCCCGCCGAACTCGGTGTCCGCCGGGGAGCCGACCCAGAAGTCGTCGCCGTCGATCGCGAGCGAGCATCCGAAGACCGGTCCGTACCACGAGCCGCCCACGTCGTCGTGGGGTGCGAGGACCGAGCGCAGCACCCACTCGCCGGCACTTCGCTCGTAAATGTGCACCCGCTCTCCGAACCCGAGCTCCGACGCGCCCGAACCGACCGCGAGCCGATCCCCCTCGAGCTCCACGGCCGCGCCGAAGTGGTCGTCCCCGTCCGGGTGCGTGGACCGGAGCTCGTCGACCTGTGTCCACGAGCCCAGATGCTCGTACAGGCGGACCGACCCCTCGTGCGCACCGGCGTGTCCGCCGTCGCGGAAGGCCCCCACGGCGATGTGCCCGCGGTCGACGCTGACCGCGTAGGCGAACCCGATCCCGTACTCTTCGATCCGCTCCTCGAGGGTCCAGCCCGTGGCACCATGGCGGTACACGTGGAGCCGGCCGGTCGCCGTGGGCGAGACGGGGTAGCCCGGCTCGCCGACGGCGAGCAGGTCCCCCTCGAGCGCCACGGACAGCCCGTAGAACCCCAGGGTTCGTGGCTCGGGGGGATCCAGGCGCGCGCGCTCGATCCACCGGCCGCGCGCGGTGCGCTCGAACACGAACACCGCGCCTCCGCGGTAGGCGAAGTGTTCGTCCATCGGAGCTGCGATGACCGCGCGCTCGCCGTCCAGCGCCAGCCGGCGGCCGAAATGCGAGTCCGCGATCGGTGTGCCGGGGCGGAGCTCTTGCGTCTCGGACCAGTAACCCGCCGCTCGCTCGACGACGTACGCGGCGCCGGCTTCGGCGTAGCGCTCGAAGTGCCCGAGGAGCACCGTGTCGCCGCTGATCGCGACAGGTGTATCCCTGGCAGACAGGAAGCCCGGGGCCGGGATCAGGACCACGTCGTCCAGCGACCAGCCGAAACCGCGCCGCTCGAAGAGGAAGGCTGCGCGGATCCCGTTCGGGGTCGTGCCGCCGACGACTGCGGTGTCTCCGTCCACGTCGACGTACGATCCGAAGAGCGTCAGGAATCCCTGGTAGCGGGGCGGCTTCAGCTTCGCCGTCTCGCACTGCGCCGCTGCCGGGCCGACCAGGAGGGCTGTCGCCAGGAGGAATCGGGGGAACTGCATCGTGGTCTCCTTCCACTCGGCTAGGCCCGCATGGAGGCCAGGTCACACGGGAACGAGCATAGCGAGACCGGGCTGGGGGCGAACCAGAGCCCTACGACCCTGTCGTCAGCGTCCGCTCGACGCGCTCTCCTGCGCCGACGTCGATCTTCTCGACGTGCTCGACGTCCGGCGCGTCGCGCTCGCGCCAGCGCACCTCGATCGCTCCGGTTGGGACGATCACGTCCACGACGCGACCTCCCTCGAGACTGGTCCAGTCGATCGCGATCCCGTCGAGAAGGATCTGGCAGTCCACGGCCTTGGCGGATCCCGAGTAACGCAGGCCGAGCGTGGAGCCGGGGGCGACCTCGACGCGCACGCCCTCCGTGCACGCGCCGGCCTCGACCACCACGCCGGCCCGCGTGCCGATCCGGCCGTCGCGCGTCTTGGCCGCGAGCGTGTAGGTGCCGGGGAGGAGGCCTTCGCAGCGGATCGTCCCGTCGCCGGAGGACGTCAAGTGCCAGGCTTCCGGATCCGCGCTCGAAACGAAGAGGTCGCACTCGCAGCGCTGGCCCGTGCGGCGGTCGACGGCCTCGCCCGCGATCGAGCCGCCGGGGCGAAGGCGCAGCACGATGCCGGTGCTTCCGGCGTCGACCTCGATCGGCTCGGAAACCGCGTGCGGCCTTCCGAATCGGCCCGCCTCGAGCTTCCAGCGTCCCGGCGCCAGAGGACCGAGCGTGAACTCGCCTCGCTCGTCGGTCTTCGTGTTCTCGTACGTGTACGCTCCATGCGCCGACACGCTGCAATCCATCGCAAGTCGACCCGCTGGATCGAATACCCTGCCCTTCAGGAAGAGCGCCCGCTCGACGCGCACCACGATCTCGATCTCGGCCAGCTCGTCGCTGACGGTCACGACCTGCGCGATCGGGGGGACGTCGTCGCTCGACCCACGCTCCGAAGGTGCGGGGCCGATCCACCACGAACCGGCGGGAACGGCCTCGAAACGGAAGCGCCCCTGCGCGTCCGTGTAGGCCTTTTGCGCCGGCGTGCCGTAGGGTTGGAGCATCCCCGGCCCGGGTCCCTCGGGGGCCATGCGCCACAACCAGCGGCGGGGGATCGGCGCGCCGCTCGCGTCCTCGAGCGTTCCGAGGATCGTCGCGCCCGCGCCGAGGGCGAGCTCGAGCCGGCGGTGCTCGCCGGGCTCGAGGACGAGCGGCTCCGGCTCCTCGCGCCTGGGCCAGCTCCTTCCGACGGCCACGACGCGCAGCGGCACGCGCGGCACGAGGTCGGGGATCGTCGTCCGGCCGGAGGCGTCGGTCTTCCCTTTCCAGGTCGGATCGGGGCCGAGGTAGACCTCCAGCGTGGTCGAGCTCGACAGCTGCAGCCGATAGGACTCGGTCGAGAGCTCGACCCGCGCACCCTCGATCGGATTGCCGGCCCGGTCGCGCACGAGCGCCTCGACCGTCGCCGAGCGCGAGAGACGGACGACGAGCGGGCGCGCGGGATCCGCATGACCTTCGGTGACGGCGAACACGGCCCGCGCGTAGCCGTCCGCGCGTGCGCTCGCGAAGAGCCGCTGCCACGAGCCGGCGCTCAGCTCGAAGTGCCCTCCCGGATCGGTCGCGACGACGCGCCCGTCCTCGCCCTCGACCGTCACGCTGCCGCGCAGCGGCGCATCGTCCTCGTCGTCGACGAGCCGGCCGTGCAGGGTCACGTCCTCGCGCGTCGGGAGCTCGAACACGCACTCGACGGAATCGCCGGCGGCGAGGGGGTCGACCTCGCGCATCTCGGAAGGGTGGTGCGCGTCGCTCGCCATGATGCGCAAGAACGTTCCGGGCTCGACCGCGAGCTCGGCGCGTCCTTCCGCGTCCGTCACCGCCGCTTCACCGAGCCCGCCGCGCGAGGAGTCGACCTGCCGCAGCGACTCGTAGCTCTCCGAGAAAGCCCCGACGCGAACGCCGGCCAAGGGCATGCCGTCGTCCCGCGAGCGCGCGAGGACGAGAACGCGGGCGGCCCTCGTCTCGGCCTCCGGCGGCGCCTCCGGGCCCGGCGCGGCGATCGGGGCGGGTGTCCGTTCGGAAGGTGCCGTAGCCTCTGTCCCTCGGGCGCTCTCGACCGCTTCCCTCGCCGGCGCCACCTCGACACGTCCCGTCTCCGCGGCAACGGGGCGCGGAACGACCGGTGCCTCCTCGCCGCGGCGCGTCAGCCACGCGAGCGAGCCCACCGCGATCAGAGCCGCGAGCGCGAGCACGACCGAGCGAGCCGAGAGCTTCAGCCTCTCTCCTTTCTCGCCCACAGACCGACCCCGAGGAAGAAAGGCCGCGCCAACCGAGGATCGCGGCGATGCGCGCCGCACGCCGTCACCATGACCGGGCCAACCACGGAACTCATACTAGAGAGAAACTCCCCCTCTGGGGCAGTCAGGAGGCCGCCCTGACCTCGACCTTGAGGCCGAGATCCTCGAGGCGACGGATGAGGCGCTGGGCGATCTT
>Ga0302046_10000683_pt1 | contig 33230 bp, 25 predicted proteins | sample RVTome_11_FD_200261 | JGI IMG/M metagenome (GOLD analysis project Ga0302046, IMG submission 200261) | Soil microbial communities from uranium-contaminated site in the Upper Colorado River Basin, Wyoming, United States - RVT147D111 (version 2) ...
CGTGCCTCGACCGACTCGATGTAGGCCGCGCACACCTGATCGCCCATCACGTTCACCACGGTCCGGCCCATGTCGAGCAGGCGGTCGACGCCGAGCACGATGGCGATGCCGTCCGGCGGCACGCCGACCTGCGCCATGACGACCATGAGCAGCGGCAGCGACCCGCCCGGCACACCGGCGGCGCCGATCGAGGTGAGGACGGCCAGCGCGACCACCAGGAACTGCTCGCCCAGGTCGAGGTCGATGCCGAACACCTGGGCCACGAACAGCACGACCGCGCCCTCGAACAGCGCCGTGCCGTTCATGTTCATCGTGGCGCCCAGGGGCAGCACGAAGCCCGCCACGGAGGGGCGGATCCCGAGGCTGCGCTCGGCCACTCGGATCGAGGTCGGCAGCGTGGCGCTGCTCGAGGAGGTCGAGAAGGCCGTGACCATCACGGGCACGGCGCGTCGCAGAAAACCCAGCGGCGCGCGAGCGTGACGAGCGCCACGGGGTAGAACACGACGATCTGCACCAAGTAGGAGGCGAAAACGATCAGCACGAACAGGCCGAGGCTGGAGAGCAGCCCGAAGCCGAAGCGCGCCGTGACCGAGAAGATGAGGCAGAAGACCGCATAGGGCGCGAGCCTCATGGCGAAGCCCACGATCCGGACCATCGCCTCCGCGAGCGACTCGAGCCAGGTGATCATCGCGGCGCGTCGCCGCTCGTCGAGTCCGGTGAGCGCCGCGCCCAGGAGGAGCGAGAAGACGATCAGCGGGATCATCTGCATCTCCGTGACGGCCTTGAGCAGGTTGCGCGGCAGGAACGCGTCGAGGAGGCTGGTCACGATGCCCAGCACGCCCTCGAGCTGCTGCGCGTCGGCCTTGGCCTGGTAGTTGGCGGCGTCGCCGGCGTAGCGCGCCATCAGCTCGGTCTGCTGCGCCTCGTCGAAGCCGCTCCCCGGCCGCACCAGCGCCAGCGAGCCGATCCCGAGCGCGGCCGAGGCGAGCGAGGTCAGCACGAAGAACGAGAGCGTGCGCGTCCCGAGCCGTCCCAGCTTGCCGAGGTCCCCCAGGCTCGCGACGCCGCACGCCAGCGAGGCGAAGACGAGCGGCAGCACGACCAGGAACAGCATGCGCAGGAAGACCTGCCCGACCGGATAGGCGACCGCGTCGACGGCGAGGTCGCGCCAGGCCGCGAGCTCCGCGTCCGTCCCTACCACGAGGTTGACGCCCACGCCCGCCGCCCCGCCGGCGACGAGTCCCCACAGGATCTTCCCGTGGGAGCTGCCGTGCGAGGGGGGCCGTGGATCGACCATGGGAGCGCGGCAGTCTGTGCGGCTCCCAGGTCGGGATCAAGACGGACGAGGGTTCCGCTGGGAGCGTCCCTGCCCACTCGTGTACGCCGTGCGACGCGGCCTGGCGCGGCGGGACGCCGGCGGCTAGCCTTCTCGCGGGTGTCGAGGGACGCCCGCGCCCGAGAAAGAGCCGTCGCTCCCCCTCACCTCGCGCCGATCACGGTCCGCGGTCTCACTGGTTCTCCCTGGTTCGGTGTCGTCGGGCACGCCGTAGCGACCAAGGACGATCCATGACCCGACCCGACTCTCCCCGACCCTTCGATCCGGCCGACCGCGCCCGCCGCGAGGCACGGCGCCTTCTCAGGGACCTGCGCGGCGAGGACGTCGCGCGTTCCCGAGCAGCCGAGCTACGCTTCCTGCGCTTGCGCAGCCTCGCGGCGGAGACGACGCCTTCCTTGCGCGAGCGCGCTCGCCTCAAGCACGCGCTCGCCGTCGTGGCCGAGGAGCGCGGCCACGAATCCTGGCCGGCCCTCGAACGCGCCCTCGTGGCGCCCCCGCCCGCCTTCCATGCGCCCTGCCTGGGAGGGTTCCTGCTGCGCTGGTTCGCGGACGCGGACGAGGCGGCGATGTCCCTGCGCACCCTGGGCGGATACCTCCTGCCCTACGGCGACCAGTGCTTCGTGTGCGAGGCCGAGACGGTGCGCGAGCTGGGCCTCGATCCCGAGGATCCCGACTGGCGCGCGGTCGCCTTCGACCTCGTCCGTCCTGCCGACGACGCGGCGCGCGAACGTCTCTTCCAGAAACGTCGAGCCGCGATCCGCGCCGGCATCGCCGTTCCGGTCGCGCGCGAGCGGGCGCGATGAGCGCGGGGCGCGCTGCGCGCGACCGCGTATCCTGGGCGGGATGCAGGACGACGCGTTCGACGGGGCGCTCTCGTCCCTCGCCGACTCGGGGCTCGCGCTCCTGCGCGGCGCGCTGCACCCGGCGCTCGTGCGGGAGCTGGGCGAGGCCGCCGGCACGCTCTACGAGCGCGTGGAGCGCGCCGCGCGGAACGCGGGCCCGGCGGGCGTGGAGCGCGTCCTCCCGCGCGGCTGTCGCTTCCTGCCGACCGCGTCCTCGCTGACGCTGGCGGCGCTCGACGAGGAGTCGGGCCGGGACGTGGCCGGCGCGATCCTCCGAACGAGGCTCCTGCGGAGCACGCTGGTCGCGTCCCTCGACGGTCCGTTCCGCATCGACCTCGACCAGGCCTGGCTCCGTCGCCAGTCCGCGCTCCGCCGCTGCACGCGCCCCACGGCTGGCACCAGGACGGCGCGCTCGGGCACGACTTCGCGGCGGGAACGGAGGACGGTGGTCTCCTGCCACTCGTCACCTGCTGGATTCCGCTGGACGCCTGCGGCCGGGACGCGCCCGGGCTCGAGCTCGTCGCGCGACGCCTCCTACGCTTGTTCACCCCCCTGGAGCTGACTCCCGAGTCCGTGCTCGAGTCCAGAGAGGTCGACCTCGCGCGCACGTCGCGCACGCCGTCGATGGAGCCCGGGGACGCGCTGCTCTTCGCGAGCGACGTGCTGCATCGCACGCACGCCACGCGCTCCATGTCGAAGGATCGGACGAGCGTGGAGCTGCGCGTCTTCCCCGCCGCTTCGAAGCCCGCGCGCCTCGCGGGCGACCGTTTTTCGGAGCCGTTCGGAGCGTGATTGGTCCCGTCAGGGGACCTGGACCGTGACCTGACCGGGCGCGGTGATGCTGATGCAGCCGCCGTAGGCGCACATGCACTTCGACGTGTTGTTCAGGACGGGCATGTTGCCCAGCAGCACCGTGGGCGAGCCCGGTGCCCAGGGCGCCGGGAGCACCGGCGTGCAAGGCATGGGCGTCAGGACGCCCAGGGCCGCCGCCGTCGCGGACGCGACCGCCGGGTTCGCCAGGCTCAGGCACATGATGAAGGGCGGGACGTTCACGAACGGCTTGTTGTCCATGATCGTCGCGGCGGGCGTGGTCGCGAGCTGCTTGTTCGTCGGGAGGACGATGAGCGAGCTCGGTCCGGTCCCGAAGGTGCACATCATCATCGCTCCGGTCGCCACCTGTTGTCCCATGGGTCGCCTCCTCGCTCGCGGGCCAGTGTAGCCGCCGTCGCGGATCGCCCATAGCCGCCGGTCGCGCGGCGCTCCCACGAGCGTGAAAGGACGCGCGAGCGTTCTCCAACACCACCGCACCGACGCCCTTCTCGACCCTCCGCTGGAAACGGTCGGCCCAATCGCATTCGTAGGCCGAGCGGCCTGACCCCACCGCCGCGGATCCCCTCCTCCCTGGCCGACATGACCCAGCTCCCCTCGACCGCCCGACTCCCGATCCTCGCCCTCTCCCTCGGACTCGTCGCCTGGAGCGAACAAGAGACCCCGCCCTCGCCGCGGAGAGACGGCGGCGCCCTCCGCCTCGAGGATCACCTCGCCCGAGCTCGGATCCGGAGTCCGCTCGCCGACCTCGAGCCCGCGCGCAACCTGGCCGCCCTCGAGGATCCGGCCGTGGACCTCTTGCTCGACGAGGGCTTCGAGGAGTTCGACTGGGAGTTCCAGGAGTGGAACCGCATCCAGGGGTCCGACCTGGTCGAGGAGGCGCGCGGCCGCGTCCTGCGGTTGGCCGGTCTGACGGGACCACCCTCCTACGGCTGGGTCCTCCCGGTGAGAACGGACGCCTTCTACCGCTTCGAGCGCGCGGTCCGCGTCGAGGGCGAGCCCTTCGCGGACTTCGCCGTCGTCGAGTCCCTGCTCGAGCCCGAAACGGTCCGCATCGACGCGTCCACGCTCTTCCTGGCGGGACGCGGCGTCGCGCTCAAGCTGCACTCGCTCCCAGCGCCCGACCCGGAGCGGCCCGAGTGGCAGACCGCGGACACGACCTTCTACCCCACGCCGCGCACGCGCTCCCTCGTGGTGGTGCTGCGACTGCGCGCCGGTGGCGCGCCCGGGCCGCTCGCCGCGATGTCCTTCGACGACCTCCGGCTGGAGGAGGTGCTCCCCACGAAGCGCGAGCGCATGCGCCTCCTCAAGGGAGCGAGCCCCGCGCCCGGGGCCGACCCGCTGCTCGGCATGCACAAGGCCGGTCTGCTGCTCCCCTTGCCGTCCCCCGACCGCGGTCGACCCGGCGAGCCGGCCGAGGGGAATTACGCGTGGCGCGGCGCCCTCTACGCGCCGCCGACGACGGAGATCGCCTTCGATCTCGCCTTCCCCGCGGGAGCGCGGCTGCGCCTCGCGACCGGGCTGGCGCGCGAGACGCCGCTCGGAGCCGCGGCGCGCTTCCAGGTGGAGGTCCGGCCGTCGGGCGGCGGGGAACCGGTGCGGCTCCTCGACGCGGTGCGCACGGCCCGCATGGCGGAGTGGAGCTGGGAGGACGTCGACCTCGACCTCTCGGCGGTCGCGGGAGACGCGGGCACGCTCGTCCTGCGCACGCTCGCGGAGAAGGGCGACCCGCATCCGCTGTGGGGCAACCCGTGGGTCGAGGCGGGCGACGCCTCCGATCCGCTCGTGATCCTGATCGCGGTCGACACGCTGCGCGCGGACCGACTCGGGGCCTACGGCTACGAGCGGCCGACCACGCCGGCCCTCGACCGCCTGGCGGCGGAGGGCGTGCGCTTCGACCAGGCGCGCTCGAACTGCAACTGGACCTGCCCTTCGTTCGCCTCGATCTTCACCGGCCTCGTTCCCTCGCGGCACGGCGTGACCTCCTACGGACCGGCCACGCCGCTGCCGGAGGAGCTGGTCACGCTGGCCGAGCACTTCCGCGCGCGCGGCTGGGCGACGCGCTCGATCGCCTACAAGGTCCCGCTGTTCGACGGGAACTACGAACAGGGCTTCGACCAGGCCTTCAACGTCCCGCGCGACGTGATCCGCGGCGAGGAGAACCTCGCCCGCGCGCTCGAGTGGCTCGAGACCCACCGCGGCGGGCCGACCTTCCTCTTCCTGCACTTCAACGACCCGCACCAGCCCTTCGTCCAGCCGGAGCCCTTCGACCGCGCCTTCGGCAAGTCCCCCGAGGACCTGGGCCTCCAGCTCCCGATCGGCGTGCCAGGCAGCGGCCAGGAGGAGCTACAGCGACTCTTCGCGGACCTCTACGACGGAGCGGTGTCCTACGTCGACTCCTGCATCGGCCGCTTCCTCGACGCGCTGCGCGAGCGCGGGCTCTACGAGGACGCCGCGATCGGGTTCGTGGCCGACCACGGCGAGCAGCTCTGGGAGCGCGGGCGCTTCGGCCACGGCGGGGACGAGCTCTTCGACGAGGTCGTGCGCGTGCCGCTGATCGTCAAGCCGCCGGCGGGGACGTTCGAGACCGGCCGCGTCGTCTCCGCCGACGTGAGCGGCTTCGACGTCATGCCCACGCTGCTCGAGCTGGGCGGCATCCGTCCGCCCGAGGACCTCGATGCGCGCTCGCTCGTCCCGCTCCTCTCCGGCGAACGCGAGCGCCTCGACCGCGTCGTGGTGACGGAGACGTCCCAGCGCGGCCTCGCGCTGGTCGACGACGGGTACAAGCTCGTGCTGGAGCCCGACGGCACGACCTCCGGGGTGTTCCACCTCGCGAGCGACCCTGCGGAGCGACGCGACCTCGCGCGGGAGCAGCCCGCCGAGCGCGCGCGCCTCGAGTCCCTCGCCATCGCCTACCTGCTCGAGCACCGGCCGGGGAACTACCTGCTGCTCGCGAGCGGCGAGGAACCGGCACGGGTCCTCCTCTCGACGCGCGCGGTCAGGCCACTGGTCGGCCCGGTCTCGCTGCAGGCCGAGTCGAACGGCCGAGTCGCGAGCCTGGCGCCCGGGACCTGGGCGTTGCTCGAGCTCGAGGGCGAGGGCGCGGAGAAGGTGGCGTTGGCCGGTCTCGAGCGCAAGACCGCCGAAACGGGCTTCGACGCCTGGGTCGCCGGCGCGCTCCCGACGCTCTCGGGACCGGGTCTGTGGCGCCTGCGCGGGCCGGAGAGAAGGGTACGTCCGGCGCCGGAGGATGGACCGGTCGAGGTGGACGTGGAGCTGCTCGAGGCGCTGCGCAGGCTCGGCTACGCGGAGTAGCTGGGAACGGCGACGGCTCCGACGCGGCCTCCGTAGCCGGCGCCGCTTCGACCTCGATCGACGCCCGGGGCCAGTCCGCCGACAGTCGGCTCGGGCTCGCTCGAACCCCTTGCAAGGAAGGAGCGGGCCTGCAACATCGGGAGTCATGAAGACCCAGAGCCTGCTCCTGTTCGTGCTCGTGCCGCTCGTCGCGGCTCTCGCTCCGCTTCGGCCAGGAGACACCCGCGTCCTCGATACCTGCGTAGGCCAGCGCGGCGCCGTGTTCGTCCTCGAGTCGAGCGAACCGCTCCGGCTCGACGTCCGCGCCGTCTCCGGGGAGGCCGAGCCGACTCACTTCGACCTGTCCAACCTGGAGGAGGGGACGCGCGTCGTCGCGGCGCGACTCTTGATATGGGACGCGCGCGGTCGGCCGGACGAGCCGATCCTGGCCGTGGCCGTCGAGGCCGGCGGGCGCACCGCGTACTACTACGTCGAGCGCGCGCAGGACGGTAGCGCGCACTGCGAGCCGATCTTCACCAGCGACGGCAAGCCGTTCCGCATCGCCGACTTCCACAACCCCGGCAGCGACTCGATCGAGATCGCGTTCCGCCGCGGTTACGTCGGAGTGCGGGGGCCGCTCGATCCGCTGGAAGAGCGCTACTACGTGAACGAGTGCCCGCCCCTGCGCCGTGCGGCTCGGCTCATCGATCCGCGCAGCGGCGAGGAGCTCCAACTCGACGGACGGTGAGCTCCAGCGCCTCTGAGTCTTGAACGGACGTCAAGAATCAGAGGCGGAAGCTCGTCGCCCAGCTCGAGGCCTCTGGTGCATCACCAGGCCGGCGCGTCGGAAGCGCTACTTGCGGCGAGTCCGCGAGCCGTCGGAAGTGATGTACTCCATGTCGCCGCGCAGCGCGGGGAAACGTAGGGTAGGGTTCCCGATCCCCTACCTCTCCCACTCCACCACAGCCGGTGGGACCATAGCGGACGAGGCCAGACTCCGAGCCCTCGCCAATCCCATGGACCCCGTGCGGACACGCGTCACCCTCGACGACCTGGAGGATGCCTACCTCGCCGTCCGCATGGGCGAGATGATCGAGACCATGGGTTACGTCTGCCGCCGAACGGGCGCCATCTACTTGCGGTCCTCCGAGCTCGACGACGACGGTTCCCCGGAGGACGTGGACGATGCGACGCTCTACGCCGCTGTACCGGACGCGCTCGAGCTGGACCTGGGCTTTGCCGCCATGGCCCGAGACTTCACCGCGCAGGAGCTCCCCGAGCTCCACGACCGCGTCGACGCGACCTTCCGCCGCGCCGGAGCCAGCCGGCGGTTCAAGGAACTCCTGGCCAACGAACAGGCGCTCGACCGCTGGTACGGGTACGAGCAAGAGCGGACGCGGCGAGCCCTGCTCGAGTGGTGCGAGCAGAAGGGCTTCGAACCGGTGAGGGGCGACCCGGCCGCGAACCGAGAGCGCCCGGCGGCGCGAGGGCGCGTCGGTCCGGGGGAGCAAGAATGAACGAACGGTAGAGAGGGGGACCGCGCCTGCGGAGTCGATTCTCTTCCGGAAGCGACCGCGGACCGCGGCCCGATCGACGCAGCCGGATCACCGGAGCCGGTCTCCCCGGGGCGCTCCCGCTGAGATTCCTGGCATAGTGGCGTCCCAGTCCCCCTCCCCTCGCGCGACCGCGCTCGAGTCCGCCCCATGAAACGCGCCGTCTTCCTCCTGCTCGTGCTCGGCGCGGCCTCGGCCCTGGCCTGGGGCATCGCGTCCCGGCTGTCCGAGCTCGAGAGGAGCGGACCGAGACCGGAGGCACGCGGTCCGGCGCCGGTCGCCGTTCGCCCGGTCGAGCACGGACCGATCACCCTGCGGCGAACGTTCAGCGGCGCCCTCGAGGCATCCGCCGAGTTCGTGGTCGCGCCCAAGGTCGCCGGTCGCATCGACAGCCTGCTCGTCGAGCTGGGCGACGTCGTGCAACGCGGACAAGTCGTCGCGCTGCTCGAGGACGCCGAGCTCGTCCAGTCCGTACACCAGGCCGAAGCGGAGCTAGCGGTCGCGCGGGCCGGTCTGACCTCGGCCAAGAGCGCGCTCGACATCGCCGAGCGCAGGCTGCAGCGCGCGGAGAGTCTGCGCGCGGACGGGGTCGCGTCCGAGTCCCAGCTCGACACCGCCCTGGCCGAGCACCTCGCGGCGCGCGCCGAGGTGGACCTGGCCGAGGCGGGCATCCCGCGCGCCGAGGCCTCCCTGGAGGCGGCGCGCATCCGCATGGGCTACGCGCGCATCACCGCGGACTGGAACGAGGGGGACGAGCAACGGATCGTAGCCGAGCGCCGCGTCGACGAGGGGCAGACGGTCTCGGCCAGCGAGCCGCTCCTCTCGATCGTCGAGCTGGACCCGATCCTGGCCGTGGTCCATGCGCCGGAGCGCGACTACGCCAAGCTAAGCGTCGGCCAGGTCGCGCACCTCGCCACCGACGCCCACCCGGGCCGCACCTTCGAGGCGCGCGTCGAGCGCATCGCCCCCGTGTTCCGGCGCGCGACGCGCCAGGCCCGCGTCGAGCTCCTGGTCCACAACGCGGACGAGCTCCTGAAGCCGGGCATGTTCGTGCGCGCCACGATCGCGCTCGCGCGCATCGACCAGGCGGTGGTCGTGCCCTACGAGGCGCTGACCGAGCGCGGTGACGAGACCGGCGTCTTCGTCCTCGACGACGCCGGCGAGCGGGCGCTCTGGCGACCGGTCGAGCCCGGCGTGCGCGAGGGCGCGCGCGTCCAGGTCCTCGGCGAGGGCGTCACGGGCCGCGTGGTCGTACTCGGGCAGGAGCTGTGCGAGGACGGCGCGCCCGTAGTCGTGCCCGACGATCCGTCCGACGCGCCGACCAAACGGGCCGTCGGCGCGAGCGCTCCATGAACCTCCCGCGCGCCAGCGTCCGGCGGCCGATCTTCACGGCCATGGTGACCCTGATGGTCGTGGTCCTGGGCGCGGTGTCGCTCGACCGCCTGCGCATCGACATGCTGCCGGACGTCGAGCTCCCGACGGTGACGGTGCGCACCGAGTACGAGGGCGCCAGCCCCGAGGTGATCGAGCGCCTGGTCACGCAGATCCTGGAGGAGGTCGTCGCCACCGTCCCGGGTGTCGAGGAGATCCGCTCGCGGTCCTCCGAGGGCAGCAGCTCGGTGACCGTGCGCTTCACCTGGGGCACGGACCTCGACGCCGCCGCCATCGAGCTGCAGTCGCAGATCGAGGGCGAGATCGACGAGCTGCCGGACGACATCGTGCGCCCGCGCGTGCGCAAGTTCGACGTCGCGAGCTTCCCGGTCGTGATCCTGGGGATCTCGAGCCCCCTCGACCCGGTCGATCTGACGGAGCTGGTCGAGAACGAGGTCCGCTACCGCTTCGCGCGCGTCCCCGGCGTCGCGCAGGTCGACGTCTGGGGCGGCTACACGCGCGAGGTGCGCATCGAGCTCGATCCCGACCGGGTCAACGCGCTCGGGCTGCCGCTCGACAGCGTCCTGGACGCGATCCGCGACGCAAACCTCGACCGCCCGGCCGGCAAGCTCGAGGAGGGGCGCTACGAGGTGACGCTGCGAGCGCCGGCCGAGTTCGTCGACCTGGACGAGATCCGCGACACGGTGATCTACGAGCAGGAGGGCGCCGTCGTCATGCTGCGCCAGGTGGCGCAGGTCCACGACACCTACGAGAAGCTGACCCGGCTCGTCCGCGTGGACGGTGAGCGCGGCGTCCGCGTCGCGATCCGCAAGCAGGCCGACGCGAACACGGTCGAGGTCTCGCGGCGCATCCTGGAGCAGGTCGACGCCGTCAACGCGGCCTATCCGCAGATCCACATCGTCGCCGTCTCGAACCAGGGCAACTTCATCGAGCGCTCGATCTCGAACGTCGCGCGTTCGGTCCTGTACGGCGGCGGATTGGCCGTGCTCGTGCTGCTCTTCTTCCTGCGCAACGTGCGCAGCACGCTGGTCATCTCGCTCGCGATCCCGATCTCGGTGATCGGGACCTTCGCGCTGATCTACTTCGGCGGGTTCACGCTCAACCTGATGACTCTCGGCGGGCTGGCACTGGGCGTCGGAATGATGGTGGACAGCTCCGTCGTCGTGCTCGAGAACGTGTTCCGCCGCCGGGCCGAGGAGGGCGAGGACGTCGCGACCGCCGCGGTGAACGGCGCGAACGAGGTCGCGACCGCGATCGTCGCGAGCACGCTGACCACACTGGTGATCTTCCTGCCGCTGGGCTTCCTGCGCGGCGTCTCGGGCGTGTTGTTCCGCGAGCTGGCCTACGTGATCGTCTTCGCCCTGAGCTGCTCGCTCCTGGTTGCGCTGAGTCTCGTCCCCATGCTCGCGTCCCGCCTGCTGGCCCAGACGAGGCCGGTGCCCGGTGCGCTGGCATGGGCCGCGCGCGCCGCCGGGACATGCCTCGACGCCATCGACGACGCCTACCGCGGGCTGCTCCGCTCCGCGCTGGGGCATCCCTGGCTGACCGTGTCGGGCTCGGCCGGACTCCTGGCCTCGAGCCTCCTGCTCGCGCCGCGCATCGGGACCGAGCTCCTGCCGCCGAGCGACGAGGGTCAGGTGAGCGTCACCGGCGAGATGGCGATCGGCACGCGGCTGGACCTGGTGGACCAGCAGACGAGGCGCATGGAGGAGGTCGTGCTGCCCGCCGTTCCCGAGGCCGTGTCCTCGGTCGTGACGGTCGGCGCCAGCGGGCGCGACCCGAACACCTCCGCGCGCGGCGAGATCAGCCTGACCCTGGGCCCCCTCTCGCAGCGCGCTCGTTCGAACGTGGCGATCGCCGATGACCTGCGCGCGCGTCTCGCGGGCCGCGTCGCCGGAGTGCAGGTGCGCACGCGCGCGCCACAGGGACAGTTCCTGCTCGAGCGCCTGATCGGGGGCGGCGATGGGCTCGAGGTCGAGGTGCGCGGGAACGAGCTCGCGACGCTCGGCGTGCTCGCGCGACACGCCGCCGACATCGTACGCGCGACGCCCGGCGTGACCGACGTCGACGTGAGCCAGGAGGAGGGCGTGCCGCAGCAGGCCATCCGCATCGACCGCGAGAAGATCGCCGACCTGGGCCTGAGCGTGCGCGACGTCTCCGAGGCGCTGCAGACCGCCTTCGCCGGCTCGCGCGCGGGCGAGTACCGCGCCGGCGGGAACTCCTACCGCATCCTGGTGCAGCTCGCGGACGCCGGGAAGCGCTCGATCGACGAGGTGCTGGACCTCACGCTCAGCACGCCCTCCGGCGAGGCGGTCGCGCTGCGCAACCTGGTCGAGGCCGAGGTCGGCCGCGGCCCCCTGGTGATCGAGCGCCGCAACCAGCAGCGCCTGATCACCGTGAGCGCGAACGTCAGCGGCCGCGACCTGGGCTCCATCGCGCGCGAGGTTCAGGCCGAGCTCGACGGGATCCCGCGGCCGACGGGCCACGAGCTCGTCGTCGCCGGCACGGTCGAGGAGCAGGAGGAGGCGTTCCGCGAGCTGCTGGTCTCCTTCGCGCTCGCGGTCGTGCTGGTCTACATGGTGCTCGCCTGCCAGTACGAGTCGCTGCGCGATCCGCTGGTCGTGATGCTGTCCGTGCCGCTGGCCGCCATCGGAGTGCTGGTCACGCTGTTCCTGACCGGCACCACGCTCAACGTGCAGACCTACATCGGCTGCATCCTGCTCGGCGGCATCGCGGTCAACAACGCCATCCTGCTGGTCGACCAGGCCGCCCGCCTCGTCCGGGAGGGCCTGAGCCCGCGCGACGCCGTGGCCGAGGCCGGCCGGCGGCGGCTGCGCCCGATCCTCATGACCACATCGACCACGGTACTGGCCCTGGTCCCGCTCGCGATCGGCATCGGCGAGGGCGCCGAGGCGCAGGCGCCGCTCGCGCGCGCCGTCGTCGGCGGTCTCACGACGTCGACGCTGATCACGTTGCTGCTCGTGCCGGCCGTGTTCACGCTGTTCCACCGTGGGAGGGCCGTTCACGGAGCGGCCCCGCGCGCATGAGCACGGCGTGAAGTCGCGCTGAACGAACGCTCATGCCGCACGTGCCGGAACCGTTCGCGGGCCCCGCGACGGAACGGTGTGCCTCGGGTCGTTGGCGGCCGGCGCGATCTCGTCTAAGGTCGCCGGTCGAAATGGGAGCCAACCTCGACTGCCCGCAGTGCCGAGCGCCGATCCTCGGCAGCGGTACCGGCCGTCCGTCGATCGGCCGGCCCTTCGACGAGTGTCCGCGCTGTCAGACGTTCGTGCCTCGCTCGCACTGCAACGAGTGGGACTTCCTGAGCTTCCCGGAGCAGGCGCTGCACCTATGGCGGGCCGCGCGGATCGCGCTGGGCTTCGGGGCCGTCGCCGGCCTTTCCTACGGGACGTACACCCTGCTCGCGCCGGTCGCGTTCGAACCGCGCATCGCGCTCGGCCTGCTCGCGGCGGGCGTCGTCGGCCTCTCCGTCTGGAGCGGATCGCGCCTGTTCTCCGCGATCCGGCGCTCGCGGCACCGGCTGACCGACCCGATGTACCGCTCGAAGCTGGTCCAGTTCGGGATCTCGGGGGAGACGAGGGCGCGCTGAGCTCTCAGCGCCTCCGAGTCTTGACGGTACGCCGAGATTCGTAGCCGGATGCTCGGCGCGCCACTCACACCGAGACGCGCGGCGCTTCCTCCGCGAGCACGGTGAGCACGAGTGCCCGACCCGCGCGGACGACCGCGAGCTCGCGCTCGACTCCGATCGCCTCGGCGTTGAGCAGCCGGTGCAGGTCGGCGACGGAGGCCACCGGACGGGACGCGAAGGCGGTCACGATGTCGCCCCGGCGCAAACCGGCGCGCGCCGCCGGGCTCGCCGGCTCGACATGGAGGACCGCTACCCCGCGCGGCTCGGCCAGGCCGAGCTTGCGCGCGAGCGGCCGCGGCAGGTACACGTCCTCACCGGCGAGCCCGAGCCAAGCCCGGCGGACGCGCCCGTGCCCCAGGATCTCCGCCGCGACGAACGCCGCGGTGTTCGACGGAACGGCGAAGCACAGGCCCTGTCCCCCCGCCAGCAGCGCCGTGTTCACGCCGACCACGTTCCCGGACGCGTCGACCAGCGGCCCGCCGGAGTTGCCCGGGTTGAGCGCGGCGTCCGTCTGCACCACGCCCTCGATCGCCCGACCGGTCGCGCTGCGCAGCGTTCGACCGAGAGCGCTGACGATGCCGAGCGTGACCGTGCGGGTCAGGCCGAAGGGCGAGCCGATCGCGAGGACCAGGTCGCCCACGCGCAGCGCGTTCGAATCACCGACCTCGGCGTGCGCGAGCCGGTCGCAATCGTGGAGGCGCAGCAGCGCGAGGTCGGTCGCCGGGTCCTCGCCCACGAGGTCGCACAGCACGGTGCGGCCGTCCTGGAGCTCGACCTCGACGCCCACGCTTCCGTGCACGACGTGGCTGTTCGTCAGGGCGTAGCCGTCGGGCGTGATCAGCACGCCGGAGCCGGAGGTCAGGCCGCGCCGGCCGCCGGTGAGGCAGCGCACGTGCAGCACGGAGGGCGCGATGCGCTCGGTCAGCGCGGCGACGTCGTCGGAGAGCGATCGGAGGGAATGCATGCCCCGTCGTGAGCTCGAGTCGGTGTTCCTTCAAGCCACCCGCGAGCTTCCCGGACGGCGCGGTTCCGCTGGACCGCGCGCGTGCGCTACCCTCGCCCGCCATGAGCACGCCTCCCGGAGCCATCCGAGCGCGCGTGGCCCGCGCGCGGTCCGGCGCCGACCCCGAGCTCCTCGCGCGCATGCCCTCGGGCTACGCGATCCTCGGCAAGTTCCAGCCGACGCCGATCCGCGGCTCTTGCCTGCTGCTTCCGCACGAGGTCGTCGCCTCCCCCAACGACCTGGCCCCGGAGGCGCGCGCCCGGTTCTTCGGCGACCTGGTGCTGCTGGGCGACGCGATCCTCGCGGCGACCGGTGCCGAGCGCATCAACTACCTCGTGCTGTGCAACCTGGTCCCCGAGCTCCACGGCCACTGCGTGCCGCGCTTCGCGAGCGAGGATCCCGCGCTGCGCGTGAAGGGCCCCTTCGAGGCCTACGACTTCCCGGCTGCCCCGGTCGCCGACGCGCGGGGCGCCGATCGGGAGCTCCACGCCCGCCTGCGGGCCTCGCTGGTGCGGCTGCTGGAAGGCCGTTCCGCGTAGCGCGCCCCGCTTGCCTCTGGGACGGCGAGGATCGAGCCTCGGCGTGCAACACTCGCCCCGAGCAGTGCATCCCTCCCGAGACGCGATGGCCTCCCCCACCGAGAGCACCGAGGACCTGCCGGCCCAGGCCGCCTGGGTCCGCAGCCTGGCGCGACACCTGGTGCGGGACCCGGAGCGCGCCGAGGACCTGCTCCAGGACACCTGGGTCGCCGCCTTGCGCCGGCCCCCGCGCGCCTCCGGCTCGGTCGGACCGCGGGACGAGCTCGATCCCCACGGGACCTTCAGCTCGAGCCACGACGCCGGCGAGGACCTGCCGCCGCAGGAGCCCGAGTGGGTCGTCGAGGTCGACGAGCAGCGCACGTCGCGGTACGTGCCCTCGCTCCCCGAGGAGCAGGACTGAGTCACGGCGGTCCAAGCGGACTCGCGCCGGCGAGTTGCCCGAGGTTTTCGACCTCGCGCCGTGGTGGCAGTAGCCTCTCCGGTCGACGCCATGGCGACGGACGACACGCACCGGGTGACGCGCCTGCTCGGCGAGATGAGAGCAGGGCGCGCGGAGGCGGCGGAGGAGCTCGCCGAGCTCGTGTACGGGGACCTCCTGCGCGTTGCGGAACGGCGCATGGGAGGCCGGCGCGACGTCACGCTCGAGCCCGGAGCGCTGGTCAACGAGTGCTGGATCCGCATGGCCGACCAGCGCAACGACTTCCGGAGCCGCTCCCAGTTCCTGGCGGTCGCGAGCCGCATCATGCTCCGCGTCCTGCTCGACGCGGGACGCCGCCGCGATGCGCTCCGGCGCGGAGGCGACCGCCAGCGCGTGACGCTGTCCTTCGAGATCCCCGCGGCCGAGGAAGAATCCTGCGTCGAGGTGCGGTTGCTCCAAGAGGCGCTCGAGCGGCTCGAGCGCGTTGCACCACGCAAGGCGGAGATCGCGCGGCTGCGGGGGCTGGCCGGCCTCTCGATCGCAGAGACGGCTTCGGAGCTGCGCGTCTCCGCGGCGACGGTCGAACGCGACTGGGCCTTCGCGCGCGCCTGGCTCTCGCGCGAGGTCGTGCGACGGACGGACGGCTCCGAGGACGGCGGACGGGCTCTTTCCCCGGAATCCTGAGGGACCGCCGAGGCCCGCGCGCGCGTCCGGGGGTGGAGACACTCCCCATGGACGCGAAACGACTGGACGAGGTCGAGGACCTGTTCCACCTGGCACGCGAGCGCGTGGCGGAGGAGCGCGCCGCCTTCCTGGACGGAGCCTGTCGCGGGAACCTCGACCTGCGCGCGGAGGTCGAGTCGCTGCTCGCGCACGGCACCCAGGAAGGCGGGGCGCGGCACGCCCTCGAGGACGCGAGCCGCATCGAGCGACGCGGCCCGCTCCAGGAGGGCCCGGGAGCCGTGATCGGGCCCTACAAGCTGCTCCAGACCCTGGGTGAGGGCGGATTCGGCGTCGTCTACATGGCCGAGCAGAAGGCGCCCGTGCGCCGACGCGTCGCGCTGAAGGTCATCAAGCTCGGCATGGACACCCGGCAGGTGATCGCTCGCTTCGAGGCCGAGCGCCAGGCGCTGGCCCTCATGGACCATCCCAACATCGCCCGGGTGCTCGACGCCGGCGCGACCCAGACCGGACGGCCGTACTTCGTGATGGAGCTCGTGCGCGGCGTGCCGATCACCGAGTACTGCGACAAGGCGGAGATGGCGACCGACGAGCGGTTGCGCCTCTTCGTGCTCGTGTGCCGCGCCGTGCAGCACGCGCACCAGAAGGGCATCGTGCACCGCGACCTCAAGCCGTCGAACATCCTGGTGACCCTGCACGACGGCGTGCCGGTCCCCAAGGTGATCGACTTCGGCATCGCCAAGGCGACCAACCAGGAGCTGACGGAGAAGACGGTCTTCACCGAGTTCCATCGGTTCATCGGCACGCCGGAGTACATGAGCCCCGAGCAGGCGGAGATGAGCGGGCTGGACATCGACACGCGCGCGGACGTGTATTCGCTCGGTGTGTTGCTGTACGAGCTCCTGACCGGCACGACGCCCGTCGATCCCAAGCGCCTGCGCAGCGCAGGCTACGAGGAGATGCAGCGGATCCTGCGCGAGGAGGATCCCGAGCGCCCCTCGACGCGCCTGTCGACCCTGCGCGGCGATGCGGAGGTCGTCGCGCGCCGGCGGCGGGAGCATCCCGACGACCTGGCCCGGAACCTGCGCGGCGACCTCGACTCCATCGTGCTCAAAGCGCTCGAGAAGGACCGTTCGCGTCGCTACGAAACGGCCAGCGCGTTCGCGCTCGACGTGGAGCGACACCTCCGCGACGAACCCGTGGTCGCTTCGCCGCCGAGCCGGAGCTACAAGCTGCGGAAGTTCGTGCGTCGCAATCGCGGACCGGTCGCGGCGGCGGCGGGGCTCGTGGCCGTCCTCGGGCTGGGCATCGCCGGCACGACCGCGGGCTTCGTGCGAGCCCGCCGAGCGCTGGCGGGAGAACAGGCGGCCCGCGCAGACGCCGAGCGGAGCGGCGACGCCGCCCGGGAAGAGGCCGCCCGGCAGCGCGCCTTGGCCGACTTCTTCCAGAGCAGCCTGATCTCGTCCGGTCCCTGGCGATTCCACGGAGCCGCACCTGCGCGCGTCGTGGACCTCTTGGACGTGGCGGCCGCCCGGCTTACCGCGGGCGAGATGGCCGACCAGCCCGCGAACCGAGCGGTGCTCGCATTCGCGATCGGGATCGCCTACCTGGAGCGCGACCGCTGGGAGGACGCGCTCCAGCATCTGCGGCTCGCGGTCGAATGGCTGGGAGACGGGAGCGCGGATCCCCTGACCTACTCGCGAGCGGCGCACGAGCTCGTCCGGATCGACTCCGAGGCCTACTTCGACTTCGACGTAGGGGCGGACACCGAGGACCTGCTCGCGCGCGCGCTCGCGCTTCTCCAGCCGCTCGCGGGAACCGGCGATCTAGCAGTGGTGGAGCAACTCTTCGAATGGGCGCACGTCTGCTTCCTCCGCGATCGACCCGCGGAGGCATCCGGTCTCTTGCGCGGCGTCCTGGAGAGCGTTCGCGCGCTGGGCGATCCAGGTCGGGATCCGGCTGCGGTTCCGGTTCCGCTGCTGTACCCGATCCCCGATCCGGCCCTCGTGGAGTTCAACCTCGCTTGCGCCGAGGCGCGCCTCGGGAACTGGGAGGCGGCACGCCGGCACTACGCGGGCTCAGCCCGCGGGCTGCGGGAGATCGTCGCGCGCGGCGACACTGCGGCGGCGGCCGACTGGCTGGAACGCTGCCAGCATCCCGCGATCGGGCTCGTCATGGCCGTGGACCCCCCGCTCACGGAGCTGATCGAGCTCGCCGTCGGACGCCACGAGGTCCGCAATCTCGGAACGGCCGAGACGCTGTGGAACGCGGCCTGGGTCCTCGAGGACATCCAGGGCGGGAAGAGGTGCTACGAGCTCATGCGCGAGACCGTCGCGATCGCGCGCGAGTTCGGAGAGAACCGCCTGATGCTCGGCTCCACTCTCGTCGACCTGGCGTACTTCGAGTGGAAGCGGGACAGGACGGAGGAGGTGCTCGAGCTCTGTCGCGAAGCCCGTCCGCTGCTCTCTGCCACGGGCGCCAGGCCGCTGCTGCGGTCCGTGCGGCTGATCGTGGGTTGCCTCCTCGAGCGCATCGTCGCCGAACCCGAGGCCCCGGGGACGGCCGACCTCGTCCGTGAAGTCGGGGAGCTCGCTCGCGAAGCGTCCGACCTAGCGGCGAGCGCGGACCGGCTGAGCTCGAAGCTCGCCTGGTGGCACATCTGCGGGGACCTCGCGCGCATGCATCGAGCGTTGGCCGAGGCCGGGAACGGAGCCGCGCATGCCGCGCTCGAGCGCGAGTGGAACGACCGCCTGCGCGCCGACCTCGCGCCGCACCTCGTAGCTCCGCTCCCATGGAACTCCGAGCCCGAGTGCGCGGACCTCGCGAGCGGGATCCTCCTCCTCGGAGACGCCACGCCCACGGAGCTCGAGACCGCCCGCGCGCTCGCGGCCCAAGCCGACGAGATCGCCGGCGGCCACCGCACGCGGCCAGTCGACGCGCTTGCCCGGGCGCTCTTCCGCCTGGGCGACCTCGAAGGCGCGGTGCGTGAGGCGCGCCGCGCGCGCGAGCTCTCGAAGACCTCGGAGCCGGTCCGCGGTCTCGGAGAGCGCCTCCCGCGCTACGAGGCCGCGCTCGACGCGCGCTGAAGCCCGCTTCCCGGCCATTCCTCGCTCGCGACCACGCCATTCCCCGGGAGGGATCCGTCATGAGATCGAACCGACCGCTGCTCGCGCTGCTCCTGGTCGCCTGCTCGGCGCCGTCGTTCGCCCAATCGGGCGCCGCCGCCGAGCGCTGGACGCCGGACGTGCCGCGCGTGTGGGACGACGCGGCGCTCGCCGCGCTCGAGGTCCCGCTCGCGTCGCGCGCGCACGCGCCGCGTCACGTCCCGAGCGACTACTTCTACGCGATCCCGACACGCACGATCTGGCGCGACTACCCGGTCTACCATCCGGACCACGAGCCGCCCGGCTACTGGGAGTGGCTGCACGAGCAGGAACCCGAGGTCGCGTTCGATCCCGCCTCGCTCGAGACGGAGGAGGACTGGATCCGCGCGGGCGAGCTCGTGTTCCGGCAGGGCAACGTGTACACGACCGGCTCCGCGCTCGCGTTCGTCCGCGACGCGCGCGGGTACGAGGAGGCCGGCGTGCGGCTGACCGTCGACGGTCGCTTCGCGTACGCGCGCTACGTCGTGCGCGAGCACGGCAAGGTCGAGCTGGAGGTGAACGCGTGCGCGGTCTGCCACACGCGCGTGCTCGAGAACGGCTCGGTCCTGCTCGGAGGCGCGGGCGACATCCCACTGGGGAGCATCGCCGCGTACGAGCTGCGCCAGTCGGTCGCCGCGGGCGCCGGGGACGAGGTCCTCGAGCGCGACTCGTTCGAGTACCGCACCACCGCGGCGCCGTGGCTCGACCCCGACCCTGGAGCGTTCGTGCTCGGGAAGGGCCCGGAGGAGCTCGCACGGGCCTACGCGTCTCTCACGCCCGGCGTGTTCGTGCGCCAGCGCACGAGCTTCGCGCACCCGGCCCGGGTCCCCGACCTGTTCGGCGTCGCCGAGCGCCGCTTCCTCGACGCGACCGGGCTGGTCGAGCAGCGCTCGCTGATCGACCTGATGCGCTACGCGGCGCTGAACGAGGGCGCGGACGAGCTCGCGTCCTATGCAGGCTTCCGGCCTGCGGCGGCCGACTTCGCGATGCTCCCCGATCCGGGCACGCTGGAGCGCAGCAGCGACGAGCAGCTCTACGCGCTGGCCCTCTTCCTCGAATCGCTGGAGCTGCCTCCCGACCCGAGTCCCTCCGACGACGCCGAGCGCCGCGGCGCGCGCCTGTTCGAGGAGCAGGGCTGCGCGCGCTGCCACGCGCCGCCGCGCTACTCGAACGACCGGCTGCTTCCGGTCGCGGGCTTCGAGCCGCCGCCGGGCGACGGAGAGCGCTACGAGGTCGTGCGACGGCACATCGACACGGACCCGGGCCTCGCGCTGCGCACCCGGCGCGGGACCGGCTACTACAAGGTGCCCTCGCTGCGCGGCGTGCGCCATCGCGGCCCGTTCTTCCACGACGGCACGCTCGCGTCGCTCGACGACGTGTTCGACCCGCGCCGGATCGAGGCCGACTACGTGCCCACCGGGTTCCGCGGCCCGGACGGCGAGCGGCGCACCGTGCCGGGACACGAGTACGGCCTGGACCTGTCGGCCGAGGAGCGCGCGGACCTGATCGCGTTCCTGAGAAGCCTATAGTGTCCTGGATCAGAAGTTCACAAGACTAGCCTAGCTCGGCCAGAGCCAGGCGAACGCACCCGCCGTCAGGCACGCGTAGACGAGCCCGTCGACGAGCGTGCGTCCCGTCGAGACCCAGGGCTTGCCCTTCCAGATCGAGTCGGCCGGCGATTGCCAGGCATAGGCCAGCCAGGCCGACGCGCCGACGACCTGGAAGACGTGCAGGTACGCCGCACCCGGTGCGACCGAGGCGCGCGCCAGGTACGCCACCAGGAGCGACACGATCAGCGTGTAGACCACCCACTTCCCGAGGAAGGGTCCGAGCTGGACCTGGCCGCTTTCCTTCACCCAGATCACCGCGATCGGTCCCTCGCGGAAGCGCTGTTGCAGCTCCGGCTCGGCCATCTGCTTCGGGTCGAGGCAGTGCGGCACGATGTATTGGCCCGGCGCGAGGCCGCGCATGGCGGCCCGCGCGGCCGGCTCGTCGGGCAGCTTGCCGTAGTCGGGGTTGTGCCACTTGAGCACCGTGTGGATCACCGAGCTCGACAGGAACACGAGCACGGCCGAGAGGAGGATGGGGACGACGAGCGCAGTCCAGGCGACCATGAGCACCTCGCTGGAATGGGGACCCGGGGAGCGAGAGAGTCCACCCCTCGACCCGCCCGCGTCAAGTCGGCTCGCTCAGCGCTGCACCAGGAGCACCCAGTCCTCGTTCGGATCGGCGGGAGGAGCGCCGACGGGCACCAGCCGCTGGCCCTGCTCGCTTCGCTCCGGGCCGACGAACGATCCGGAGCGCGGGTCGTACCAGCGCAGGCGGAACGCGCCGCGCGTGGACCGCAGGTCGAGCGTGCCGGTCGAGGAAGCATCCGGGTAGTACACCGCGTAGACGTAGCCTTCGAGCGCGAGCACCTCGGCGCCGCCCTCCGTGCCCGCCTCTCCGTTCACCAGTCCATCGGCCGGCTCCATCCACCAGAACGGCAGGTTCTGCTCGAGGAAGCGCCGCGCGAACCAGGTCGCGTTCCACATGGCCTCGCGCGTGCGGAAGTCCTCCATGCGCAGGTCCCCGCCGAGCGGCAACGGGTAGTAGCCCGCGTACCACTCGATCTGCCCGCCGCTGAAGAGGACGTCGTAGAGCACGCGCTTGCGGAGCTCTGCGGCGTTCGTGTCCGTCAGGCCCTTCGTCTGCTCGTCGAAGCCGACGATCCACTTGCGGCCCGCGGCGGCCGAGTCGGAACGCCACTTCTCCACCGCGGGTCCAGCCAGGAAGGGGACCGCCTGGATCGAGTTGGTCGAGAAGCGATCGTCACCGAGAACGCTCGTCCATTGAGGATACTCGAGGGTGATCGGCAGAGCGTAGCCGTGGAAGCCGATGGGATGGTCGTACGGATCGAGGCGTTGGAGGTAGTCCGCGAACTGGGTCATCGCCGAGGGCGTGAAGTCGCTCTCTTCGCTCAGGTTCCAGTACAGGGCCGGCAGGTGCGCGAAACGCGCGACCATCTCGCGGTAGAAGAGCTTGCGCTCGACGCCGAGCTGGCCGTTGTCGAGCCAGGCCTCGTTGAGCGTCTCGGTCTCCCCGAGGACGAACTCGAGGTAGATCGACTTGCGCGCGGCGTGCTCGAAGACCTGGTTCCACTGGGCGAGCTTGCTGACGTCGTAGTGCGTCTTGTCGAAGGGCGTCCTCAGGTAGCCCACGAAGGGACACACTTCCCAGCCGTCGCCGCCCAGGTTCATGGGCAGGAAGAACAGCGAGTTCACGTGGCGCGAGGCGAGGTAGTTCAGCGCGCCGATCAGGCCGCGCGAGTCGACGCCCGTGTCCGCGCTCACGAAGAGCGGGTCGGCGGAGGAACCCAGCCCGGCCGGTCCAAAGTCCGCGACGTGCGGCGCGAAGCGGTGCAGGCCGCCCAAGAGACCGGTCGTGTCGAGTCCTCCCTGGTCGAAGGTGTTGTCGAAGCCGGCGAAGGCCAGCAGGTTCTCCGGGCTGTTCGAGCCGCCCTTCACGAACCAGGTCCCGTCGTGGAACCGCAGGTAGTGCTCGCCGACGTACTGCAGCTTGCCGTGTCGGTAGAAGCCCTCGGCCTGACCGCTCGCGGGAGCGATCTGGAAGCTCCCCGTCTGGCCGTCGAACCAGGCCGGCTGACCGGTGTTCGGCGACAGGCTCACGGACACGTTGTTCCCGCTTCGGAACCGCGCCACCCAGGTCCAAGTCCCGGGCTCGTGCGTGGGGAAGCGGGCACGCCACACGTTGCCGACGCCGCCGCCGGAGCCGTCGCCGTCGAAGAAGCCGGGGACCTCGATCGTCCTCCCGCTCGGACTCGTGACCGCGACCGTCAGGCGGAAGTCGAGGAAGGGGTTGGGCGCGTCGTCGCGCTCGGAGGCCTGCGGCCCCTGGAACGACAGCGTGACGGGATACCAGGGCTCGAGGAGACCGCTGGAGCGCGGATCGAATGAGCCCGGCCCGGATGGGACCGGCAGCGTCAACGGGCGCGACGACGCCGACGCGCCTCGTCCATCGAGCGCGATGCTCTCGACGTCGAACACGTAGGAACCATCCGGGGACAGGTCGTCGAGCTCGAATCGATGTCCCGTCGACAGGGCCGACGCCCGCTGCACGCGGAATGGCTCGGGCTCGTCCGTGCGTCTCGCGCGCACGGCGCCGAGCGCGGGTTCGATGGTCGACCAGGAGACCAGGACCGCTCCGTCGCCGCGGCGCTCGACGCACAGTGATCCGAGGACCAGCGGATCCTCGGTCGGTTGCGCAGCGCCGGCCATCGCGGATGGAAGCGTGAACAGAACGAGGTAGCAGGGGATCGGTGTGACCACTGCGAGTCCTCCGGGGGCTTGGTTCCAGGGGGATCGTCGACCTACGCCCGGTCTAGTAGGTAGGCATGAAGCCCCGATGAAGGCCGCAGGAATCGGTGCTCATCCGTGGCGGAGAGTCCCTCGGCGAGCCCGTCTCGAACCTCTGCCGGCGGCCGTCTCCTGGAACCGAACCTGGCCACGACGAGAGGCAGCGATCCCCGCCCACGCCGATCTGATGGCCAATCCGCTTTCTCTGCCGGGTCCTCAGTCCCGCTCCCCTTCGCTTCGCGCGGACGGACGGTGCTCCTCACGAGCTTCGCGCTCGCGCCGGCGCCGCTCGCGTCGAACGTGGCCGAAGCTCACGAGCCGGCGCAGGCCCTCGTCCCAGAGATGCAGCCGCAGCGACTCGAGGCCCCCGAGCAACGTGATCGGCTCGACGTCCTCGAAGATGCGCGCGGAACGGTGGCAGCGCTCCAGGTAGTAGTTCGGGACGCGCGGGCCGAGATGGTGGACGTGGTGGTAACCGATGTTCCCCGAGAGCCACCGGAGGACCCGCGGGAGCTCGTAGAAGGAGCTCCCGCGCAGCGCCGCCGCCGTGTAGTCCCAGTCCTCGCCGCGCTCCCAGTAGGCGTCCTCGAACTGGTGCTGCACGTAGAAGAGCCAGACTCCCGCGGCTCCGGCGACGGCCGTCGCGGCCAGCTGCAGCACGACGTAGTTCACGATGCCCAGCCACCAGCTCATGCCGACGACCATCACGGCGATGGCGAGGTTCATCCACCACGCCGACATCCGCTCTCGCTTCCCCGCGCGAGGCGAGGGGATCCGCTGGCGAACGACGAACAGGTACACGGGCGCCAGGACGAAGAGCACGAAGGGGTTGCGCGCAAGGCGATAGGCGAAGCGCTTCCAGCGCGATGCCTCCAGGTACTCCTGGACGGTCATGGTCCACACGTCACCGGTGCCGCGTTGGTCGAGGTGGCCCGACGTCGCGTGATGCCGTGCGTGCTGCCAGCGCCAGTGGTAGTAAGGAGTGAAGGTCAGCAGGCCGGCGACGAAGCCCGTCGCGTCGTTGGCGAGGCGCGAGCGGAAGAACGATCCGTGCCCGCAGTCGTGGAAGATGATGAACACCCGCACGAGCAGGACGCCTACCAGGACGGCCAGCGGTAGCGCGATCCACAGCGACACGGACAGGCTCAGGGAGATCAGGTACCAGAGGACGACGATCGGACCCAGCGTGTCGGCGATCTGCAGAGCGGCGCGCCAGGTCGATGGCTCCTGGTAGGGTGCGATCGCTCGCTTCCACTCCTCCACCCCTGAGGGTGCCGGACCGGACCCCGGATGGTCCGTGGGCCTCGGGTTCCCGTCGGTCGTCTCAGGTCGCCTTCGCGGTCCCATGACGCAAGATGACGATACGCCTGTCGTCCGCCGCTGGCCATGACGGGCTGCGCGGGAGCCGCTCCCCACCCCCTGCCGTTCCCGGGGGGTCGCTGGCGAACGAGTCTTGTCCACGGACCCGCCTCCGCCTCGTCTCCCCTTCCCGCGGGCGACAGCGCGGGCGAGGTCCTGCTTCACCCGAAGGCGCACGATGCGCTCGATGAGGCGTACGGGATCGGACGGTCGAGCGGGAACCGGGGATTATCCTGAGCGCATGCGATTCCTCCTCCAGCCCGGCAACGTCATCGCCTGCAGAATCAACACCCATCGCGCGCAGTGGGCCGGAACCATCTGCAAGGAAGCGGAGGTCTGGAACTGCTCCGCGCCGAGCGACTTCCGCCAGGACTTCTGCGCACGGGGCGACGACCGCTGCTTCCACGTGCACACCTTCGACGAGTCCGGGCCGAACATGGTCATCGAGGAGAACGGAGCGGGTTGGTTGCTCGAAAGCGCTCCGGACGCCCTCGACGACCAAGTGCTGATCTTCTGGGGCGCGCGGGCGTCGACACCGCTGGGCATTCCCGATCGCGAGCGGCGCGACGTCGTCTTCGGGGCGTACCGCGTGCGGTCGGTCGAGCGCGAGAACATGGGGCACCGCACGCAATGGCGCGTTCGGCCGCACGACGCGGATTGGGTCTGCCTCGCCGGAATGAACACGCCGCGCCCGCGCTACGAGGACCTCGGCGGTCCGTACCTCAAGCAGATGGATGCCGACGGATTGCGCTCGATGTTCTCGGACGAACGCATGTTGCGGAACCTCGAAGGCGCGGACCAACTGCGCTTCAAGAACTTCGCGCGTCAGTTCGACGGCTGGCTGGAGACGGCGCGCAAGAAGGCGGAAGCGCTGCACGAACGACTCGGCACACAACCGGTCTCCGGTCGCGGCTTCGCGCCGACATCTGTCGCCGTTCCCATGACCAATCGGCCCCTCAGCAAGCTGGGCGATCTGGTCAAGACGCGCGCCGGCGAGCCCGCGCCGGTCCGGGTCGAGCGGGCTCCCAAGCCGGTGACGTCGCTGACGGAAGTCCTCTCCCCCACGGTCGCGCGGCGCATTCAGGAAACGCACGGCGACGACTTGTTGCTCGACCTGCGCATCGCGCTCGCGACGCGCGACCTCGTCGTGCTGCGCGGCGAACCGGGCGTGGGCAAGAGTTACCTCGCGCTGCGCCTGCTCGACGATCCCGAACGCGAGCGCACGCTGGTCGTCCCCGTGTCGGCGACCTGGCGTGGTCGCGAAGACCTCTTGGGTTACGTCAATCCGCTCGACGGGCGCTTCGTCAAGACGCCGTTCACGCGCTTCCTCCAGCTCGCGGCGACCGCATGGCGTGAAGGCGATCGCGCGCCGCGCCTGGTGATCTTCGAGGAGTTCAACCTGAGCCAACCGGAGCATTGGTTCGCCGACGTGCTCGCGGTGTCTCAGTACGAACGCGAAGCCGACCGAATCGTGCAGCTCGCCGGTACGGGCAGCGCGGCGGACGCCAGCGTCTTCCTCTCGCCTGCCCTGCGCTTCATCGGGACGGTGAACAGCGATCACACGACCCGTTCGCTGTCGCCGCGCGTGCTCGACCGCGCAGCGGTGATCCACCTCGAGTTGAATCCGAAGCAGGCGCTGGCGCGCATCGGGCTCCAGCTCGTACCGCCGCTGGTCAGCGCGATCTCGGGCCTCGACTTCCGGTTGCGTCTTCGCGGAGCCTCATTCTCGATCCGTACCGCGCGTTCGTTGCAGGCGTGTCTCGACGCGAAGCTCGTGGCCGAACCGACCGAAGCGCTCGACCTGGTGTTGTCGCAACAAGTCCTGTCCAAGGTGCGGCTCGCCGCACACGATCCGGCGGACTTGCACTTGCTCGAAGAGCTCGAACAGTGGTGCGACGAACAACAGGCGGGCTTGCGCCGCTGCGTCACCGTGATCTCGAACTGGCGCGAACTGCTCGACGCCGGGCTCGACGTCGTGCAGGCATGAGCGAACTGGCGCGAGCACTCCTCCGCGACTTGGCGCGGGCTTCGGAGCACTTGCTCGACGAGGGCTTCGCGTCGCGCGCGAACTCGACCGCGAGCGCGTCGGGCGTGCGCGGTCCGTTGGGTTCGACGCTGCGTCTCTCCGAAACCCTGCAACGCACGGTGCCGCGCGCCTTGGTCGAACTCGAGCGCTTGCCCGCAACCGATCGTGAAACGGTCGTCTGCGTGCGCGAGCCGCGGCGCGCCACGCCCTCGCGCCGTCCGTACGACTACGCCGAGCACGCAGGCGCCTTGGCGCCGGTCGTCTGGGAGTCGCGACTTCCCGAACTCGAACTGCCCACCGCGCATCTCGCGTGGTTGCTCCACGGCACGAACCTGCTGCTCGAGCGGCTCGCCTGGCACCGCGTCATGTTCGAGCGCTCGCACGCGGAAGCGGTGCGTTTCCGCGAGGGCACGGCCTTCGGCGCGGAAGAGCTGGCGCGACTCGATGAGAACCGCGCAGCACTCGAAGATGCCGATCGCGCCGCGGTCGAACTGCGCTCGCGCCTGCACCGCCACGCAGCGGTTCCCTTGCGTCCGTCGCCTCGCTTGCCGTATCCCTTCCCGAACGCAGCGTCGTGGCGCACCTTGCGCCCCGCCTTGCGCGCGCTCGCCGATCCGTCGGTCAGCCTGCCCACCCTCGTGGCCGACCTCCACCATCCCGAAGCCGCCGGCGTCGACCTCGCCTACCTCTACCAGCGCTGGTGCGGATGGAAGCTCGTCCAAGCGCTCGAGCAACTCGGCGTGCGCCCGACGACCGATCCGATCCCGCCCCTCCTGCTCGCCGGCGCGATCGAGTTTCGTTCACCCACGCACGCCGTTACCCTGCTCTGCGAGCCACGCCTCGCCTCCCGCAAGCGTTCGCTCCTGGGCCTCTTCGTGACCCACGGCGAAGCGAGCCCCGACCTGGTCCTGATCTCCCGCTCGGAAGCCGGCCACCGCGTCTACGTCCTCGACCCGACGCTCTCCCGCTCCCCCGAGATCCACCGCGAGAAGGCGAAGTACCTAGACGTCCTCAGCGTGCATCGCTCCGTTGTCGTGGCGGGCGTGCACTTTCCATCGACCGGCCCCGACCGCGCCTGGGCCGCCGCACCGATCCAAGGGCGCGCGTGCCAGTCCGCAGATTGGCGCGGGACGCACGGAGTCGTGCCGATGGATCCGTTGGGCTTCGAGGAGGGGGCGTTGCGGGGGTGGCTCGGGGACTTGTTGGGGGGTGGGTGAGGTCTCGCGACGACCAGATCGGCGACGCGGGCGAGACGTTCCTTCTTCTTCACGCCGCCGTGCAGCACGATTGCTCGGACTCCCGCGGTCTCGAGCGCCGCCTCGAACGCGCGTTCCGCGTGGGTGTCGGATGGATGTCTCTGTACACTCGGCCTCCCATGCCGCTCGAGTTCGTACGGACGGCCATCACCCGACCAGCCCTCGCCGCGGCCGCAGCTCTGCAGTTCGGCGACATGATCAAGGCCGTCGTCGACGTTCGACGAGGGATCCTGGTCATCGGCGGAGAGCTCCACTCCGACGAGGAAGCCGCACTGCTGGAGGATGGCTCCCGACAAGAGGACCTGTGGGGCCTCAACCTGTACCCGGCGGAGACCGGCGAGGACTGGCTCGAGTTCGACTCGATGATCAACGTCCGCCCGTCGCAAGGCAACCGCTCGCGCGGCGTCGAGGACGAGCGCTTGCGGGCGTCGATCCGACGGATCGTCGACGAGCTGGTCGCCCCCGAGCCGCGGCCATGACGTTCCATGCGCAACTGAGCGCCGGGCGCTGGCAGACGCTCGAGCTCGCCGAGCAGCTCGCCAACGTGGGAAGCGAGGTGGAGCGCGCCCTCGGGGCCTGGAGGAGCGAGCGCCACGGACGCTTCGAGAAGGCGTTGGACCGCGCCCTGGAGCTGTTCGACCTCACCGCGAGCGATGAGCGCTGGCGCGGCCATCGCCGGCGGGAGATCCTGCGGGCTCGCGAAGAGTTCGTGCGCCTGTTCTTCGAGACTCCCCACGACCCGGCCTCAGCGGAGGGCTTGCGACGCTACTTCCTCGCCTTTGCGGTCCTGCGGAACGCGCGACGCCGGCACGAATCCTCATGAGCGTCCGCCGGCGCGGGTACGGAGCCCGCGACCGACACCCCGCCGTAAGCGCCGCCGCGGCAGCGAGCTCCGACCCGAACCCCAGGCACGGGCCATAGAAAGAGGACCGCCGCCCCCCGTTATCCATCGGGGGCCGCGGTCCTCTCTTGAGCGGGGGCCTCATGGCTCTTCAGGAGAAGACGCAACGCGAACGACGCGCTCGTGCGCCATCACGATCTCGACCGCGTGCGGCGGACGATCGGCCTCCCCTCGAGTCCATCGAGCACCTCCATCAACCGGCGCTTTCGTCGATGGGACTCCCGGACTTCGGCGACGATCTCGGGCCACTCGCTCGAACGGCCCGAAGCATCCAGGATCTCCCGAACATGCCGCAGTAGGCCACCGGCCTCGGCATAAGCATTTGGATGTGCCCTGTCGATGAGCCTCTCCGCCGCCGCGCGGTAGATCTCGACGGCGCGCACCGGGTGGGTCGAAGCCACCGCGCGTGCAACTCTCAGCTCCGCGTCGTCCGAACGCCAGAAGCCGGTGCGGCCACGCGGCGCGAGCCGGTCGTGCCACCGGAGAGCGTCGTCGGGGCGCCCCTCATGGATCGCCAGGTCCCGCAGCACTTCCCAGTGCTTGGTGGGACGACCGTCGTCGCCCCGCTGGTCCGGACACGGGAGGTTCGTCGAGGGAAGCGGCCACTCGGCGGACCTTGCCGGACGCTTCCCCGTCTCGAGGAAACGCAGGGCCGCCGTGCGCACATCTTCCTCGCTATCCGCCTTCTTCGCGGCAGCCAGCAGGCTCTCGAGCCGCGAGACGTCCGGGCGGTCGAAGAACTGTTCCGCTTCGTAAGCCGCGGCGAGGGGCCACTGTCTGCGGCGACGCGCGATCTCCGACAAGCTCGCGTGCAGGCTCGATGCGGTCCCGGGCTGCTCCTGCAGGAGGGCGGCATAGCCACGCTCCGCCCACTCCCTGGCCTCGTCGAGGCGCTTCGCCTCGATCAGCCGCCGCACCAGTCGCTCGTAGCTCCCGCTTCTCGATGCCTCGTCCTCGCAGACGTGGAGTGCCTCCGCCTCCCGACCTGCGGCGTCGAGCGCGGACACCAGCCAGTTGCTCGTGCATTCGCGGTGATACCGAGCATGGAAGTCCTTCCCCACCGAGACTTCGTGGCGATCGAGCCGCCGGGTCAAGGCATCGGCCACGGCCGACCAAGTGCGCTTGCTCCACCTGCGGTCCGCGATGCGTGCGACTCCGTCGGCCAGCCCGTAGTCGTCCGCCAGCGACATGTCGATCGCGTAGAGGATCTTCTCGGGATCCGATAGCGAAGACTTCGGGAGCGCGCGGGACACGACGGCCAGGCAGTCGGCGATCGCCATGCCCGTCTCTCCGTCGTCGTGCGACCGCCCGATCTGCTCCTTTCCGGCCGCGAACAAGTCCTGGCCGAGCTCGACGACGGCATCGGCCTGCCCGTCGCCGAGGAGTTGCTCGAGCCCGCTCTGGACCCGTGAGTAGTCTGGCAGGTTCCCTTCTCCGCTCCAGCCGTTGCTCCAGGCTTCCTGAGCCGAGACGACGGCGATCTCCTCCTGGATCCGTTGCACGATGGTCGCGACGTCACCGCCCGACAGTGCACGGCGGTGAACGAGATCGGCTTCGATCTCCGGATGGAGCGCGCTGCTCTCCAGGAGGAGATCCACGAGCTGGGCCTTCTCGAGAGAACGTAAGTACGAGGCCAGGTCGCTGCGCTTCGCGGACGACTCTTCAGCCGCGCTGCCGGAGACTCCGGCAGCGAGATCCCAACGAGTGTCGTCGGCTGCGACGCGCGGGAGCTCCTCCCCGCCCTCGATGCACTCCAGCGCCGCCACGACGGCCGCCACCGCGTGTTTGCACTCGAAGCCGACCGGGCACGAACACGACGACTCCAGGCGACCGGCGCCTCGCGCCCGCGCTCGGGGAGGACGGCATTGCACGCGCGTCGCGTAGCGAGTCGTTCCGACGACCCAGGCCACCAGCTCTCCTTCGGCGGAGATCCCCAGATCGGACACGGCGCCCCGCCTCTGATACGCGCGCCCCCTCGACACGGCGCGCGAGCCCGCCCAGTCGTCCAGGTCCGCCCAGGTCACGCTCGACCAGGTCTGCTGGTGTCCGCGCATGGAAGCCGTCTTGGTCCGCCCCTTCCTTCTCATCGTGATCCCTGGAGGTCCGAGTCCTGGCATGCGGCGCGTCCGGCCGCCGGCCAACCGCCTACGGCATCCTCGACGAACCCCACCCGTTCCAGCGTCTTCTGCCGCCGAGTCTGCATCCGCGCGAGCACGGGAACCAGCCCATCGCGGTAGTCGTAGACGGTCACGGCAGCCTTCGCCGGGTGCGAGCGGAGGATGCGCCCGGCGTACTGGATTACCTTGCCCCGGAACGAGATCGGGAACGCCAGGACGAGCGTGTCGAGGCGCGGGAGATCGAAACCCTCCCCCACCAGAGCGCCGGTGGCCAGGACGAGCACGGGCTCCTTCGGGCTCGCGGCGACCAGATCGGCGACGCGGGCGAGACGATCCTTCCTCTTCACGCCACCGTGCAGCACGACCGCACGGACTCGAGCGGTCTCGAGAATCTCCGCCAGACGGGCAAGGTGCTCGCGCCACTCGGTGAGCACGAGACAGCTCCGCCCTTGCGCAACCGCTTCCAAGGCATCGTCGCAAATCAGTCGGTTCCGCTCCTCGTCCTCTGCCAGAGCCCGATAGACATCCTGGATGGGAGCGTCGTCTCCGAGCTTTGGATCGAGAGCCGTCTCCCGGACGACGAGCACGCGCTCCAGGGGCTCGACTTCCGCGTCCGCCTGGAAGCGGTGACGGATCGGGCCGCAGCGCATCATGATCAGCTCCCCGAGCCCGTCGCGCCGGTAGGGCGTCGCGGTCAAGCCCAGGAGGAATCGAGCCGCAGCTCGCCGCACGAGTGCATCGAACGAAACGGCCGGAACGTGGTGGCACTCGTCGACGACGACGTGGCCGTAGTCGTCGAGGACTTCCGCGCCCTTCTCGGGCCGGAGGCTCTGGATCATGGCCAGGTCCACGATGCGACTGCGACGCTTGCACCCGCCACCGAACTGACCGATCTCCTTGGCGTTCAACCCGAGGCAGCGCTGCAGCTCCAGCCGCCACTGGTCGAGCAGAGGCTTGCGATGGACCAGCACGAGCGTCGGCGTGCCCCTCGCCGCGATCACCGCGCAGGCCATGCGCGTCTTCCCGCTGCCCGGCGGCGCGACGAGGACGCCCTCGTCGTGGCGCAGGAGCTCGCGCACCGCCGCATCCTGGTTCGGCGAGAGGGGCTCCTCGAGGCTCAGCGCGATCCGACCGGGAAGTGCGCGTGCATCGTCGACGTCCAGACGAGACCCAGCCTCTCGGGCGACGGACTCGAGCGTGCCGAGAACTCCTCTCGGAAGATGGAGGTGCGTCAGGTCCTCTTCGTAGCAGCGCACGAAGCGCGGCGTGCCGTAGACGGACAGGCGCAGCTTCTGCCGCTTGTGGAACTCGGGGTTGTGCAGAGAGGCGAGGTGCTTGATGCGCGCCAGCAGCGACGGCGGTAGTCCGGAGCGCTCCAGCGAGAGCCGCGCGCCGCGCACGCAGCGCATGGATTCCGGCGCCGGCGGCTCGGGAACGGACCGCCCCCACCGCGACGGAACCAGCGCTCCTTCGAACCCCACCTGAATCGGCGGCAGCTCGTCCAGGAGCGCCTCGAGCGCCTCCGGCGTGAGACGCTTCACCAGGCTGAGGCCGCGCCACGGATCGGGCCACGGCAGGAGCTCGCGGTCGAGGAACTCCGTGTTCCCGAGCGCACGGGCCGTCTTCTGCAACGGCAGCGCGATCAGGTTGCCGAAGCCGCCCTTGGGCATGAAGTCCTGGTTCGGGAACAGGCGGTCGTAGCTCGTGAGCTCTAGCTCTCCCCTGGCGACCATGGTCTCGCGCAAGAGCCCGGTCCCCAGGCGCCGAGCTTGGATCGCCGACACCGGGCGCGTGAAGAAGATCCAGACGTGTCCACCCTGCCCGGAGCGAGACCGCTCGAGGTAGGCCGGGACCCGCCATCGATCGGCCGCTTCCAGGAATCCGAGCGCGTCCGGCGCCCAGGTCGGACCGTCGAAGTCGCACGCGAGTAGGCGGCACGTGTCATCGGGAAGGAGCGGGTAGAGACCGACGATCTCCTCCCCGGCGAGGTGCCGGTAGAGAACCTCGTCGGTCAGCGGAAGGTAGTCCTTGGCGCCGCGCCCCGAACGGCTGCGCGCCGCCGGCGAGTACCCCTTCTTTCCGCTGCGCTCGTCGCACCAGTGGCGTGCGTACACGTCCTCGCGGCCCCGGAAGAGCTCTCGGAACAGCGCGATCTTCTCCTGCGCCGGAGAGCGGGCGTGCACCGTTGGAAGCGGATCGTCCTCCGGGAAGAGCCGCGCCGTCTCCACGTCGCGCTCGAGAAGCACGCCGGTAGGCCGTCCGAGCATCCCCCGCAGGCGCTCGTTCTCCGCGCGGAGCCGCTCGTTCTCGGCGCGCAGGTTCGCCAAGTCCGCGCTCGGCGCCGCATCCAGGTCAGTCGACGAACCGGCATCCTCCCCGTGCTCGAGTCCCCTGGAGTCGAGGTCATCGCCTTCGAGCGGGGCGCGGGGGTTCACTAGACCCAAAACAAGCGCTTGGGGGGATAGAAGGGTCGATCGCGGATCGGCGGGCGCTCGTACAGCGATCGCGCGCGTCCTCGAGCTCGGTGCGCAAGCAGAG
>Ga0302046_10000684_pt1 | contig 33213 bp, 28 predicted proteins | sample RVTome_11_FD_200261 | JGI IMG/M metagenome (GOLD analysis project Ga0302046, IMG submission 200261) | Soil microbial communities from uranium-contaminated site in the Upper Colorado River Basin, Wyoming, United States - RVT147D111 (version 2) ...
GACCGTCCCCTGGATCACGAGGATGTCGAGCCCGCCCTGGGTGGCGTGGCCACACCACTGGGCGACGTTCTGGGGCGTCAGGCTGGCGGCGGCGACGACGCCTCCCGCCTTGATCTCGGCGACGCGCTGCGTGATGAGGTCCGGCTTGATCGGCTCCTGGTAGACCTTCTGGATCGTCCGGGTCGCCTCGTCGGCAGGCGCCGCGGCGATCTCGGCGTAGACCGGCAGCGGATCTTCGTAGCGGGTCCACAGCCCCTCGAGGTTGAGCACACCCAGCCCCCCGAGCCGGCCGATCTCGATGGCGGTCGCCGGAGAGACCGCCGAGTCCATCGCCGACGCCATCATCGGCAGGTCGAACCGATAGGCGTCCAGCTCCCAACTCAGGTCGACGTCATCCGGGTCGCGGGTGCGCCGCGACGGGACGATGGCGATGTCGTCGAAGCCCCACGCACGGCGACCGGACTTGGCAATTCCGATCTCGATCTCCACGGGACGATCCCTTCCAGTTGTGCGCCAGCGTGACGCCAGGGTACCAGTGGACCTCGCCCGCTCGATCGACCTTGGAGAGGCGACTTGTGGACGGAAGGCGATGGTGCCGATGATGACCCCGCAGCCAGTGACCACGTGCCACCATTGTTCTGCCTCCCATGAGCCACATCGCAGCCCAGATCCTGTTCCTCACCAGCCTGCTCGGATTCCTCGGAGCGCTCAACGCGGTGCGCACGCTCGATCCGCGCCGCCATCCACTGCTTCGCCCGTGGTGGTTGCCCGCCCTGACGACGGCGGAGCTCGTGCCCGCCCGGGTCCTGGTCCACGGCGCCGTCGTCATCGCCGCTGCTGCTGCATCGGCACTCGACCACCGCGCCGGGCAGTGGGGGCTGTGGCTCACCGGTGCGACGTGGCTGCTGTACGTGCCGATCCAGCGTCGGGCGGCCGCGACCCGCCAGGCGATGGCCGCCGCGCTCGTCGAGATTGGCGTCGAGGCCCCGACACCGATGCCGATCGAGTGGAGGGCGGTGGCGCTGGCGTGGCCGTACCGACTGCCGAAGGACGTCGAACGCGTCGACGCCGTCGAGTACGCCCCGGGCCTGTGTCTCGATGTGTATCGCCGGCGTGACTTCGAGGCCGGCTCCCATCCTGCCCTCCTGCAGGTCCACGGCGGCGGATGGCGCGGTGGGAACCGGCGCCAGCAGGCGAGGCCGCTCATTCGCCGCCTCACGCAGGCCGGATGGGTGTGCGTCGCCATCGACTACCCGCTCGTCCCCGAAGCGACGTTCCCCGACCAGCTCGTGGCCGTGAAGCGGGCGCTGGCGTGGATGCGCTCAGAGGGCCACGAGCATGGGATCGACCCCGGCTTCATCGCCATCACGGGCGGGTCGGCGGGTGGGCATCTGAGCGCCCTGGCTGCCCTCACGCCGGGAAGACCCGAGTACCAGCCTGGATTCGAGGGCGCAGACACGACGGTTCAGGCCGCCGTGCCGTTCTACGGCATCTACGACTTCCTCAACAGAAACGCCACCCGCGACGAGTGGCCCGTCATCCCGACCGGCGTGATGAAGGCCTCGAAGTCGAAGCAGCCGGAGCTGTTCAGGGCCGCCTCGCCTCTCGACCAGGTGAACGAGACGGCGCCGCCGTTTCTCGTCGTCCACGGCGACACCGATTCGGTCGTCCCTCCCCGCGAGGCGACCCAGTTCGTCGAGGCCCTCGAGTCCGTCAGCGGCCGGCCCGTCGGCTACGCCCTTCTGCCGGGGGCCAACCACGCCTTCGACGTATTCGAATCGCTCAGGGCACATCACGCCGTTGCAGGCGTGACGGCGTTCCTCACGCACGTGCTCGAGTCGGGCCGGGTGGACGCCCGCTGAGCCGGCCGTTTCTGCCTGGTCACAGCCAGTAGGGGATGCCTTTGCGGGTCTCACACGCCGATGCCGTGTCGGAGCCCTGGCCCCCGAAACAATCATCCGTCCCGGAACCGCCCTGCAAGTCGTCGCCGCCGCCCTGACCACGCAACGTGTCGTCGTCGGCCCGGCCCTTCAACACGTCCCCCCCGGAACCGCCCCGCAACACGTCGTCGCCGTCCTCACCGTCGAGCAAGTCACCCTGCTTGCCACCCACCAACAAATCCTTGCCAGCCCCGCCGAACAAGTCATCCGAGCCTGCCTTGCCGAACAACTCGTCGCCACCCGAGCCACCCAAGACACGATCGTTGCCGCTCCCGCCGTCCAACACGTCGCCACCCGAGAGACCGTCGATCCGGTCGCTCCCGCCGTTGCCGTCGATCATGTCATTGCCCGAACCGCCACACAACCAGTCCCGGCCACCCTTCCCCGAGATCGTGTCGTTGCCACCCCGACCCGAGATCACATCCCGACCCGACGTGCCCACCAGGTTGTCCGGGCCGCCGGTGCCGACGATCGTCGCCAAGAACCCGAAACAATGATGAAAATCGAACAACTGCACATCGTCGCGTGTGTTGTCGACGGCCAACACGTCCTCGTTGGCATCCAACCCGATCAGGTTGAGATTGGAGAATTGACCGTCACCCGTTCCTGACGACCCGAACACACCCAGGAAGCCGCCCTGCAGGTCGAACACCTTGATCCGATCGTTGGTGCGGTCGACGGCGAACACGTTGCCACCGGAATCGACGGCGACGCCGATCGGGAACGTGAGCGCCCCCGCTCCTGTGTCACCGATGACCCGCAAGAACCCACCGGTCGAGTCGAACACCTGCACCCGGTTGTTGTTGTAGTCGCCCACCACGATCTCATCGTTGGGGCCGACGTCGACCGGGAACGGCCCACTGAACTGCCCATCGCCGGAACCAACTGCCCCGAACTTGTCGAGGAAGTTGCCGTCGAGATCGAAGACCTGGATGCGGTTCTGGCTGAAATCGGCGACGATGACACGGTTCTGCGAGTCGATGGTGATACCGGCGGGAAACGCGAACTGACCATCGCCGGATCCGGGGGCACCGATATCACGCAGGTAATCGCCGTCCGAGTCGAACACGAGCACTACCTGGTTGCCAGCATCCGTAACGAGGATCTCGCCACTCGGCGCCACCACGATTCCCTGGGGCGACGAGAATTGGCCGGCACCGGCACCGGATTCGCCGAACTCGTCGACGAACACCCCCGTCGAGTTGAAGATGACGACCTTGTTGCGTCCGGAGTCCGTGACGAGAATCCGTCCGGCCGCGTCGACGGTGGCGTCCACCGGGTTCGAGAACTGGCCCGGATTCGAACCTGGGCTCCCGATCGTCCGCACGAACTCGGGATCGGCGATCGGTCCCGGGGCACCCACCGCACCCGCACCACTCGCCACCGGCGCCACCACCACCATCACCACAGCCAACACAGCCCCGAAGACCAGCTTCCTCACGTCCACTCCCTTGTCCGTCGAACCCCGGTGACCAAAGGGTCACTCTACCCAGCCACACCCCGGCGCCGCCTGCCGGTCACAGCCAGTAGGGGATGCCCTTGCGGGTCTCGCACGCCGATGCCGTGTCGGAGCCTTTCCCGCCGATGCACTCGTCGACACCCGAACCGCCCTGCAAGTCGTCGCCGCCGCTCTGACCACGCAGCTCGTCGTCGTCGGCCCGGCCCTTCAAGACGTCGCCGCCCGACCCGCCCCGCAACACGTCGTCGCCGTCCTCACCGTCGAGCAAGTCACCCTGCTTGCCACCCACCAACAAATCCTTGCCTCCGCCGCCGAACAACTCATCGGCGTCTGCGCCGCCGAACAGGTCATCCGAGCCTGCCTTGCCGAACAACTCGTCGCCACCCGAGCCACCCAAGACGCGATCGTTGCCGCTCCCGCCGTCCAACACGTCGCCACCCGACAGACCATCGATCCGGTCGCTCCCACCGTTGCCGTCGATCGTGTCCTTCCCGGAGCCCCCGCAGAGCCAGTCCCTCGATCCCCCACCCGAGATCGTGTCATTGCCGCCCAGACCCGAGATCACATCCTCGCCGGCCGTCCCGACCAGGTTGTCCGGACCATCCGTCCCCACGATCGTCGCCAACAACCCGAAACAACGATGAAAATCGAACAGCTGCACGTCATTGCGGCCAACATCCGCCACGAGGACGTCCTCGGCACGGTCGAGACCCAGTAGGTTGAGGGTCTGGAACTGGCCGTCACCCGTGCCTGATGAGCCGAATGACCCCAAGAACTCTCCATCCAGCGTGAACACGTTGATCTGATCGTCGCCCCGGTCCACGGCGAACACGTTCCCAGCCGAGTCGACAACAACCCCGATCGGGTTGTTCAGCGCACCGGCACCCGAGCCGGGTTCGCCGATCTCCGCCAGGAAGCCCGCCGACGAGTCGAACACCTGCACCCGATCGTTGAGGAGCTCCGCCACCACGATCTCGTCATCGGGACCCGTCGAGACGCCGAAAGGCCCGTTCAGCTGCCCGGGGTTGGCACCCGAGGCGCCGAACTTGGTGATGAACGTGCCATTGAGGTGAAAGATCTGCACCCGGTCGGCTTCGAAATCCGTGACGATCACTCGGTTCTGCGAGTCGATGGCGATCCCGCTCGGCTGGGTGAACTGCGTATTGCCGGTGCCTTCGCTGCCCCATGCGCGCACATGATTGCCACTCGAGTTGAACACCTGGATTCGGTGGTTACCTCGGTCCGCGACATAGATGTCGTCATTGGGGGCCACCGCAACTCCAAACGGCATGTTCAGCTGACCGGCGGCGCTCCCCGGTTCACCGATCTCGTCGAGGAACACCCCCGTCGAGTTGAAGATGAGGACCTTTTCCCGCACCGCGTCGGTTGCGATGATGCGTCCCTGGCTGTCGACCGCAACGTCGACCACATTCGCGAACTGGCCCATCCCGGCGCCCGGTCCGCCGATCGTCCGCACGAACTCGGGGTCGACGATCGGCGATGGGGCGCTCGCCGACATCGCCACGCTGGCGACCGGCGCCAAGGCCACGATCGCCAAAGCCAACCCGCCGGCAACGACCGATCGGCGCACCCGCTGTCCCTTCGATTGCCCACCGATCACGGCCCGACTCTACGCCTCATACCCTGTCGAGGCCGACCGCTCTGCGCACCTGGTGCTGGTAGCCCTCCGCCTGGGTCCGAGCGTCGAGGGCCCCCTTCTGCATGAGACGGGCCACCTCGGCATCGTCCAGGTCCTGGTAGCGAGCCCGCACCGGCGCCAGCTCGGCGACGATCGCTTCCGCCACCGCCTCCTTGAACTTCCCGTAGCCGCCGTCGGCGTACTCGTCGACGAGGTCGTCGATGGTCCGCCGCGTGCAGTCGGCCATGATCTCGAGCAGGTTCGACAAGCCGGGTTTCGCCTCCCAGTCGAGCCGCACCGTCGGCTCCGAGTCGGTGACGGCCGCCTTCACCTTCTGCCTGATGGCTTCTGGTGGGTCGACGATGAGGATGCGGCTTCTCTCGTTCGGCTCGGACTTCGACATCTTGGACGTCGGGTCGGCGAGCGACATGACCCGGGCGGACGTCGGGGGGATGAGTGCGTCCGGGAGTGGGAAGACCTCCCCGAAACGATTGTTGAAGCGCTCCGCCAGATCGCGGGTGACCTCGAGGTGCTGACGCTGGTCGTCACCGACCGGGACGAGATCGCAGCGGTGCAGGAGGATGTCCGCTGCCATGAGCACCGGATAGGAATACAGGCCGAGGTTGGGCCCCACCCGGTCGGACTTCTCCTTGAACTGCGTCATCCGGTTGAGCACGCCGAGCTGGGTCATGGTGCCGAGGATCCACGAGAGCTCGGCGTGCTGGGGCACCTGACTCTGCATGTAGATGAGCGACCGGGAAGGGTCGAGCCCAACGGCCAGGAGGACCTTGGCGGCTTCGAGGCGCTGAGCGTGCAGGTCCGCAGGTGCGATCGGCACGGTGATGGCGTGCAGGTCGACGATGCAATAGATGGTCTCGTACTCGTCCTGGAGCCGTACCCAGTTTCGGAACGCCCCGAGATAGTTGCCGATGTGCATGTTGCCCGTCGGCTGGACGCCGGAGAACACCTTGTGTTTCTTCTGACTCATCCTTCACTCCGATAGTCCTCTGCGAGCCCTCCACGAAGAACGCCGGGGGCCTCGACGGCCTCCGGCGTTTGTCTCGGGCGCGCTGGAGGCGTCAGCCGATCCAGGGCCACCGGAACGCGCGGGTTCGATCCATCGGTGCCGAGGATAGGGGCGCCGGAGGCGCCGGGCGAGCCGACAGGGTCAAACGGGTCGGGCTCCAACGAGGGCGTCTGCGATGCCGCGCCGGGCCGGCAGCCACAGCACGAACCACGTCGAGAGGGCAAGCGCAGGCACGGCCAGCTGGAGAGCCCAGCCGGTCGAGTCGAGCAACTCGGTCACGAGCAAAACCGAGGTCGGAGCGGCGATCCCGAGCGCGGCGCCGGCCACCGCCACAGGCGCCCTCAGCTCGGGGTGCTGGGACCACAGCACGACGCCCACCGCCAGGAGGAGGGTCCAGCTGTACGTCAGCACCTGGGGAGAACACCAGAGGTTGAGAAGCACCGCCAGGGCGAACAAGACGTGCACGTCACGTCGGTGCAGCTTCGCCAGCCGCCGGAACACCAGGAGCCCGCCGATGACTGCGGCAGCGCCGAGCACAGCGGTCACCGCCCCCCACCCGGGAAGGAGGATCCCGAAGAACCGAAACGGCGCGAACTGCCCCCATTGCGCCATGTGCGACGTGTTGACCCGTGCGAAGTCGACGACGCCCTGCGGCCAGGCGAGCCACGCCGACCCCACGAACGGGAGCGACGCCGCCACGATCGCGGCGCTCCCGAGGGCCAGTCCCGCAAGGGCGCGCCTGTGGCGGGCATCGATCGCCCACCACAACAGGAATCCGACCAGCATCGTCGGCTTGAGGATGAGGAGTGAGGCCGCCAGGCCGGCTCCGAACACCCGGCCCGATCGCAGCTCCTTGTACACGAGCGCGAACGCAGCCAAGACAAACAGGCTCATCTGGCCGAATGTGATCGCGAAGTAGACGGGGAGGGTGAGAAGCGCGAGCAGCGACAGGGCGATCGGTCGCGGAGCGCCGAAAACCCGCAGCGACGCCGCCATGAGCACGAGACCGAGCGCCGTCCACACGTACCAGGCCCGCTCGACGCTCAGGACCGTGAGGGGAGCGACGGCCAGCGCCAGCACCGGGGGGTTGCCGAGAGCGGAGTTGTCGGACCGTTCCCCGAGCCCGTGCTCCAGGAACGCCGCCTGGAACCGGTCGACGTCGTAGAGGGCCCCGATGTCGCCGGAGGCGACGAGCTTGCCGGACGTGTAGAACACACTGAAGTCGCTGGCAACGCCGAATGTCGTCGTTCCCTCGAACCACCCATTCTCCGGTGCGTCGACGGCCCGCTCGATCCACCACACCGTCACAGGCACGAGGGCGATGATGAGCAGCATGAGGCGCAGCCGGGCGGGGCGCGTCGCCATACCGACGATATGTCCGGCTCCCGCTGGGCGCTCCATTGGTTCTCCACTCGCGTACGTCGAGAATGGTCGTCGCCGCAAGGTAGACCCTTTAGCCGCGGGCTCGGCGCCGGGTTGACGGATCAGGCCGCTGGTGTCACACTCGCCTGAGATGAACGGCTCGCCGACCATCGTCATTACGTAGGCGCACGCGCCTCGTAGCCGCGTGCGCCGACCGACCCTCCCCACCGGGAGGGTCTCTCATTTCTCCCCTTCGTGCCGATGAACCCGAGGACCCCTCATGACCATGCAACGAGTAGAGATCTACGACACGACACTGCGCGACGGGACCCAGCAAGAGGGCATCTCGTTGACCGCACGCGACAAGCTGGCTGTCGCCAAGCTCCTCGACCACCTCGGGGTCGCTTACGTCGAGGGCGGCTGGCCGGGCGCCAATCCCAAAGACGACGAGTTCTTCCGGTTGGCAAGGAAGGAGCTCAGTCTCGAAACGGCGACGCTCGTCGCCTTCGGGTCGACTCGCCGGGCCAACCGCAGGCCGGAGGACGATGAGCAGCTCGCGGCACTGCTGGCGGCCGACACCGACGTGATCTGCCTCGTCGGGAAATCGTCCGACTATCACGTCGAGCACGCCCTGCGGACAAGCCTCGCCGAGGCCGTCGCCATGGTCGCCGACTCGGTGTCGTACCTCGGCGACCAGGGCCGCAGGGTCTTCTTCGACGCCGAGCACTTCTTCGACGGATACCGTGACAACCCCGCCTTCGCCATGGCGGTCGTCGGCGCTGCCAGGGACGCCGGAGCCGAGCGCATCGTCTTGTGCGACACCAACGGAGGTTTCCTCGCCCACGAGGTCGAGCAGGTCGTTGGAGAGGTCGGCGAAGCGCTCGGCGACGCCATCCTCGGCTGCCATTTCCACAACGACTCCGGGATGGCCGTCGCCAACTCGCTCGCCGCCGTCCGCGAGGGCGTCTTCCAGGTGCAGGGCTGCGTGAACGGATATGGCGAGCGCACCGGCAACGCCGACCTGTGCTCGGTGATCCCGAACCTGGCGGTCAAGATGGGGCTGGAACCGGTTCCCGCCGGCCGCCTCGAACGCCTCACGATCGTCTCGCACCACATCGCCGAGATCGTCAACCTCACCCTCGATCCGCACATCCCGTACGTCGGGACCTCGGCGTTCACGCACAAGGCGGGGCTGCACACCTCGGCGCTCGCCCGCAGGAGCGACGCCTACGAGCACCTCGATCCCACCAAGGTCGGCAACAAGACGCGCTACGTCGTCTCCGAGCTCGCCGGCCGCTCGACCGTCGTGGCCAAGGCCAAGGCACAGGGCCTCGAGCTCACAGACGACGACGCCCAGGCGGTGGTCGACCGCATCAAGGAGTTGGAGCATCGCGGCTACCAATTCGAAGCCGCCGACGGGTCGTTCGAGCTTCTCCTCAGGGAGGCCCAGGGCTGGAAGCAGGACTTCTTCAGCGTCGAGTCCTACCGGGTGTTCATCGAGCACCACGGCGGCGAGGTCGTCGCCGAAGCCACGACCAAGGTCCACGTCGGTGACGAGCGGGTCGTCGCCACCAGGGAAGGCGACGGCCCGGTCAGCGCCCTCGACCGGGCGCTGCGTGCCTCCCTCACGTGGGCATACCCCGAGATCGAGGGAATCCGGCTCACCGACTTCAGGGTACGTGACCTCGATTCATCCGACGGCACGAGCGCCCGGGTACGAGTCCTCGTCGAGCATTCGAACGGCAGGGAGACCTGGGGCACGGTCGGCGTGCACGAGAACATCATCGACGCCTCGTGGCAGGCGGTCGTCGAGGGCCTCGTCGTCGGCTTGTTGCGCGCCGCAGAGGACCAGGGCGCGCCAGACTGACGTCATGGAGCGGCCATCCGATCTCGACGCCGCACGGGCCGCGGTCGCGGCCCGCGGGCTCATGGCGGCGGCTTCGGCGCACCTCACGGAGACCGTGGCGATGCAGCTCCCCGTGGAGTCGCTCCCCCGGTACAAGGGCATGCTCAAGAGGTTCTTCTCCCGTGATGACTGGACCGAAGCAGACGAGGATGCGCTGGCGGCCCTCGTCGATCCCGTCCTCCAAGAGGGCCCGTGGGACGTGGCGCTCGGCGGGATCCAGATGTGGCACGGCCGGGCGAAGGACGGCTACCGGATGTACGTCACCGGTGCCGGGGCGACGGCATCCATCTTCGACAGGGCGTTCACAGGACCGGTCGTCCCGGAGCCGACGCCTCACCCGAGGAAGGTGAAGTTCACGTTCGGGGGCACCCCGAGCAATGGCGTCTGGTATCGCCGGGGCGACACCACGGACGACGCTCGGGCGGCCCGGCTCCTCGCCGAGCCCGACGTCACGGACGTGATGGTTGCCGGGACCTTTGTCACGGTCGGGCTCGACGCTGGTTCGTCGTGGGAGAACCGCCTCGACGCCGTCCTCGGCCTGGTGACCGAGATGTTCCCGGCCGAATCGGCGGGACCACCCGCGATGACGCGCGAAGAGCTCATGCGTGAGGGCGGGCGGGCGGTTTCGGCGGGCGTCGAGCTGCACCTCCTCGACCCGGACGACCCCGAGAGCAGGCAGCGACTGCGTACCGCCCTGGCGGAAGGAACCGTCGCCGAACGCCGGATCGCGGTTGCGATCCTCACCGAGTCGTCAGACTCCGCCACCTCCGTCGACGCCGTCGAGAGGGGGCGCCACGACCGTTCGGTGACTGTCCGCAGGACCGCCATCGACGCCGCCGCCGACCTGGAGAACGGGGCGCTCCGCCACGTGTTCGAGGATGCGCTGGACGCTCCGGACCCCTGGACGAGATGGCGAGCCGTGAGAGCCCTCGGTGCGATCGGGCCGAGCCCGAGTCGCGAAAGACTCGAAGGGCTCAGCGCCGACCCGGACTTCCAGGTGCGCTTCGAGGTGGCGCGGGTGCTACTCGAGCCCTAGCTCGCCATAGACCCGGTCGAGTCGGGACCGCAGTGCGTCGATCTGAGCCTGCAGCTCGACGACCTCGGCCCGGAGCGATGGCTCGGCGAGTTCTCGCGCTTCCGTGGGCTGCTCGAGGGTGGCGTACTCGAGTGACCCGGTCGTGAGGAGCTCCACGTAGCGGCTCTCCTTCTGGCCGGGAACCCGCGCCAGCCGGGTCACGTGGCCGCGGGAAGCGAGGTCGTCCAGAGCCGCCTCGACGGCCACGAGCGACGGAAAAGAGACATAGCGGCTGGTCCGCTGGCGCAGCTCGCCCGGGGTCTGCGCCCCCCGCAACAACAAGACAGCGAGCATGGCGAGCGCCTCGGGCCCGAGGCCGATCACCCGATCGACGGCATGCTTGTACTTCACGACGCGATCGCCCGGCCGGTGGACGAGCTTGGCGAGGCCCCGATCCGCCAGGCTTCGCAGGGTCACCTCGACGAGGCCGTCGTCGTACTCGACGATCGGTTCGCGGTTGGAGACCTGGTTGCATGCGACGGTCGTGGCGTTGAGCGAGAGCGGGTAGGCGTCCGGCGTGGTGAGCGCCTTCTCGATGAGGCTCCCGATCACCCTGGCCTCGACATCCGTGAGCGTGGCGCCCGTCACAGGCCCTGCTCGACGCTCGGGTTGCGCTGCAACCGGATGTCCTCGTGGCGCCGTTCGACGAACGGCATGACCCCTGGATGGGTGATGACGTAGAAGCGATCCTCCAGTACCGCTTCCAACACCCGCTCCGCCACCTCCCCGGGCGACCGGTGAGAGCGCTCGTACAAGCGATCGGCGGCTGCCCGGACGCGTTCCGTCACCGGTCCAGCGGCCCCCTCGGCGCCCGGCGGTCGGTTGCGGTCCGATTCGTGGATCGCCGTCCTGGTCCACGCCGGGCACACGACCGACACGCCGACCCGGGCTTCGAGCATCTCCATCTCGTAGAGCAACGACTCCGAGAGGACGACGACGCCGTGCTTCGAGACGTTGTACGCAGCCATGCCGGGCTGGGTCAGCAGGCCGGCGACCGAGGCGGTGTTGACGACGTGGCCCTCGTTCTGGTCGACGAACCGCGGAACGAAGGTGCGAACCCCATGGAGCACTCCCCAGAAATTGACATCCATGATCCAGCGCCACTCGGCGAGCGGCGTCTCCAGGATGCCCCCAGGAGGGCCCACGCCGGCGTTGTTACAGACGAGGTGGGCGGTTCCGAACTGCTCGAACGTCACAGCCGCGAGCGCTGCGACCGAGTCGGGTGACGAGACGTCGGTCGGCACGGCGAGCACTTCGTGACCGGCATCCGCCAGTTGTGCTGCGGCAGCCTCGAGCGGGCTGCGTTCGATGTCCGCCAGCACGAGCCTCATGCCCTCCTGCCCGAAGCGGCGCGCCATCGCCAGCCCGATCCCGCTCGCCCCGCCGGTGACCACGGCGACCTTTCCCGCCAGATCCTGCATAGCGCCGAGGTTAGAGGCACTCCGCCCGCCGCTCCGGCTCCAGGCTGCGGTGCGCGCCACTGGTGGTGCGTCGTTCGATTGGTGACCTCGGCTCTGGACCGCTGGGTGGCCGACGCCGCAAACGGGGACGGCCATACAAACGCTGTCTCCCGCTCGGCGGGGGACCGGCGAGCGGTCGCCCTGCGACCCGAGCCGTGGGGGCACCTGGCCGCCACACACTGCCCGGCCCCCTCGACTCGGCCTGCGGCACTCGTCGATCCCCCGGAGACCGGGGGATTGCGTAGAAGCCTGCGAACCGTGTGGACGGCCACCCACGCTGTCTCCCGCTCGGCGGGGGACCGGCGAGCGGTCGCCCTGCGACCCGAGCCGAGGGGGCACCTGGCAGACCGGACCGTAGGGCCCCCTCGACTCGGCCTGCGGCACTCGTCGATCCCCCAGAAACCGGGGGATTGCGTAGAAACCTGCGAACCGTGTGGACGGCCACCCACGCTGTCTCCCGCTCCGCGGGGGACCGGCGAGCGTCCCGCCAGTGACCGAACCGAGGGGGCACCTGGCAGACCGAACCTCCGCGTTAGCCGACGCCGCAAACCGAGACAGCCGCGGCCCGTGGTCATCAATCCCGCGACAGACCACTAGCTTCGGGGCGATGGCCGACCGTCACATGACCCCCGAGCAGTTCCGCAAGCGCGGGTACGAGGTGATCGACTGGATCGCCGACTACATGGAGAACGTCGAGACGTACCGGATCACCCCGACGGTCCAACCGGGAGCGATCAGGGCAATGCTCCCGGATCACGCACCTGAGGAGCCGGAGCCGTTCGAGGCGATGCTGCGCGACCTCGACGCCATCGTCATGCCCGGCGTGACCCACTGGCAATCGCCGAACTGGTTCGCGTACTTCCCTGCCAACACGTCCGGCCCGGCGATCCTCGCCGACCTGATCTCCTCCGGGCTCGGCCAGCAAGGCATGTTGTGGGCGACGAGCCCAGCGTGCACCGAGGTCGAGATGGTCGTCGTCGACTGGCTGGTCGACTTGCTCGGCCTGCCGCAGCAGTGGAAGACGACCCAGCGCGGCGGCGGGGTCATCCAGATGAGCGCCTCGGACTCGACGCACGCCGCGCTCGTGACGGCTCGCCACCGGGCGGCAGCCCGCCACCCTGTCCGATCTCTGGTCGTGTACGCATCGAGCCAGGCGCACTTCTCGACCCGGAAAGGGGCGAACGTCGCCGGGTTCGAGCATGTGCGGCTCATCGAGGTCGATGAGCGCTACGCCATGAGGGTCGACGCCCTCGAGGACGCCGTTGCTGCCGACCTGGCTGCCGGGCTCGTTCCCGCCTTCGTGACGAGCGCCGTCGGCACGACGGGGACGACCGCGGTCGACCCGGTGCGACAGGTGGGCGAGGTGGCCGGCAAGTACGGGATGTGGCACCACGTCGACGCCGCGTATGCGGGCACCGCGATGACGTGCCCGGAGTTCCGCCACCATCAGGAGGGGCTCGATCTGGCCGACTCATACGTGTTCAACCCCCACAAGTGGATGTTCACGAACTTCGACTGCTCGGTCTTCTACGTCGCGGACAGGACGCCATTGATCGACGCCATGACGATGCGAGCCCCGTACATGAGCAACGCCGCCAGCGACGCCGGCGTCGTGATCGACTATCGCGACTGGCACGTGCCACTCGGCAGGAGGTTTCGCGCCCTCAAGTTGTGGTGGGTGCTTCGCAGCTACGGCGCAGAGGGCATCAGGGCGGTGGTCAGAGAGCACGTGCGGCTCGCCCGCGAGCTCGCAGAGCGGATCGACGCAGACCCGAGACTCGAGCTCGTCGCCCCCACCCCCTTCGCCCTCGTCAGCTTCCGCCACCTCGGCGGACCGGCGCCGACCCAGCACCTCGCCGAGGCGCTCAACGCCACGGGCCGGGTGCACCTCACCGCGTCGCGCATCGATGGGGCCCCGTTCATCCGGGTCTCCGTGGGCCAGACGTACACGGAACAGCGCCACGTCGACGCTCTGTGGGAGCTCATCGACGAGCTGGCCACAACGGACTGACTGCGAGGTCCGCGCCGCCCTCGGGTCGGCGGGCTCGGTCAGCGTCCGCCGTCGCGCCGCAGCCTGCCGAGCAGGTCCCGCATCACGAACGCGGTCGCCCCCCACATGACCCCCTCGTCGAACTCGAAGAACCACAAGTCATGTCCCATCCAATCCGAGGTCCTCCAGCGCCCCTCGTCGAGCAGGTCGACGACGGTCGGCTCGATGACTGATTCGACCTCGGTCGGATCGGGGAGGAGCTCGACGGGGCGTTGGATGCGCGCCACGACCGGCACGATGACGTTGTCGAGATCCCTCGTCGTCACAGGTGTGAGCCCACCCAGCACCTCGATGGCGTCGCTTGGGAGCCCGATCTCCTCGTAGGCCTCGCGCATCGCAGTCTCGATGACCGACTCCCCGTGCTCGATGGCGCCTCCCGGGAAGACGACGTCGCCGGGATGGGTGCGCATCGTCACGGGACGCTTGGTCAGGATCACCCTGGCCTGTCCTTGCCGGTCGCGGTAGAGAGGAACGAGGACGGCCGAACGAGCCGTCTTCGGTTCCGGAACGGCCGGGAGCGCCGCGAGGATGCTCCAGATGTCGAGCATCCCCGGAGCGTACTTCCAGCCGACGTGACGCCCGACAGGGTCGCGAGCGAGGCGCCCTGCGCCGGCGTGGGGCGGACCGAAGAACCCCCTGGCGGGGGATAAGCTCATCCGATGGCTTCCTCGCTGCCGACTCACCCGAGGTACTCGCCTCGCTACCTGCTCCGACCCTTCGCCAAGAGGGACGTCGCCGCGCTGGACGAAGCGGTCGTCCGCTCGCTGCCCGACCTGGCACGCTGGCTACCTTGGGCCGCCGAGGGCTACACCAGGGCGGTCAGCCTCCAGTTCATCAGGGACTCGATCCAGGCATGGACGGAAGCCAAGGCATACGACTTCACCATCCGGGGCGCCGCGGAGCCGGAGCGCCATCTCGGGAACATCTCCGTCTGGCACACCTCGAGACCGAACCTCGTCGGTGAGATCGGGTACTGGGTGAGAAGCGACGAAGCCGGCAAGGGGATCTGCACCGAGGTGGCGGCCAGAGTGCTCGAGATAGCCTTCGAGGAGCTCGGCCTGCACCGCGTCACTCTGCGAATCGCGGTCGGCAACCGGGCGTCGGAGCGGGTCGCCGAGAAGCTCGGGTTCGCATTCGAGGGGACGCTGCGCCACGAGGTCAGGGTCGCCGGCCAATGGCTCGACCACACCTCGTGGGGCTTGCTCGATTCCGATTGGCTCCGCGAGCGTGAGCGATACCGCGCCCAGGCGTGGGCGTGAGCCCAGCCCGTTGTTGGGTCGGGTGCCTCGCCGGGCTGTAAGAAAACGCTTGCATGGTTGTCTCATACCCGAGGGCTTGGCCAGGAAGGCCTACCAAGGGGTTGCTACATGGGCGTGATGAGCGAGCGACGCCTCAAGGCGTTACATGCCGCCGAGTACGACGAGGACCACTACCTGCGGGTGCGCAACGCGCTGGAGGCACTCGATCTGCCTGCGACGGACGACGTGGTGCTCGCGCTGGGCCACGCGGTGTTATCCCATCCGGCGGCAGCATCGAAGTTGCGACAATTGGCCGACATCTGGTCGGTGCTCGGCAACAGCCGGACGATCACCAGGGACGAGAGGATCGTGTTCGAGATTCTCTGACCTCGTCCCGAATCCGTTCTGGCGTCCCTGGGTCGCATATGGGCGACACCGGGACGCCAGAGCGGTTGTGGCGGGGGATGCGGCGCGTAGGAACCGATCGCGCCGGCGGCGTCGTTCCAATCCTGGGATGACAGTCGATCTCTACCTAACGTCGCCTTCGTGAGCCCCCGAACGCTGCAACTCGTGCAGAACCTCTTGATCACGGCGATCACCCTCGTGCTGGCCGCCGCCGTGCTGCTCGCCTTCACCCGCGTCATCGAACCGCGCGATGGCCAGGCACTCGTGGCGACCACCACGACCACGACGACACCCACGGACACCACGACCACGACCCAACCGCCGACGACGACCACGGAGGCGCCGACCACGCTCCCGCCGGGTCAATTCCCGTGGTCGACGGGTCCGTGCTCCGTCCCGCCGCCGGACGACAGCGGCGACGTCACCGCCCTGCGCATCTTCTTCAACTGCGGCGACCTGGCCGGGCCGACGGGAGACACCAGCGTCGTCAGGGTGGTCTCCTCGACCCCCCAGCGCATGACGGCGACGATGCGCGAGCTCGTGAAGGGACCAACGGACGAGGAGATGGCGGTTGGCTTCGGGAGCTTCTGGTCGGGGGCGACCGAGGACGCCATCGAGTTCGTGACTATTCGCGACGGCGTTGGAGTCGTCGATTTCGTCGGGATCGAGGAGCTCGTCGACCGGCTCGATCCGATCGCCAAGCAGTTCTGGCTGGGCGAGCTCTATGCCACGGTGTTCCAGTTCGAGACGCTGAACGCAGCCGAGTTCCAGCTCGGCGGGAGCTGCGACGACTTCTGGCAACTCGTCAACGGCACCGGCTGCGAGGTCATCCAGCGAGCAGACTGGGATACCATCGCCGCATCGAACGAGGCTGAGCAGTAGGTCGATCGGCCCAGGGATCGCTCAGCCGCAGGCCCGCGTCGGCCGATAGCCGTCCGATGGACCGTGTCCCCACGCGCCCGCCCGGCCTGCTCGACCTGGCCCCCGCCGGGCTCGTCGTCGGCATCGCGTCCGTCCTCCTGGTCCTGATCGGCGGGGCCGACTACCTGACGGGAACCGACTTCTCGTTCGCCTTCCTGTACATCGTCCCGGTCGGCATCATCGCCATTCGACTCGACAGGGCCGCCGCCTCGGTGATGGCGCTGATCGCGGCGGCCGGTTGGTTCTTGATCGACTTCAACACCGCTTCCGTGGAACCGCGGCTCGGCGTGCAGTTGTGGAACACCCTCACGACACTGGCGTTCTACATCGTCATCGCATCGCTGATCGACGGCCTCCACAGGGCGCTCATGCGCGAGACCGCAGCAGCTCGGACCGATCTGTTGACCGGGCTTCCGAACCGGCGCATGTTCACCGAACTCGCAGTGCGCGAGCTGACGCGCTCGCAACGAGCGGGCGAGGACATAGTGCTGGCGTTGATCGACCTGGACGAGTTCAAGACGATCAACGACGAGCTCGGACACGAGGCAGGGGACGCGGCGTTGCGCTCGGTCGCCAGGGCGATGCAGCAGACGATCCGCTCCGTGGACGTGATCGCTCGGTTCGGAGGCGACGAGTTCGCCGCCCTCGTCGCCGGCAAGGCGACAGCCGCCCACGCCATCCTCAACCGGCTGGCGAGCGCGGTGCGTTCGACCGCGATCGAGGGCAAGGCGCTGCGCGCATCGATCGGCGCCGTCGTCGTCCACGGCGAGTCGCTCGATCACGCCTTGGCCCGTGCCGACGCGGCGCTCTACTCGGCGAAGCGAGCAGGCAAGGACAGGATCGAGCTGGTCATCGAGCCGGACCGGATCACGGACGCATTCGACCAATGAGAAGAGGCGCCCCGAGAGGCGCCTCTTCTACATGACCGCTCCTGGCGGTCACAAGCTCACCGTGATCAGACGATCACAAGCTCACCGTGATCAGACGATCACATCATGCCTTCCATGCCGCCGCCATGTCCGTGGCCCCCGGCAGGCGCCTCTTCCTTCTCCTCGGCGACGAGCGCCTCGGTGGTGATGAGGAGGCCTGCGATCGACGCGGCGTTCTGCAACGTCGACCGGGTCACCTTGGCGGGATCGATGATCCCCTCGGCGATGAGGTCCTCGTACTGGCCGTTGGCCGCGTTGAAGCCCTTTCCGTCGGCAAGCTCGCGAACGCGCTCCACGACAACGCCACCCTCGTGGCCTGCGTTGATCGCGATCTGACGAAGCGGAGCCTCGAGGGACCGCCTCACGATGGAGCGGCCCGACTTGACGTCGTCCGTGCCGCCGCGCAGCTTGTCGATCGCCGCCTGAGCACGAAGAAGGGCGACGCCTCCGCCGGGCACGATGCCCTCGTCGACGGCTGCCCGAGTGGCCTGGATGGCGTCCTCGATGCGGTGCTTCTTCTCCTTGAGCTCGACCTCGGTGGCGGCGCCGACCTTGACGACGGCAACCCCGCCCGCCAGCTTGGCAAGACGCTCGGAGAGCTTCTCACGATCCCAGTCCGAGTCCGAGTTCTCGATCTCCTGACGGATCTGCTTGGTGCGAGCCGCGACGTCGGCGGCGGTTCCGCCACCCTCGACGATGGTGGTGTTGTCCTTGGTGATCACGATCTTGCGGGCTCGGCCGAGCATGTCGACCGTGACACCGTCGAGCTTCAGGCCGACCTCCTCGGAGATCACCGTTGCTCCTGTGAGGATCGCGATGTCCTGCAGCATCGCCTTGCGACGCTCGCCGAAGCCCGGCGCCTTCACCGCAGCGGACGAGAACGTGCCGCGGATCTTGTTGACCACCAGGGTCGCCAGGGCCTCGCCCTCGACGTCCTCGGCGAGCACGAGCACCGGCTTGCCGGTCTGCATGACCTTCTCGAGCACGGGCAGCAGGTCCTGCACAGCCGTGATCTTCTGGTTGGCGATGAGCACGTACGGGTCTTCGAGGACCGCCTCCTGGCGATCGGGATCGGTGACGAAGTACGCCGAGATGTAGCCCTTGTCGAACTGCATGCCTTCGGTGAACTCCAGGTCGACACCGAACGTCTGGCTGTCCTCGACGGTGATGACACCTTCGTTGCCGACCCTCTGGAGAGCCTCGGCGATCTTCTGCCCGATCTCGTTGTCCGCAGCCGAGTTGGCCGCGACGTATGCGATCTGATCGACGGCGTTCGAGTCGACAGGCGTGGCCATGTCCTTGATGAAGTCGACGACCTTGACGACGGCCTCTTCGATCCCGCGCTTCATCTCCATCGGGTTGGCGCCCGACGCGACGAGGCGCAGCCCGTCAGTCACCATCGCCTGCGCCAGTACGGTCGCCGTGGTCGTGCCGTCACCGGCTACGTCGTTCGTCTTGTTGGCGACTTCCTTGGCGAGCTGAGCACCCATGTTCTCCCATGGATCCTCGAGCTCGATCTCCTTGGCGATGGTTACGCCGTCGTTCGTGATCGTGGGCGAGCCCCACTTCTTCTCGAGAACGACGTTCCGCCCCTTCGGGCCGAGCGTGACCTTCACCGTGTTGGCGAGCTTGTCGACTCCCGCCTGGAGGCCACGGCGCGCCTCTTCGTTGAACCTCAGTTCCTTGGCTGCCATTTCTGTGGATCCCTCCTAGCCGAGTGTCGCGAGAACGTCGCGGGACGAGAGGATGAGGTAGTCCTCGCCCTCGTACTTGAGCTCTGTTCCCCCGTACTTCGAGTAGAACACGAGATCGCCAACCTTCACGTCGAGGGGGATGCGATCCCCGTCGTCGTTGCGGTCACCCGGTCCGACGGCGAGAACTTCCCCGAGTTGGGGCTTCTCCTTGGCGGTGTCCGGGATCACGAGTCCGCTGGCGGTGCGGGACTCGTCCTCGTCCTTGGGCTTCACGACGATGCGGTCGCCCAGGGGATTCAACTTCATCCGACTTCCTCCTCAGGTAGTTAGCAGTCGGGACTTGCGTTTGCTAATAGTAGCAATCGACTCGTTCGAGTGCTAATCCGTCGATGTGCGCCGCCACCTCGGCCGTCGCCCACATCCCGGGACCACTTGCTCGCCCACCGGGACGGAGCGACCCGAGCGAAATCCCCGTATAGCGACGCCGATGCGCGAAGCTACGCGCCATGACGGGGCCCCGCTGGCGCATCATCGGTTCGTTCATCGCGATCGTGATCGCCTCCGCATGCGGAGGGTCGACCGGCGACGGCACGACCACCGCTCCCGGGACGGGAGGCTCGACGGGCACTGAAGGAGGCACGACCGAGCCGGTGGAGAACACCACGTCCACCGAGCCGGCAGCCGCCCTGCGCGGGCTCGACCTCGAGGTGCTCGCCGAAGGCCTCGGCCAACCGACATTCATCGTGACGGCGCCGGGAGACGACCGGCTTTACATCGGGGAGCGCGGTGGCGTCGTCAAGATCTACGACCATGAAGAGGGCGTTCTCGATGAGCCGTTCCTCAACATCCCGGATCGGGTGTCCTCGAACGGGATCGAGCAGGGCATGCTCGGGATGGCGTTCCACCCGGACTACCAGAGCAACGGACGCTTCTTCGTGTACCACGTCGACAGGGACCAGAAGCGCCAGCTCGCCGAGTACCACGTGAGCGATGACCCGAACGTCGCCGACATCGAGGACGCCGTCGCCCTGTGGGATCGGGAGCAGCCACCGGACTCCACCGACATCCGTCACTACGCCGGCTACCTCCTCTTCGGCCCGGACGGCAACCTGTGGGTGTCGAGCGGCGACGGTGCGGCCGGGCCGGTCACCGGCCAGACGACCGACGACTACTTCGGGGCGATCCTGCGGTTCGACGTCGACAGCCCGGCCAACGGCGAGCCGTTCTCGACACCGGACGACAACCCGTTCGCCGATGAGGGCGGCGACGCAGCCGCCGTGTGGGCGTACGGACTGCGGAATCCGTGGCGCTTCAGCATCGACGTCGATTCCGGCAACGTGTTCATCGCCGACGTCGGCCAGGCGAACTGGGAAGAGGTGAACGTCACGTCGCTCGAGTCCCCGGGGATGAACTTCGGTTGGGCGACGATGGAGGGCAAGAACTGCTACATCCCGTCCGACTGCGACCCTTCGGGCCTGACGTCGCCGATCTACGCGTACTCCCATGACGACGGGTGCTCGATCACCGGCGGCCACGTCTATCGAGGCGCAGCCATCCCGGAGATCCAGGGCCAGTACTTCTTCGCAGACTGGTGCGGCGAGTGGATCAGGAGCCTCACGTACGAGGGAGGAGAGGCCGGCACGGTTCGAGACTGGTCGTCCGACCTCGACGGCGCAGGCCAGGTGAACGCCTTCGGGGTCGGTCCGGACGGCGAGCTGTACATCGTCAACCACGCAGGCGTCCTGGCGAAGATCGTGCCGGTCAGATGACCTTCGATCTCAAGCGCCGAGCCTGAGCCCGGCGTCGACGTCGACCTGCCAAGAAGCGACCTCCCCGAGACCGAGCCTGAAGTTGGCGGCGGCGGCGATCATCGCCCCATTGTCGGTGCACATCGCCGCGGACGGCAGGTGGAGCTCGACCCCCCTGCGATCCGCCTCCTCCCGGAAGCGCTGCCTGAGCCTGCGGTTGGCGAGCACCCCGCCCCCGCCGGCGACGTGTTGCACCCGGGCGGACTCGACGGCGTTGAAGGTCTTGTCGACCAGGACATCGACGATCGCCTCCTGGAGGGAGGCGGCGACATCGGGGAGGGGCGGCACCGAGCCTTGCGCCTTTGCTCTCTCGAGAAAGGTCACGACCGACGTCTTCAACCCGGAGAACGAGAAGTCGTACGGGTGGTCGCGCAGCGGACGTGGGAAGGCGATCGCACCGGGATCGCCGCCATCGGAGGCGAGGTCGATTGCGGGACCGCCGGGATAGCCGAGCCCCATGAACCGGGCGAGCTTGTCGAGAGCCTCACCTGCTGCGTCGTCCATCGTCGCCCCGACGACCTCGTAGCTTCCCCAGTCGCGCACATGGACGATCTGGCTGTGGCCCCCCGACGCGAGGAGGACGACCGCCGGCGGCGCGAAGTCCGGGTGCTCGAGGCGGGGAGCGAACAGGTGGCCCTCCATGTGGTCGATCGCCAGAAACGGTTTCCCGAGGCTCCACGCCAGCGCCTTGCCGAAAGCGAAGCCCACCATCAAGGCGCCGACCAGCCCGGGGCCCCGGGTGACGGCCACTGCATCCAACTCGTCGGAGTGGACTCCTGCCTGGGCGAGGGCTTGATGCGCCAGCGGGCGGATCGCCTCGACGTGGGCGCGGGCGGCGACCTCGGGGACGACGCCGCCGAACCGGGCGTGGGCCTCGGTCTGCGATGACAGCACCGATGAGCGCACCTCGAGACCCTGCACCACGGCTACGGCGGTCTCGTCGCAACTCGTCTCGATGCCGAGGATCAACGGCCCGTCGGTCATGGGGTTACCTCGAGCGATGCCCGTATGGCGTGGATGCGCGCCGCGTACTCACTCGAATCGATGTCGATCGCCCACATCACGACGGCGTCCTCGTCGACGTAGTAGGCCTTTCGCATCCCAACCGGGGCGAAGCCGAAGCGCTCGTAGAGGAGCCGGGCGGCGGCGTTCGAGACCCTCACCTCGAGGGTGAGATGGCGGGCTCCCTTCTCGATGGCGGCGTCGACGAGGGCGAGCATGAGTCTGGTGCCGATCCGGTGGCGTCGCGCCGACGTGTCGACCGCCACGGTGGTGATGTGGGCGTCCTCTTCGACGACGAGGAGGCCGGCATAGCCGACGATGCCTTCGTGGGCGTCGTCTGCCACGAGGTAACGGCGGTTCGGCTGCGCCAGCTCGTCGTTGAAGACCCCGATCGACCAGGGCTGCGGGTAGACCTTCGTTTCGAGCGCAGCGACCACCGGGATGTCGCGAGTCGTCATCGGCCGGATCCACAACGCCAGCGAGTCCGACGTCATCACCCTGCTGCTCCCGGCCACAAGCCCTCCTCCCTGAAGTCCGACCAGTTGATGCTGGCATCGGGCTCCCGCATGTAGAGCGGGCGGATCTCGGTCGCCTGCGCGAACTCCTCGTGGTTCGCCTTCATCACGGCGATCTCGAGCATCGTGTCGGCCGCCGGGTACCTCGGGCGCCCAACCTTGGCGCGGTGCGCCGATTTGAGCACGCCCTCCGGCAGGGCGGGCCAGTCGCCGACGACCAGCACGTCCTCCGGGGACGCCTCCACCATGGCGATGAACTGCTCGGGCGTGACGATCTCGCTATCACCGTCGCGCACCACACCGCCTGGTACCGGGCTGAAGGGCGCGGTCGCCACCTGACCCCTCCTCACGTCCACCACAGGCCAGATGAGCCGCCTGCCGGTTGCGGCGCGCAACGCGATCACCGTGAGCGAGCTCACCGTCACGACGCGCACACCGACCGCGGCGGCGATCGCTTGCGCGGTCGCGATTCCGGCCCTAATCCCGGTGTACGGGCCGGGGCCGATGTCGACCGCGACGAGGTCGAGGTCGTGTGGGGTCCAACCGGCTTGGGTGAAGCAGAAGTCGATGGCAGGAACGAGGAATCCGACGTGTCCCCGTCCGTCGACCCGCACCGACATGGCGACGAGGCTGGCATCGTCGCCGAGCGCGACGGAGCTGGCAGGGGTGGCGGTCTCGATCGCCAAGATCCTCATACCGTGAGCTCCTCGAGGCCTCTCGCAGCCCAAGCCCCATGGGGGATCAGCCGAATCCTGCGGGTCTCGTCGTCGACGATGACGATGTCGACGACGAGATGATCCGGCGGCACCCCGGGGGCGACTGCGGTTCCCCATTCGATCATGAGGATCCCGTCGCGGCTCTCCGTCGGCAGCTCGAGGTCGTCGAACTCGGCGAACGAGCCCAGGCGGTAGGCGTCGGCGTGCACGATCGGAAGGAACCCGTCGTATCGCTTGGCGAGGACGAACGTCGGGCTCGTCACCCGCCCTTGAACGCCGAGACCCTCGGCCACACCGCTGGCGAACAGCGTCTTACCAGAGCCGAGCCCTCCCGCCAGGAGGAGGACGTCCCCGGCCCTCAGCAGCGCCGCCACTCGCCGACCGATCGCCAGGGTGTCCGCAGGCGACGCCGACGCGAGCTCGATGGCGTCAGTCATTCGAAGAGGTCCAGTTGAGCCGGCTCCTGCACCGTCGACTCCTCCGGCGGTTCCGGCTCGAGCTGTGGGGATTTCGCGATCCTACCGTCGACGACTTGGCGCACCAGACCGAAGTCGAAACGCATCTCCTCCAGCACCCGGGAGCTGCCGCGCAATGCTGCGGCCGGATGGAACGTGGCAACGAGATGCCTGCCCCACCATTCGAGCGCCTGGCCCCGCAGCCGGGTCACCCCGAGCTCGGAGCGCAACAGCAGCTTGGAGGCGAAGTTGCCGAGCGTCACGACGACCTTCGGGTCGACGAGCCGAAGCTGCGCCCGCAAGTAGCCCTTGCAGGCGTCGATCTCGTCCGGACGCGGGTCGCGGTTTCCCGGTGGGCGGCATTTCACGACGTTGGCGATGTAGACCTGTTCTCGGGTGAGGCCGATCTCGCCGAGCAGCTGCTCGAGCAGCCGCCCGGACGGACCGACGAACGGGAGTCCTTGCTCGTCCTCCCGCTGGCCGGGACCCTCGCCGACGAACATGACGTCGGCGTCCGGAGCACCCGAGCCGAACACCACCTGCGTTCTGCTCTCCGAGAGCCGGCAGGCGGTGCAGATGAGCGCCTCCCGGCACAGCAAGGTGAGCTCAGCGGCTCTCTCGGCGGCCGTCACAGGACGACCTTCGGGTCCCATGGGACCGGCCCCTCGTCCGCACTGGCGACGCCGTCGACGATGGCGGCAGCCGTTGCCGCGAACGCCGCCTCACCGAGCGCATCCGGGTCGGCCATCCTCTCGCCGCACGAAACGGCGAAGACGGCGTCGCCGTCGTACCGGGTGTGCGCCGGACGCAGGCATGCGCCGATGGCATCGTGCGCCCTGACGACGAGGCGGATGAGCCCGACCCTGTCTAGCTTCGCATCCGTCGCCACGGTGACGAGTGTCGTGTTCATGAGCTCCGACGTTGCGAAAGCCGGCGGTCCGGGCGCAGGCGGCCCTCCCGTGATCGGCGTGCCGTCGACGTCGAAGACGTCGCCCATGGCGTTGACGACCACCAGGCATCCGACGATGGCGTCTCCGGCACGCACGGCCGCGGACCCGACGCCGGCGCGCACGATGTGCTCCCTACCCCGCCATTTCGCAGCCGTTGCCCCCGTGCCGGCGCCGACGCTGCCGACCTCCACCGGTCCGGAGTGGGCCGCCCGGTATGCCGCCGCCCCGGCGGCCGCGTCCGGTCTTACCGACCCGTCCCCGACGACGAGGTCGTAGAGGATCGCCGCCGGCACGATCGGCACGAGCGCCGCCGGTGTCGGATGGCCCCTGCCCTCGCGCTCGACCTCGGCGACGACTCCGGAGGCGGCATCGAGGCCGAAGGCACTGCCTCCCGCAAACACGATCGCTTGGACCATCTCGACCTTCTTGTCCGGAGCGAGCAAGGCGGTCTCCCTCGTCCCCGGGGCGGCGCCCCTCGCCTCGAACGCGGCGATGTTCGGCTCGGGGAACACCATCACGGTGACGCCGGTCGCCGCCACCGCGTTCGTCCAGTGCCCGACGCGGACCCCTGGGACGGAGGTGAGCGAGCCTTCAGGCACGGTCGCCTCCCGAGTAGCGCCGCGGCAGCCGGGGTCCGAAATCGCACACGATCTCGTAGCTGATCGTGTCGAGCCAGGCGGCCCAGTCATCGGCGGCGATCGACTCGGCACCCTGGCTGCCGAGCACCACGACCTCGTCCCCAACCTCGACGGGCCCGTCCCCGACGTCGACGACGACCTGGTCCATGGTCACCGTTCCTGCGTACGGCACGCGGCGCCCGCGCACCAGCACCTGGCCCCCGACGGACGACAGACGACGCGAGACGCCGTCGGCATACCCGATCGGCACCGTGGCAACCAGAGACCGGCGGCCGAGCGCGCGGCGCCTCCCGTACGACGGGCGCGACCCCTCCTCCAACGATCTCACGTGGGCGACCCGGCTCACGACTCGCATCGCCGGCCTGAGATCGAGATGGGCGCCTGCCGACGGATGAGGCCGAAGCCCGTATGTGCCGAGCCCCACTCGCACCATGTCGAGTCGTGCCGAGGGTGACATGAGCGCTCCCGCCGTGTTGGCGGCGTGTGCCGCCGGCACTGCGATCCCCGCCGCCCGGAGGCGGTCTCGCACCGCCAGGAGCGCTGACGTCTGGGCGTCCGTGAAGTGCTGATCCTCTTCCGCCACCGCGAAGTGGGTCCACACCGCTTCGAGGGACAGGAGGCGGTTGGCCGCGATCCTGCGTGCCAGGTCGACGGCAAGCGGCGGGTCGGCGCCGACCCGATGCATCCCCGTGTCCACCTTGAGGTGCACCCCGACGGGCCGATCCCCCGCCGCCCGCTCCAACGACTCCACGAACCGTTCGGTGTACACGGTCGGGGTGAGCCGCCACGCCACCACCTCGGGCGCGTCCTCGGGAGGTGGCTCGGCGAGCACGAGGATCGGGTGGTCGATCCCGGCTTCGCGCAGCCGGACGCCCTCCTCGACGAGGGCCACCGCCAGCGATGCTGCGCCTCCGGCGGTGGCGGCCTCGGCGACCGGGACGTCACCGTGACCGTACCCGTCTGCCTTGACGACGGTGCACATCGCCGCCGGGGCCACCTCGGCGGCGATCGACGCCACGTTGTGACGGATGGCCGCCAGATCGACTTCGACCCACGACTGCCTCACACCACCCACCGCCCGATCTCAGAGGCGAGCCGGTCGGCGGTCACCGGAGCGGACGCCGCCAGTACCGCACCGGCGCGCCCATGCCAGTGGGCGGCCGATCTGGCCGCAACCTCCGGGGCGAGCCCCCGTGCCCAGAGCGCCGCGATCGCTCCCGCCAGCACGTCTCCCGTGCCGATGGTTGCCAGCTCCGGGCCGCCGCTCGTGACGGCCCATCGCTGCGAGCCGAGGACGAATGTCGGGTTGCCCTTGAGGACGACCACGATCCCGGCGGCGTCCGCCAACGTTGCGGCGCTGTGCCAACCGGCCTCCTCGCCGACGAGGCGGGCGTACTCGCCGGCGTGGGGAGTGATGATCGTGGCCCCCGACCTCCCGGCCAGCTCGCTCGTGCCGTCGAGGGCGTTGAGACCGTCGGCGTCGAGCACGACCGCCCCGCTGCGCCGGCGGAGGATCTCCGACACGAATGCGCCGCCTCCCGTGCCGAGGCCGGGGCCGAGAACCATCACGTCGAAGCGCTCGGCGGCCGCCACGACGGCAGGCGCGTCCTCTGCGGCGAATCGGTCGCCTCCGAGGCCGACCGACATGACCTGGGGGGTCGCACACGCCGCTATCGGTTGCTGAGTCGCCGGAACGATCATCGCCGCCGCTCCGGCACCGGCGCCGAGTGCGGCGCGAGCCGCCAGGACAACGGCACCCGTGAGTCCGGGCGACCCGCCGACGACGGCGACCGACCCGGCAGACCACTTGTGAGCCGACCGGGGTCTCGCAGGTCGCGGGGCGTCGCCGTCCTCGGCGACGAGCAGAATGGCCTCTCCGCCGAGCAGACCGATGTCGGCAACGGTGATCGCGCCGCAGAGATCCGGACCCCGGCCGACGAGATGACCCGGCTTGAGGGCGTGGAACGTCACGGTTCGCTCTGCGCTGAACACGCTGCCCGCCTCCCCGGTCGCCGCGTCCAACCCGGACGGCACGTCGACGGCGAGCACCCTCTGGCGGCTCTCCGCCCACCGGCGCGCCTCGTCCGGCAGCTCGCCGTGAAAGCCGACGCCGAAGACGGCATCGATCACGAGGTCCACCGAGAGCGGGGCTCCCATCTGCACGACACGAACGCCGCGGGAAGCGGCGCGCAGCGCCGCCCACTCGGCTGCGCTGCCGGGAGGCGGTGTGCCGAGGGCGTGGATCACAGGCATGGCCCCGCGCTTGACGAGCTCGGCGGCTGCGACGTACCCGTCGCCGCCGTTGTTGCCCCTTCCGCACAGGACCGCAACCCGGGAGCCGTACCGGGCACCCATCTCGGCTGCGGCGACTGCCACCGCCAGCCCGGCGCGCTCCATGAGCGTCTCGATCGGCGCGTCCGCAGCCGCGTCGAGCTTGGCCGACTCATCTGGCGTGATCACCGGCTTCACGTTCGCGACGCTAGTTGTGTCCCCGTGGGAGGTTGGTGGCGCCGGTCGAGCAGCACGTCCTCGTCCTTCCCGGGTCGCTGCTGTCAGGAGCGTGGCGCATATGCCTGCAGGTCGTGCACGACCTGTGCCCCGATGATGACGATGAGCCCGGCGAGCACGACGTTCGAGTCGACGGCGCTGCCGAGCAGACCTAGTGCGAGAACGAACGGGACCGCCACCAGGCGCACCTGTGCCTGGCGCCGGTCGCGTCCCGAGTTGCCGCGGTCGGTGGCGACGTGGATGGCCGCCATGGCGAGGAGAGCTCCCGCCACCGAGCCGACGAGGAGCCATCGTTCTGCAGCCTCGACGTGCCGGGCGACTGCGAAGTCGAGCCCGATGCCGGTGGCGGTGAGCGCCAGTGCGAGCGGGAGGTGCGCGTAGATCCACACCGTCGGCTTCCATGCGGTCCGCTGCTCCGGGCGTCGCCTGACCACCGAGCCCTCCAGGTTGTCGAAGTAGAGCCACCACAGCGCGCTGGCGACGAGCACGCCGAGCACGCCGCCGGTCGTGGTGGCGGCGTTCCATTCGTGGGCAGAGATCCCCGAGACCACCGCCGCGATCGATTCTCCGAGGACGAGGATCGTGAACAAGCCGAAGCGCTCCGGGAGGTGCGATACGTCGAGAGGGACCGTCGCCTGGACCTTCCGCAGCCGGTACGGGGTCGCCAGGTCGATGGCGAGGCCGATCGTCCACAGCCCGTACCGGACGCCCGGCGGCACGAAGATCGATGCCAGCCAGAACGCTCCGCCCGCTGAGAATCCTCGCAGGTAACCCGACACCAGGTCCCTCGTGCGGGGCACCGATCGGTGCGCTCTCCAGTACATGACGAGGAGAACGGCGCGGGCCGCCACGAAGGCGGCGGCGAACGCCGCGGTCGAATCCGCCTCGTCTCCGGAGACCGAGGCAGCCATGAGTGCGATGGCGACCATCTGCGCAACGGCGAGCAGCCGCTGCCCGAGATCGTCCGTGTCGTATCTGTCGGCGTAGAAGGTGAAGCTCGCCCACGACCACCAGAGCGGCACGAACAACCCGACGAACCCCAGAGCGCCCGACCAGTCGGGATCGAGCAGGAGACGATGTCCCAGCGCTGCGACCGCGACCACGAAGACCAGGTCGTAGAACAGTTCGAGCCAGGTGGCGCTCCTGTGCTGCTCCTCGGACTCCTCGGTGCGAAGCATCGGTGGACGCAGCGCCGCGAGCCTCATTGTCCACCTCTCCTCGACAATCGGCGATCGGCGGCGGAGGATACTCTCGGGCGGCAACCCGGACCCCTCCCGGACGCGGCACACCGATGGGCCGAGCCGCCGCCCGGCGCCTCCCGCTCCGGCCGGTGGTGTAGCGTCCCCGGATGCCCTCGGGGGTCCATCTCACAGTGCACGGTGCCCGCGGCTCAGCGCCCACCTCCGGACGCGACGTCGTGCGCTACGGCGGGCACACGACCTGCTTCGGCGTCGACGGCGTCGACGGGCGTCAGATCATCTTCGACTGCGGCACGGGGATGGCCTTCGCGGCGGCTCTGCGCCACGAGGTCCCGACCGAATACCACGTGTTCCTCACGCACTACCACTTCGACCACCTGCAGGGGCTGCAGTTCTTCTCGCCCCTCTACGACGAGCAGCACCGCTTCGTGTTCTACGGCCGCCCTCCCGAGGGCCTCACCCTCGCCGAGGCGATCCGAGGCGTCTTCAGGCCGCCTTGGTTCCCAGTCGACATCGACGACGACGTCGAAAGGAGACGATACGTCGCCATCGGTGACGAGCCGATCACACTCGACGGCTTCGAGATCACCCACACGACGCTGCGTCATCCCCAGGGGGTCACCGCCTATCGCATCGACCGCGGCAATCGCTCGGTCGTGATCGCCACCGACCACGAGGCGGGGGAACCGGACGCCGACGCCAGGCTGACCGCGCTGGCTGCGGAGGCGACGGTGTTGCTGCACGACGCCCAGTACACGCCCGGCGAATACGACGCATACCGCGGCTGGGGCCACAGCACTTGGCGCGACGCCGTCGCCGCAGCCCGGGGTGCCGAGGTGGAGAGGCTCATCCTGACGAGCCACGACCCCAACCGGTCGGACGCAGCCATAGACGACATCGTTCGCCAAGCGCGTCGGGAGTTCCCACTTGTCGACGCCGCCCGAGAGGGCATGCGCATCGCCCTCTGACCGGGCCGGCATCGATCCCGCTCCGGGCTCGCAGAGGCTTCGCCCATGATCCGCAATGCCAACCAGTCGGCCGCAATTACGCTTGCCCCAAGCCGGAACGTGTGGCCACCCGGCCGGAGATGGCGATGAGCGAAGTCGAGTCATCGGAAGCGAAGCTGGAGCAGGCCATCGCGGCGCTCGAGGCGCAGCGCTCCGTGCTCGGCGATGCAGTCGATCCAGCGATTGCCGCGCTGCAGGATCAACTGGCGCTCCTCCGAAGCGCCGGCGAGGCGGCCGAGGACCAGCGCAAGCAGGTGACCGTCGTCTTCGCAGACGTGCAGGGCTTCACGTCGATGTCGCAGACCATGGATCCGGAAGACGTCGCAGACGTGATGAACGGCGTGTGGGCAGAGATCGATGCCATCATCACGGCGCACGGCGGGACGATCGACAAACACATCGGCGACGCCGTCATGGCGCTGTTCGGGGCTCCCGTGGCCCGCGAGGACGATCCCGAGCGCGCCATTCGGGCGGCGCTCGAGATGCAGGACGCACTCAAGGCGAGAGCGACGAGCGACCAGAGCGCCACGAGCGGACTGGCGATGAGGATCGGGATCCACACGGGACTGGCGATGCTCGGCAACGTCGGCGCCCGTAGCGAGTACACGGCCATCGGCCACACCGTCAACCTGGCGAGCCGTCTCGAGGGCAAAGCGCCTCCGGGGGGCATCCTCATCTCCTACGAGACGATGACCCATGTGCGCGGTCTGTTCGACGTGGTCGCCTCCGACCCGATCCAGGTCAAGGGGATCGAGGCACCCGTGCGGGCGTATCTCGTCAAGCGGGCCAAGCCGCGCACCTTCAGGACCTTCACACGTGAGGTTGCCGGTGTGGAAACGAGGACCGTGGGGCGCGAGGAGGAGATGGCGCAGCTGCTCGCCTGCCTCCCAGAGTCCCCGGCATCGCTTTCGCCCCGCCTCGTGACGATCTACGGCGAGCCCGGGGTCGGCAAGTCCCGCCTCATCTATGACTTCTTCAACCACTTGGAGGCGCAGCCCCACCCCGTGTGGCTCTTCAGGGGCAGAGCCCTGGAGGCCAGCCGCAACACTCCTTACGGCCTGCTTCGCACCATGATCTTCGATCGCTTTCTCATCACCGCCAGCGACTCGAGCGACGCGGCTCGAGCGAAGCTCGAGGAGGGCCTGGCCGGATACATGGGGGCCGATGGCCGGCGTGCAGCACCTTTCATCGGGCACCTCGTCGGCCTCGACTACGCAGACGACGCATCGATCGCCGACCTCTTCAGCGAGGCGAAGGTCATCCGAGAACGCGCCTTTCAGTCGATGGTGGAGATGTTCCACGCCGGGATCGGTGAGCGGTATCTCGTGATCCTGTGCGAGGACATCCATTGGGCGGACGGTGACTCGCTCGACTTCTTGGAGTTCCTCGTGACCACGTCTCACATGCCGCTGCTGATCGTCGCCACCACCAGGCCGGACCTCGTCGACCGTCGACCCGAGTGGAGGGTCGACCGTCCGGACAGGGCCCATATCCTTCTCGAGCCGCTCGAGGCTGAGAAGGCGGACGAGCTCATCGCCGAGGTGCTCCGCCCTCTCGGCGACGTGCCCGCCGAGTTGCGGACCCTCATCGCCGAGCGATCGGAGGGCAATCCCTTCTTCCTGGAGGAGCTCGTCAAGATGCTCATCGACGACGGGGTGGTCGAGACGGGGGGCGGCTCGTGGACGGTACGGCTCGAACGGCTGACACCTGATGCCGTGCCCGGCACCCTCACAGGCGTGCTGCAGGCTCGAGTCGACTCGCTCAACAGGGCCGAGCGGCATGCGGTGCAGCGAGCATCCATCGTCGGTCGAGTCTTCTGGGAGCCGGCCGTCGACCACCTCGCCGAGGCGACCGCCCTCGATCAGGCGGTCGAGCACCTGGCAGACGTCGCCGCGCCCCTGGTGTCGCGGGAGCTGATCTATCCGAGGGAGGACTCGGCGTTCGATACGATGCGCGAGTACATCTTCAAACACGCAATCCTCAGGGACGTCGTCTACGAGACCGTCGTCAAGCGAGTGCGGCGGACGTACCACGAAGAGACGGCGCAATGGCTCGTGGAGACCGCCGGGGACCGGGCGAGCGAGTTCGCAGGGGAGATCGCCGATCATCTGCGGCAAGCGGAACTGCTCGAGACCGCCATCGGCTGGTATGTCACGGCCGGCGACCAGGCCAGGCGGTCGTACGCATCCGAGGCGGCAGCGATCGCATACACGGCGGCGCTCGAACTGTCGGCGGACGCACCGGGAGCAGCCCTCGGCGACCAACGGCGTGCGGCACTCGAAGGCCTCGGAGACGTGCTCACGGCACAGGGCCGCTACCACGAAGCCATCGACCGTTACATCGAGATGCGTGACTCGGCAGTGGTCACCGGGGACGCCGCCACCGAGGCGCGTGCCGAGCGGGGCATGGCTGCGGCCCAGACCTACCTCGGTCGCTTCAGAGACGCTCTCGAGAGCGCTGAACGGAGCGAGATAGCAGCGGCGCGGGCCGAATCCCCGATCGACCTGATGAAGGCCCTCTGGATGCAGGCATGGTCTCGCCTGCGGCTCGGGCTGAACGACGGCGTCGCCGAGCTCAGCGCCGAAGTGCTCGCGAGGAGCCGGGCCATCGGAGATCGCCCGGCTCTGGCGCAGGCCCTCAACCTCGCCGGCGTGGCCGAGTTCAGCTCCGGAAGCTACGACGAGGCGATCGCCCACTTCGACGAGGCGGCTCGGATCTTCGAAGCGATCGGCAATCCGGACGAGGTGATGCCGGTCATGAACAACATCGGGGTGATCCTCGAAGCCAAGGGCGACTATGCGGGAGCCGTCACCTGCTATTCCCAAGCTCTCCAGATCGCCAAGTCGACGAACAACAGGGACGGGGAGATGGTGTACCTCAGCAATCTCGGAGGCGCCCAGGTGGCCACTGGGAGCTTCGCCGAGGGTGAGGCGTCCCTTCGTACCGTCGTAGCGATGGCGGGAGGGAGCCTCGGCGTCCTCGCTGAGACCAAGCGGTTCCTGGCCGAGGCCCTCATCGGACTCGGTCGCCTGGCCGAGGCCGAGCAGGTCGCCATCGAGGCGCTCGACCAGGCGACCGACTCGGAGGCGGGCGACTACATCGCCGCCGCATGGCGGGTCATCGGCGTCCTCGGGTCGCTGACCGGCCGACCCATCGAAGTCGACGCCGGCAATCCGGCTTCGCGGCACGCTCCGGAGGAGGCGTTCTCGAAGAGTCTCGAGATGGCAGAGAGCATCTCTGCAAACGGCGAGAGGGCGCGCACCCTCGTTGCATGGGCCCGTCACGACGCAGCAGCAGGCAGGCTGGCGGA
>Ga0302046_10000685_pt1 | contig 33055 bp, 22 predicted proteins | sample RVTome_11_FD_200261 | JGI IMG/M metagenome (GOLD analysis project Ga0302046, IMG submission 200261) | Soil microbial communities from uranium-contaminated site in the Upper Colorado River Basin, Wyoming, United States - RVT147D111 (version 2) ...
GGCAGGTCGCGGCGTACGTGACGGCGCTGCGCACCAAGCCGTTCGTCATCCTGGCCGGCGTCACCGGCACCGGCAAGTCGAAGTTGCCCGCCCTCGTCGAGGAGGCCTCCGGCGGTACGTCGCACCTCGTGCCCGTGCGGCCCGACTGGACGGACGCCGCCGAGGTGCTGGGCTATACCGACTTGCAGGGTCGTTTTCGCCCCGGCAGCGTCCTGCGTGCCGCCCGCGAGGCGCAGGCACAGGCCGGGTACCACGTCACCTGCATCATCGACGAGATGAACCTGGCTCGGGTGGAGCAATACTTTGCCGAGGTGCTCAGCCGCATCGAAGACCGCCGCCCGGCACCCGGCGGGGCGGGATTTGAGAGTCCCCCGCTGCTTGGCAACGATGGGCCCGGCATGGAGGCGGGTTGGGGGACGGTGCCGCTACCGGCCAACTTCGCGCTCGTCGGGACGGTCAATATGGACGAGAGCGCGCACGGCTTCAGCCGCAAAGTCCTTGACCGTGCTTTTACGCTGGAGTTGTCTACCGTCGATCTGGCGGCGTGGTCTTCGACGCGTCCGGAGGCCGCGTCATCGGTTCGGTGGCCGGCCGCGGCCTGGTTTCCCCGTGCCGTTCGTCTCTCCGGTCTGCCCACGCTTTCGGATGACGACCGCACGCGCATCGACCGGGCCGTCGGTGTGCTGAGCACGCTCAATACCTTTCTGGCGCCCGCCCAGGTTCAGGTGGCCTACCGCACGCGAGACGAAGTAGCCCTGTTCGTCCTCCACGCCGCCGACGTAGCTGCTTCCTTCCGAACCCGTTCCGGCGCCGCCGTCGATCCGCTCGATCTGGCGTTGCACATGAAGGTGTTGCCGCGCCTCCAGGGCGGCAGCCGGACGCTCCGCCGGGCGGTCCTGGGTCTGCTCGGCTGGGCCACCTCGGGAGCACCGTTCGCGGATGATGAAGACGCCCGCGCCGTCCTCGACGCCTGGGATGCCGCCGGGAGGCCCCACGCGCTGCCGGACGCTTCTTTTCCCTACACGGCGGCGCGTCTCTGCCTCATGTGGGAGCGCCTGCTCAGCGAAGGCTTTACGTCGTTCTGGATATGACGGGTGGAAGCCTATTCGCTGACGGTGGGAAGACCGCTACCCGTGTCTCGCCGCGGTTGCACCCTGAGGAAGATTTCCATTCGGAGGTGGACAGGTTCCTGGTCAGCCGCCGGCATGCTTCGCTGCGAAGGCGTTCGGGCCGGAGCGGCCAGAGCAGCACCCGGCGGCGACGAGAGGCTTCGGGACGCGGTACGTCTCCAACCCCGTATGCAGCCACTTGGCCCGCTGCCGGTCGGGGTCCGTGTGCCGGTAGCTGACAAAGGCCCCATAGCGGTCCGAACGGCTCATGGCGCCTCGATGCGGACATGCAGGATAACACGCCGGTACGACGTCAAGGCCGGCGAACCGCTGTCCGTTACGGCGAGGATGATATGGGCGACCCCGGCCTCGCAAGGCGTGGGGGTGGAGAGCCAGTTCGGACGGCACGCCAGGGTCGGGGTTACGGTCGCCCGGGCGGCGTCGGCCTGTTCAATGGTAACCGCCGCGAGGCCTTGCCCCGGGATGAACCCGGCCTCCGGATAATGAAACCAGTGGTAGCGGAGGCGCTGCTCGTCCGGGTCTCGGCTACCGCCGGCATCGAGGACGACCGGCTCGCCCACCCGCGCCTCGATGCGGATCGGAGCCGTGCCGGCCTCGCCGTTGACTGTGGCGACAGGGTTGTGATTGGCACCGGCATAGGGTTGGACCGTCCAATCCATCCGTGCGGCAAAATCGTGCTGATAGGCTTCGCGCCACCGCCAGATCGTGGCCTGGTCGGACACGTAGGTCGCGCCGTCGATGCCGGTGACGCTGTCCTGCGAGGTGACCCGCCCGAAGAGATCGCCGCCCTGCGTCCAGATCGGATGCGTCTCCCCGTACGGCTGGCGGAACACGTAGCGCCCGCCCCAGCCCCCCCAACTCGGGTTGCGATAGCTGTTCAGGCCGTTGTCCGTGAGACCGAGGAAAGAGGGCGTGTCGCCTTCCATAATGAAGGCGAACTCCGGATACAACGTCCCGAGCGGACCTTGGACGCGGATGTGTTCATCCAGCCAGGCGTTGGTGACGAGCGTGGCGTCGGCCCCGGCGCAGTTGCGGTAGAAGATATCGCCGCTGATCCCGGTCCACGTGGCGTAGTAATAGTCATCCCCGTTCGGGGCCGACGGCTTGACGACGTAGAACAATCCGGGAAACTCGCGGCGAATCCACGGGCCGGCATCGTCCTGGTCGGAGATCGCATAGACCCGCAGGGTGCGGACGAACCGCTCGACTTCGGCCGGGGATCGTGTGGCGCGTACGTGGAGGAGCGCCTGGGCCAGCGTGTTGGCGCCGCCCCAGATCGTGATCCACAGCGGGCGCGGATCGTCCCGGTCTCCTGCCCGCATGATGGCCTCGGCGCCGGGCGACATCTTGTCCGGGCCGACGGCCGCCATGCCGTACGCGGGTTGCCCGGCTGCGACCCGCGCGGCCAGCGTGGCCGGGTCGGGCCAATCGGGCGCGTGCCGGAGGAGGTTCGGCCGCACGGTGCCATAGGCCGCGATCAACGCACGCAGGGTCTCAGAGTGGGTCCTATCTCGCTGCCACGTCGAGGTGGTGGCGATCAGGCCTTCCAGGTCGAGTTCGTTGGCGTAGAGCAACAGACGGACGAACGACATCTGGTCGTCGGGTTCGTTGCCTATGTCGGTCAACACCAGGACGCGCGGCTTGCCGGCGAAAGCGTCTTCATGGTCGGGGGGCAACGGTTGTGCGGTGGCGGATGCGACGGGTGCAGCCACGGCAACGAGGATCATGAGGATGAGAACGGGTGCAGGGCAGCACCGGGAGGGGGGCAGGGGAGAGGCGCCGATCATGAGGGCAGCGTGTTCGTCGAGGATAGGGCATACGGCTGCCTTCCAAAGTACGGCACGCCATAGAAATCGACTGCAAACGCATCATCCACATACGCTTTGTCTCCCGAGAGCGAGATCGTGAAGCGCCAGCCGCCGTCTTCGGTGCGCGCACCGGCCCGGCCGTAGGGGACAAAGTACCGACCGTCCAGGGAGCCGGTCTCTTCGGCTTCTCCGCCCATGACGTAGATGGTGTAGTAGCGATCCTCGTTGTCGAAGGGGTCGATGAAGCTGTCTTCGCAGGCGGCGGTGGCGAACAGAAGCCCGGCCAGCAGGCCGAGGTGCCCCGCGCGCGCCGGAAGCGGGCGTTGTAACGGTCGTTTCATCAGAATCCCAGCAGGTTGCGAAGCTCATTGCTGATGCGCCAGTCGTGCTGGTACAGGCCGATGGATCCCCAGAAGCCGTAACCGTTTTCGACATTCGAGAGGGCGCCCGGCTGGGCCAGCACTTCGGGGTCAAAGCTGCCTTCCGGCGGCACCCAGCGTCCGTCCAGCAGGCGGATTTCCAGGCCCATCGCCGGGAATTCGACGGCGGAGACGGGGATGCGGAGGAGGTTGCTCAGGCGCCGGCGGTCGTTGCTGATGTTCACCGTGAAGCGCCAGTGGTCGTCGTCGGTGGGCGTGCCGACGCGGCCGTAGGGGAGGGGATACGGCGTAGCCCCGAAATCATTGCCGACGCGGTAAATCACGAGGATGTCCCAGAGAGCGGGGGTGCCCGACAGCAGGACGTCCTGGGTGACATCTCCGGAGGCAGGGTCCACACGGGGTGCGGCGAGGGTGGCCTGGATGCTGGAAGGTGCCGGTACCGTTGTCTCGGCGGTAGCCGTGATGCCGTCCGACCGCGCGACGGAGAGGCGGTAGGTATGGCCGGCTTGTACGAACAGCGCGGCGCGGAAAATATGCGCGTAGGTACCGTCGGAGAGGGGTTCCAGCGTGTGCGCCCAGCGCCGGGTCTGTCCCGTATTCAGGTTGGTCGTCGTGACGACGGCGTCGAGGTCGGCCTGCGGGTGTGCCGGCGAGTCGATGCGTTCGGGAAAGCGGGTGATCGGGATGATGCGCAGCGTCTGCACGGCGCCCGGCTCGAAGTTCTTCATCTGGTCGAGGAAGCCGTAGACGGTGTAGTAGCGATCCTCGTTGTCGAAGGGGTCGATGAAGCTGTCTTCGCAGGCCGCCGTCCCCAGCAGGAGCGGAATCAGCAGCAGGAAGGGGAAGCAGGACCGCGATGGAGCTATGCCGAAGAAGCCGTTCATCGCAATTCCAACTTAAAGCCGACCGAGGGCACGAAGGGGAGTTGGTTGACGCGGTTGAGCGAAAAAAGGTCGTAGTAGAACAGGTTGTCCCGGTTGAAGAGGTTGAGGGCGCCGGCCCGCAAGGTGGCGACGGTATGGGTGCGTTCGATGGCGCGTTCCAGCCAGGCATCGAGCCGCTGGTAGATGGGTTGGCGTCCGCCGAAGGGGGCGCTGTAGAGTACCCGTTCCTGGCCGGGATCGCGCGTCACGTCGACGTCGGGCGTCAGGAGGTGCCAGACGTCGAAGCCGGCCGACCTGGTAAAGGGCAGGCCCGTACCGAACTGCCATTGGATCGTCATGCCCACGGGGCCGCGCTGGGCGTGCAGCAGCGCGTTGATCTGATGCCGCCGGTCGTGCGAGGGGTGGTAGGTAGCCTGCTCGGTCCGGTACGCGACCCTAGAGAGGGCGTAGCTGACGTAGCCGTCGAGGACGGACTCAAAATAAAACGGTTGATCCCGCAGGTCGAGCCGTACGTCGAAGCCCATGGCCTCGCCGTCGGCGGGTTGTAAGGCGGTGGTGAACCGGGGAAAGGCGCTGAAGATGGGGACCGACAGGTTGGAGAAGTCCTTGTAAAACGCCTCGGCGGCCACCGATACCCACGGGGCGATCCGCATGCTCCACCCCAGGATGGCGTGCATCGATTCCGGCAGGCCGGCGTCTCTCGGGGTGATGGTCCAGGCCGTGAAGATGTTGCCTACGTCGCGTTCGTCGTTGAGGCCGACGAAGGCCTGGTGGTACAGGCCCCAGGCAGCGTGGATCTGCTGTCGCCCGGTCGATCCGGTCGGCAGCCACGTCAGGCGGAGGCGCGGCTCGACCCATTGCTTGTTTCGGTTGGGCAGGTTGTACACGTTCAACCCCGGCGTCAGGCGCAGCCGCCCGTCCATCAGCGGCAGGGCGGATTCCAGGTACGCGCTGGCTTCGGTCAGGTCTTCCTTGCCCGTCTCCAACTCCTGGAAAAGGCCGCCCAGCGCGAACTCGAACGTCGAGGTGCGGACCGTCGCGCCGAAGCGGATCTCGGCATCGCGGAAAAAATACGTGAAGTGGGCCGCTGCATCGACGCTGCGTATCTCCGACGTACGCTCGCGGGCCTCCGCCGTGCCGAACTCGTTCGTCATGGCCGAATACCCGCCCGTGATCTCGGCGACCAGGGGGGCGAAGCCGGGCAGAAAGACGTAGCGCCCGCCGAGGACCAGGTTTTCCCAGGCCACCTGGTTGCTGTCGGTGACGGCCGAGCTGACGGCATCGCCCTTGAAATCTTGCGAAGACCCGGCCAGGTCGCCCCGGTCGCGGGTGTGGAGGGCCGTCAGCGAGAAGCTGTTACTCGCGTTGAGAAAGGCATGCACCTTGCCGAATCGGTCGCCGAAGCGATACGGAAAGCGCTGCCCCAGCAGGTTGGGCATAACCGCCTCGACGAACGACTCGCGCACCGACGCGATCACCGACACCTTGTTCTTGATGAGCGGTCCTTCGAGGCGGGCGGTGCTGAGGAAGGGGGCCAGGGAGATCTCGCCCGCCGGTTTTTGCTTGTTGCCGTTGCGCGTCGTTACGTCGACGACCGACGAGATGCGGGTGCCGTAGCGCGCGCCGAAGCCGCCCGTGTACAGGCCGGCGTTGTCGATGATCTCCTGGGGAAACGCCGAGTAAAAGCTGAGGATGTGAAAGGGCATGTAGATGGGCAGCCCGTCGATCAAGGCCAGGTTCTGGTCCAGCGCGCCGCCCCGCACATAGAACTGCCCGCCCCGGTCGCCCTGGACGACCACGCCCGGCACCGTCTGCATGTAGCTCGCCAGGTCGCCGGTGACGCCGGGCATGGGTACGCGTTCGATCTGGGCCGGCACTACGGTCTGCAACCCCGCCGCCACGGCGGTGACGGTGCCTTCGCCTTCGGCGCGGATCACCACTTCGTCCAGCGTGGCTTCTTGCTCGACGAGGGCCGCCTGCCGCTGCACTTCGGTGTTAGCCTCCAGGGTCAGGGTTTCCTGGTACGGCCGGTATCCGATGAAGGTGATGGACAGGGTGTGGCGTCCCGGCGGGATCCGGCGGAGGATGAAGTAGCCGTCCCCGTCCGTCGTCGTACCCAGCGTGGTGCCGGCCTGGGTACGCAGCACCACCGTGGCGCCCTGCATCGACTGCTCGGTCGTGCTGTCTGTGACGAAGCCCCGGATCAGGGCCTGCCGGGCCGAAGCGTCGCCGAAGCTGCTTCCCAGCAACGCCGCGAACAACAGCCCGGCACAGACGCGGGGGATGGGTACGCACCGATTCATGCTTCCCATACGTCTTCCAATGCGTGAGGGGCTGCGAACCGATAGCGGGGGCTGCATACCCGCCTCGGATCATGAGGGGGCACGTTACGGACCAGCAAGGGGAAGCTCAATGCAGATCGGCATGACCGGCCCGGGAGGCACGCTGATCGGCCAAATGCCGCCCCGAGCGGTTGATTGGGTTCCGGCTACGCGACGCTTTTCCCCGGGCGTACGGTTCTGTGCCGTCAAGGCGCAGTCAATGGGTGCCGATGTCGACCTGGTGGATGCCGGCGAGGTCGAGCAGGAAGGCGTATTCGAAGGCCGTCTCGCGGTAGCGTTTGAAGCGGCCCGTCGCGCCGCTGTGGCCGGCGTCCATATTGGTCTTCAGGAGCAGCCGGTTGTCGTCAGTCTTCAGGGCGCGTAACCGGGCGACCCACTTGGCCGGCTCCCAGTACTGCACCTGCGAATCGTGCAGCCCGGCGGTGACCAGCAGGTTGGGGTAGGCTTTGGCTTCGACGTTGTCGTAGGGCGAATAGGAAAGGATGTAGTCGTAGTAGATTTTCTCGTTGGGGTTGCCCCACTCGTCGTATTCGTTCGTCGTCAGCGGGATGCTGTCGTCGAGCATGGTAGTGACGACGTCCACGAACGGCACGGCGGCCACGACGCCCTTGAACAGGTCGGGGCGCATGTTGACGACGGCGCCCATGAGCAGGCCGCCCGCGCTGCCGCCCATCGCGAAGACGCGCTCCGGGTCCGCATACTCCTCGGCGATGAGGTGTTCGGCGCTGTCGATGAAGTCGGTAAACGTGTTTTTCTTGTTGAGCAGTTTGCCGTCTTCGTACCAGGGGCGGCCCATCTCCTCGCCGCCCCGGATGTGGGCGATGGCGAAGACGAAGCCCCGGTCGATCAGGCTGAGCCGCGCCGCGTTGAAGGTCGGATCCATGCTCGCTCCGTATGCGCCGTAGCCGTAGAGCAGCAGCGGGGCTGTGCCGTCGCGGGGGGTACCTTGGCGGTAGACGAGCGAGACGGGTACCCGGACGCCGTCGCGGGCCCTGGCGTACAGCCGTTCGGTCACGTAGTTGGATTTGTCGAAGCCGCCGAGCACTTCGTCCTCTTTCAGCAACGTCTTTTCGCGGGTGACCATGTCGTAGTCAAACGTCGAGGTAGGCGTCGTCATGGAGGTGTAGCGGTACCGAAGCGTCGGGGTGTCGAACTCGTAGTTGTCGGCGGTGTAGGCGTAGTAGGCCGGTTCGCCGAAGTCCAGGTAATGCTCTTCGCTGCCGTCCCAGGGGCGGATGCGTAGCTGCACCAGGCCCTCCCGGCGTTCGGCGACGACCAGGTGTTTCCGGAAGGGTTCAAAGCTTTCCAGGAGCACGTCCTCGCGATGCGGAAGCACTTCTTCCCAGTGTCCTTTCTCGGTCGCAATGAGCGGGGTGCGCATCAGGCGGAAGTTTTTCGCTGCCCAGTTCGTGCGGATATAGAAATAGTTGCCGAAGTGATCGACCGAATACTCGTGGTTGGGTTCGCGCGGCTGGATGATCATGAACGCGCCAGCCGGGGTGTTGGCGTCGAGATACCGATACTCGGAGCTGAGCGTCTGCGTCGAGCCGATGAGGAGGAAGTCTTTCGACTTGGTTTTGAAGACGAACGTGTAAAACGTCTCGTCCGGCTCTTCGTAGACGAGTTCATCGTCGGCGGGGTCGGTGCCGAGGACGTGGCGGTAGATCTGGTCCCAGCGCAGCGTGACGGGGTCCTGCTTGCTGTAGAAGAGCGTCCGGTTGTCGTTGGCCCAGGCCATATTGCCCGTCACGTTTTCGATCGCTTCGGGGTAGAACGCGCCGGTCGTCAGGTTCTTGAACCGGATCGTATAGAGGCGGCGCCCGACGGTATCGAAGGCATAGGCCAGGATAGGCTGGTCGGTGCTCACCTCGCGCCCGCTCACGGCAAAATAGTCATGGCCTTCCGCCAGCGCGTTGACGTCCAGCAGGATCTCTTCGTCCGCCTCCACCGACCCGTTTTTGCGGCAGTAGATCGGGTACTCCTTTCCTTCCTCGTACCGCTGGTAGTAATAGAAGCCGTCCTGCCGGTACGGCACCGAGGCGTCGTCTTGTTTGATGCGTCCGACGATCTCTTCGTATAATGCGTCCTCCAGCACCTTCGTATGGGCCATCACGGACCGGGCGTAGGCGTTCTCGGCTTCGAGGTAGGCGATGACGTCCGGATCGTCGCGCTCCCGGAGCCAGTAGTAGTTGTCGATGCGCGGGTGGCCGTGTGTTTCCAGGGTATCGGGCCTGGTAGTCGCCGTCGGCGGGGCTGTCAGCGCAGGGGAGACGGGCTGCATGGTAGGATTCGACAGGGCCGAAGACGCCGGGTGCTCGCCGCCGGGCGCCGTTTCGCATCCGGCGAGCCAGAGGGTCAGCAGGAGGAACAAGCCGGAACGAAGCATACCCATGGTGACCTTCCTGGTTAATGTAATAGGGCGTGGAATCCCACCGGGTGCGGTGGGGTTTAACGTCAGCCATGCGTTAAATGGCCGGAACGCCTCCGGCAAGATAGGAGCCGGGCTGTCGAAAAGCCCTTCCTTTTTTTAAAGACCCTCCTCCATCGTCACCTGAAAGCCCTTACCCGGAAGACAGTCAACCGAAGAGCACAGAGCCAATCGACGGAGCTATGACCTATTCGCCTGAGACGGCACCGCGGCACCGCGTCGTCGTGACCGGCCTGGGAGCGCTGACCCCGCTGGGCCTTACGCCCGATGCTTTCTGGGATGCTATGATGCGCAGCGAAAGCGGCGCTGCCCTCATCACGCGCTTTGATCCTTCTTGTTTCACCACCCGCTTTGGCTGTGAACTCAAAGGTTTCGATCCCTTCGAATACCTGGATCGCAAGTCGGCACGCCGCCTCGACGCGTTCTGTCACTACGCCCTCGTGGTGGCCCGGCAGGCCCTGGAGGATGCGGCCCTGCATACGCTCGACCTCTCCGAGGAAGAGCAGGCCCGGATCGGGGTCGCCTTCGGTGCGGGCATCGGGGGGCTTCAGTTTTTCCAGGATCAGACGCAGGTGTACCTGGAGCAGGGTCCGAGCCGGTTGTCGCCTTTCTTCGTGCCCATGATGATTACGAATATGGCGGCCGGGCTCATTGCCATCGAACACGGGCTACGCGGGCCGAACCATTGCGTCGTCACGGCGTGCGCCACCGGCAACCACAACATCGGCGATGCTTTGTTGCTGCTGCGGCACGGCTATGCCGACGTCATGCTCTGCGGAGGGGCTGAGGCGTGCATCACGGAGCTGGGCATCGGCGGTTTTGCCGCCATGAAAGCCCTCTCGACGCGCAATGAGTCGCCCGAAACCGCCAGCCGCCCTTTCGACAAGACGCGCGACGGGTTTGTCTCCGGCGAGGGCGCGGGGGCGCTGGTCCTGGAAACCCTCGATCACGCGCAGGCGCGGGGAGCCTCCATCTACGCCGAGGTCGTCGGCCTCGGGGCTTCGGCCGACGCCTACCACTTTGCCGCCCCGGATCCCGACGGCCGGGGTGTCTGCATCGCCTTGCGCCATGCGCTGGCCGACGCCGGCGTGCAGGTGGAGGACGTCGACTACATCAACATGCACGCCACATCGACGCCCCTGGGCGACGTCGCGGAGACGAATGCCATCAAGCGGGTCTTCGGCGAGCATGCCTACCGCATGCGCCTCTCGTCGACGAAGAGCATGACGGGGCACCTCCTCGGCGCGGCGGCTGCCATCGAGGCCGTTGCCACGATCCTCGCGATCAAACACCAGACGGTGCCGCCGACGATCAACTTCGAGCACCCGGACCCCGAATGCGATCTGGATTACACCTTCAACGTGCCCCGGCAACACCCCATCGACGTAGCCCTCAGCAATGCCTTCGGCTTCGGCGGGCACAATACGACGGTCGTTTTCAAGCGGTTTGAAGCCTGAGGCTTCCGTATCAGAGAACGGGTATCAGGCGCGCCACAGCGGTTGCGTCAGGCACGTCGGGCCGCCCTGGCCTTTGCCCGAGATCTCGGCAGCCGGGTAGGTTTGCACCGCGATGCCGGCCTTTTCCAGCAAGGCCCTCGTCTTGGGTGCGCTGTCGGCCATGAGAGCCCGGCGGGGTGCCACGGCGAGGACGTTGCAGCCGAGGGCGTCGAACTCGTCGTCGGGTACCTCGATCAACCGCAGGCCGCGTTCCAGCAGCCGTTCTCGGAAAGGCACGGGTAGCAGGCGTGCGTAGACGACGGCGCGGTCGTGGTCGACGGGGCTGAGGAGCGACATCAGGTGGAGCACGTCGGCGGGGCCGTTCCAGTGGGGCAGCGGCACGGGGATCACGGCGTCCACCCGGTCGCCGAGGATGGCGGCCAGCTGCCGGATACCCTCTGCGTTGGTCCGGTATCCCTGCCCGACGGCAAGGGTTCGTTCATCGAGCCACACCACGTCGCCGCCTTCGAGCCGTCCCGTGCCCGTGACGGTGCCCAGGATCGGCACACCGAGGCGTTTCAGATAGGCGCCGAGGGCGGCGGGTTCTCCGCGCCGGGCGTCCTTGCCCATGTTGCCGAGAATCGCCCCGTCGTGCGCGAGGACGGCCGCGTCGCGCACATAGAGCGCATCGAGCGTCGTTGCCTCATCCGGCGGAAGAAAAAGGATCTCGACCTCGAAAGGCCGGAAGCACGCCACAAACGCCTCGTAGTCGGCAACGGCCTGTTCGAAGTCGGGCCGGCCCGTGTAGCGCAGCGGTTTCCATTCCCGGTCGACCGTGGTCTGATCCCTGAAAGCGTCGCGGGCGTGGTGGAGCAGCAGACGCCGGATCGGGGCGACCATCGAGGCAGCGCCTACGGCCTGTGCCGGGGCGATGTCATTGTGTTGTGGCATACAGGCCGGGGTTTGAGGATACCTCGTCTACGGCCGGGGCTGCTCGGGTGCCGCCGGGTCGTCGGCGCCGAAGAAAGCCATCGGGTAGATCGCGTCGGCGGTGCCGTCCATCGTCGGCTCGTTGGTCGAATAGTCGCCGATGTCGTCGTGGTAGACGACGTACGCGTTCTGGAAGGGCGCGAACTCGTCGGGCGCCGTCAGGGTCAGGCCGCGCAGGGCGTTGTAGATGGTGGCGTAGACCGGCCCGTCGACGAGGCCGCCCGGGGCTTCGCGGCGCGTCAGCGCCCAGATGCTCGTATGCACGTCTTCCGGGTATTCGCCGCCACGCGGGATGCCGGTGAACATCGACGTACCCCAGGGGTTGCGTCCGAGCAGCCAGTCGCGCTGGGCCAGCATGAAGGCATGGTACTGGGCGTCCCCGGTCATCTGTTCGTAGAGCAGGATCTGGGTGATGAGGTTGACGGCCAGGTTGTTCGAACACCAGATGAAGGGCACCCCGATGCGGTACGGGTTCTGCCGTCCACGCCGGAGGGTGGCTTCGATGCCGTCGCGGTAGTAGCCGGCCAGCGTATCCCGGAAGGCGGCGTCGACGTAGGGGTGGAGCGCGAAGTGGCCGACGTTGGCGAAAGGATAGAACCGGTAGTGTTCGGTCGTATCGCGGGGCATCCAGGACGTCGTACTCGCGAGGCGGGCGTAGCGTCTGGCGTCGTCCAGGTAGGCCGGGTCGCCCGTGGCCCTGTAGAGTTCGGCGGCACCCCATTCCATGTCGTCCGCCCAGGTGTCTTCCGCGTAGCGGTAGGGAGCGCCGTACGAGTTGCCCTGCTGATAGCCTTCGTGCGCCCGACCCAGCGCGTAGGCCGTCCGGGCTGCCCGCAGGCATTTCTCGGCAAAGACCGGGTCGCCCAGGCTGTCTTTCCAGATGCCGTACGCCATCGCCATCGCGGCGGCGACGCGCCCCGCAAGGTTGGCGACGCCGGTCGCCTCGCTCTTGTGTTCGCGCAGGCCCTGCGGCCGGCCGTCGGCGAAATACACGACGCGGTAGCTGTTCGGGCCCCATCCGTAGTCGGAGCTGTCGCGGTCCGGCCATTTCCAGCCGATGTGGTCGCGGTCGTCGGCGACCTGGTGAAAGAGGTAGTCCGCCCGGGGATGCATCTTGTGCAGCCAGTCGAGGCCCCAGCGGGCTTCGTCGAGTACGTCGGGGATGCCGTTGGGTCGCCCCTGGCCGAGGTCGTTCACCCGGTCGCCGAACTTGCGGGGGGCCAGCCGGTAGGCCAGCAGCATCCGGGCCGTGGCATTGCTGGCGGTGATCAGGTATTTGAGTTGATCCCCGGCATCGTGCCAGCCGCCGCCGGCGTCGTGATACGACGAATCCGGCATGGGGCCGTACATCGTGCGCCCGTCGCGCCGGTGGCAGACGCGGTCGAGGAACGGGTTGTAGCCGCAGCGCTGCTGGCGCATGAAGCCGAGCAGGTCGGCCTGATAGGTGCCGTACGCCTCGGGGCCGATCGCAAACGGCGGCGACGTCGTGCCGGTTTGTTCGACGCGGACGGCGTAGCCGCCGGGCGCGCGGACGTCGCTGAAGTCGAGTTCATAGTAGTGCGCGAACGTGCCCCAGCCTGCGGCCGTGGACGCCGTGATCGGGGCCTGCAAGACGACCTGCCGCGTCGCGGCGTCCACGACGGTGAAGTCGCCCTGCACCGGCCTGTGCGCGAAGGCGATAGCGACCTTGGCATCCTCCGCCCGATACCCGACCAGGTTGACGCGTACGTAGACGGCGTTGGAGTCCGCCGAAACGACCGTAGGGGGCGTGATCGGGCCGGGCGGAGGCGCCGTCTCGCAGGCGGCGAGGATCAGTATGAAGAGGCTGACGCAGAAGGCGTTTACAGATCCAAAGCGGCCCTGGTAAACCATAAGGCGCGTCGAGTACGTTGTGTTGTCGTATATCCAGGACGATCAAATAATAAAACCCCGCCGTTTGTCATCCCGAGTGGAGCCCTCCAGGGGCGCAATCGAGGGATCTCACCGTTGCAGGGCGGGCTGCCAAGCCCCTACCGGTGAGATCCCTCCGCTCGCTGTGCTCGGTCGGGATGACAACGAAGACGCAGGGTTTCTCGGGGTTTGGCCTCAATCCTTTTACCGAACCGTCGCTCAAGAGCCCACTAACACAGCCGGGGCAATACCCTCGCTCATTGGCGGTGCAGTTCGACAGGGACCCGCTGCTCCATTTCAGCTCCCGTCAGCTCGTCCGTCACACGCACCACCAGGACGTAGTCACCGGCCGGCACCTTACCCACATCGATCTCCGTGAAGACGAGTGGCGACGGCGTCGCGCTCTCGAATCGCGTCGTCACCGACAGGCTCGTACCCTTGCGCCGAAACAACCCCAGCACACCGCCCGCCTGCCGGGGCTCCAACGCGTATTCAACCCGGTAGTGCGCCCGATCCTCTGCGTCGAGCGCCAGGTGATAGACCTCGAAGTAGACGTGTACCGGCTGGTCGAGGGCGAATCGGTGGAACGGATTCGCCACGATCTGAAGGTCGTCTCGGCTCGTCGGCTCCTGGCCTGTTCTCGGCAGGATGGCATAGGCCAGCACCACGTCGCTCATCATCGTCCGGGCCTCTCGAAAGTCGGGCAGGCGGCGGTCGAAGCGGTAGCCGGCCAGCAGCGGAGAGTCGAGCAGGTCGCTGTGGAGGGCGACGTGGTAGCTGTCGGGCGGCACGGCGAAGCGCATCTCGCGGATGGAAGGCGCCTTCGGGTCGTCGGTGGGTCGGTAACGCAGGGTGTCGGCCTGGGTCATGACCGGTGTCCAGACGGTGTCGTGGAGGGCGACGCCGACTTCGACCCGGATCGTATCGGTGTCGATGGCCTGGCTGAAACGGCCGATGGGCAGGGCGTAGTAGAGGCGCAGGTCGGTGCGTCCGTCGGGGTCCCGGAAGGCGAACAGGTCGAAGGGGAAGTCGAAAGGTTCGACGGCGTCGGTCCAGGTCTGGCGGTCGGTGGTCAGGCCCTCCATGACGAAGGCGCGGCTGGCGTCCGCCATCCTGATACGACCTTCGATCAGGTCAAACTCATTACGGGGATCAGGATTAACTCCAATGGGGCAGGCAAGCTGCACGTAGTACCCACCCCAGTGTCGTAACTTTTCCAACGTCGCACAATCCGTGAAGGCCGGGGTCAATCGCCAGTTGTTACCTGTCGCTGTCTCAGGATTAACCATGAAATGAAAATCTAACCCAGCTTCTCGATACCGCCACGACTCGTTTGGCACCTGGACATTGAGCACCCGCTCATCGGGTTCACCGTGGCGGATGTAGATCAACCCCCGGTCGTTAAACTCGTGGTTCAACGAAAACATGGGCGGATAGTCTAGCTCTTTGCCCTCATCCGCGCTGTTGAACCAGTTACGTGCCCCGTAATACTCGTAGTCCCGCTCGGCCACCACCAGCCGTCGGTAGTGCTCCACCAACCGCCAGTTGATCCGCGAAGCCGGTACCGGGTTGCGCTGCGTCCACATCCGCCGGTAAAACGCCTCGTACTGCGCCGCCGTCTGCAAAAAGGGGTAGGCCCGGTACTCTTCCTCCGTGAACACATACTTGAAGTCCTCGAAGAGCAGCTTCGCCTCGGCCAGCGTGTGCAGTCGCAGCGCCTGCTCAATGAAGCGATAGCCCTGCTCGTACTGCCCCCGAGCGATGTCTACCCGTGCCCGCGAGAGCAACACCGGCTGCGCAGGGATCTGTAGCGGACGAGACAAGAGCTCAGCAAAAAGCATATCGGCCCGGTCCAACTGCCCGTCTCGGCGATAGACCTCACCGATGAAGTACGCGGCGTAGGGCGTCAGGTGGTCGCGCAGCCAGGCCAGGGCCTTCCGAGGCCGCGTCCAGGCCACGTACTGCCGGTAGGCCCGCACGAGAACCACGTGCGCCTCGGGCATATCCGGCCGGAAGCGAAGCTGGGCCTCTGCCAGGGCGATGGCCCGGTCGAAGACCTCGTGCTCGTGCCAGAGCCGGGTGTACTGAAAGAGCACGTCGTGGAACGTGGAGTCGCGCGCCAGGATGAACTCGAAATCGAAGAGTGCCTTCGTCACGTCGTAGTCGCCGCCACGGTCGAGGTGGATTGTTTGGCCGAGGGCGTAGTGTTGGGCGGCGTGCCAGTACTCGACCAGTTGCGAGGGGGAGAGGAAGTAGTGGGCGCGGAGGGTGTCGAAGACGCGTCGGGCTTTTTCGCGGTAGCAGAGGGCGCGCAGGCGTCGTGCGTTGAGCAGTTCGGGCTCGTCGCGGAGGACGGCGTCGAGGATCTCGATGGCGTGTTTCCATTGCTGCTCGGCCATGGCGGCCTTGGCTTCGGCAAACCAGTCGGGCGGTGCGGCAGGAGCCGGCGGGGCGGCCAGCAGCAGGAGGCAGCCAAGGCCGAGCGAAAGGAGGGAGCAGCAGCGGTTCGGCATCATATCAATTCTGTGTAATCGTGCAGCCTTTATGTTTGTCATCCCGGACTTGCTCCGGGATCCCTTGGTGTTGCAAGCCGGTGAGATCCCGGCTCTCCGGCCGGGATGACACACTCACCGCCTATCAAGGGCAGAGGTCTATTAATAACATCAAGATAGGAAATAAAAAAACCGGCGTGTAGCAAAAGCGTCGGTTGTACAAGCCTTCTCGGACGGCGATCACATGGTTGGCGAGCGGAACACCTGGCTGCCCCAGGCGAGGGCCTGAGGGAACATCAGCCCGGCGCCCATGCGAAAGCGCCCCCCTGCCTTCATGTGCCGCACGACGGCCCGTTGCAAGGCGGTCCGCCGGGGCCAGGCGTCGAGGTCCGGGCCGGGTGTGCCGAAGACGCGCTCCAGGGTCTGGGCGTCGTCTGCGGCGGGTTGCGGCGTCAGGTACCATTCGCGCAGGAAGCGAACAATGTTGGCGGTGGCGGGAAGATGCGCTTCGAATTGAGGGTCCAGCAGCCAGGAGGAGCAGGTAAAGGCATATATGGGATGGTCGGGAAAGTGCCGGGGGAAGAAGCCCATCGCCTGCGCAAAGGAGGCGCCGCACGCCTCGAACGCCAGGGGTCCCGTGGCCGGGATGTGTACGGCCAGCGTAGGACCGTCTTTTTTCAGGATCTCTTCCCAGGTGTCGGTTGCCAGGGTGACGGTATCCCGTTGCGCATAGCCCAGGGGATGGATCGGATGCCCCGTGATCGCGGTGGACGTCCTGTGCAACGAGGCGGTCCAGGCGGCCGGGTCGTGCCGTCCGTGGGTGCCGTCCGTCAGGCCGTCGGCGCGGAAGCGCATACCCGTCCCGGCAAAGACCAGGATGCGCCTGTCGTGTCGATGCAGAAAGGCGTGATAGGCGAAAGGGTATCGGTCCCGTTCGAATTGCAGACGCCCCAGCTTATACAGGCGTCCGGCAAAGTGACGCCTGAGCCAGCGGATCTCCGACAAGCCCCAGGTGCCGTGTTTGGTGTGGTAGTCTTCGATCCACAGCGCCAGATCGCTTAGGGTATCCAGCGAGACGTCGAGCGCCACGCCGAGACGATGATGGTAGGCCAGGAGGGCCGGCACGCCGGAGAGGTAGACGTAGGCGTAGAAGAGGGGTGCTGCTTCGCCGAGCGCGGCAGGCAGCCTCGGCCAGTGGTGCGCCACCTCGGGAGCGAACGACGCGCCTCGAAAAAAAGTGTAGTGGCAATGCCACGCCAGGCGTCGGAGCAACGGCTGCCGGCGGAAGAGCGCCAGCCCGTCTACGAGGGCTTTTTGCAGGGTCGCCGCCATGCCCAGCCGGCGGCCTTGCGCTTCCACGTAGGCGGGTTGAAGGAAGGGCACGGCGTCGGTGCGCAAAGCCGCCTGCGACGCCGCCCACGCTTGCGTCCATGGCGGACGCGTCGACGAGCCCAGCCCCAGAGCGTCCAGGGTTTCGTCGAGCGCGTGCAGGGCTTCGCGGGAAGGGGTCATCGGGCTATGTTCGAGAGGAGGTGACGGCCTTAAGGTACAAAGGGAGAGGCTATGCTGTATCCTGAGCACAAGACCCTATTCTGAGGACAAGATCCTCGAAAGCGTCTTGTGTCCGTCCCGTAGGATCCCTACTATGCAGGCGGTCGTTAAGGAGGCTCCGGATCCAGAGTCCAAACCCGTGGGTGCCATGAACAACATGCCTAAGCCGGTCTTGCTCCTCGTCGTCGCGTCGTTGCTGTCCGTGACGGCCTATGCCCAGGAGATGCCGTGGGAAGACTATGAGCCGACGTCCACGCTCGTCGTGCCCGAGCATCCCACCCCGCGCGCCAAGTTTCCCTTCATCGACGTGCATGGCCACCAGTGGCGCATCGGCGAAGCATCCAGGGACGACGTCGCGGCGCTGGTGGCCGAGATGGACAAGATGAACATGGCGATCATGGTCAACCTCAGCGGCGGGAGCGGCGAACGCCTGGCCGCCGCCGTGAAAAACTCCGAACAACACGCCCCCGGTCGCATCGTGCATTTCGCCAACATCGACTTCGAGACCATCGACGACCCGGCGTTCGGTGAGAAGGCTGCGGCACAGCTTGAGCAGGACGTGAGGAACGGCGCCAGGGGGCTCAAGATCTTCAAGAACCTCGGCATGTCCGTCACGTATGCGGACGGCACGCGGGTCCCGACCGACGACCCGCGCCTGGATCCGATCTGGGCGAAGGCGGGCGCGTTGAACATTCCCGTGCTCATCCACACCGGCGACCCGGCTCCGTTCTGGAAGCCGCAGGACAAGTACAACGAACGCTGGTTCGAGCTGAAAGAACGCCCGAACCGAAAGCGCCCGCCGGCGCCGTCGTGGGAGCAGATCATGGGGGAACAGTGGAACATGTTTCGCAAGCATCCCAACACCCGCTTCATCAATGCCCACCTGGGTTGGCTCGGCAACAACCTGGGCCGCCTCGGCGAGCTGATGGACGAACTGCCGAACATGTATACCGAACTCGGCGCCGTGGTGGCTGAACTCGGCCGCCAGCCCCACACCGCGAAGGCTTTTCTGATCAAGTACCAGGATCGTGTGATGATGGGCAAAGACTCCTGGGCGCCGGAAGAATACCACACCTATTTCCGGGTCTTCGAGACGGCCGACGAGTTTTTCCCCTACTACCGCAAACGCCACGCCTGGTGGATGATGTACGGCCTCGGTCTGCCGGACGACGTCTTGAAGAAAGTCTATTACCAGAACGCCCTCCGCGTCATTCCCGGCCTCGACACGTCGCCCTTCCCGGACTGACACAGCCGGGATTGAGAGCCTACGTACGATCACAGAGCAAGTGAGGGATGCGGTCTCGTGAAACGTGAAACGTAAGGGTGCTTGCCTCCTCGTTTTCAGAGGGCTCCCTCACGTTTCACGTTTTATCTCCAAGCCTGCCCCGCGTGATTGCCGGATCTTCTGCTGCCGACCGACAACCTCACTGGCCCGTCTTTGCTGAATGATCTACAACGACGTGTACATCCTGGCCGTGCTGTCCCTCCTGATTGCGGCGTCGGAGTGGTTGGTGCGCCGCACGGTCTTGAAGCACGTCGGTACGGCGTTGGTGGTGATCCTGCTCACGGCCGTCGTCGCCAACCTGGGCCTGCTGCCTACGGGTTCGACGGACGAAAACCCGGTGGCCGCCTACGACTGGATCTTCGGGGTCGTTGCCCCGCTGTCGATCCTGTGGCTTTTGCTCAAGGTCAACCTCCGGGACGTGCTCCGCGCCGGGTTGCCGATCATCGCCTTGTTTCTGATCGGCTCGGCCGGGACGATGGCCGGTGTGCTCGTCGGCATGTGGCTTGTCGATGGGCCGGAGAGCATCGGCCCGCTGTACAACGCACTCGGCGGGATGTTTGTAGGGACGTACACGGGCGGGAGTGTCAACTTCAACGCGCTGGCGCTCAACTACGAGGTGATACGCGAGGGTGTCCTCTACGGCGGGGCGGTCGTCGTAGACAACATCATCACGACGGGCTGGATGATTGCTACGCTGGCGTTGCCGCGGGTCCTCGGGCCGCTCTGGGCACGGCGGGTTCAGGATGAGGCGGCTCCGGAACGGGGCGACGTGCTGCTCGGCATCGAAGAGGACACAGAGTCGATGCATCCGATGGATGTGGCGCTCGTCCTGGCGCTGGGGCTGGGGGCGGTGTGGATCTCAGACCTGGCGTCCGAGGCGCTGGCCGGCCTCGGTGTGGCGCTGCCGTCGATCATCATCCTGACGATCCTGGCGCTCGTCCTGGCGCAGATTCCTGCGATTACCCGGTTGCAAGGCGCCCGCACGCTGGCGATGTACGCGGTCTACCTGTTCCTGGCCGTCATCGGGGCCTTTTGCGACCTGAAGGCGCTGGGCGGGATCGGGCAGCTGGGGATTACGCTGCTCCTCTTCGCTACGACCATCGCCGTTGTACACGGCCTCGTCACCTTCGGCGCCGGCCGGTTGCTGCGGATCGACCTGGACATCACGGCGGTGGCTTCTCAGGCCAACATCGGCGGGAGCACCTCGGCGCTCGCGCTGGCCCGCAGCCTGGGCCGCGAAGACCTCGTGTTGCCTGCCGTGCTCATCGGCGCGCTCGGCAACGCCCTCGGCACGTTCCTCGGCTTCTGGACGTCCGAACAGTTGTTGCCGTGGCTGCTTTGAAAGCCCGAGGCGCCTCCAGGATGCCTGCTGCGCCGGTAAGACGACGCTGTTCTTCCTTGAAACGTTGGCATTCACCTTGCTTCCTTTTTACTCCCGGCCCACACTCCGGCGATTACGAAGCTATTGGTCTCGTGACATTAGCTTTCTTTACGATTCGGCCCATCGATAAGAATGTAGGCGGGGTATCCCTGCCCGGCATTGAAGTAAGCGGGTATGCGATCAAGCGGAGATGACACAGAATAGCCGGATCCGGTTATGATCATCCGCGCGGGCTGCCTCCTCAATGGCCTCTCGCTTCGGCTCTGAGGCGACATCGAGGGCGGCCTGTACAACCCCTGCAAAGATCAACACCGCTGAGACGGTCATTCAGCCGCCTTTACGGTAGCGTATCACGCAAAGGTCTCGGCGCATTTCTGATCACTCAGCCCCGTCTCGTTCATCATGACGGAGAGATCACGCAGAGTCGCTTCGACGGAGATGGCCTTTCCTTGATCCACAAGGATCTTTCGGGTTGCAAGTGCCATGTCTGCAATCCTATCGCGAGATTCCTGGCAGTGCGTGTTAAGCTGATTGAGGTATCCGGCGAAGCGATCCACCTTAGCCCTGGAAACACTCTTCGTGCCATCGTCTATAACGACACGTTTTGCCTCGACTGGCGAGCGTTCGGTAACTGTCATCGAGGTATTTCTGTCCACGGCATCCATTGACGCCCTACCCTGCCTCTGTGCTGAATCAGGCTCGTCGGATCCCGTTGGGCCCATCGCTCGCCCAACGATCAAAAGAATGACCAGAGCGGCAAGAGCCCATAACCACTTGCGATTGCTATCTGTCATGACGCCACCTCCATTTACGATTCATCTTGGGAATGCGGGACAACGAAGATAAGGAAATCACACCCATAGTGTGTAGATATGGCAGGGCGGATTGTCCATGTTCGGGAGCATGGACCCAGGGAGCCTGCTACAGCATCTCGGCTCGGCCATTCGCCGCAGAAGAAAGGAATTAGGACTCAGTCAAGAGGACTTGGCCGAGCGGTCGGGGCTGCACCGCAATTACATCGGAGGGGTTGAGCGCGGTGAGCGTAACGTCGGCTTCCTGAACCTGGTTCGTCTCTGCGAAGGGCTGAAGGTGTCGCTGTCGGAGTTGATGACGCTGGTGGAAGAGACAGCGGCCCAATAGCTATTTCATGTTGGATCATTCATCGCTAAGAGCCGTGCATCCCCGTTTTTAAGCTGGTCGACCAGGTGCCGTGCAGCATCTCCCGAAACCAACCCCGGTATTCCCGGAATAAAATGCCACCAGCGTGTCCGTTTCCGGTGCCGTTTCACGTTTTCCTCATAGCACCCATCCTTACGCTTGCCGGAGAAGCCGTCGCTTCATGCTCATCGCTGATCCGTGCTGTAGAGCCGCGCTACCCGCACTGCCGCCAACGGGAACAGCACCCACCCATTTGTCGTCATGCCGTGTTAAGGATATAGCGTAGCTTCGACAGGCTTTATTGTGCACAGGGTGAAGTACCCATGTTCGCTAGAATCAACTTTTTTGTCTCGTTTCTGCTGTTTCCAGCAACGGCGTTCGCCCAATTCTGTGATCAAGTCACCGAGATTCCAGGAGATGAGTGTGCTGCTCTCATCGCTCTATACGACCTTACAGGTGGAGACGTCTGGACGCGTAACGATGGCTGGTTGCAGACTCCCACTCCGTGTAAATGGTACGGTCTCACATGTGCGAATGAGCACGTATCCGAGATCGAGCTGGTTGACAACAATCTGAACGGGTCTCTTCCCGCTGAGATTGCTGACCTGAAGTACGTGCGTCGTCTCAGCTTGGCGCAGAACAGCATAACTGATTTCTCGCCCGAGACGATGGGGGCTCTGACCAACCTGACGAGCCTTAATCTCAGGTATAATCATCTCGCGGGCGCACTGCCTCCCGAGATGGGCAATCTGACGTCCCTGGATACCTTGGAACTCGGATTAAACGGCTTTACAGGAGCAATTCCGCCAGAGATCGCACAGTTGACGTCGCTCCGATTTCTTGGACTCTCCTTCAATGCGTTTTCAGGGATGATTCCGCCAGAGATCGGACAGTTGACGTCGCTTCGACACCTTGATCTCGGCCATAATAAGCTATCCGGACCACTACCGCCAGAGATCGCCAACCTAGACAGCCTGCGTGTGCTCGGCGCACATTTTAACGAGTTCAACACCACTTTGAACCCGGCCGTTGGTGACCTCGAAAGCCTGGAGATCTTAAATCTTCATGGGGCAGGGTTTACAGGACACATTCCTCCGGAACTGGGCAATCTCAACAATTTGAAGATGATCAATCTTGGGGAAAATGCGTTCACCGGCCCCATTCCGCCAGCACTCGGACGGCTGGAGAAGCTAGAGATACTCTTACTATACTCGACCCCGGTAAGCGGCCCCATTCCGCCAGCGCTCGGAGGGCTTCAGAATCTACGCAGTTTGAGCTTGAGCATCACCAATCTCTCGGGGTCTATACCGCCGGAGATCGGAGAACTGTCGAACCTGGAGCGACTAGCGTTGGACCGAAACGAATTATCAGGTGCCATCCCGCCCGCTCTGGGTCGCCTGAAGAGACTGAGAGCCCTTCTTCTTGAATGGAATAGCCTGAGCGGACCTATACCGCCGGAATTGGGCGATCTGGATAGTCTTGTCGTCCTAGACCTTTTCAAAAATCGCCTCGAAGGACCTCTCCCGGCAGCCCTTGGCAACCTGAAAAAAATTCAGGACATAAGACTCTGGGATAATCGCGTTACAGGTCCGATTCCCTCGGAGTTCGGGTCCCTTACGAGCCTTGAGACGCTGAGCCTTCGGGAGAATCAAATAGACGGTGAAATACCCCCGGAGCTCGGTCATCTTCCTAATCTTGAAGTGCTAGGTTTATCGAGCAATCGGTTAACCGGTTCGATCCCGAAGGAGCTGGGAGCCGCATCAAACCTTGAGTGGCTGGAGCTGGGAAGTAATTTCCTAACCGGGTCCGTTCCTTCAGAACTAGGCGATTTATCCGATTTGTCCGGCCTGGTACTAGAAGGTAACGATCTCTCCGGAGCGCTCCCGGCGTCCCTCCGTAATCTGACGAGACTCGATCTCTTTCACTTCAACGATACTGGCGTTTGCATCCCCGACGATGATACTTTCGAGGAGTGGCTGAATGGGATCGACGACCTCCAAAGCAACGAAAGCCCATGCGTGGTTACGAGTGTCGACGAAGCGCAGCCGTCCAACGCGTTCCGCCTATTACCGGCCTTTCCGAATCCGTTTCAACGTCAGGCCACGCTGCGATACGGGTTGCCGGAGACGGGCCATGTGATGCTGGCGGTGTACAACGCGCTTGGTCGACGTGTCGCCACACTAATCGATAGCGTGCAGGCGAGAGGGTCGCACGAAGTCCAGTTTGAGGCAGGAGCCTTGCCGAGCGGGATGTATCTGTACCAACTGGAATCGGCCGGCCAGACACAGATGGGACACCTGATGCTGGTGAAATGAGCAGCGCTGAAGAATCTTGTGAAATGGTTACGTGTCGTCCTGGCGAAGCCATAGGGGATCAGGCGGTCATCGCAGGAGAATCCAAGACCTTTCTCCAGGAGAAGCAAGACGCCCAGCCATGCCCTCTGAGTGTTCTGCGATCAGTGGGTCTCTCGATTGTAGAACTGCGCTACCCGGCTGGCCGCCAATAGAAACAGCACGTAACCCACTGCCAGGCGCTCGTTTTCCACCTTCCCTGTGTCCCGCCGTGCTATCGTCCATAGCTGAGGCAGGTCCTCCGGCGGTGTGGGTACGTCCGCAGCCCAACGTCCCAGATCGACGGCCTCCTATGGTTTAATGAGGTTCTTTTTCATAAGGACAGTCCACAGCGTGAAGAAATTTGTTTTGGCGTCCTTGTCGTTGATTTCTTTCATGAGATACGTGGATCCCCACCAGTTGGGGTAGCCGCTGTCCAAGATGGTGCCTTTGAGATAATCTGTTCCGACGAGCCCGGTCATGCTATCGGGGTCGACCTGAAGATCGCCCAGAAACTCGCTGGGGACGATGAGCATGACGATGCGGCCTTCGTCCCCGTCTGCGTACTGCTTCGCCTCGGAGAACTTGCGCGAGATAAACACCTTGCCCCGGGCGGCTACAAGATTCTGTTCTCTGCGACCAACCAGCGATTTTTCATCCGACAGCCCGCCTTCTCGTCCTCCGTGGCTGGGATCCAGGCCTTGTGCTTTCACTATGCTTCTTCCTGGCTGTGGGTAATCAGGAGGTTGGAAAGTACGCCGCTGACCTTCTGCCAGCCCATCGTAAGTTGCGCAGCGTTTCGCTGCATGGTGGCGGGCTGTCGTGCACGACGCGTTGTTGATTCGTCGGCGCGATCATGGATCGAGGTTTGCCATGTTGCCTGGGCCGCTACGCGCGGGCTGTCGTTGATTCTTTTTCTGGTCGCATACCCCGATGCTTGCATCGGAAAGCAATCGCTTCCTTAGACGGATACCTCGGAGCTTGCTCCGAGGAGGGTCATGAGGGCCTGCAACCGTCGTTGTGCGGCTACGCGGGGGCTGTTATCGGCCGCCGCTTGCCGCTCCTGAAAGGCTGTGACTGCCGGGTAGGGGTTTTCGACGGCCTGCGTCTCTCGCCCGTGAGAAGCGGCGTCTCGTTCTGTATGCCGGGAGGAAACGAGGCTTGCATTCGCCCGGCTTGGATGCATCCGGATGGATCGGTCGGTGGTTGTTTTCATGATCAGAATAAGAAGCCCGTCTCTACCTTGAAGAACGTGCCTTCCTCGGAGAAGCCGACGGTGCCGGTGAGCACGAAAGTGTTGAAGACGCTGACCCAGAGCCCGCCGCCGTACCCCTGGTGCCACGTGCGCGACGCCTCGCCGTCGTACCAGACGCGTCCGTTGTCGAAGAAGCCCAGCAGCCCCAGTTCGCCGAGGGCCAGGTACGAGGCATACTGCGCTAGCCCTAGGCGCAGCTCTACGTTCTGGAAAAGGCTCGTGCGCCCGGCGAAGCGTTCATTGCGATAGCCGCGCAGGTTGCTGCGTCCGCCGAGCGTGTTGGCGTAGAAGAACGGGAAATCGCCTACGGTATGGGCCAGCCCGGCGCGGGCGGCGAACGTCACCTGCGGATAGAACGAGGGCGAGGTATACACCGTCAACTCGGAACGCAAGGTGCCGAAGGTGCCGGCCGCGTCGCGCAGGCCGATGTTCAGCGCGGCCGTATTCATCCAGCGCAAACCTTGCCGGGGGTTCGCCGGGGCGTGGCGCAGGTCGCCGAGCGTCAGTGTGGCGTCAAGGCCGCCGTACCACTGGGCGTCGAAGGTGCGGGGCGCGATCACGGCGGTGGGTTGTTGCCCGATGAAGCGCGTCGTGTCCTGCGCGGCGTCCGTGACTTCCAGGTGGCCGCCGAGCCGCAGGGTGAGCCCGGCGGCCGACTCCCAGAGGAGTGCCGGTGCCACGCCGATCTGCGAGAGCCGGGCCTGGTGAAACGCCTCGTCGAGGTCGTCGTCGTACGCGGTCTCGTTACCGAAGCCGAAGAAGTTGTGCGTGTTGTCTTCGTTTTTCCAGTAGGCATCGAGCACGAGGTCCCAGGGGTTGACTTCGGCGACCCAGTGGCCGGCGTAGGCTGCCTGAAGGGCCCGCGTGCCCAGCGCGTAGCTCACCCTGAGCTGATGGGCGTTCGAGTAGGGTCGTTTGCGCAGGTGATGCCGGACGTACCGGAACCCGAGCCCCAGGAGGGTGCCGTCGTCACGGTCGCCGCCGAAGATCGGGGTAGGTGCCAGGGTGTCGTACCGGATCTCGTAGTCGTAGTGGTGGATCGACGGGTCGTCGGAGCGGATGATCCGCGTCTCCGGCCCCGGCGCCCAGTCGTTCCCGGCGACGGTATCGTAGAACCGGGTCTTCTTGCTCCAGCCTCGCACGTGGGAGGCGTCGGAGAAGGTGTCTTCACCCGGCCCGCCGACGCCGATGAGGAGGATGCCCCGGTTCGCCTCGCCGGTGATCTCAAAATGGTCGTCTCCGTCGAAGCCGTAGAGGAAGACCTCTTTCGTCTCCGCCGGATAAAATGTGCGGCGGTAAAACGGCCGTACGAGGTCGCCGTCCTTCTTGGTCTTGTAGACCGTCACTTCCGTTTCCCCATCGGGGAGGCGGTGCACCTCGAAGCGTTCGTGTTTGTTCGAGCCGACGACGTGCACCGACCGGGCATGCAGGGTGTAGAAGGCGGCGGCGACCTCCGGTAGCTGGTCTCGCCGTGCCTTGAGGATGTCGATGATCTCCTGACCGTTGAGGGCGTAGAGGGGCTCCGGCCACGTCTGCACGGCCTCCTCGATCACGGCGTCGGTGAGGGCGGCCTGCATGCTGTCGGCGATCTCCACCCAGTCGCTGCGTTCGAGGGCGGACAGGAAGCGGTGGTCCTGTTCCCAGGCGTTGAGCGTCAGCCCGTACAGGTTGCCGTAGGTAGCGCGGAAGTCCTGGTACTTGGTGAACGGTTTGGCGAGGCCGGGAAAGAGGCCGTTGAGCCGGTTGAAAGCGACGTCACGGTCGCGAGGGATCGGGCGGTAGATCGTCTGTTCGCCCGTCTCGTCCTCCACCTCGAAGGTGGCCCAGCGCCACTGGTCGATGTGGCGGTCCCAGTCGCTCAGGAGCATGTCGAAGAGGCGCGCCCGTGCCAGCGCCCGCTGGTCGACCTGGTGGTCGTTGTCGTTCGTCACTTCGCGGTACATCGTAGCCGCCCCGTCGACGTCCTCCGAGTTGCCGAAGTGGGGCGCGTCCGACATGTCGTCGCTGGGGCGTTCCTCGAAGAGCATCAGTTCGCCCGCCACGAGGTCTCGGTAGATGCCCAGGCGCGGGTCGTCCGGGACGTAGACGGGCCTGGGGTTGGTGTGGTAGATCCCCACGGCGTCGGCGAGCGGCGGGATGATGTACGCGCCGTAGGGATGCTGCGACGCGCCCAGGTCGTTTGAGATGGCGGCGGCGAAGGTGCGGCGCAGGTCCGGAGGAAGCGACCGCGCCGGATCTTTTCTGGCCGAGCGCAGGACGTACTCGTGGCCGTCGGCGCCTTGCAGCCGCAGCGAAGTCGATTGCAGGCCGCCGCCGCGCTGGAGGACGGTCAGGCCGCCCGCTTCACGCCCGAGGTCCAGGTACGGCACCTCGACGGGCGTCGTCCAGGCGTCCCGGCGGTTGCTGCCCCAGAAGAAGCGCTTGAGTCCTCCGGCGGCAAGGTCCGGGTTGGCAACGACGGAGCGCGTGCTGTCCGTGTAGTCGGGCAGCGCGGTTGCCGTTGCAGGCACACCGGGATCGATGCGGTCCGAGGCGGGGCCGGCGAGTTCGGTGCGGAAGAGGGGGCGGCCCGAGGCCGTCGTCCCGTTCGGGTCCAGGCCCCAGGCTTCAAGCCAGACCGAGCCGTCGCGGTAGTAGTGCAGCGTCATAAACCCGCGCTGCCCGGCCGCAAAGCCGGCGTCGTGACCGCGCGCCACCGGCTCGCGCTGCGAAGCGGCTCCGCTGACGAGGTAGTGCTGATTGCCCCGGGGGAAATACTGCAAGCTGCGGTCGTGGCCGGAGGCATAGATCAGGTTCTCGTGCCCGCGAAAGCGTTCCAGCAATCCCGCGCGCAGCGACTGATAGCGGGCATGCACCAGGTTCTGCCGTCCTCCGATGAAACGGGCATAGAGCGGGTAGATGGAGCCCACGAGCGGCAGCGGCAGGTAGGCGCCCGGGATCAAGTGGGTGAGGGGGAAGAGGTGGTCGTGCCAGGAGAAGAAGCCGCCGTGCCGTCCGTTCGTAAACAAGGCATGGTGCCCCACGACGAGCAGGTGCCGGTCGTCGTTTTTCTTGATGAGGTCGTCGAGTTGGAGGAAGAAGTCGGCGTCTTCATCGATGTCGTAGTCGCCGGCGTCGCCGTGGGCTTTGTCGTAGGGGTGGAGCCACCACTGGGTGTCCAGCACCACGAGCCGCAGGTCGTCGGTCAGCTTGATCTCGTCGGGGCCGGGGAAGCCGTCGTCGGGGCGGAAGACGTTCTTGTCGAGGCGGTCCTCGATGAAGGCTTCCTGGCGGTTGACGGCCTCCAATCCGTCCAACGCCCCCTGGTGCCAGTCTCTCTCACCGGGGATGAAGACGACGCGGCCCTTGTAGGTTTGCAGCACGTCGATCAGGGCGCTGAGGCTGCGCTCCGACGCGGCCCGCTCGGCGGCGGCCGAGTCGGGCAGACCGCCGGGGTAGACATTGTCGCCCAGGAAGACGACGGCGCTGTTTGCATCGGCCTCTGCGAGGCGGCGCCTGAGGAGGCCGAGCACGGCCGAATCCGGGGCCGCCGCACCGGCATCGCCGAGGAGGAAGACCTGATACGTTCGCTCCGACGCCGGGGGGAGCGCCACATCCCGCCATCCTCGATGCTCGCCGGCCACGTACGGGTATGTGGTTGTGCAGGCAGCCAGCAAGGTGCCCAGGAGTGCAATCCAGCAGAGGGTTGACGGGCGCATCATGGTTTGGATCCAGGGCGTGCGTGTGCAGGCACTGGGCAGGGTGCGATTGTTTGTCAGCGAGAAAGCCCTGCCCGTTACAACAGGCACCTCGGCGACAAAATATCATGCGGCCCAGGGATTTCCAAAACCGCCTTCGAGTTCAACTGCGCCTCGTGTCGGGATCCCTCCGTTTTGCAAGCCCTATGGATCCCGGCTCGGGGGCCGGGATGACAAAGAGGAAGGCACCACGAGTACGCAGAACGGATATTATATCTGTCGGAAAAGGAGCATCGTGCCTTCCGTGTCATCCTGAACGGAGCGGGCGAGATCCTTCGACAAGCTCAGAATGACGGTTCCGCGTCGCAATGCCCCAATGACCCTCCTGGGAGCACGCTCCGAGGTATCCGTCTAAGGAAGCGGTTGCTTTCCGAGGCAAGCATCGGGGTAGGCGACCCGGAAAAGAATCAAAGTCAGGATGGGGATTACAGCGCGGCTTCTCATTCGTGGCGCAACGCCTTCACGGGGTCGGCTACGGCAGCCCGGATCGACTGATAACCCACGGTGAGAAAGGCAACCACAAGGGCCGTCAGGCCCGCCAGTAGAAATATCCACCAGGATATCTCTACGTGGTACGAGAAGGCCTGGAGCCAGCGGCTCATGGCGAGGTGGGCCAGCGGGGCGGCCACGACGAATGCGATCCCCACGAGCGTTGTGAATTCCTTCGAGAGCAGCAGCACGATGCCGGTGATCGAAGCGCCAAGCACCTTCCGCACGCCGATTTCCTTGGTGCGTTGTTGGGCCGTAAAGGCGGCCAGGCCGAGCAGGCCCAGGCAGGCGATGAAGATAGCGATGGCCGCGAAATAACCGAAAACGTGGCGAAGCCGGTCCTCGTTGCGGTACAGCAGGTCGAAGTCGTCGCCGACGAACGAGTAACGGAAGAGCTGACCCGGCACGAGGCGGTCGAGGGCGGTTTGCAGAAACGGCAGCGCCTCGGTGTGCCGGCGGGCGGCCACGCGGACGAGGAGCATCCCGCCCACGCCGGGCCGTAGCGGGATGACCAGGGGTTCGATCTCGTGGTGCAGCGAGGCGAAGTGAAAGTCTTTTGCTACGCCGACGATGGGGCCGGCGTACTCATCCCAGCGCAAGACCCGGCCCACCGGCTCGTCCAGGCCGAGGCGTCGAGCGGCAGCTTCGTTGATGATCCAGGCGTTGGTATCGGCCGGGGCCTCTTTTGAGAAGTTGCGCCCCTGCGTCAACGCAATCCCGAGCGTCTTGAGGTAGTCGTGGTCGACGCCCCAGGCGATGCGCATCATCGTCCCGTCGTCGTCCTGCCGGCCGTCCAGCGTCATCGATTCGAGGCTGTAGCGCTCGCCGGGCACGTCGGCGGCCAGCGACACGTTCAGCAGAGCGGGGTTGCGTAGCAGCTCCTGTTTGAACGTCTCCAGGTTGTTGCGCACTGCTTCGTTGAGTTCGCCCCCCAGGCGTACGTGGACGACGTGTTCTTTGTCGAAGCCGAGCTGGGTGGTACGGAAAAAGTCGAGCTGGCTCAGGACGACGGCGGTGCCGATGATGAGGAAGATGGAGACGGCGAACTGGAAGACGACGAGCCCCTGGCGAAGCCGTGCGGGATGTCCCGTCCCCTCGCTCCGCCCCCGCAGCGCCTCCGTCGGGCGAAAGCCGGAAATCATCAAAGCGGGATAGACACCGGATACGAGGCCGGTCACCAGGGCCATGAGGGCCAACCCGGCGAGCAGCGTCGGGTCGCCCAGGTCGGACAGCCTCAGGGTTTTGCCCGTCAGGTGGTTGAAGGCAGGCAGCGAGAGGACAATCAGCGCGCCGGCCAGGAGAAGTGCCATCGCAGCCGTCAAGGCTGCTTCGCTCAGGAATTGCCCGGCCAGTTGCAGGCGGAGCGCGCCGAGGGTCTTGCGTACTCCTACCTCGCGCATACGCCCTGCCCCCCGCGCCGTCGCCAGGTTGACGAAGTTGATGCAGGCAATCCCGAGGACGAACAGGGCGATGACGGAGAAGACGTAGACGTAGATGACGTCGCTGTTGGCGCGGTATTCTTTTTCGAGCTTTGAATGCAGGTGGATGTCGGTCACGGGCTGCAGGACGAACTGCATCGCCTCGGCGGCAGGCCCGTCGAAGGTTTCTTCGAAGAAGGTGTTGAGGAAAGCGGGCGTCTTTTGCAGGACGGTCTCGGCGTCGCCGGGTTCGCGCAGCAGCAGGTAGGTGTAGAAGCCCGCCCACGTCCGGGCTTGCTCGGCCCACTCGCCCGCGTTTTCATAAAAGGTCTGCATCGAGACCATGAAGTCGAAAGGCAGATGGGTCGTCGTCGGCACGTCTTGCATGATGCCGGTGACGGTCAGGTCGCGCCAGCCCGCCACGGTCAGGGTACGGCCCATCGGGTCGGCCTGGCCGAAGTATTTGCGGGCGAGCGGTTCCGAGAGTACGAGGCTGCCCGGCGCCGTGAGGGCAGTATGAGGGTCGCCGCGCAGGAGCGGCACGGTGAAGACCGCAAACACCGTCGAGTCCGCATAGATGCCGCCCGATTCTTCGAACACGCGCTCTTCGTATCTGAGCACGGTTCGGGTTCCGAACGGGAAGATGCGGGCGACGCGCTCGATCTCGGGCATTTGCGCCATCAGGGCCGGGCCGACGGGCGGGCCGATAGGAGCCCAGTGGCTGCCGTCGTGGTAGTTGATCGTCAACCGGTACATCCGCTCGGCGTTTTCGTGGTGCCGGTCGTAGCTTAGCTCATCGCGGATGAAAAGCAGGATGAGCAGGCAGCAGGCGAGGCCCACGGCCAACCCGGCGACGTTGATGAAGGTGTAGCCCTTCTGCCGTTGAAGATTGCGGAGCGCAATCTTCAAATAGTTCGTCAGCATGATCGGTCCTCGTGCGGTCTCGTAGAGGAGGGGGGTGTGCCCTCGGTGCAGCGAGCGCCTCAGGCAGATGCTCAGCACGTCCTGCCAGTAGCGTCGGCGGGCGGGTCGGGGTCCGAGGAGTTGGAGGCGTGCGGAGAAGAGGGCCTCCAGGTCGTCGGCCATTTCGGTGCGTCGGTGGGGCGGTGCCCAGTGGTGCAACAGCCACCGCGCCGGTCTCGGCGGTTGCGGCGGCCGGGGGTCTGATGCCGGTGTTCTCATTCCAACCTTAGCGACGGCTGCCATTCAATACCTTCCCACATGCGCTCGCGGGCCCGACGCATGGCTGCGATGGACGCCAGGCCGGCTCCCGTGATAGCATACAGGCGCTTCCGCTTCCCGCCGCGTTCCTGCGTCGCCTCACCCAGGTGCGACGTGAGCAGGTCTTTCTGTTCCAGCCGGTCGAGTGCCGCGTAGACGGCCCCCATCGTGGCGGCACGCCCCGCCCGGGCTTCGATGCGTTGCTGGATGGGCACCGCATAGGTATCCGCGCCCAGCCCGCAGACGGCCAGCAGGACCAGTTCTTCAAACTCTCCCAGATGTACGGTCTCCATGACGGCGTATTTTCGTTTTATCGCAAATGTAGAGAAAATGATGAAAACAAAGCAAGGCATTTGTTTGGTGCCGTGGCATTCAGCGGGGCTGACGGCGCTGTCGAGGTGCTACGGAAGCAGGCGGAAATGCGCGAAAGCTGCTTCAGGTATCCAGCAAGAGGAGCCAACCCGAAAGGCGTCTACGCCTTCGCGAAGGGGATCCGGGCGACCCACTGGGCCAAGAGGTCGGTGAAGGGCTCCCAGCCGAGGGCGACGATCAGGACCGAGGCCGCCAGCCCCAGCACGGCTACGAGGCCCGAGAGCAGGCCGAACGCCGTGCTCTGGGCCAGCCGCGTGACGAACGTCTCCTTGAAGAGGCCCAGCCAGTACAACGCCAGGAACGGCAGCAGCAGGGCAGCGCGGACGCCCTCGCCCAGCCAGACCATCGGGTTGATAAACTGTTTGACGTATCGTGTTCGCTCCTCCTTGCGTCGGGCCAGGTAGCGGATCAAGGCCTCTTCACACTGGGCCACGCGCTCGGGGCGCACCCGTCCGGTACGTAGCTCGGGGAGGGTGTTGACGATCAGTGGATCGGCGGACAGGGGTTCGAGGTCGTACGGGGTGGCGTCGTACGCCATCAGGCCCAGCGGACCGAGGCATTCCTGGATGCGTGCCGCGTGGCCGACGAGCCAGCCATAGACCTCCTCGTCGAATTCATGCGTTGCGAGTTGTCTGAAGCGGGTCAGGTACGTCTCCGCAAACCGTTGCATACGGCGCCAGCGCAGCAACCGGACGGTCGTATGCAAGAGTCCGGCCGCTGCGATCCCGCCCAGCACGGCGATGACAGCATAGGTCGACATGGGTCGTTCCTCCCCGTGCGGGTCGAGTGTACGGGCTAGTGCGCTTGCTCGGTGGCGGTATCGACCGCGTCGTGCGTCTGCTTGAGCGAACGCTGATGCTGGTCGGCCACCTGCTCGGTGTGACGGGCCGAAGGTCGACGCATCGCGTTCGGATCGATAACCGGTCGCTCGAAGGCGACCGCTTTGCGCGCATTGCCGACGCCAATCCATTCTCCCGACGAATCCTGATATTCAATCTCGCCCGTCAGCCGGTCTACACGGGTCGGATGCCCCGGACCTGCCTGTGCGGCATAGGGCCCTGCGTCGGGGCCGTATTGT
>Ga0302046_10000686_pt1 | contig 33001 bp, 33 predicted proteins | sample RVTome_11_FD_200261 | JGI IMG/M metagenome (GOLD analysis project Ga0302046, IMG submission 200261) | Soil microbial communities from uranium-contaminated site in the Upper Colorado River Basin, Wyoming, United States - RVT147D111 (version 2) ...
TACCTCGACCTGCTCGACCAGGGCTTGCGCGGGAGCGGCGACATCGTGGTCGACGACGACGGCAACGTCGTCGCGCCCGGCGACCTCAAGAGCTTCTGGGAGGATCCGCGACGTCTCGACGAGGTGCTGGCGCTGGTGCGGGGCAACCCGGGCACCTTCCGCTCGGTCGTCGCCGACGACCTCGGGCAGGCCAACATCGTCGTCCGTACCCGCTTCGAGACCTCGAAGGGAATCGCCGACGCGCTCTATGCCATTCGCGCGTGGACGGCGAAGTACCAGCCCGGCAGCGTCCCGGTGCGGGCGACCGGGAACATCATCCTCCTGAACGGCACCACCGACGACGTCGTCTGGGGGCAGGTGACGAGCGTGACGGTCGCGCTCGTCGTGATCTTCGCCCTCATGTCCGCGCTCTTCCTCTCGGCGAAGGTCGGCTTCATCGCCATGCTGCCGAACGTGCTGCCGATCGTGATGTTCTTCGGGCTGCTCGGCTGGTCGGGCACGATGCTGAACATCGGCACCAGCATCATCGCGGCGATCGCGCTCGGCATCGCGGTCGACAACACCATCCACTACATGGTGAAGTTCAACCGGAGCCTGCAGACCACGCAGGACGAGCGCCTCTCGCTCGCGATCGCGCTCCGGACCGTCGGCCGCCCGATCGTGTACACCTCGGGCGCGTTGACGCTCGGCTTCCTCGTCATGCGGCTCTCCGACTTCGTGCCGATCCGCGACTTCGGCGACCTCTCGGCGGCGACCATGGTCGCCGCGCTCGCGACCAACCTGTTCCTGCTCCCGGCGCTGCTGGCGCAGACGCGCATCGTCACGATCTTCGACCTGCTCTTCGTCAAGCTCGGCAAGGACCCGCACAAGACGATCCCGCTCTTTTACGGCTTGCGGCGCGCGCAGGCGCGCATCGCCGTGCTCCTCGGCTCGCTGAAGACCGTTCCGGCGGGCGGCGCCGCCGTCCGGCAGGGCGAGCTCGGCGAGGAGATGTTCGTGATCATCGAGGGCGAGGCCGAGGTGCTGGTGCACGGCCCCGACGGCCGGCCGCGCTCGGTGCGTCAGCTCGGGCGCGGCGACGTGTTCGGGGAGATGGGCCTGGTGCGCCGCCAGCAGCGCACCGCCGACATCGTCGCGGTGACCGACCTCGAGCTGCTGGCGGTCGACCAGCGCTTCCTCGAGCGCCTGCAGCGGCGCTATCCCCGGATCGCCGCGACCGTGTTTCTCAACCTGACCCGCGTGCTGAGCGACCGCTTGGAGAGCACGACCGAGCGCTTCGCGGCCGCGGGGTGACCGCAGGGAGATGACGATGCCGGAGAGCGCGCTCGCCGAGACCGCCCGTGCCCGTGGCGCGGTGCCGACCGACGTGGACGGCTGGCGGGTGCCGGCTCATTTCGGCGACCCCGCGGCGGAGCATCGCGCGCTCGCGGGCGGGGTCGCGATCGTCGACCTCGCCTACCACGACCGGTGCCGCGTCACCGGCGGCGATCGGGGAGACTTCCTGCAGGGCATGCTGACGGCCGACGTGCGCGGGCTCAGCGCCGGCGAGGGGCGGCACGCGCTCGTCCTCTCCGACCAGGGCAGGGTCGTCGCCGACGTCCTGGCGCTCGTCGGGGCGGGCGCAACCATGCTCGACGGCGTCGCCGTCGCGGTGGCGAACGCCGTCGCCGGCCTGGGGCGCTACGTCGTCGCCGACGACGTCGAGCTCGAGACCGTCGGACCCGCCGAGCACGTGACCGGCCTCTTCGGCCCGGGCGCCGCCGGGGCGCTCGCCGGCCTCGGCGTCGAGGCGCCGGACGCGGCCTACGCGCACCGGACCGCCGGGAGCGGCGCGCGCGCGGTCGAGATCGTGCGCGTGCCGCGTCCGGGGGCGGGCGGCTATCTCTGCCGGACGCGGGCGGCGGACGCGCCGGCATGGTGGTCGCGGTGCGTGGGGCAGGGCGGGGCGACGCCCGCCGGGCACGACGCCTACGAGCTCTGGCGGATCGAGAGCGGGGTGCCCCGCTACGGACGCGACGTGACGGCGGAGACGCTCGCCCTCGAGGTGCCGTTCGACGACGCCATCGCGTTCGGCAAGGGCTGCTATCTCGGACAGGAGGTGGTCGAGCGCGTCACCGCCCGCGGCCACGTCAATCGGCGGCTCGCCGCCCTGGCGATCGACGAGGGCGCGGCGCCGCCGCCGGCCGGGGCCAGGCTCTTCGCCGCGGACCGCGACGTCGGGTGGATCACGAGTGCCGCCTGGTCGTGGCCGCGGAGCCGCGCGCTCGCGCTCGGCTACGTCCGCCGCGAGCACCTCGGCGCCGGCATCCGCCTCGCCGTCGGTGCCCCGGACGCCACCGTCCACGCGAGCGTCACCCCGATCGCGTCGTAACGCAGGCCAGTCTAAGTCTAGGCGACCGGCCGTAGAGAGACGAGGCCGAGCCGGCAGGCCTCGCGGTACGTCGCCGTCGCGCTCGGGGTGGTGATGAACGCGCGCAGGTCGTCGGGGGTGTCGACGTCGAAGCCGACCCGCCGGCTGCGCACGATCCGGCAGGGGAGCGCGCGGCGCTCGGCCGCGGCCTGGTGCCGCGCCAGGCTGCGGCGGCCGAAGCGCGGCGGGAAGGCGGCGGGCGGGCACCGCAGCATCGCGTTCGTGAAGGTCCCCTCCTTGGACGGGACGAGCAGGGCGCCGCGCGCGGGGGCGAGGGCGCAGATCTCGTCGACGTCGGCGGCGGTGAGCAACGGGATGTCGGAGAGGACGACGAGGAGGGCGCTCGCCCCGCGCGCGACCGCGGCCGCGGTGCCGCGCAAGACCGCGGCGTTCAGCCCGCGCGGCTCCTCCGCGATCGGAACGGCGCCGGCCGCGATCGCGTCCGCGCGCAGCGCCTCGTCGGCGGTCACGACCAGGACCGCGTCGAGCGCGGTCGCGGCGCGCAGCGCGCCGACGACGTCCACGAACATGGCGCGGGCGATGGCGGCGCGGTCGCCGGCGTCCAGCAGCGGCGCGAGGCGGGTCTTGGCGAGGGCCAAGGGCTTGGCGGGAAGCAGCGCGACGGTCAGCGGCGCGATCCTCTTCCGGGGCTTGTAGAGACGCCCCCCCGGAGAGTCAACGGGGCGGGCCACGGGTTGCGAGAGGCGGGGAGGCGCGGCTATATAGCCGCGGCCCCGCTGGATGGGCCGAATCGAGCATCGCCGTGCGAATCGTGGCTGGCAGCGCGCGCGGGCGGCGCCTCCGCGCTCCGCGAGGCCGTGCGATCCGCCCGACCACCGATCGGGTGAAGGAGGCCGTGTTCTCGATGCTGGAGAGCCGAGAGCCCATGGCGGGATGCGCCGTCCTCGACGTCTTCGCGGGCACGGGGGGCCTCGGCATCGAGGCCCTGAGTCGCGGTGCCGCGCGCGCGGTGTTCGTCGACGCGAGCCGCGCCGCGGCGGATGCGATCCGCGCCAATCTCGCGACCGCCGGGTTCGCCGGCGAGGTCGTGACGATGCCCGCCGCGCGGGCGCTCCCGCGCCTGGCCGCCGCGGGGCGGCGCTTCGCCGGGGCGTTCCTCGACCCGCCGTACGAGCAGGGGTGGATTGCGCCGACCCTTGCTCTGCTGGACGAGCTGGCCCTGGTCGAGGCCGGCGGTTGGGTGGTCGTCGAGCACGGCCGCGACGAGGTCCCGGCCGACCGCTACGGCGCCCTCGAACGTGCCGTGCAACGATGCTACGGTGACACCCGGATCGCGCTCTACCATGTGCGGAGGCCCGCGAACCGCGCTTCGCGGGCCGACGCCCATCGGAGCACGGCGCCGCAGGCGCCGCGCGCACGGGGGCGAAACAGCATGAAGCGCACACCGGAGAGATCGCATGGCCACGAGTGAGCCAGACAGTCAACGGGCACGGCTCGCGGTGTACGCGGGCTCGTTCGATCCCATCACGAACGGGCACGTGGACATCATCGAGCGCAGCCTGATGGTCTTCGACGAGGTGATCGTGGCCGTCGCGTTCAATCTCCACAAGGACAGCGCCATGTTCACGCCCGAGGAGCGCGTTTCGATGATCGACGAGGCGTTCCGGCGCTACGCGGGCCGCGTCCGCGCCGATCGCTTCTCCGGCCTGCTCGTCGACTACGTGCGCGATGTCGGCGCGAACGTCATCATCCGCGGCCTGCGGGCGGTCGCCGACTTCGAGTACGAGTTCCAGATGACGATGATGAACCGCCACCTCGCGTCCAACCTCGAGACGATCTTCATGATGGCCGGGGAGGCGCATTTCTACACCAGCTCGCGGCTCGTGAAGGAGGTCGCGAGCCTCGGCGGCGACGTAGAGGGCTTGGTTCCGCAGTCGGTCTTGGAACGGTTGCGGCGGAAGGTGCGGCGATGAGCGATTCCGTGCGTCTGAGCGAGCGGTTGTGCCGCGTGAAGCCGTCGGCGACGGTCGCCTTGACGGCGAAGCTGGCGGAGCTCCGGCGGCAAGGCCAGGACATCGTCGACTTCGGCACCGGCGAGCCCGACTTCGACACCCCGGACCACATCAAGGCCGCCGCCACCGCCGCCATCGCGGCTGGGCAGACGAAGTACACGCCGGTGGGCGGCACGCTCGCGCTCAAGGAGGCGGTCGCCGTCAAGCTCCAGCGCGACAACGGGCTCACCTACACGCCCGACGAGATCATCGCGAGCTGCGGCGGCAAGCACGCGCTCTACAACGCGTTCCAGGCGATCTTTCAGGACGGTGACGAGGTCGTCGTCCCGGCGCCCTACTGGGTGAGCTACGTCGACATGCTGAAGCTCGCGGGCGCGACCCCGGTAATCGTGCAGACCGAGGAGCGCGATGGCTTCCGGCTCCGGCCCGACGCGCTCGAGGGGGCGATCACGCCGCGCACCCGGGGCCTCATCCTGAACAGCCCGAGCAATCCGACGGGGGCGGCGTACGAGGCGGCCGACCTGCGCGCCCTCGGCGCCGTGATCGAGCGCCGCGGCTTGATCGCGATCTCGGACGACGTGTACGAGCGGCTCACCTACGAGGGCTTCGTACAGCGGCACCTGCTCGCCGAGTGCCCGGCGCTGCGCCCGCAGACGATCGTCATCAGCTCGGTCTCCAAGACCTACGCGATGACCGGATGGCGGCTCGGCTACACGGCCGCGCCGGCGCACGTCGTGAAGGCGATGAACACCCTCCAGGGGCAGAGCACCACCAACCCGGCGTCGATCACCCAGGCGGCGGCCATTGCCGCGCTCACCGGGCCGCAGGAGTGCGTCGCGCGCATGGTCGAGGAGTTCGGCCGGCGCCGCCGCTTCGTCCTCGAGCGCCTGGCGGCGATCGCGGGCGTGACGTGCGCGGCGCCGCGCGGCGCGTTCTACGTGTTCCCGAACGTCGGGGTCTACCTCGGCCGCCGGCTCGGGGGCACCGCGCTCGACTCGGCGTCGGACCTCGCGCGCTATCTCCTCACCGAGGCGGGTGTGGCGGTCGTCGCGGGGGAGGACTTCGGGGCGCCGCGGAACGTGCGCATCTCCTACGCGACCTCGATGGAGATGCTGCGCGAGGGCATGGACCGGCTGGCGCGCGGCCTGCGCGCCGCTGCCGCCGCCGCGTAGGTACGCCTGCGCCCTCGCTTCCTCGGCGCCTTGCCGCCGGGCTTTCTCGACGGCCTGGCTAGAGGCGCTCAGCGGGTCGGTGGGCGGATGCCCGTCCGGCGGTAGGCGAAGTAGTCGGCGAGCACGCGGGCGTGGTCGAACGCGAGCGTCGCGGGGAGCGTGTGCTCGGTGAAGACGCCGGCTGCGCCCGCGTCGTCGCCGGCGGTTGGCTCGCCGTCGGCGCGGCCGATGAAGACGACCGTGAGGGTGTGGCGGCGCGGATCGCGCGCGGGATCGGAGTAGACGTTGAAGAGCTCGAGATCGGTGACCTCGAGACCGGTCTCCTCCCGCGCCTCGCGGCGCGCCGCGGTGAGCACGCTCTCGCCGACGTCGACGAAGCCGCCGGGAATCGCCCACCCGGGCGGTGGAAACCGACGCTCGACGAGGACGATGCCGCGCTCGGGGAGCTCGATGATGACGTCCGCGGTGGGACTCGGACCGGGCGGTGGCTCCATGCGGGCGCGCTACCACATCGATCGCCGCCGCCGCAACGCGCGCCCGCGCCGTTACCTTGACAACGCGGGACCCCACCGTTAGACGGAACGAAATCGGTGCCGGGCGACGCCCCCTTCCTCAGGGCTGTCGGCGGCGAAGGGAGCGCGGCGGGTCGATGCTGGCACAGCTTCTCCTCGAGCCCGGTAAGATCGACTACCGGGAGGTCGAGACCCCGGTTCCGGGGCCCGGTGAGGTCGTGGTGCGGGTGACGACCGCGCTCACCTGCGGCACGGACCTGAAAGCGTTCCTGCGCGGCCATCCCAAGATGCCGATGCCGACGCTGTTCGGGCACGAGTTCGCCGGCGACCTCGCCGCCGTCGGCAGGGGCGTGTCCGGCTTCCGCGAGGGCGACGCAATCATGGCCGTGCCCACGGCGCCGTGTAAGACCTGCTACTACTGCAAGCACCAGCAGGAGAACCTCTGCACGACCATCATGGACAACATGGTGCTCGGCGCCTACGCGGAGTACGTGAAGCTTCCGGCCGAGATCGTCGAGACCAACATGTTCCCGAAGGAGGCGTCACTCAGCTACGCGGAGGCCGCGCTGCTCGAGCCGCTCTCCTGCGTCGTGCACGCCGTCGACCGGCTCACCATCCGCCCCGACGACTCGGTGCTGATCATCGGCGCCGGCGCGATCAGCCTGCTGCACGTGCTCGTCCTGCGGAGCCTCGGGATCGCCGACGTCACCGTCCTCGGGCGCCGGCACTACCGGCAGGCCGCGGCCGAGCGCGCGGGGGCGCGGGTGATCATCGCCGCCGACGCCGAGACCGCGCGGGAGCAGATCCGCGCGGGCACCGGCGGCCGCGGCGCCGACGTGGTCATCGAGTGCACCGGCCAGCCGGCGGTGTGGGAGCAGGCGATCCACTACGTCCGGCGAGGCGGCACCGTCGTGCTCTTCGGCGGCTGCCCGTCCGGCACCCGCGTGTCGTTCGACACCGGACGCCTGCACTACGACCAGATCACGGTGATCAGCCCGTTCCACTTCACGCCGCGGGACGTGCTGCGCGCGCGCCGGCTGCTCGCCGAGGGGACGATCGACGGGCGCCCGCTCATCACCGACACCTACCGCTTCCCCGACCTCGATCAGGTATTGGCGCTGCTGAAGCAGGGACAGGGCATCAAGTACGCGCTCGTGCCGGCGGCCGCCTAGCAGTCCGTTGACAAACTCGCGTGCGTCAGCTTGCGTGGCATCGCGGCTAGGATCAAGGCGCCGAAGCGCAGGAGATATCGAGCATATCGCCGAGCTTCGGCAACGCCGAGCCTGGCCGCGAGGGCGCGCAAGATGGCGTGCGGGAGTTTTTCAACGGACTGCTAGCCCGGACAATCCATGCATTCGCTGCTGCGAGCGCCGATCGCGCGCCATCTCGGGCCGTGCTCGCTCCTCCCTCCTCGACATACTGTCCCAGTATGCCTGCGTCGGTCGTCGCTGCGCTCGGCCCGAGCTGACGCGCGCTCGGCGCTCTCGCGACGCGAACGCATGAATTATCCGGGCTGTCTCGGCCGCTCATGATCCCCGCCCGTATGCGCGCGGCGCGCCTCGAGACCGATCTCCGGGTCGCGCTCGCCGAGGTGCCGGTGCCGGTGCCGGGCGCCGGCGAGATCCTCGTGCGCACGCGCGCCTGCGGCATCTGCTCGGGCGACGTGATGGGCTGGTACATGCAGCGCAAGGCGCCGCTGATCTTCGGACACGAGCCCGCCGGCGAGGTCGCGGCGACGGGCGCCGGGGTCGAGGGCTTCGTGCTGGGCGATCGCGTGTTCGTCCACCATCACGCGCCGTGCATGACGTGCGCCCTGTGCGCGCGCGGCGAGTACGTGCAGTGCGAGGCCTGGCGCGGGGGCCGCCTCGATCCGGGCGGCATGGCCGAGTACTTCGTGGTGCCGGCGGGCAACGTGCGCGGGGACACGCTGCGCCTGCCGCCGGAGGTGTCGTTCGTGGAAGGCGCGCTGGTCGAGCCGATCGCCTGCGTCGTCAAGTCCCTGCGGCGCGCCGGCGTGCGGGGGGGAGCGCGCCTCGCGATCATCGGGCTCGGGATCATGGGACAGCTCCACGTGCTGCTGGCGCGGCACGCGGGCGCCCGCCAGGTGGTCGGCCTCGATCGCGTCGCCTCGCGCCTGGCGCACGCGCGCGGGCTCGGCGCCGACGCGGTGATCGACGTCGACCGCGCCGACCCGGTTGCGGCTCTCGGCGCGCTCACCGACGGCGCGCTCGCCGACGCGGTCATCGTCGGGCCCGGCAGCCTCGAGGCGATGGAGCTCGGCCTGCGCCTCGCGGGGCGGGGCGCCACCGTCGTGCTGTTCACCACCAGCCGCCCCGACGACGTGCTCGGCATTCGCCCGCACGACCTCTACTTTCGTGAGGTCCGCGTGGTGCCGAGCTACTCCTGCGGGCCCGACGACACGCGCGAGGCGCTGGCGCTGATTGCGCGCCGCGCGGTCACCGCGGCGCAGGTGGTGACGCACACCTTTCCGCTCGCCGAGGTGGCCGAGGCCTACCGGACCGCGGCGCAGACGTCGTCGCTGAAGACCGTCGTCACTTTCGACTAGCGGGAGGTGCCGGCAACAAAAAAGGCGGCCGTCCTCCCCGGACGCCGCCCTTTTTGAGCTTCACTCGTCTCGATGCCGGGACTACTTGCGCATGTGCTTCATGAAGATGGCCTCGGCCTTCTGCGCCGCGGCCTCCGCCCGGCGGGCGGCGTCCTCGACCCGGCCTGCGGCTGCCTCGGCGCGTGCCGCCGCCGACTCGGCCTTCGCCGCCGCTGACTCGGCGCGCTGCGCCGCCGCGACCGTCTCCGCGTTCGGCTTACTGGAGCATCCCACCCCCAGCGTCGCAATCAGCGTCGCAGCCACGGCGAATCCGGCGGCTCTCTTGCTCACGTTCCGCATCGTCGACCTCCTTCGTATGCCCGCCCCGAGGTGGGGCGCGTCAGCACGTCGTTTGACACAAAGCCCCTACCCCCGCAAGCCACTCCCCCCTGGCGATACCCAATCAATAGTCGTCATCGAGGTCGTCGTCAGCCGGGGTATCCGCCTTTTTTTCCGGCTTCTCGGCCACCGCCGCCTCGGTCGTGATCAGCAGGCCGCTGACGCTGGCGGCGTTCTGCAGCGCCGACCGGACGACCTTCGTGGGGTCGATCACCCCCGCCTTCAGCAGCGACTCGAACGACCGCGTCACCGCGTTGTAGCCGAAGTCGTCCTTGCCCTCCCGCACCTTCTGCACCACCACCGAGGGCTCGTCGCCGGCGTTGGCGACGATCTGCCGGAGCGGCTCCTCCATCGCCCGGCGCACGATCCGCACGCCGATGGCGCGCTCGCCGTCGAGCTTGAGGCCGTCGAGCGCCGCCTGCGCGCGCAGGAGGGCGACGCCCCCGCCGGGCACGATGCCCTCCTCCACGGCCGCCTTGGTGGCGTGCATGGCATCCTCGACGCGCGCCTTCCGTTCCTTCATCTCCACCTCGGTCGCGGCGCCGATCCGCAGGACGGCGACGCCGCCGGTGAGCTTGGCCAGGCGCTCCTGCAGCTTCTCCCGGTCGTAGTCGGACGTGGTCTCCTCGACCTGCGCGCGGATCTGCTTGATGCGTCCCTGGATGGCGTCCTTCTTGCCGGCGCCGCCGACGATCGTCGACGTGTCCTTGTCCATGACCACGCGCTTGCAACGCCCGAGGTCGCTCAGGGTCACGTTCTCGAGCTTGAGCCCGAGGTCGTCGGTGATGACGCGCCCGCCGGTGAGAATGGCCATGTCCTCGAGCATGGCCTTGCGGCGGTCGCCGAAGCCGGGCGCCTTGGCGGCGGTGCACCGCAGCGTGCCCCGGATCTTGTTGACGACCAGCGTGGCGAGGGCCTCGCCCTCGAGCTCCTCCGCGACGATCACGAGCGCCTGGCCGCTCTGCGCCACGCGCTCGAGGAGCGGCAGCAGGTCGCGCATGCTCGAGATCTTCTTCTCGTGGAAGAGGAGGTAGGGCTCGTCGAGCTCCACCAGCATCTTCCCGGCGTTGGTCGCGAAGTAGGGCGAGAGGTAGCCGCGGTCGAACTGCATCCCCTCGACGACGTCGAGCGTGGTGTCGAGGCCCTTGGCCTCCTCGATCGTGATGACCCCCTCCTTGCCGACCTTCTCCATCGCCTCGGCGAGCAGGTCGCCGATCGTCGCGTCGCCGTTCGCCGAGACCGTGCCGACCTGGGCGATGTGCGCCCGATCCTTCACCGGCTTGCTCTGCTCCTTCACCGCCTCGACCGCCCGTTCGACGGCGGCGTCGATGCCGCGCTTGAGGTTCATCGGATCGTAGCCGGCCGCGAGCAGGCGCATGCCCTCGCGGAGAATCGCCTGCGCGAGGACCGTGGCGGTCGTGGTGCCGTCGCCGGAGCTGTCCGAGGTCTTGGTGGCGACCTCGCGCATCAGGCGCGCGCCCATGTTCTGGAACTTGCCCTCGAGATCGATCTCCTTCACCACGGTGACGCCGTCCTTGGTGATGAGCGGCGCGCCGAAGCTCCGTTCCAGCAGCACGTTGCGTCCGCGCGGTCCGAGCGTCACCTTGGCCGTGTCCGCGAGCAGGTTGGCCCCCTCGAGGATTCCTTCGCGGGCCTTTTCGTGGAGGTGGATTTGCTTGGCACTCATGGTGGATCGCTCCTTTCGCGACACGGCCGGTCGGGGCCGAGCGGCGAGTGTAAGCATTCCTCTCGCGCTTGCAAGGCGGCGCCAGGTCCCTTGCACTCCCGGAACGCATCGGCTAGTGGAGGCCCACTTTTCGTGCGTCTCCCGTCGTTTCGTGCGTTCGCTACCGGGTCCGAGGCGTCAGGTGAGGGTTCTGGTGAAGGCCGGATTGGTGTTGGCACTGCTCGTGCTGGCGACGCCGCACGCGCGGGCGCAAAGCACCGGTCGCTATACGTTCGGCGGCGCCGCTGAGCAGGGGATCTTCGTGCTCGACACCGAGTCCGGACGCGTGTGGCGGTACGACAGAATCGACGATGCGTGGTACCTGTACGATCTCGAGGCGCTGGTTCGCTCCCCCCGAGCGGAGCCGCGCGGTCGCAGCGAGCGCGAGGGCGAGGGCGAGCGCGAGGGCGAGGGTCGCCCGGAGGAACTCGGTCCGGAGAACTAACCGGGCGGTGGTCTCGGAGGCGCGCCGGCGCGCGGCCCCCGGTCGGCGGCACGACGGTCCGTGCGTCGTCGGCGGCGGCTCGGGGCGATCGCTGCGTCGCCGGTCCGAGCGCGCGCCTACGGCAACTGCAACTGGAGGATTGCGATGATCAACATGGCGTTACTGGCAGGGCTGGTCGGCCTCGCATATGCGATCTACCTCTCCTCGTACGTGACGAGTCAGGACGAGGGCACGCCACGCATGGTCGAGATCTCGTCGGCCATCCGCGACGGCGCGAACGCGTTCCTCGCCCGCGAGTTCCGCTCGCTCGGCATCTTCGCTGGGGCGATGTTCCTCGTGCTGGCGATCATGGTGTCGTTCTCCGGCGCCCTCGCCTACATCTTCGGCACCGGCCTGTCGGCGCTCGCCGCCTACCTCGGGATGTCGATCGCGACGCGCGCCAACGCCCGCACCGCGCACGCCGCAATCAGCAGCTACGCGCTGGCGCTCAAGACCTCGTACTCGAGCGGCGGCGTCATGGGCTTCTACGTCGTCGGGCTCGGCCTGCTCGGCCTGGGCCTGATATGGGGCGTGTCCGGCAACACCAAGGTCTGGCTGACCTACGCGTTCGGCGCCTCCTCGGTCGCGCTCTTCCTGCGCGTCGGCGGCGGCATCTTCACCAAGAGCGCCGACGTCGGCGCGGACCTGGTCGGCAAGGTCGAGGCCGGCATTCCCGAGGACGATCCGCGCAACCCGGCCACGATCGCCGATAACGTCGGCGACAACGTCGGCGACATCGCCGGCATGGGCTCGGATCTCTTCGAGTCCTACGTTTCGGCGGTGGCCGCTTCGATGGTGCTCGGGGTGGCGCTCGGCGCCGAGTACGTCGCGCTGCCGGTCTACCTGGCCGCCGCCGGCGTGCTGTGCTCGATCGTCGGCACCCTCTTCGTGCAGCCGCCGGAGGTCGCGGGGTCGTTCGAGGAGCAGGCCGCGGAGGCGCGCCGCAGCATGAACCGCGGCCTCTACACCGCGAACGCCCTCGCCGTCGTGGCCGCGCTCGTCCTGTGCTGGGCCTGCGTCGGCGACCTCAAGATCTTCCTCGCCCTGGTGATCGGCCTCGCCGCGGGCACGGGTATCGGGCTCGGCACCGAGTACTTCACCACCGCCGAAAGGGGTCCCGTGAAGGGCATCGCCAAGGCGGCGGAGTCCGGCCCTGCGACCACCATCATCGAGGGGTTGGCCGTCGGCATGATGAGCACCATCCCGCCGGTCGTCCTGGTCGCCCTCGCGACTCTCTGGGCCTACGGCCTCGGCGGGCTCTACGGCATCGCGATCGCCGCGATGGGCATGCTGGTCACCCTCGGCAGCGTGCTCGCGATCGACTGCTACGGCCCGATCGTCGACAACGCGGCCGGCATCGCCGAGATGGCGGGCCTCGGGAAGGACGTGCGCGAGCGCTGCGAGGCGCTCGACGCCGTCGGCAACACCACCGCCGCGGTCGGCAAGGGCTTCGCGATCGGCTCGGCGGCGCTGGCGTCGCTGGCCTGGCTCGCGACGTTCTTCGAGGTGGCGCACATCGAGTCGGTGAGCCTCACCGAGGTCCACGTCATGGCGGGGCTCTTCATCGGCTCCCTGCTGCCGTTCGTGTTCAGCGCGCTCGCGATGCGGGCGGTCGGGGCCGGCGGCTTCGAGATGGTGGCGGAGGTCCGGCGTCAGTTCCGCGAGATCCCCGGCATCATGGAGGGCACCGGCAAGCCGGACTACGTCGCCTGCGTCGACATCGCCACGCGCCACGCGCTGCGCTCGATGCTGCTCCCCGGCATGATCGTCATCGTCGTGCCGATCTTCATGGGGTGGGTGTACGGCGTCGCCTCGCTCGCCGGCCTGCTGATGGGCTCCCTCCTGAGCGGCTTCGTGATGGCCGTCTTCATGGCCAACGCCGGCGGCGCCTGGGACAACGCCAAGAAGTACATCGAGGCCGGGCACCACGGCGGGAAGGGCAGCGAGGCCCACAAGGCCGCGGTTATCGGTGACACGGTCGGCGATCCCTTCAAGGACACCGCGGGGCCGTCGCTGAACATCCTGATCAAGCTGGTGGGCAAGGTGGCGGTGATCTTCGCGCCGCTTTTCGTGTAGTCAGCGTCCGCTCCCCGGCAGCGCGATCGAGCTGTCGAGCCAGCGGCGGGGGGCGATGGTGCGGGGGGCGACGAGCGGCACGACCGCGACCACGACCCCCTGGTGCTCGAGAACGAGCTCGCCCACGGCCTGGCGGACGTCGACCGGCGCCTCGACGCTCGCCGGGATCTGGAGCCGGATGGCCAGATCCGGCGTCGTGCCGCGGCGCGCGGTGACGGCGAAGGGCTCGGCGGCGACGGCCGTGAAGCGCGGGATGATGCCGTTCGGGACCTCGATCGCCGGGCCGACCTCCTGGCCGGTGCGGACGATCGCGTGTCGCGCGTAGGCGGCGAGCGCCGCCGCCAGCGCCTCGCGGGCGCGCGCGAGCGGACGCTCGCCGGTGGCGGCGGCGATCAGCTCGAGGTTGCCGCGCCGGCCGAGCACGACGGCGGTGCGCCGGCCGGCCGGCTCCGGCGTGCCGGCGACCGGCTCGATGGCGACCAGGGGCGCGCTCGCGCGGACGATCATCTGGCCGTCGGCGATCGGCACGCCGTCGCGCTCGAGCCGGCGGCGGAGCGCCGGGTCGGCGACGACCCGCATGGCGAGGAGGGCGAGCCCGCGGGCGCTGGCGCGAAAGACCTGCGCGCCGGGCGCGGCGTCGATGCCGGCGCCGGCGGCGGTGCGGGCGAGGCGCGCGTGGATCGCCGTCGGATCCGGGCCGAGGGTGGCGGCGAGGCTGCGGGCGGCCGTCGGCGACCCGGTCAGCAGGAGGAGCTGCAGCAGCTCTCCCGCGGGCAGGCGCTCGACGGCGCCGAGGCGCGGTCCGCCGTCGCCCGGGACGGGGGTCACGGCGACGGGCGTCGTCGGGCGCAGGACGCCGCGGGCCAGGTCCTGGCGCAGGACCTCGACGACGAGGAGGGACGTTGCGAGCGGACTCTCCACCGGCTCGTCCCCCTCCTCGGTCGCCAGCAGCCCGCCGTCCACGGCGTCGCCGACGGCGGTAGCGGTACCCGCCGCGGCGGTGCCCGCGCCGAGCGCCAGCAGCATCGTCGTCCCCGCGAGCCACGTCGAGATCCCCGCCATCGTCCTCCCCGGAACCGCCTGGAGGCTTTAGCACGGCGGGCCCGCGCCGGGCAATTTCGACCGGCATGCTAGTCTGTGATTTCATTGACAGTTTCGCTGGATCCGAGCAGAATTCGAGGGATCACGTCCGGCCGGTCACGTGCTCCACTCGCGGGCACGTCCGATCCCTACATGGGCTGAAAGGATAGACGCATGGCGACGGTCATCACTGAGGAGTGCATCAACTGCGGAGCGTGCGAGCCGGAGTGTCCGAACACCGCCATCTATCAGGGCGGGGTGGAATGGGAGATGAACGGCGCGACGCATCCCGCGATCGCGACCGACATCTTCTACATCGTCCCCGAGAAGTGCACCGAGTGCGTCGGGTTCTTCGATCAGGAGGCCTGCGCGGCCGTCTGCCCGGTCGACTGCTGCGTCCCGGATCCGAACCGGCCGGAGACCGAGGAGCAGCTGCTCGCGCGCGCGCGGGAGCTGCACCCGGAGACGACCTTCGACGCCAACTTCCCCTCGCGCTTCCGCAAGTCCGAGGACGCGCCGGCGCCGGCCGCGCCGGCCGCCGCGAGCGCGCCTGCCGCCGCCCCGGCCGCCGCGCCTGCTGCCGCGCCGGCCGCCGCCGCGCCGGCCGGCCGCGTCGAGAAGGCGGTGAAGGCGCCGGCTGCCCCCAGGAAGCCGTCGGCGCCGAAGCGCTTCGCGGGCGAGCTCAGCGAGGACTTCGACGAGCTGCTGGGCCGCCTGGGGCAGCCACCGGGCGGAACGACGGCCTTCCTCCTGACCGCGGTGACGGTCCTGGCGATGCCGCTCCTCGGCGCCTTGCCCGACGGAACCAAGCGCAGGCTCCAGGCCGCGGTCGCCAACCGCGCCGTCTTCAGCGCCGCCGGCGCCACCGGCATGAACGTGCTGGTGAATTTCCTCCTCTATCCGATCGTCTTCGGCATCGTCGGTGCCGTGGCCTTCGGCGGCGACCTGTTCGCCCTCTCGTTCGAGAGCTACCTCTTCTATGGCCTCTGCCTGGCGTGCGCCGAGACGCTCTGGCGGCTGCGCGACGGCCTCTTCCGGGGCGTGGCCCCCGAGGAGATGCGCCTCGGCCCGGCGCTCTACGGTTTCGCGCTCGTGCCCCTGGTCTCGCCGCTGGTCGCGCTCGTCTCGCGCGGCCGCGAGAGCGGCACGATCGCCTTCGACGGCTACTACGACACGCAGTTCGACGAGAAGCGCGACCGCGAGCGGCGCTACGGGGAGGTCTACCGCGTCGACGACATGGGCCGGGGCTTCCTGGTGCGCCTGGAGTTTCCCCGCCAGGTCCCGCCGTCGTCCGTGAAGGAGGATCTCGGCGTGCCGGACGAGATGCCGGACTACGACTTCGACCTCGCGCTCGCCAACGGGTCGCTCGTCGTCCACGGGACGGTGGCCGATCCGCTCGTGCGCAAGGTCGCGTCGGGGGCGCCGTCCTTCCCGCCCGACTTCACGACCCGCATCGAGCTCGGAGCGCCGGTCCTCGGCTTCAAGCACCGCTACCGCGACCAGGAGAAGACCCTCGAGGTGCTCCTGGTGAAGCGGGACTGACGGGGCCGGCGCCGCGACGCGCCGCCCGTCCCGCATCGTGCCCGCCGATTGGCCGACCGCGGCGCCGTGGTGCCTCACGCCGATGCGGGCCGAGGACCTCCCGGCCGTGCTCGCGATCGAGGTGGTGTCGTTTCCGTCGCCGTGGACGGCGGCGCTCTTCCTGCAGGAGCTCGACGTGCCGTTCTCGCGCCTGATCCTGGCGCGGCAGGGCGGTCCAACGGGATCGCTCGTCGGCTACGCCGTGCGCTGGATCGTGGCCGACGAGGTGCACGTGATGAACGTCGCGACCGCGCCCGGTCATCGACGGCAGGGGATCGCCACCGCGCTCCTCGGGGAGGTGGAGCGCGAGGCGGCGGTCCTCGGCATGGCGTCGATGACGCTCGAGGTGCGCCGCACGAACGCGGCGGCGCGCGGCCTCTACGCGGCGCACGGGTTCGTCGAGGTCGGGATGCGCCGCGACTACTACGGGCGGGGCGAGGACGCGTTGATCATGCGCCGGAGGCTGCCCCGTGGCTGAGCGTGGCGAGCCGCGTCTCGCGGTCGACGTCGGCGCCGGCCTCGTGCTGCGCAATCCCGTCGTCGCGGCGTCGGGCACCTTCGGCTACGGGGTCGAGTTCGCGGGCCTCGTCGACCTCTCGGCCCTCGGCGCGATCGTCGTCAAGGGACTCTCGCTCGCGCCGAGCAGCGGGCATCCGCCGCCGCGCCTCGTGGAGACGCCCGCGGGCATGATGAACGCGATCGGGCTCCAGAACATTGGCGTCGAGGCGTTCGTGCGCACCAAGCTCCCGGCGCTCCGGCGCTCCGGGACGCCGATCGTCGCGAACTGCTGGGGCAACACCCCGGAGGAGTTCGGGGAGGTGGCGGCCCGCCTCGGCGACGCCGAGGGAGTGGCGGCGCTCGAGGTCAACATCTCGAGCCCGAACAAGCGCGAATGGGGCCGCATCATCGCCACCGACCCGGTGACGACGCGCGAGGTCGTGCGCCTGGTCCGGGCGCGCTGCCGGCTGCCGCTGTGGGTGAAGCTCTCGCCCAACGTGACCGATGTCGTCGCCTTCGCGCGGATCGCCGAGGAGGAGGGGGCCGACGCGGTGTCGCTGATCAACACGCTGATGGGGATGGCCATCGACCTCGCCGCGCGCCGTCCGGCGCTCGCGAACGTCACCGGCGGGCTCTCGGGTCCGGCGATCAAGCCGGTGGCGCTGCGCATGGTGCACGACGTGGCGCGCGCCGTGCGGATCCCGGTGATCGGCATGGGCGGCATCGCCTGCGCCGCCGACGCGCTCGAGTTCCTGCTCGTGGGGGCGCGCGCCGTCCAGGTCGGCACCGCCTCGTTCGTGGATCCGTGCGCCACCGAGCGCATCGCGCGGGCCCTTCCCGGGGAGCTCGCCGCCCGCGGCTGCGCCGACGTCAATGCCTGGATCGGATCGTTGCGGACGCGCTGAGTCGTAGATCGGGTCGTATAGCGGACCCGTTTGCATGTTCGTATGAACGTTGACTTCGTATGTTCGTTGGTTTATCCTACGCAGCTGCAGTTTGCTTCCCGAGCGGGAGAGGGTGTGAATGAGCAATTCCTTCAAAGTCGGTGAGAAGGTCGTCTATCCGGCGCACGGCGTCGGCGTGATCGAGAGCATCCAGAGCAAGACGATCTCCGGCACCGTGAAGAAGTTCTACATGCTGCGGATCCTCGACAGCGACATGACCATCATGATCCCCACCGAGAACGTCGGCAGCGTCGGTCTGCGGCGCATCATCGGGCGCGACATGGTCGCCAAGGTCTACAAGATCCTGCGCGACAAGAAGGTCGAGATCGATCAGCAGACCTGGAACCGGCGCTACCGGGAGTACACCGAGAAGATCAAGACCGGCTCGGTGCTGGAGATCGCCAAGGTGCTGCGCGATCTCTTCGTCCTCAAGGGCGACAAGGAGCTCTCCTTCGGCGAGCGCAAGATGCTGGACACGGCGCGCAACCTGCTCGTGAAGGAGCTCGCCATCGCCAAGTCGCACCCGGAGGAGAAGATCATGGAGGAGCTGAAGACGATCTTCGCGCACTGAGGGCGGGCATGGCGGCTCGACGGATCGGCACCCGGAGGCCGGGCCCGCGCCCGGCCTCCGTCGTCTCATGACCAGTGACGTCGCCGTCGTGATCGTCGCCGGCGGCCGGGGGACGCGCCTCGGCGGCTCGGTGCCGAAGCAGTTCCTCCCGCTCGCGGGCGAGCCGGTGCTGGTGCACACCGTCCGCCGCTTCGCCGGGACGCCGGGCCTGGCGCAGCTCGTCGTGGTCGCGGCCCCCGCCGAGTTCCCGCGCTGCGAGGCGCTCTTGGCGCCGCTGGCGCTGCCGCTGCGTCTGGCGGCCGCGGGACGGGAGCGCCAGGACTCGGTGGCGGCCGGGCTCGCGGCCGTCGAGCCGCCGTGCACGGTCGTGGTCGTCCACGACGCCGTGCGTCCGTTCGTCGAGACCGCCGAGGTCGCGGCCTGCCTCGCGGCGGCGCGCGCGACGGGCGCGGCGCTCCTGGCGACGCCCGTTCCCGACACCGTCAAGCGTGCGCGCGACGGCCTGGTCGAGGCCACGGTCGACCGTGCGCCGCTCTGGCTGGCGCAGACCCCGCAGGCGTTCCGGATCGAGATCCTCCGGCGGGCGCACGACGCCGCCCGACGGGACGGCGTCGCGGCCACCGACGACGCCGCGCTCGTCGAGCGCCTTGGCCTGCCGGTCGCGATCGTCCCCGGTGGAGCGCAGAACCGCAAGCTCACCACCGCCGACGACCTCGCCTGGGCGGAGGCGGTCCTCGCGGGCGCGGCGGCGCGCCGCGGCTAGGAACCTCGAAACGCCTCGCCGGCGCGCGCCGGTAGGTGGGCGTTCAGGCTGCCCGACCGGAAGCCCTCGAGGTCGAGGGTGACGTGGCGGAAGCCCGCCGCCCGGACGCCCGCGGCGATCGCGGCCCGCAGCCCCGGGTCGGCGAAGCGGGAGAGCATCGCGGCGGGGACCTCGATGCGCGCCACGTCGCCGTGGAAGCGCACCCGGACCTCGCGGAAGCCGTGCGCCCGCACCGCCGCCTCGGCGGCCGCCACCATCCGCAGGCGCTCATGCGTGATCTCGGTGCCGTAGGGAAAGCGCGACGACAGGCACGGGCTCGCCGGCTTGTCCCAGGTCGGCAGCCCGAGGCGCCGGCTCAGCATGCGGATCTCGGCCTTGGTCAGGCCGACCTCGACCAGCGGATGGCGCGTTCCGTGCTCCTCGGCGGCGCGGAGGCCGGGACGATAGTCCTGGAGATCGTCGGCGTTGACGCCGTCGACGATGGTCGCGATGCCGCGTTCCCGGGCGTGGGCCGCACAGATCGCGTAGAGCGCGTCCTTGCAGAAGTAGCAGCGGTTGACCGGGTTCGCGGCGTAGCTCGGGATCGCGAGCTCGTCGGCCTCGATCACGACGTGCTCGACGCCGAGCCGCTCGGCGAGCGCGATCGCGGTGGCGGTGTCCTCCTCGGGGTTGGTGGGCGAGACCGTCGTCAGCGCCACCACGCGATCACCGAGCGCTTCGTGGGCGGCGCGCAGCAGGAACGACGAGTCGACCCCGCCCGAGAAGGCGACCAGCGTCCGGTCGAGCGCGCCCAGCACGGCCCGCAGCCGGTCGTACTTCGCCGCTACCGCGTCGGGCAGCGCGGCCGCGCGCGCGCCGGCGCCGCCCGCCGGAGACGCATCCATCAGATGCCCTCGGCGTGAAAGAGGTCGGTGGTGAGGTAGCGCTCGCCGGTGTCCGGCAGGACCGTCACGACCACCTTCCCGGGCCCGAGGCGCTCGGCGATCGTGATCGCCGCCGCGCAGGCGCCCCCGGACGAGATGCCCGAGAGGATGCCCTCCTCGCGCGCGAGCCGCCGCGTGCAGCGCGCCGCCTCGTCATCGGTGACGCCGATGACCTCGTCGTAGACGCTCGTGTCCAGGACCTCGGGGACGAAGCCGGCGCCCCAGCCCTGGATCTTGTGGAAGCCGGGCTCGCCGCCCGCCAGGACCGGCGAGGCGGCCGGCTCGACCGCGATCACCTGCACGTCGGACAGGCGCTCCTTCAGGACGCGGCCGACGCCGCTGATCGTCCCGCCGGTGCCGACCCCCGCCACGAAGGCGTCGATGTGGGGGAGCTGCTCGAGCAGCTCCATCGCCGTGGTGCGACGGTGCATGTCGGGATTGGCCGGGTTCGAGAACTGCTGCGGCATGAAGTACTCGGGGTGCTCGGCGAGGATCTCCTCGGCCTTGCGGATGGCGCCGTGCATGCCGCGGGTGTCGGGTGTGAGGACCAGCTCGGCACCGTACGCGGCCAGCAGGCTCCGCCGCTCCTCGCTCATCGTGTCGGGCATGGTGAGGATCAGCCGGTAGCCCTTCACCGCGCACACCAGCGCCAGGCCGATGCCGGTGTTGCCGCTGGTGGGCTCGATCACGGTGGCGCCCGGCTGCAGCAGCCCGTCGGCCTCGGCCTGCTCGATCATCGCGAGGCAGATGCGATCCTTGACGCTGCCCCCGGGATTGTGGGCCTCGAGCTTCGCCCAGATCTCGGCCGCCCCCGGCGGCACGACGCGGTTCAGGCGGACGAGCGGCGTCCTCCCGATGAGCTCGAGCGAGGACTCCGCCACCAGGCCACCCTGCGACATGCGCGGCGATCTTATCCGCGCCGTTCGCGGAGAGTCAACGCGAGTTGCCGCGTCCACGAGACCACGCTAGCACGCGAGCAGGTGGCTCGCATCCTCCTCGTCTTTCCCGGCGCGCTCGGCGACCTGGTGCTGCTGGCGCCGGCCGCAGCGGCGCTGGCGCGCCGCGCGCGCGTCGAGACCAGCGTCTGCCGGGGGCTTGCGCCGGTCGCCGCCGCGCTGGTTCCGGGCGCGGCCGGACCGGCGGCCGACGGCGCGGACGTGGGCACGATCTTCGCCGCGCCGTCCGCCGCGCTCCGCGCCTGGGTGGAAGGCGCCGATCTGGTCCACGCCTGGCTCGGCGCCGGACGGGACGACGTCGGGCGCGGCCTCCGCGAGGCCGGCGCGCGCGCGGTCCGATGCCACGCCGTCGTGCGCGGCGACGGGCCGCGGCACGCGAGCGCGGACTACGCCGCCGCGCTCGAGGTGTCCGGGCGTCTCGACCCGCCGGCGTGCGCCGCCGCCGATCCGTGCCCGCTCGCGTGGACGGCCGCGCCGGGGGCGCGCTTGGTCGTGCACCCGGGCGCGGGCTCGGCGGCCAAGCGCTGGCCCGTGGAAGGGATGCGGGCGGTCGCCGACGCCTGGCGGGCGCGCGGCGGCGAGATCGTCGTGCTGCTCGGGCCGGCGGAGGAGGATGATCGCGAGCGCTGGCGGGCGAGCGGTCACCGGGTGGCGAGCGGCCTCGCGCTCGGGACGGCGGCGGCGCTGGTCGCGAGCGCCCCGCGCTACCTCGGGAACGACTCCGGGATCAGTCACCTCGCGGGCGCGCTCGGGCGCCGCGGCGTCGTCCTCTTCGGGCCGACCCGGCCCGAGCGTTGGCGGCCGCTCGGTGGTCGCCTGCGGCCGCTCGGCTTCGCGGCCGCGCCGTCCGAGGTCGTCGGCGCGCTTGCCGCCAGTTACCTTGACACCCCCACCGCCGATGACTAGCGTTCCGCCCCGGTGCGACACGAGGTGACACGATGAGCAACATGCTGCGCACGACCGTTCTGCTCGCCGCCCTGACGGCGTTGATCGTCTGGTTCGGTCAGCTCGTCGGCGGCAGCCAGGGGGCGGTGATCGCCCTGGGGTTCGCCGCCGTCATGAACATCGGCAGCTACTGGTACTCCGACCGCATCGTGCTGCGCATGTACCGCGGCCGCGAGATCCAGGAGGCCGACGATCCCGAGCTGTTCGGCATCGTGCGCGACCTCACCACCCGGGCGCGCATGCCCATGCCGCGGGTCTACGTCATCCCGAGCGAGTCGCCGAACGCGTTCGCCACCGGACGCAATCCCGAGCATGCCGCCGTGGCGGTGACGGTCGGCATCCGCCGCCTGCTCGACCGGCGGGAGCTCGAGGGCGTCCTGGCGCACGAGCTCGCGCACGTCGGCAACCGCGACATCCTCATCGGCTCGATCGCGGCCACCCTGGCCGGCGCGATCATGATGCTGGCCAACATGGCGCAGTGGGCGATGATCTTCGGCGGTGGCCGCAGCGACGAGCGCGGCAACGGCGGCGTCCTCGGCCTCCTCGCCGGCATCATCCTCGCGCCCCTGGCGGCGTCGCTGATCCAGATGGCGATCTCCCGCTCGCGCGAGTTCCAGGCCGACGCGAGCGGCGCCCGGCTGACGCGCGACCCGGAGGCGCTCGCCCGCGCGCTCCGCAAGATCGCGGCCTACGCCGAGCGGGTGCCCCTGCCGGCCAACCCGCAGACGGCGCACATGTTCATCGTCAACCCGCTGCGCGGGGCGAGCCTGCAGCGCTTGTTCAGCACGCATCCCGCGCTCGACGATCGGGTGGCGCGCCTCCAGGGCATCGCCGCCGAGCTCGGACAGTCGTTCAGGTAGGACATGGGCAGGGACGACGAGGAAGAGACGCAAGGGCGCGGCTTCAAGGTCTCGGACCGCCGCCGCTTCGTCGAGGGCGCCGACGCCGACACGGAGGGCGAGGCGGCGTCCACGCGCGCCGAGCCGGCGCCACCGCGCCGCGAGCCCGAGCCCGCGCCCGCCGAGCCGCCACCCCCGGGCCCGGAGCACGGCCCCGTGCCCGAGATGACCTTCAGCGCGTTCGTCATCTCGCTCACCACGCAGGCGCTCATGCATCTCGGCGAGATCGCCGATCCGCAGCACCCGGACGTGGGCCGCGATCTTCCCGCGGCGAAGCAAATGATCGATCTGCTCGGCATCCTCAGCGACAAGACGAAGGGCAACCTCGACACCGCCGAGGAGCAGTTGCTCGGCGACATGCTCTACGATCTGCGGATGCGCTACGTCGAGCTGTCACGGGCCGGCTGAGCGCCGGACCCACGCGCGCAAACTCCCAGGAGGTGACGAAACGGTGCGAACATTGAGGGGAGCGCTCATCGCGCTCGGGATCGGGATCGCCATCGGGGCCGGGGCGACGACGCAGCTCGGGTGTCGGGGCGAGGCGCCCGAGCCCGCCGCCGAGTCGAAGGACAAGCCGATCGTGCTGCAGGCGCCGGTGGATCAGGCCCGCACCCGCGAGGGCGTGCCCGTGAACGTGGTGCCCGACTTCGCCGCCCTGGCGCGGGAGCTGAGCCCGGTGGTCGTCAACATCTCGACCCGCTCGCAGCCGAAGCGCCCCCAGGGCCGCGAGCCCGGAGGGCCGCCGCAGGGGCCGTTCGGCGAGGGCGACCCGCGCGAGTTCTGGGAGCCGTTCGAGCGCTTCTTCGGGCCGATGCCCCGCCCGCGCCAGTTCCGGCAGCGCAGCCTGGGCTCCGGCTTCATCCTCGACACCGTCGGGCACATCATCACCAACAACCACGTCATCGAGGGCGCGGACGAGGTGCTGGTGAAGCTCGACAACAACAAGGAGTACCCCGCGACCGTCGTCGGCAAGGACGCCAAGACCGACATCGCCGTCCTGAAGATCGAGGGCGCGCCCGATCTGCACCACGCCGTGCTCGGCGACTCGGACGGCTTACAGGTGGGCGAGTGGGTCATGGCCATCGGGAACCCTTTCGGGCTCGACCATACCGTGACCGCCGGCATCGTCAGCGCCAAGGGGCGGTTCATCGGCGCGGGGAACTACGACGACTACATCCAGACCGACGCCGCGATCAATCCGGGCAACTCGGGCGGTCCGCTCTTGAACCTGCGTGGCGAGGTCGTCGGCATCAACTCGGCGATCTTCAGCCGGACCGGCGGCAACATCGGCATCGGCTTCGCGATCCCAGTGAACCTTGCCAAGGATCTGATCCCCCAGCTCAAGGAGAAGGGCCACGTCACGCGCGGCTGGCTCGGCGTCCTCATCCAGCGCGTGACCCCCGAGATCGCCGAGTCGCTCGGCCTCGAGGAGACGCGGGGCGCGCTGGTGGCGGACGTCGTCGACGACGGGCCGGCGGAGGCCGCGGGCATCGAGGTCGGGGACGTCATCGTCGCGTTCGACGGCGAGACCGTCGACGAGTCGAACGACCTCCCGCTCATGGTCGCGCGGACGCCGGTCGGGAAGCAGGTCGAGTTGCGGATCCTGCGTGACCAGGAGGAGAAGGTTCTCGAGGTCACGATCGCCGAGCTCGAGGACGAGGGCGTCGAGGTCGCGAGCGCCGAGGAGGGCGAGGAGTTCGGTCTCACGGTGCAGACCCTGACGCCGGAGATCGCCGAGAACCTCGGCGTCGACGAGGAGGCCGGGGTGGTGGTGACCGCCGTCGCGTCCGACTCGCCGGCGGAGGATGCCGGCCTCCAGCGGGGGGACATCATCCTCGAGGTGAACCGGCGCGTCGTCGAGAGCGTCGAGCAGTACGTCGCCGCCCTCAAGAAGGCGGAGGCCGGCAAGAACCTGCTCTTCCTGGTCCGGCGGGGCGACAACACCATCTTCCTGGCGCTGCGGCCGCCGGCCGAGTGAGGTCGGGCGCGGGCCGCCGCCGCGAGGCGGTGGCGGCCCGCCGTCGCTCGACGCCGCGCCGCACGGCGCGTATGACTGGCCGTGGGTGCCGTGCGGATCTCCCCGAGCGCCCACCCGCTCCGTCATGCTGATACTCGCGATCGAGACCTCCTGCGACGATACGGCCGCGGCCGTGCTCGACGCCGCCGGCGTGCGTGCCAGCATCGTCGCCTCCCAGGACCTGGTGCACGGCAAGTACGGCGGGGTCGTGCCCGAGCTCGCCTCGCGCCAGCACGTGGTCGCGATCGTGCCAGTGATCGAGCGCGCCCTCGGCGCGGCCGGCGTGACGCTCGACGACGTCGAGGGAGTGGCGGCGACCTACGGGCCCGGCCTGGTCGGGTCGCTCCTGGTGGGGCTGCAGGTCGCCAAGGGCATCGCCCTGCAGCGCGGGCTGCCGTTCGTCGGCGTCAACCACCTCGAGGGCCACCTGCTCGCGGTGCTGCTCGACCGCCCCGTGGGCTTCCCCTTCATCGGATTGCTGGTCTCCGGCGGCCACACCAGCCTCCACGTGGTCGAGGCCGTCGGCGCCTACCGCCTGCTCGGACGCACGCGCGACGACGCCGCGGGGGAGGCCTTCGACAAGGCGGCGAAGATGCTCGGGCTCGGCTACCCGGGCGGGCGTGAGATCGACCGCCTCGCGCGCACGGGCGACCCCCGCGCCGTCCGCTTTCCGCGGGCGACGCTGAAGAGCGGCGGCCGCGACTTCAGCTTCAGCGGCCTCAAGACGGCGCTCCGCCAGTATCTCCTCGACGACGGGACGGCGGCGCTGCCGGACGTCTGCGCGAGCTATCAGGAGGCGGTGGTCGACATGCTGGTCGGGCCGACGGTCGACGCCGCCCGCGCCCTCGGCGTCGGCACCATCGTGGTCTCCGGGGGCGTCTCCGCGAACGGCCGGCTGCGCGTGCGCATGGCCGAGGCGGGCGCCGCCGCCGGCCTCGACGTGGCCTTTCCGCCGATGGCGTACTGCACCGACAACGCCGCCATGATCGGCGTCGCCGGGCGGGCGCGGCTCGTGCGCGGGGAGCGCGACGACCTCACCCTGAACGCGCGTGCGAGCCTGATGGTCGGCGATGCGGGGACGTCGTGAGCGGCCTCTTCGAGGCCACGCGCGCGCTCCTCGAGCACGAGGGCCTGGCGCCGCGCAAGCGCCTCGGCCAGCACTTCCTGGTCGATCCCGCCGTCGTCGAGCGCATGGTCTCGTTCGCGGAGGTCGGCCCCGACGACGCCGTGCTCGAGATCGGGCCCGGGGCCGGTGCGCTCACCGACGTCCTGGCCGCGCGCGCGGGCCGGCTGTACCTGATCGAGGTCGACCGCGGGCTGTGCGGCGTGCAGCGCCGGAAGTTCGCCGGCGATGGTCACGTGGCGGTGATCGAGGGCGACGCCACGCGCCTCGACCTCGGGGCTGCCGTCGCCGAGCCGCGCGTGAAGGTGGTGGCGAGCCTCCCGTACAACGCCGCGGTGCCGATCCTCTTCCGGCTCCTCGACGCCCGCCGGGTCTTCGCCGACGTCACCGTGATGCTGCAGCGCGAGGTGGCGGCCCGGCTGGTCGCGCCCTCCGGCACGCGCGTCTACGGGGCGCCGTCGGTGCTCTTTCAGCTCTACGCCCGGCCGCTGGGGCGCTTTCGGGTGCCGTCGGCGGCGTTCTATCCACGCCCGCAGGTCGTCTCCGAGGTCCTGCGCGTCGCCTTCACGCCCGCGCCCGCGGTGCCGGTAGACGACGAGGCGCTCCTGGTCGCCATCGTGCGCGCCGCCTTCAACCAGCGCCGGAAGATGCTGCACAACGCCTTGCAGACCATCCCGCAGCTCCGCGACGTGACGGCGGCGGGGTGGAAAGCCGTCCTCGACGACGCCGGTGTCGACGGGCGGGTGCGGGGCGAGACGCTCGACGTCACGACCTTCGTCGCGCTTGCGAACGCGGCGGCGCGGGGGCTGGGCGCGCGCCGTCCGGTCGGCTAGCGGTCGCCGCCGCGGGCGATGCCGGAGCTTCCCGAGGTCGAGACCGTGCGCCGCGGGCTCGCGGCGACGATCGTCGGGCGGCGGGTCGAGGGCGTGACGGTCGCCGAGCGCCGGCTCAGGCGCCCGCTCGCTCCCGCGTTCGCGAGCGCGCTCACCGGCCGGCGGATCGTCGGCGTCGGCCGCCGCGCCAAGTACCTCCTGCTGGAGCTCGACGACGCCGCGACCTGGCTCGTCCACCTCGGCATGAGCGGCACTCTGGTGGTGGCACCCGCGGACGCTCCGGTGCGCCGGCACACCCACGTGATCGCGGTCCTCGACGACGGGCGGACCCTGCGCTTCCACGATCCCCGGCGCTTCGGCCTCATGCGCGTCGGGTCGCGCGCCGACCTGGCCGAGCTCGCGGCGCTCGGTCTCGAGCCGCTCGATCCCGCCTTCTCGGCCGCCTTCCTGCGCGCCACCGCGCGCCGGCAGCGGCGGGCGATGAAGAGCCTCCTGATGGACCAGCGGGTCGTCGCCGGCCTCGGCAACATCTACGTCAACGAGATCCTCTTCGAGGCCGGCATCCGTCCCGGCCGGCGCACGTCGCGCCTCACCCGGGCCGAGGCCGAGCGTACCGTCGCCGCCACCCGCCGGGTCCTCACCGAGGCGATCGCGATGCGCGGCTCGTCGATCAACGACTACCGCGACGACCGCGGCGAGCCCGGCGCCTTCCAGGACACCTTCCGCGTCTACGACCGCGCCGGCGAGCCCTGCCCGCGCTGCCACGCCACCATCCGCCGCCGCGTCATCATCGGGAGAAGCTCGTTCTACTGCCCCCAGTGCCAGTCATAGCTCTGTTTCGCCCCCGTGCGCGCGGCGCCTGCGGCGCCGTGCTCCGATGGGCGTCGCGCCGCGAAGCGCGGTTCGCGGCGCTCCCACCTGGCCCAGCCCGCGCCGGCCCCTCCCGTTTCGCGCGCTCCTGCACAGGAAGCAGCCTGTCCATGACGGCGCCGCAGGCGCCGCGCGCACGGGGGCAAACAGGGAGGGGAGGCCCGCGAACCGCGCTTCGCGGGCCGACGCCCATCGGAGTCACCATGAGCGGGGCTCCCCCCGCATAGGGGAAAAGTCCCCCTGGGGTATTTTCAGAGCAGCACGGCTGCGCCGCAGGCGCGGCCGCGCGCACGGGGGCATTATGTAATAGGCTCGCTCTTGAGGTTCTTGCTGCGCAGCAGCTCGAGCAGGTGGTCGGGTCCGTCCTGGGCGACGATCTCCTGGAACTGCGAGCGGAAGTTGGCGATCAGGCTCACGCCCTCGACGATGATGTCGATGATGCGCCAGACGCCGTCGCGGCGGCGCAGGCGGTAGTCGACGGCGATGTCCTCGCTGCCGCCCGTGCGGACGACCTTGGTGCGCACGGTCCAGTCGCCGCGCGCCTCGGCGCGGTCGCTGACGATCTCGACGCGCTCGTTCTTGTAGTTGTCGATGTTCCGGCCGTAGGTCCGCGACAGGTGACGCTTGAACTCCTCCCGGAACTCCCGCTGCTGCGGCTCCGAGAAGCGCTGCCAGTTGCGCGCCAGGACCAGGCGCGACACGGTCTCGAAGTCCACCTGCGCGTAGACGATGGCCTCGATGCGGTCGCGCTTGGCGTCGGCGTCGAAGGCGTCGTCGGCGAGCACCGCGAGGACGTCGCTGGTCGTCTGCTCGATGACGCGCCGCTGCGCGGCGGCGTCGTCGGCAGCGGCCGCCGGGAGCGGCAAGAGGAGCAGGGCCGCCAGCGCCGCCAGCGCTGGCCCGCGGCGATCACTCGACCGCATCGTCGTCGTCGCCGCCCTCGTCCGCGGGCCAGAACGCGTCGTAGAGGTCGTCCTCGGGAGGCGCCTCGTCGTCGCCGAGCTCGTCGTGCACCAGCGCGTGGCGGTGCTGCGTGTAGGCGTCGCGCACGAAGACGTAGTAGTCGAGTGCCGCCTCGCGCGCGCTCTCGACCTCGTCGAGGATCTGGGCGCGGCCGTTCACGGAGCGGACGATGCCGGCGCCGACCGTCGCCCACCCGCTGACGACGAACGGTACGACGCTCAAGCAGTAGTCGACGACCAGCCCCCCGGTGTCGCGGACGCTCGACGGCCCGAGCAGCGGCAGCATCAGGTAGGGCCCGGGTGGGGTGCCCCACCAGCCCAGGGTCTGCCCGAAGTCCTCGGGGTGCGACGCCAGCCCGAGGTCGCTCGCCGGGTCGAACAGGCCGCCGATGCCGACCGTCGAGTTCACGAGGAAGCGCCCGAGCGTGACGGCGCCGCCCTCGACCTTGCCCTGCAGGAGGTTGTTGGCGAGCACGACCGGGAAGCGCAGGTTGCCGAAGAAGTGCTCGATCGACTGCTCGGCCGGATCGGGTATCGCCCAGTGCCACCCGCGCGCGACCGGCTCGAATGCCCAGCGGTCGAGGGTGTCGTTGAAGCGGAAGACCCCCCGGTTGACGCCCTCGATGGGGTCGTGGGCGTTCGCGTCCCCGTCCCCGTCCGCGGCCGTGGACGGCCCGGCGGCCAGCACGTGCAGCGCGAGAACGATCGCGCCGACCAGGCGTCGTCCCACCATTCCCTCCTCCTACTCGCCGTTCCCGACGTTGGTATTGTGGACGAGCTGTCCGATCAAGCGCTCGAGGATGAGCGCCGACTCGGTGAACGAGATCTGGTCGCCGGAGGCGAGGAGGTCCTCCTCGCCTCCGAGCTGGAGGGTCACGTAGCGGTCGCCCAGAATGCCCGCCGTCGTGATCGAGGCGGAGGTGTCGGCGGGGATTTCGAGGCGCTGGTCGAGGTCGAGCTTCACCCGCGCCCGGTAGTCGTCGTCGAGGTCGATCGCGGTCACCTGGCCGACCTTGACGCCGGAGATCACCACCGGGGCCCGGGGCTTCAGACCGCCGGTCTGGTCGAAGGCCGCGTAGAGCACGAGCCCGCCCCGGCCGCTGTAGCGCAGGCCGCCCACCGTGAAGGAGAGGTAGGCGACCGCCGCCAGGCCGGCCAGGACGAAGAGGCCGACGACGAAGTCTCGCATGGGTGCCCGACGCATATTTGCCTCACACTCCCCACAGGGCCGTGATGAAGTAGTCGCTCACCAGCACGCTCACCGAGCCCACGACGACAGTCGACGTCGTGGCCGCGCTCACCCCCGCCGACGTCGGCACGCAGGTGTAGCCGCGGTGCGTGGCGATGAGGCCCACCAGCATACCGAAGACCACCGCCTTGACCAGGCTGCCGAGGATGTCGTCGTAGAAGTCGACCGACGACTGCAGGCTGGTCGCGTAGTTGCCGCCGTCGACCCCCATCAGCTCCACCCCGACGAGGTACCCCCCGGCGAGGCCGGTGACGATGAACAGGGCCGAGAGCAGGGGCATGACGACGATCATCGCGAGCGCCTTCGGAGCCACCACCAGATCGATCGGGTCGATCGACATCATGCGCAGGCCGTCGAGCTGCTCGGTCGCGACCATGGTGCCGATCTCCGCCGCCGTCGCCGAGCCGGCCCGGCCCGTGGCGAGGAGGGCGGTCAGGACGGGACCGAGCTCGCGGACGAGCGACAGGCCGACGACGGCCCCCAGGGACTCCTCGGCGCCGAAGCGCACCAGCGTGTTGTAGCCCTGCAGGCTGAGGACCATCCCGACGGCGAGGCCGCAGACGCAGATGACGACCAGCGACAGCACCCCGAGCTTGTAGATCTCGGTCACGAAGTGTCCGACGCGGAGCGGGGGCCGGAAGGTCGCGCCGCCCACCTGCAGGGCGAAGGCGCCGAGCGCGCCGAGGGCCTCGACGACGCGCAGGCTCCGCCAGCCGACCTCCTGGATCGGGCCCCTCACCACCTGGTGCCCGCCGCCGGCGGCATCTCGACGTCCGCGACCGGACCCCCGGCCTCGTCGGGCGGCTCCTCCCCGAGAAAGGCCGCCACGCGCGGATCGGGATGGTCCTTCAGGTCCGCCGGGGACCCCTCGACGATCCCGTCGGGAAGCAGGATCAGGACGTGGTCCGCGATCCGGAGCGTCGAGGCGATGGCGTGCGAGACCAGGACCACGGTGATGCCGAGGTCGCGGTTGATCCCCACCAGCAGCCGCTCGATCCGCCGGGCGGAGATCGGGTCGAGCCCCGAGAACGGCTCGTCGCAGAGCAGGATGACGGGCTCCATCATGATCGCGCGCGCCACCGCCACGCGCTTGACCATGCCGCCCGAGAGCTGGCCCGGGAGGAGGTCGTCCACGTCGGAGAGCCCGACGGCCCCGAGGCGGCGATGGACGAGGTCGGCGATCTCGGGCTCGCCGAGGGACGAGTGCTCGCGGAGCGGCAGGGCCAGGTTGTCGAAGACCGTGAGGGAGTCGAGGAGCGCCCCGCCCTGGAACATCATGCCGAGCTTCCGGCGGACGTCGTACAGCCGGCGCTCCGGGAGCGCCGTAACGTCGGTGCCGTCGACGGTGACGGCGCCCTCCAGGGGCTGCAGCAGGCCGCCGATCAGCCGGAGCATGGTGCTCTTGCCCGACCCGCTGCCGCCGAGGATCACCGACAGCCTGCCGGCGGGGAACCGGCAGCTTACGGACCGGAAGACCTCGCGCGCGCCGAAGCCCATGCGGACGTTCGAGAACGCGACGTGCGCCGCGGCCGTCATCGGTCGTGTCCTGGCATGCGGGTCTCCATATCCCTCCGTCTCCGAGCGCCCTCTTAGCAGCATCGGATCCGCCTGCCGAGGACCGCGCGCCGGCGCGCGGGGAGGGTGCTGTGCGGCATGCGATCGCGGCCCGCACGCCGTCGCGGTGCGCGCGGGCCGGGAATCGCCGTTGACAGATTTTGGCGCCGTGCACTACCATGCGCCGTGGCCCGGAGAGGGGGGAGGAAGGTGGAGCCGATCCATGACGTGCCGTAGCAAGCTTCTGATCCTTGCCGTGTCGTGTCTCCTGCTCCTCGCGCTCGACGCCCGGGGAGCGGCCGCCTCGTCCGACCTGCCGAACCCCGCGGCCCTCCGGCCGCAGGTCGAGTTCTGGAAGACCGTCTTCGCGGTCTACTCCGAGCACCAGGTGCTCATCCACGACAGCGAGCACCTCGATCGCGTCTACACGGTCCTCGACTACCGCGAGGAGGCCGAGGCCGGGACGCATCCGGTCGCCCTCGAGCGCATGCGCCACCAGGGGGTCGACGCCGAGAAGCGGCGCATCCGTCTGCTCCTCCTGCGGCTCCAGAGCAAGGGACCCGACACCACCGGCCTCACCAAGGAGGAGCGCGCCATCCGCGCGCTCTTCGACGGCGACCGCGATCCCCGCCGCTTCGCCAAGGCGGCCGAGCCCGACCGCATTCGCGCCCAGCGGGGCCTCAAGGAGCGCTTCCGGGAGGGCGTCAGGGTCTCGCGCCGCTATCTCCCCACCATGGAGCGCATCTTCGCCGACGAGGGCCTGCCGAAGGAGCTGACCCGCCTCCCCCTGGTCGAGTCCTGCTTCGACATCGACGCCTACTCGAAGGTGGGCGCGGCCGGCATCTGGCAGTTCATGCCCGCCACCGGGCGCCAGTACATGCGGGTGGACGGCGTCGTCGACGAGCGCCGCGATCCGCTGCGTGCGACCCGCGCGGCGGCGCGTCACCTCACGGGAGACCACGCGGCGCTCGGCACCTGGCCGCTCGCGCTCACCGCCTACAACCACGGCGCGGGTGGCGTCCGCCGCGCCGTCCGGACCATGGGTACCACCGACATCGCGCGCATCGTCCGCGGCTATCGTGGGCCGCGCTTCGGCTTCGCCTCGCGCAACTTCTACGTCGAGTTCCTGGCGGCGGTCGAGGTCGAGCGCGAGTACCGCTCCCACTTCGGCGACCTCTCCTTCGACCCGCCGTTCGGCGGCGACGAGGTGCGCCTCCGCCACGCGGTCTCGAGCAAGGCGGCGGCGACGTGCGCCGGGGTCTCGGTGAGCGACCTGGCCACCCTCAATCCCGCGGTCGACGCGGGCGTCTTTCACCGCGGGCGGAACCTGCCCGCGGGCTACGTCCTGCGCGTGCCGGCCGGGAGCTCGGGGTCCTTCGAGCGGCGGCTGGCGGCGGTGCCGGCCAGCCGCCGGGTCGTGGCCGCGCCGCGGGCCGGCACCCACCGGGTGGCGAGGGGCCAGACGCTGTCGCACATCGCGAGCCGCTACGGCGTCTCGGTCGGCGCCCTCCAGCGCGCCAACGCGCTCCGCGGCACGACGATCCGGGTCGGGCAGACGCTGCGCATCCCCGCCAAGGGCGGCGCCGCGCAGCGCCAGGCGGTGGCGGCGGTGCGCACGCACCGCGTGCAGCGCGGGCAGACGCTGTCGCACCTTGCGAGTCGCTACGGGGTGTCCGTCCGCGAGCTGCAGCGCGCCAACAGCCTGCGGAGCACGACGGTGCGCGCCGGGCAGGTGCTCAGGATACCGGCGAGCTGAGCGTCGCGGCGATCGTCGGGCCGGTCGGCTCGACGATGCGGCCCGCCCCCGGGAGGCTCACCGTGAAGGTCGCTCCGACGCCGGGCGTGCTGGCGACCGTGACGGAGCCGCCCAGGAGGTCGGTCAGCTGACGCACGATCGCGAGGCCGAGGCCGACGCCGTTGCCGCGCGTGGGCTCGG
>Ga0302046_10000687_pt1 | contig 32988 bp, 30 predicted proteins | sample RVTome_11_FD_200261 | JGI IMG/M metagenome (GOLD analysis project Ga0302046, IMG submission 200261) | Soil microbial communities from uranium-contaminated site in the Upper Colorado River Basin, Wyoming, United States - RVT147D111 (version 2) ...
AGCCGCTCGGCGCCTCTCCATCACCTTCCGCCCACCCTGCCGGCGAAACCTGCGATCCGTCCGCCTGCAGCTCTGGACCCTGGCCCACCGCAAAGGTGCAGCCATTCCTTCACAGGCTCTGAGGCGAAGCTCTGATCTGACCATTGTTCACGTCGGGAAAGCGCCGCCGCAGGTTCTGCCGCATGATCTGCTCGGCCGCTTCGTAGAGGTCGAACGCGAGCTCCATCCGAGCCCTCACCGCGGGATCGCGGATCACCTGCATGTACTGATTCTATCAGGATTTAGAGCCCGCGAGCGGCCCGTTCTCAGCCCGTATACCCCAGAGCTTTCAGCTTTGCTGCGCTCTCCTCGTCGACCTCGACCGGGGGCAGGTCGGGGGCGGTGGCGAGGCCGTGCTCGACCTCGTCGCGCCAGGCGCCGAGGGGGTCGGAAGGCTCGTCGTTGCCGGCGGCGAGGTCGTGCACCTCGGTGGGGTCGGCGGCGAGGTCGTGGAGACGGTGCTCGCGGCCGTTCTGGATCCGCAGCACTTCTTTCTTGCCGTCTTCGAGGATGCCGATCTCGAGCAGGCCGGCGCGGCGCGCCACGCGGGAGTCCTGGGCTTGGAGCACCGCTCCCTTGTGTGCCTGGTAGTGGGTGCGGCGGTCGGCGGGCGGGGGGGCATCGCCGGCGAGCACGCCGCTCCAGTCGTGGCCCCGCAGGCTGGCGGTGACCTCGAGGCCGAGCAGGCCGAGGACGGTCGGGGCGACGTCGAGCAGGGTCGCCGGGGCGTCGATGGTCGCCGGGCGCAGGCGGCCGGGCCAGACGACGCCGAGCGGTACCCGCAGGTTCGGCTCGTAGAGGTTGCGGCCGTGGCCCCAGTAGTCGTGCTCGCCGAGGCTCTCGCCGTGGTCGGACGCGAAGATGACCACGGTGCGCCGGGCGACCTCCGGGCGGGCCTCGATCCAGTCGAGCAGCTCGCCTGCTGCGGCGTCCGCGAAGGCGATCTCGGTGTCGTAGCGGTCGCTCCTGGTGGTGTCGCGCTCGCGGCCGAGGCCGAGCCGCCCGGCGTGCTCTTGCTGGTAGCGGTAGGGGGCGTGCGGCTCGACGTAGTGGACCCAGGCGAAGAACGGCCGCCGCCGGCCGGCGCGCGGCTCCAGCCAGGCGAACGCTTCGGCGTTGACGTCGCGGGCGGTCGCCTCGTCGCTCATCAGCCCGAGCCAGCGCTTGCGGGTGAACACCTCGCGGTAGTCCTGGAAGTGCTCGGCCATCCCGGAGAGCCTGTCCTTGAGGGTCCAGTTGGCGACGAAGGCGGCGGTCTGGTAGCCGTGGACGTCGAGGATCGCCGGCAGCGACGGCAGGCCGGGCCGCATCCGCAGGCCGTTGCGGGTCGCGCCGTGCTCGTGGGGGTGGAGCGAGGTCAGGAGCGACGCCAGCGCCGGGTTGGTCAGCGGCTCCGGGGTGCGTGCCTGGGTGAAGCGGACGCCGCGCGCGAGCAGGCGGTCGAGATGCGGGGTGGTCGGCCGGCCGTAGCCGTAGCTCGACATGCGGTCGGCGCGCAGGGTGTCGATGGTCAGCAGCAGGACGTTCGGCGGGGGGTCCGCGGAAGGGTCGCCGGGGCGGCGCGCCGGAGCCGGCACGCCTGGCGCCGGCACCAGCAGCAGGGCGGCGGCGACCGCCGCCGCGGTCCGGTGCAGGCCGGCGCGAGTGCGACGAGGAGGAGAAGGCATCACAAGAACAGGAGAAAGCCCCCAGTAGGAGCGTCCGAATGTTAGCAGAGCGGGATCGGAAAGCTATCGAAGCAGCGCCTCTGCCGCAACTTCGGCCAGATCGGCGAAGAACGGGTCGGCCAACTCCTCGTAGGCGTAGTCGTCGTCGTTGAGGGTCTGGTTGGGGTTGGTGTACAGGACCGCGGTGAGGAAGAACGAGCGGCCGGTGCGCTCGTCGACCACGTAGGAGTTCTCGACCGTGAAGCCGTAGGCGCGGCCGGTCTTGCCGTAGACGCGCAGGCGGTCGGCGGGCACCAGCCGGCGCAGGCCCGGAAGCAGGAACTTGGTGAACCCGTCGGGGAACTCGCTGTCCGAGTAGACCGGGTTCGCCGACTCCCGCGGCAGCTCGCCCATCGCCCGCCGGATGAGGTCGAGCCGGCTCCCGGAGATCCGGAACGCCGGACGGTCGGGGAGCAAGTCGGGGCGGAGCACGAGGACGTCGAGGTCCTGGAGGTCGGCGAGTGAGATCCGGTTCTTGAAGGTGAAGTCGAACGGCTCGTCGATCCGCTCGCCGTCGCGCAGGTGGGCCCGGCCGGCGACGAGGCCGGGCTGGTCGTTGGCCTCCATCTCGTCGTCGAGGCGCTCGCCGAGCGTGACGGCGCCGCCGGTCGGCACGAGGTCGACGCGCGGCGAGCCGCGGTTCTGCTCGGCGGTGCGCGGCTCGTCGAGGCGGTGGCGCACGCGCACAGAGTCGAGGCCGGCACGCCACATCGCCTCGTTCACCGCCCGGCGTCCGGCCAGCCCGAACAGGCGGTTGAAGGCGCGGTTGTCCGACACCAGGAACAGCTTGCGGACCTCGTGCCCGACGGTGATCGCGCCGGTCTCGAGGTTGGAGGGGTCGCGGTCCTCCAGCACCTCGTCCTCGAACAGCGGGTGGAAGACCAGCGGCGTCGTCTCGTCCGCCGCCACGCCACGCTCCTGCAGCCCCTCGAGAAGCTCGAGCGCGGCGACCGCGGCGCAGGTCTTGATCGCGCTCGCCGGGTAGAAGTACTCGGCGTCGACGCGGAAGCCGCGGCGCTCGAGGACGGTCTCGCCGCCGCGCTCGACCGGCACGCCGAGCAGGAGCTGGAAGCGGTAGGCGGCCGGGTCGGCGAACACCTCCGGGTGGCGCGCGGCGAGCGGGCGGAGCACCTGGTCGAGGTCGAATGCGGGCGTGGGCGGAGAAGGCGAGCAGGCCACGGGTTGGAGCGCGGCGGCCAGGGCGAGGCCACAGGGGGCGGTGCGCCACCGGAGCTGGGGGGACATTGCGGAAGCCTACCAGGGTCCGGGAGCCGCCGGTCGCCGCTCCGGTGCGATGCGGCGCGTGCGGCCCGGGCTCGCCCGCGCCGGCGCCGAGGCCTCGTTCACCGCGGCACCGGGCCGGCCACGCCCCCCTGCTCGTCCAGCTCCGGGTAGGGCATCCCGGCGGCCCGGCAGCGCTCGGCGAGCACCGGGTGGGCCCATTCGAAAAGCGTCGCGCGGTGGATCGCCGGGTCGAGCCGCGAGGGGGGATCGTAGAGGCCGGCGGCGGCGCGCTGGCGCTGGGCCTCGAACAGGATCACCGCCGCCGCCACCGAGACGTTGAGCGACGGCACCATGCCGAGCATAGGGATCGCGACCAGCCGGTCGGCACGCGCCAGCGCTTCGGCGGTGATCCCGTCCTTCTCCTGGCCGAGGACGAGCGCGGTCGGCCGGGTGTAGTCGATCTCGCGGAAGTCGACCGCCGACGGTGCCGGGTGGGCGGCGACGAGCTGGAAGCCGCGGCCGGCGAGGTCGTCGCAGGCGGCGCCGAGGTCGGCCCAGGGGCGCACCCGCAGCCAGGCGCCGGCGCTCGAGGTCACCGCGCGGTGGAGCGCCGGGCGGGCGCCTTCGGGGGTCACCGCGTGGGCCTCGAACACCCCGACCGCGTCGCACGTGCGCAGGACGGCGGCGAAGTTGTGCGGCTTGTGGACGTTCTCGAGCAGCACCGTCAGGTCGGGCTGGCGGCGGTCGAGGACGCTCCGGAGGCGCCGGAAGCGGCGTGGGGTGGTCATCGCGGACTCGAAAGCTCGCGATAGACTACCCTCCGCCGGCGCCGCCGCGCCCGTGTGCGCGCTTCGGCTGCCGGCGATCTTCGGAGGAGAGCCGTCCGATGACCGTCGAGACCGTTTCCACGCGCCCCGCCGCCCTTCACGGCCTGCTCGGCGACGACGCCGAAAGCCTCCTCGAGCACACCTGCCGCGGCATCCCCAAGAGTCGGCTGATGCTCCCGGGCCCCGACCACACCGACCGCGCCTGGCGCGACTCCGATCGCAGGCCGGGCGTGCTGGTCAACCTCGAGCGGCTCCACGGTCACGGCCGGCTGGCGGGCACCGGCTACCTGTCGATCCTGCCGGTCGACCAGGGCGTCGAGCACTCCGGCGCCGCCTCCTTCGCCCCCAACCCGGAGTACTTCGACCCGGCGAAGATCGTCGAGCTGGCGGTCGAGGGCGGCTGCAACGCGGTCGCCTCGACGCTCGGCGTGCTCGGCAGCGTCGCCCGCCGCTGGGCGCACAAGATCCCGTTCATCGTCAAGCTCAACCACAACGAGACCCTGACCTATCCCAACGACTACAGCCAGGTGCTGTTCGCGCGTGTCGAGCAGGCGTGGGACATGGGAGCGGCGGCGGTCGGCGCGACGGTCTACTTCGGCAGCGAGGACGGCAACCGCGAGCTGGTCGAGATCGCCGAGGCGTTCCACCACGCCCACGAGCTGGGGCTGGCGACCGTGCTCTGGTGCTACCTCCGCAACCAGGCATTCAAGAAGGACGGCACCGATTACCACGCCGCCGCCGACCTCACCGGCCAGGCCAACCACCTCGGCGTGACCATCGAGGCCGACGTCATCAAGCAGAAGATGGCGACCAACAACGGCGGCTACCGCGCGGTCGGCTTCGGCCACACCCACGATCTGGTCTACGGCGAGCTGGTGACCGACCACCCGATCGACCTGGTGCGCTGGCAGGTGGTCAACTGCTACGCCGGCCGGGTGAGCATGATCAACTCCGGCGGCGCCTCGAAGGGCAAGGGCGACCTCGCCGCCGCGGTGCGCACCGCGGTGATCAACAAGCGCGCCGGCGGCACCGGCCTGATCTCCGGCCGCAAGGCCTTCCAGCGCCCGATGGCCGAGGGCGTCCAGCTCCTCAACGCGATCCAGGACGTGTATCTCGATCCGGCGGTGACCATCGCCTGAGCGGCCCCGCGGCGTTCAACGCTCGAGGGGCAGCCCCTCGACCTTGTCGTAGACCCGCGCCAGCTCGAGCCGGCAGCCCAGCGCCGGCAGCTCGACCGTCGCCTCGAGGCCGGCGTGATCGGAGAGCAGCCACTCGCCCTCGCGGCGGACGAAGTGCTCGGCGCGGACCGCGTCCTGGTCGACGAAGAGGACTTCCCGGACCGACGGAATCGCGCGGTAGTGCGAGAACTTGAGCCCGCGGACGAACGCCTCGGTGGACGGTGTGAGCACCTCGATCACGGCTTCGGGGTTGAGGAGGGTGTCGAACCGGTCGTCGAGAAACCGAGGCTCGGCGCAGAGGGCGGAGAGGTCCGGGTAGTAGAACGGGCCTGTTGCCGAGACCGCGACCCGCAGGTCGCTGGGAAAGACGCGACAGGGGCGGCCACGAAGCTGGGTGACGAGCTCGGTCTCCCCGCCGGGCGCAGCAGCGTCGACTTCAGATCGCGCCCACCAGCTCCGCGATCTGCTCGAGGTGCCGTTCGGCGTCGGCCTCGCCGATCTCGATCAGCCGGGTCAGGTAATCGGCCTGGAAGAGGATCAGCGACAGGAAGTCCGGGCTTTCGGTCTCGCGGGTGCCGAGGCCGCGGGTAAGGAAGCGGAACGTTCTGGGCAGGCGGGGCTCGTAGCCGGCGGCGAGGCGGCCGAGGTCCTCGGAGGGGCGCAGCACCAGGCAGTCGATCGGGCGGAGGCCGCCGCGCTCCTCCTCCGGGAGCTTCTCGAGCAGCCGGTTGAAGCGCTCCAGCCGCACGACGTCCTGGTCGATGACGTCGAGGAAGACGGCGTTGAGCAGGGCGCCGAGGATCTGCGCCGGCGGCGGGTAGCCGGCGACCGCGGACCGCTCGGCTTCGGTGTGGCTGCGCGGGTAGCGGGTCGAGATGGCGAGGATCCGACCCGCCCCCAGGTGGACCGCCGGCGACAGCGGCGCCGCCAGCCGGATGCCTCCGTCGCCGTGCCAGTCGCGGCCGATCTTCACCGCCGGGAAGAACAGCGGCAGCGCCGCCGACGCCATCACGTGGTCGACGGTGATCCGGCAGGAGACGCTGCGCCGGTTCGGGCGCTCCCAGTCCTCGATGTCGCAGCCCTCGATCCAGGTGATGGTTTGGCCGGTCGAGTAGTCGAGGGTGGTCAGCGCCAGTGCGCGGAGGCGCCCGGCCGCGAGGTTGCCTGCGATTCCGACCACCTCGCGCCCTTCGGTCGGGAGCACCCGCGCGATCAGCCGGTCGAGCGGCGCGGTGTCGACCATGCCGCGGATTCCCGGCCCGACCCGCGCGCCGCCCGAGACCAGCCGCAGCGCCGCGCGCGCGGCCCGGTGGCCGAGCGACCAGGGATCGACGCGGAACACCTCGTCGACCTCGAGCCGGCTCCAGATCTCCGAGAGCTTTTCGGCGGCGCTCACCAGGTTGCCCGGGTGGGCGGCGAGGAAGGCGGCGTTGATCGCGCCGGCCGAGACCCCGGTGACGATGTCGAAGCGCAGCGCCGGGAGATGGCGGGCGAGGCAGCGCAGCAGCCCGACCTGGTAGGCGGCGCGGGCGCCGCCGCCGGAAAGCACGATCGCGAGCGGGCGCCGGCCGGGCGGCGAGGGAGGGCACTCGGCCGGCTCGCGGTCGGCCTCGGTCCCGCCGGCCGCTGCCGGCGCCGCCTGCGGGTGGTCGTCAGGCTTCGCGAATCCGGCCACGGTCACGACTCCGGCAGCTCGTAGACCGGCGCCTCGGCCCGCGGCGGCTCGCGGCCGGTGACCGCGGCGACGATCCGCTCGACGTGGACGTGGGTGTTCTCGATGAACGCCCGCACGCCGCCGAGCTGGGTCCCGGCCGCCGCGGTGCCGGCCACGTAGAGGCCGGGGACGTCGGTCTCCATCGTCTCCTCGTCGAAGCGCGGCTTGCGGCCCGGCCCCTCGAGGGTCACGCCGGCTTGCTCGAAGAGGTCCGGGTCCTGCGCGTAGCCGGTGAGCAGCAGGACCTCGTCGGCGGCCGCCTCGACCGGTTCGCCGGCCGCCTCGCCCGCGCCGGCCAGCCGCTCGAGCAGCACGCTCCCGGGGCGGATCTCGCGCGGCACGGTCAGCGGAAGCCAGCGCACCGGGCCGTCGCGCAGGAGCGCCCGGATCTCGGGCAGCAGCCAGTACTTGACCCGTTCCGGGTCGAGGTCGGCGCCGCGGTACGAGAGCGCGACCTCGGCGCCGACCCGCGAGCAGCGGATCGCCGCCTCGACCGCCGAGTTCTTGCCGCCGACGATCAGCACGCGGCGCCGGAAGTAGCGGTGCGGCTCGGCGAGGTAGTGGCTGACGTGGGAGAGGTCCTCGCCGGGGATTCCGAGCCGCCGCGGCCCGTGCATGTCGCCGATGGCGAGGACTACGCGCGCGGCGTGCCAGCGGCGCCGGTCGCCCACGCCCTCGCTGGTAGCGGTGAAGCCGCCGCCGGGCCGCCGCGCCAGCCCGGTCACCCGCTGGAAGCTGTGGATCGGGAGATCGAACTGCGCGACCACCGAGCGCAGGTAGAGCAGGTACTCCTCGCGGGTCGCCTTGCCCTGGTCGAGAGTGGCGAGCGGCACGCCGGCGATCGCGATCCGCTCGGGCGAGGAGAAGAAACGGGTCTGCGGCGCCCACCACTCGATCGTCGAGCCGAGCTGGCCGGCGTCGAGCTGCTCGTAGTGCACGCCCTCGCGCCGCAGCGCCGCCGCCAGCTCGATGCCGATCGGCCCGGCGCCGACGATCAGGACCTCGGTCGAGGTCTCGGGGATCGCGGTTTCGGCACCGTGGGTGGGCACGGAGTACGGTTGTCGCGGCATTCGCGTGATCTTAGCCGAGCCCTCGCGCACCGTAGCGTGGGCGTCGCGGCGCGGTGGGACCGGCACGGTCGAGACGGCTGCCGGCGGGCTCGCGTTCGCGGCGCGACGCGCGCCGATCTTGGGCCGTTTCACCGATAGCACGCTGAGCTGTCTTGCAGCATCGCAGCGATGCGGCTATCCTGACCCGGAAGGAGCTCTCGATGAGCGAGCGTGAGTACCATCTAGCCCTGCAAGCGCGGGGGACCCTGGCCTTGCCCGCGGACCTCCGGAAGCGCCACCACCTGGACGACCCCGGTGCGCAAGTCCGCATCGTCGAGCGGGACGACGGCGTGATCGAGCTGCACCCGCTCGCCTCGGTCCCCGCGGAGCAGCGCTGGTTCTGGACCGAGCGCTGGCAGCGGATGGAGCGCGAGGCGGACGAGGACGTCGCCGCCGGCCGGATCCGCGCGTTCGAAGACGTCGACGATCTGCTGGCTGGTCTGGACCGGTGAGGTTCGAGATCACGCACAGCTTCCAGGCCGACTACAGAAAGCTGACCGACCCTGAGAAGCGCCTGTTCCGCGAGGCCGTCCGCAAGTTCAACGCGGCGTGTGACGCGGCGCTGGCGCGCGGGGGGAGGCCACGGTGGCCGAAGGCTCTTCGCGTCAAGGACGTCGAGGGTGCCCCCGGGATCTGGGAGATGACCTGGAGCTTTTCCGGTCCCGACGGCCGGGCCACCTGGGAATGGGCGACCAGCGACATCGGCGGTGAAGTGGTTCCGGTCGTGCGCTGGCGCCGCATCGGCGGTCACTCGATCTTCGGCAACCCGTGAGGCCGGAACGGCGGGGCGTCTGCGCTTCGCAGCAGGGCCCAACGGCACACCGCCGATCCCGAGGGGAACGTCTGTGATCCGCCGGCGGCTGGTAGGCTTCGCCTCATGATCGAACACAGCGACGCCGGCGGCGTCACCGTCCTGGGCTTGGCCCACGGCAAGGCGCACGCGCTGGACCTCGAGCTGTGCCTGGCGCTCACCGGCGAGCTGGAGGCGCTGGCGGAGTCGCGGGCGCCGGCGGTGCTCACCGGCGCCGGTTCGATCTTCTCGGCGGGAGTCGACTTGGTGCGCCTGCTGCGCGAGCCGGTCGACTACACCCCGGGGTTTCTCCAGGCGCTGACCGGGTGCTTCCTGACTCTGTTTGACCACCCGGCGCCGGTGGTGGCGGCGATCAACGGCCACGCGGTCGCCGGCGGCTGCATCCTGGCGCTCGCCTGCGACCGCCGCGTCGCCGCCGAGGGCGACTACGGCATCGGCATCCCCGAGCTGCGGGTCGGGGTGCCGTTCCCGGTGATCGCGCTCGAGATCGTGCGCGACGCCGCGCCCGGCGGGCACTTCCGCGACGACCTGGTCTACCAGGGCGAAGTGGTGCCGCCCGCCGAGGCGCTGGCGCGCGGGCTGGTCGACGAGCTGGTGCCCGCCGGCGAGCTGCTAGGGCGCGCGATCGCCGCCGCCCGCCGGCTCGGCTCGATCCCTCGTACCTCGTTCGCCACCACCAAGCGCGCCCTGCGTGCGCCGGCGCTCGAGCGCTACCGGCTCGCCGCGCCGGCCGCCGACGCCGAGATCGTCGAGGCCTGGTGCGCGCCCGAGGTGCGCGACGCGGTTGCCGCCCACGTCGAGCGCACCCTCGGCAAGCGCGGAGGCTCAGCAGACCGCTAGTGCCCAACCGCGGGTTTCGCCGGGCCGTTGGCGGCGGATCCGCGCCCACGGGCGCCCGGCGGAGGACGCCGCCGACTCGGGGGAGAGGTCCCCGAAAAACCGCGCTTTCGCGGGGACGGGGCTGGAACAGCCCCCCTGAGAACACGGTAAGCTGTCTCGATGCGGCTCGGGGATCTCGACGTCAAGGTCGTCGGCGACGGCGGGTTCCGCCTCGACGGCGGGGCGATGTTCGGGGTGGTGCCGCGGACGCTGTGGGAGCGGGTCAAGCCGCCGGACGAGAAGAACCGCATCCAGATGGCCACCAACTGCCCGCTGGTCGCGCGGGGCGGCGAACTGGTGCTGATCGACTCCGGGATCGGCGACAAGAACGACGCCAAGTTCCGCGCCATCTTCGGGCTCGAGACCGGAGCGCGGCGGCTGCCCGAGGCGATCCGCGACGCCGGCTACGAGCCCGGCGACGTCACCCACGTGCTGCTCACCCACCTCCACTTCGACCACTGCGGCTGGAACGCCCGCGACGACGGCTCCGGCAAGCTGGTGCCGACCTTCCCCAACGCCCGCTACTGGCTCGAGCGCGGCGAGGTCGAGCACGCCCGCGCCCCCAACCTGCGCGACCGCGCGAGCTACGACCCGCGCAACTTCGAGCCGCTGTTCGAGGCCGGCGTGGTCGAGCTGTTCGACGGCGAGGCCGAGCCGGTGCCCGGCGTCCGCGCGGTCAAGGCGCCGGGGCACAACCGCGACATGTGCATCGTGCTGCTCGGCGAGCACGGCGGCGGCGGCGGGGAGGCGGATGGCGGCGACCGCGCCGACCGCGCCGTCTTCTGGGCCGACCTGGTGCCGACCAGCGCCCACGTGCCCTACCCCTGGATCATGGGGTACGATCTCTACCCCGTGACCACCCTCGAGAACAAGCAGCGCTGGCTGCCGCGGGCGGGGGAGGGAGGGTGGTTGTCGATCTTCGAGCACGACCCGGAGGTGCCGCTGGCGCGCCTCGGCCCCGACGGGCGCGGCGGCTGGCTGGCGCAGCCGGTGGCGCTGCCCGACACGCTGATCTAGCACCCATCTCCCCGCGAGGAGAGCCGATGGCGGAGCGCGACTACGACCTGATCATCCTCGGCAGCGGCCCCGGCGGCTACGTCGCCGGCATCCGCGCCGGCCAGCTCGGCCTGAAGGTGGCGGTGGTCGAGAAGGACCAGAAACTGGGCGGCACCTGCCTGCTGCGCGGCTGCATCCCGACCAAGGCGCTGCTCCACACGGCCTCCGTGCTCGACGAGATCCGCGAAGCGGGGGGGCTCGGCATCGAGGTCGGCGAGCCCGGCCTCGACATGGTGCGCGCCCAGAAGCGCAAGCAGGAGGTGGTCGACTCCAACGCCAAGGGGGTCGAGTTCCTGTTCAAGAAGAACAAGGTCGACCGCCTCCGTGGCTGGGGCCGGCTCGCCGGGCCGGGCAGGGTGGAGGTGGAGGGCGAGGACGGCACCAAGACCTACTCGACGAAGAACGTCCTGATCGCCACCGGCTCGGTGCCGCGCGGCATCCCGGTCATCGAGACCGACGGCGAGCGGGTGCTCGACTCCGACCACATCCTCGAGCTGGACCGGGTGCCGAAGAGCCTGGCGATCCTCGGCGCCGGCGCGGTCGGCACCGAGTTCGCGTCGATTTTCCGCTCCTTCGGCTCCGAGGTGACGGTGATCGAGATGCTCGACCGCGCCCTGCCGATGGAGGACGAGGAGGTCTCCAAGGAGCTGGCCCGGCAGTTCAAGAAGCGCGGCATCACGGTCTGGACCTCCACGAAGCTGACCGGCGCCGAGGTGGGGGAGGGCGGGGTCACGATGAGCTTCGAGGGGCGCGACGACAAGCTCGAGGCGGAGCTGCTGCTGGTCGCGGTCGGCCGCAAGCCGGTGACCGAGGGGATCGGCCTCGACACCGTCGGCCTCGAGACCGACAAGGGCTACATCGCCACCGACGAGCTGATGCGCACCTCGGCCGAGGGGGTGTACGCGATCGGCGACGTGGTCAAGGCCGGGCCGTGGCTGGCGCACAAGGCGTCGGCCGAGGGGATCCTGGCGGTCGAGCAAATCGCCGGCCACCCGACCCGGCCTCTCCACTACGAGCGGGTGCCGTCGGTGGTCTACACCGACCCCGAGGTCGGCAGCGTGGGACTCACCGAGGCCGAGGCCCGCGAGCGCGGCTATGACGTCGCGATCGGCAAGTTCCCGTTCACCGCCCTGGGCAAGGCGAAGATCGAGGGCAAGACCGCCGGCTTCGTCAAGATCGTGCGCGACACCAAGTACGACGAGATCCTCGGCGTCCACATCGTCGGCGCCCACGCCACCGACCTGATCGCCGAGGCGTGCGTGGCGATGTCGGTCGAGGCGACGGTCGAGGAGCTGTTCCGCACCGTCCACGCCCACCCCACCCTCGCCGAGTCGGTGATGGAAGCCGCGCACGCCGCCCACGGCGCGGCGATCCACATCTAGGGGCCGCGAGGATGGCAGCACGCTCGTTGGGGCCGCTCCATCCCGGGGCCGCCGAAGCCGGCGCCGAGCGCGAGCGCTTGGCTTCGACCTCCCTCGACGTGCACGGCCAGCTAGAGCTGTACCGCTACATGAAGCTGACCCGGATGCTCGAGGACCGCCTCGGCATCCTCTACCGCCAGGGCAAGGTGGTGGGCGGCCTCTACTCGAGCCGCGGCCAGGAGGCGACCGCGGTCGGCAGCGCCTACGCCCTCGGCCCGGGCGACTTCATGGGGCCGCTGATCCGCAACCTCGGCTCGATGCTGGTGCGCGGGGTGCAGCCGCGCGAGGTGATGTGCCAGTACATGGCGCGCGGCGACGGGCCGACCGGCGGCAAGGACGGCAACACCCACTTCGGCGACCTCGAGCGCGGCCTGGTGGCGCCGATCTCGATGCTCGGCGCGCTGATCCCGGTGATGGCCGGGGTGGCGCTCGCTGGCCGCATGCAGGGCAAGGACCTGGTCGCGCTGACCTACATCGGCGACGGCGGCACCTCGACCGGCGACTTCCACGAGGGGCTCAACTTCGCCGCGGTCCAGAACCTGCCGCTGGTGCTGGTCGCCGAGCACAACGGCTGGGCCTACTCGACCCCGACCGGCATGCAGATGCGGGTCGAGCACATCGCCGCCAAGGCGCCCGGCTACGGCATCCCGGGCAAGATCGTCGACGGCAACGACGTGCTCGCGGTCTACGAGGCGACCCGCGAGGCGGTCGAGCGCGCCCGCGGCGGCGGCGGCCCGACCCTGATCGAGGCCAAGACCTTCCGCATGAAAGGCCACGCCGAGCACGACGACGCCGGCTACGTGCCCAAGGAGCAGTTCGAGCGCTGGGCGAAGCGCGACCCGATCGAACGCTTCGAGCGGCACCTCGAGGGCGAGGGGATCGCCGCCGGCGATGAACTGAGCGGGATCGAGGCCGTGATCGCCCGCGATCTCGAGACCGAGGTCGACTTCGCGCTCGCCTCCGAGCCGCCGCCGCCCGAGCGCGCGCTCGAGGGGGTCTACGAGTGAGCCCGCGCCATGAGTGAGCCCATCACCTACCTCGAGGCGATCCGCCAGGGTTTGTGGGAGGAGATGGAGGCCGACCCTTCGGTGTTCTTGATCGGCGAGGACATCGGCACCTACGGCGGCGCCTTCCGGGTCACCAAGGGGTTCCTCGAGCGCTTCGGCGCCCAGCGGGTGATCGACACCCCGATCAGCGAGTCGGCGATCGTCGGCGCCGCGGCGGGGGCGGCGCTGCTCGGCCTCAAGCCGGTGGTCGAGATGCAGTTCATCGACTTCATCGCCTGCGCCTTCAACCAGATCGTCAACTTCGCCGCCACCTGCCACTACCGCTGGGGGCCGGCGGTGCCGATGGTGATCCGCGGCCCGGCCGGCGGCGGCGTCCACGGCTCGGCGTTCCACAGCACCAACCCGGAGGGCTACTTCCACCGCGCGCCGGGCCTGAAGATCGTCGCCCCCGCGACCGCCGCCGACGCCAAGGCGCTGATCAAGGCGGCGATCCGCGACCCCAACCCGGTGCTCTACTTCGAGCACAAGTACCTCTACCGGCGGATCAAGGAGGAGCTGCCCGCCGAGCTGCCGGAGGTGCCGCTGGGCCAGGCGCGGCTGGCACGCGCGGGGCGCGATCTCTCGGTCGTCACCTACGGCGCCATGCTCCACGTCGCCCTCGAGGCGGCCGAGCGGCTGGCCGCCGAGGACGGCATCGAGCTCGAGGTCCTCGACCTGCGCACCCTCAAGCCGCTCGACGACGAGGCGATCCTCGCCACCGCCAAGAAGACGAGCCGGGTCCTGGTATTGTCCGAGGAGCCGCGCACCGGCTCGCTGGCCGGCGAGGTGGCGGCCCGGGTCGCCGAGGAGGCGTTCGACTGGCTCGACGCGCCGGTGGCGCGGCTGACCTGCCTCGACACGCCGGTGCCCTACAGTCCACCGATGGAAGAGTTCTACCTGCCCAACGTCGACAAGCTCGTCGCCAAGGTGCGGCGGCTGGCCGAGCACTAGACCGGGTCCGAGTCCAGGGAGAGAGAGCGATGGCAACCGAAGTCGTCATGCCCCAGATGGGCGAGTCGATCGCCGAGGGAACGATCACCAAGTGGCTGGTCAAGGCCGGCGACACCGTCGAGCGCGACCAGCCCCTGTTCGAGATCTCGACCGACAAGGTCGACGCCGAGATCCCCAGCCCGGTCGCCGGCACCCTGCTCGAGATCAAGGCCCAGGAGGGCGAGACGGTCGCGGTCGACGCCGTGGTGGCGGTGATCGGCGAGGCGGGCGAGAAGCCCGGCGACGCCGGCGAGAAGGTCGCCGCCGGCGCCGGGGAGAAGGGCGGCGAGGCCGAGAAGGCGCCCGAGCCGGCGGCGGAGGCGGAGGAAGAGCCCGCCGCGAAGGAGGAGGAGGCCGACGAAGAGAAAGAGGACGAGGAGGGCGAGCCGGCGTCCGAGGAGGAGCGCCTGCGCCGCTACTCGAGCCCGCTGGTGCGCAAGATCGCCCGCGAGGAGGGGGTCGACCTCGCCGAGGTCGAGGGCACGGGCGTCCACGGCCGGGTGACCAAGAAGGACATCATGGCCTACCTCGAGAAGCGCGAGGAGGCGCCGGCCAAGCCCGCCGAAAAGAAGCCCGAACCGGCGAAGGAAGAGCGCAAGCCCGCCGCCGCCCCGGCGCCCGCCGCGGCACCGGCGCCGGCCAAGGCGCCGAGCGGCTACTCGGTCCCGGCCTACCGCGAGGGCGAAGAGGTCGAGATCGAGCCGATGACCAGGATCCGCGAGATCACCGTCGCCCACATGCGGTACTCGAAGGACACCTCGGCCCACGTCACCACCGTCTTCGAGATCGACATGACCCGGGTCGACAAGGCCCGCAACCGGGCGAAGGCGGGCTTCGCCGAGGCCAACGGCACCAAGCTGACCTACATGCCGTTCATCTTCAAGGCGGTTGCGGCGGCGCTCAAGAAGCACAAGAAGCTCAACGCCTCGATCGACGGCACCAACATCGTGTACAAGAAGCGGATCAGCCTGGGGATGGCGGTGGCGCTCGACCGCGGCCTGCTCGTGCCGGTGATCCCGGACGCCGACCGGCTGTCGCTGACCGGCCTGGCCAAGACCGCCAACGACCTCGCCGAGCGCGCCCGCAACAAGAAGCTCTCGCCCGACGAGCTGCAGGGCGGCACCTTCACGATCACCAACCCGGGCGTCTTCGGCAGCCTCTTCGGCACCCCGATCATCAACCAGCCGCAGGTCGCGATCCTGGGCATCGGCACGATCGAGAAGCGGCCGGTGGTGCGCACCGTCGACGGCTCGGACGCGATCGTCCTCCGCGTCATGTCCTACTTCGGCATCACCTACGACCACCGCCTGGTCGACGGCGCCGACGCCGACCACTTCATGAACGACGTCAAGGACATGCTCGAGAACGACCCGTGGAGCGAGCTGGAGTCATACATGTGAGCCGCGGGTGCCGGCCGACCGGGGAGAGGCGGCGATGACGACCGACGAGATCCGATCTCTGTACGCCTACAACCGGTGGGCGAACGCCCGGTTCCTGGCGGTGATCGAAGGGCTCCCGGACGAGGGGCTCATCGCTCCGATCCCGTCGAGCTTTCCGTCGATCCTCGGCACCTTCGCCCACATCGTCGCGGCCGAGTGGGTGTGGCTGCGGCGCTGGCTCGGCGAGAACCCGACCGGGTTTCCCGACTGGCTGACCGAGCCGTCGCTCGCGCGTCTACGCGAGAAGCTGGCCGAGGTCGAGGCCGAGCGCGACGCCTTCCTCGGCACGCGTGGCGACGCGGACCTTGACCGCCCGCTCGACTACCGGACCCTCGACGGTACCCCGCACCGCGACCGCCTCGGCGACCTCCTGCGCCACGTGGTCAACCACTCGTCCTATCACCGGGGTCAGCTTACGACGCTGCTCCGGCAGGTCGGGGCCAAGCTCGGTCGCGACCGACCTGATCGTCTACCTGAGGGAAGCGGATAGCGCCCGGCTGGCGTCGTAGTCGGAGAGAGGAATCAGCTCTACGGTCCTGGACCGAGCAGTGGCAGGTCCGGGAAATAGCTGCGCAAGTAGCCGCGGTCTTTGGCGGCGAGGCGGTCGGCTTGCACGGTGGCATGAGCGGCGATCAGGAAGTCGGGGATCAGGTGAGGGCGCGGTCCGCCGGCTTGCCGGTATCGCTTGAAGTGCTCACCGGCGAGCCACGCAGCTTCGGCCTCGATGGGGTCGAGACGGACGCCGAGGGCGGAAAGCGTGCTGTCGAGCTCGGACTGCGTTTGAAAGGCCGGTGCCACCTCGGCATAGACGACCTCGCAGAGGAGGAGCTGGCCTTCTCGGCGCGACAGAACTAGCGTGTCCATCCACTGCTCGGCCCCCGGCTCCTTGGTTCAAGACCGTGAGCAGCACCGAGGTGTCGAGCGCGAGCCTCATCGCTCCTCGTCGTCCGCGGGGCCGCGAGTCTCGTCGAGCCACTCGTCCGAGGTCATGGGAAGCCTGCCGCGGGTACGGCCGATGACGGCGCGCATCGCCTGCTCGTCGAAGACCGGCACCGCCAGCACATAGGGGGCGTCCTCGTCGAAGTCGAGAACCTGACCCGGCTCCAGGCCGAGGCGTCGGCGAATCGCGGTCGGGATGGTGACCTGGCCCTTGGAGGTAAGTGTCGCCCTCATTGCCAGAGTGTATTACCTCAACGTAAGGAGAACAAGCCGACTGTCTTGACTTACTCGTCAACGAGCCGGTCGCCCGTGCCCTTCGTCCCGCCGCCGCGCCCGCGGGAGAGCGCCTTGACCACTCCGCGGAGCGCCCGCACCTCCTTCTCGGTGAGCTGCGCGCGCAGGAAGAGGTTGCGCAGGTTGCGGACCATGATCGGGCGCTTCTCGACCACGCGCAGGAAGCCGGCGGCGTCCAGCTCGGCGAACAGGTGGTCGAAGAAGCCCTCCAGCTCCTCGCGGTTGGCCGGGCGGCTGTCGCCGAGCGGCAGCGCCTCGGCCGGCGTCTCGGCGGCGGCCTGCCACCACTCCCAGGCGACCAGCAGCACCGCCTGGCCGAGGTTGAGCGAGCGGAACGCGGGGTCGAGCGGGGCGACGATCAGGGCGTCGGCGCGGGCGACGTCGTCGTTGTCGAGGCCGGTGCGCTCGGGGCCGAAGAGGACGCCCGAGGCCTCGCCCCGGGCGGTGGCGGCGCGCAGCTCGGCGGCGGCGGCGGGCGGCGTCAGCACCGGCTTGACCTGGTCGCGCGGGCGGGCGGTGGTGGCGTAGAGGCGGTGGAGGTCGGCCGCCGCCTCGGCGGTCGAATCGAACACCCGGGCGCCGTCGATCACCGCGTCGGCGCCCGAGGCGGTCTCGCGCGCCCGCGGGTTCGGCCACGGCTCGCGCGGCCGCACCAGCCGCAGGTCGGTGAGGCCGCAGTTGGCCATCGCCCGCGCCGCGAACCCGACGTTCTCGCCGAGCTGCGGCTCGACCAGGACGATCGCCGGAGCTCGAGTCGGTTGGGTGGGGGGGCCCGTCATCGTCTGCGACGATAGCCCAGCCGAGGAGCTAAGTTCAGGAGAGTCGGTCGGTGACCGGCTCTCCTGGACCTTTGTCGTGCCGGCGCTCTCCGAGCGCCGGCAGCGACTAAAACTTCAGACGCAGCCCGGCATACACCTTGGTCTGCCGCTCGGCGATGTCGCCCTCGAGGATGTCGATCCGGCCGGTACCGAACAGCGCCGCGCTCGGGCCGAGGTTGACGTCGACTCCGACGTGCAGGTTGCCGCCGAACCGCTCGTCCTCCTCGGTGATCACGGCGTCGATCCCGCCGACCTCGCGGCGCAGCTCGGCGTCGAAGAAGTGGACGCCGAAGCCGACCCCGAGGTAGTAGTCGGCGGTGCGGGTCGGCACCACTCCGACCAGGTTGATCCCGGCGAGCAGATCCTCGATGTCCTCGTTGTCGCCGCCGCCCGACCAGTGGCCGATCTCGGGCTCGATGTAGCCGACGATGCCGCCGCCGCTGCGGTCGTGCGGCGGACGGCCGCGGTAGTGGTCGCCGTCCCACTGGCCGTCGCCGGCGTCGGGATCGCCGCCGCCGACCGGGATGCGCAGCGACGCCGACAGGTAGACCTCGGCGCTCTCCGAGTCCTCGGGATCGACGAGCCCGGCACCGAGGCCGAGCTGAAACTCGCGGTCGTCGCCGCCCCGCCTCTGCGCCTCCGCGGCGCCGGCGCCAAGCAGCAACGCCGCCGCCAAGCCGCCGGCGAGCGTCGCTCGTAGCCAACGTGCACTCTGGGTCATGTCCGCTGCTCCTCCCATTCGAGATCCGTCAGATCAGGCTTCCTGACAAAAAGGGCAAGGCGGCGCGAAGCGCTGCCGTTGCCGCAAGTTGAGACTGCGGGCGAAGGATACTCCAGGCGGGACATGGCGGCAACGCCGCGCGCCGGGGTGCCCGGCCGCCCACCGCATTCGCCGCGGTAGACTGCGATCCCGACATGAGGCACCCGAGGTGAGCCGGCCCTGATCGAGCGCGCCGTCCGCTCGTCGCCGGAGCTGGCGCTGATGGCGTTGGTGGCGCTGTCCGCCTGCGCCGCGCCCGCCCCGCCGCCGGCCGCCGCCCCGCGGCCGGACGAAAGCGCTGCATCGGCCCCGCCGACCCCGGACGCGGCACCGGCTCCCTCGCCCGTCGCCGCGGAAGCGGCGGGCACGCCGGCCACGGTCGAGCCGGCGCCGGTCGAGCCGGGCCGGGTCGAGCTGCTCGCGACCTGGGAGCTGGCCACCGGCCATCGCGCCCGCGGCACCGAGGTGGGCGGGCTGTCGGCGCTCGCCTACGACCCCGCCGGCGGGGTCTTCTACGCCCTCTCCGACGACCGCGGCGACCGCCCCGAGCGCGGGCCGCCGCGGCTCTACGCGCTGCGCCCGCTCGCCGCCGACGGGTCGCCGGTCGGCGGGTTCGAGGTCGCCGCGGTCACCGCGCTCCGCCGCGCCGATGGGCCGCTGCCCGCCGGCGGGGTCGATCCCGAGGGCCTGGCGCTCGCCGCCGACGGGTTCTGGATCGCCTCCGAGGGGGTGCCGGCGCGGGGCGAGCCGCCGTTCGTGCGCCGCTTCGGCCGCGACGGCGTCGAGCGGGCGGCGCTGCCGGTGCCGACGCGGTTCGTCCCCGACTTCGCCGCCCGCGAGCGCAGGCGCGGGGTGCGCGACAACCTCGGCTTCGAGGCGCTGGCGATCACCCCCGACGGCCGCTGGCTGATCGCCGGCACCGAGAGCGCGCTGCTCCAGGACGGTCCGGTAGCGGATCACGAGGATCCCGCGCTGGTGCGGCTGGTCGTCTGGGATCTTGCCACCGGCGAGGCGGCGGCCGAGCACGCCTATCCGGTCGAGCCGCTGCCCTGGCCGCCGGCGGTGCCGGGAGCGTTTCGGGTCAGCGGCCTGGTCGATCTGACCGCGCTCGACCGCCTGCGCCTGGTTACGCTCGAGCGCGCCTTCGCGGCCGACCGCGGCACCGCGCTCCGGCTCTACCGGGTCGACCTCGCCGCCGCCGGCGACGTCTCGGGGGTCGAGTCCCTGACCGCCGCAGGCGAGACGCTCGGACCGGCGGCCAAGGAGCTGCTGTTCGACCTCGGAGCCGCGCTCGCCGCCCGCGGCGTCGCGCCCGACAACCTCGAGGGGATGGCCTTCGGCCCCGACCTGCCCGACGGCCGGCGCCTGCTGGTGCTGGTCGCCGACAACAACTTCAACCCGGCCCAGCGGACCCTCTTCGTCGCCCTCGCGGTGCCGAAGGAGGCCCTGGGAGCGACGGCGCCGGCGGCCGCCGGTACGAAACGCAGGAGAGTCCCGCCATGACGCCATCGGTCGAGACATACGAAAAGCTCGGTCTCTTCTACCTCGGTCGGCCGTGGGACCTGGCCGCCGGCGCGCCGCGCGAGGGCCTGACGCTCTACGACTCGAAGGACCTGCTGACCCACGCGATGTGCGTCGGCATGACCGGGAGCGGCAAGACCGGGCTCTGCATCTGCCTGCTCGAGGAGGCGGCGATCGACGGCATCCCGGCCCTGGTCATCGATCCCAAGGGCGATCTCGGCAACCTGCTGCTGACCTTCCCCGACCTCTCCGCCGCGAGCTTCCGCCCCTGGGTCGACGAGGACGCCGCCCGCCGCAAGGAGATGGCGGCCGACGACTTCGCGGCGCGGCAGGCCGAGACCTGGCGCCGCGGCCTGGCCGATTGGGGGCAGGGGCCCGAGCGGGTCGCGCGCCTGCGCGCGGCCGCCGACTTCGCGATCTACACGCCGGGCAGCGAGGCCGGGCTGCCGCTGTCGGTGCTGTCGTCGTTCGCGGCGCCGCCGGCGGCGGTGCTCGCCGACGGCGACCTGCTGCGCGAGCGGGTCGGCGCGACCGCCGCGAGCCTGCTCGGCCTGCTCGACGTTCCCGGCGATTCGGTTGCCGGCCGCGAGGCGGTGCTGCTCGCCAACCTCTTCGAACGGGCCTGGCGCGAGGGCCGGGACCTCGACCTTGCGGCGCTCATCCAGCAGGTCCAGCAGCCGCCGTTCGAGCGCGTGGGCGTGCTGCCGCTGGAGTCGTTCTACCCCGGCCGCGAGCGCTTCGAGCTGGCCGCCCGGCTCAACAACCTGCTCGCCTCGCCCGGCTTCGCCGCCTGGCTCACCGGCGAGCCGCTCGACGTCGACCGCCTGCTCTACACGCGCGACGGCCGGCCGCGGGTGGCGATCCTCTCGATCGCCCACCTCGGCGAGAGCGAGCGGATGTTCTTCGTCTCGCTGCTGCTCGAGCAAGTGCTCGGCTGGGTGCGCGGCAAGTCGGGCACCTCGAGCCTGCGGGCCCTGCTCTACATGGACGAGGTGTTCGGCTACCTGCCGCCGGTCGCCGAGCCGCCGTCGAAGCGGCCGCTGCTGACCCTGCTCAAGCAGGCGCGGGCCTTCGGGCTCGGCGTGGTGCTGGCGACCCAGAACCCGGTCGACCTCGACTACAAGGCGCTGTCAAACGTCGGCACCTGGTTCCTGGGCCGGCTCCAGACCGAGCGCGACAAGGCGCGGGTGATCGACGGGCTGGAGGGGGTGGCGGCCGGCGGGTCCTTCGATCGCGCCGGAATGGAGCGCACCCTCTCCGGCCTCGGCCAGCGGGTGTTCGTCCTCCACAACGTCCACGAGGACGGGCCCGAGGTGTTCCACACGCGGTGGGCGATGTCGTATCTGCGCGGGCCGCTCACCCGGCTCCAGATCGGGCGCCTGATGGCGGAGCGCAAGGCGGCGGCCGCGGTCGCCGAGCCCGCCGTGCCGGCGGCCCCGGCACCGGCTTCGACGGCGACGTCCGGTCCACCCGCGGCCGCGACGCCCGCCCCCGCGGCGGCGACCGCGGCCGAAGCCGGCCGGCCGGTCCTGCCGCCCGCGGTCCCCGAGGTGTTCCTGCCGGTGGCCGGCCGCGCCGAGGGGATCGAATACCGGCCGCGCCTCGCCGGCCTCGCCCGGGTCCACTACAGCGACGCCCGGCGCGGCATCGACCACCGTGAGGAGGTGGCGCTGCTCGCGGGCCTCGGCGGGCCGGGGGAGCCCGACTGGCACGTCGCGCCCGCCACCGATCTCGATCCCGAACGTCTCGAGGACGCGCCCGCCGGCGCCGCGGCGGGGTTCGCACCGCTGCCCGCGGCCGCCGCCGATCCCCGGAGCTACCGCGGCTGGGAGCAGGAGCTGGCCGACGCCCTCTACCGCGGCCGGCGGCTCGAGCTGTTCCGCTGAGCGTTCGCCGAGGCGGTGTCGGAGCCGGGCGAGAGCGAGCGTGACTTCCGCATCCGCGCCGGTGACGCGGCGCGCGAAGCGCGCGACCGCGAGGTCGAGGCGCTGCGCGAGAAATACGCCGCCCGGATCGCGACCCAGGCCGAGCGCGTGCGCCGGGCGGAGCAGCGGGTGGCCAAGGAGCGCGAGCAGGCGCGCAGCGCCGGCTTCTCGACCGCGGTCGACCTCGGCGCCACCGTGTTCGGGGCGCTCTTCGGGCGCCGCCGCCTGTCGAGCGGCACCGTCGGCCGGGCCTCCACCGCGATGCGCCGGATCGGCCGCAGCCTCGAGCAGAAGCAGGACGTCGGCCGCGCCGCTGAAACGCTGGCGGCCGAGCGCGAAAAGCTCACCGCCCTCGAGGAGCGATGCGCCGGAGAGGTGGCGGAGCTGGCGGCGCGCCACGATCCCCAGGCCCTCGAGATCGAAGCCTGGGCGGTCAAGCCGCGCCGATCCGACGTCGAGATCCGCCGGGTCGCCCTCGCGTGGGCGCCCTACCGTGGGTCCGGAGCGGACGCCGGACCCGCCTGGGACTAAACCGTACTCCGGCGCCGCAGCATCACCAGCGCCCCGAACGTGATCGCCAACAGCAGCAGCAGGAGCCCGGCCCGGCCGAGGGTCGGGATCTCGAGGATGCTGCCGACGCCGACCGACGCGGTCGCGGCCTCGTTGCCGGGTACCGGGTCGGTCTCGTTGCCGCTGGCGGTGGCGGTGTTGCTGACCGGTCCGACCGGGCAGGCCGAGGCGTCGACCACCACGTTGCAGGTGGCGCTGGCGCCGTTGGCCAGCGCGCCGACGTTCCAGGTCCACGGCGGCACCACGACGCCGCCGCAGTCGTCGCTGACGAAGGTCGTGCAGGGGTCGAGCGGATCGGTGACCACTACGCCGGTGGCGTCGTCTGGACCGTTGTTGGTCACCGTGATCGTCCAAGTGATCTGGTCGGTCGTGGCGTCGAAGCTGCCGGTCTTTGTGACCTCGAGGTCGGCGTCGGGCTGGATGCACGAGCAGGTGACGACGTCGACCGTCCACGAGTTCAGCGTGCCGGTGTCGGCGCCGGCGTCGTCGAAGACGCTGAGCGCCCAGTTCCCGTTCGGGTCCTCGCCGATGAAGGCGCCGAGCGCCTCCTCGGCGACCAGCGGGGTCTCGACCACCAGGTTGGCATAGACGTTGTCGGTCGCCGGGCCCGGCGGGTTGGTGTCGCCGCCATCGTCGTCCCACAGCGTACCGGCGAAGACGTTGTCGTTGCCGCCGCCGTTGTCGGTGGTCAGGGTCGAGACTGTGCCGCCTGGCGAGGTGACGGTGATGTCGAGGTCGCCGGCGAACGTGTGGATGATGTTGGTGGTGACGTCGACGTCGCAGACGAAGGTGCCGGCGCCGGCGAGCGGGATCGTCGAGGTGGTGGTCGCCATGTCGTTGATCGGCAGCGGCGTGTCGGTCGAGGTGACGCTCACCGGCGGGTCGAAGATCGGCGTCGTGGTCAGGGTGGTCAGGGTCAGGCTCCACGAGTTGAGCGTGCCGGTGTCGGCGCCGGCGTCGTCGAAGACGGCGATCGTCCAGATGCCGTTGGGGTCCTCGCCGATGAACGCGGCGAGCGCCTCCTCGGGGACGAGTGGGGTCTCGACCACCAGGTTGGCGTAGACGTTGTCGGTCGCCGGCCCCGGCGGGTTGGCGTCGCCGCCGTCGTCGTCCCACAGCGTGCCGGCGAAGACGTTGTCGTTGCCGGCGCCGTTGTCGGTGGTCAGGGTCACGACGGTGCCGGCGGGAGAGGTCACCGTGATGTCGAGGTCGCCGGCGAACGTGTGGGTGATGTCGGTCAGGAGGTTCAGGTCCTGGAGGTAGGCGTTGACCCCGGAGACCGTGATCGTCGAGGTCGTGGTCGCCATGTCGTTGATCGGCAGCGGGGTGTCGGTCGAGGCGACGGTGTCGAAACTCGAAACGCAGTTCGGCGGCACCACGCCGTTGGCGCCGAACTGCCGCGGGTCCGGCGCCGCGGCGGCGCCCAGGAGCGCCCCCGGGTCGTCGCCGCCGAGGCTGGCGCTGAGCTGCCGGTAGCGCGCGTCGAGATCCACGAACGCCGCGCCTGCCGGGTCGCCCTTGATCGCCTCCATCCGCTCGGCGATCGAGACCATCTCGTCATGACGCTGCTGTTTGCTCTGGCCCTGGGCGACGGCCGCGCCGGCGGCGAGCAGGGCGGTGGCCGCGAACGCGGACCCGATACGACGACTCGCAACCTTCATGAGCTGCCTCCTCGGCGAGACGGTCCGGCGCCGGACGCGGCGCCGGAGAACTCCTAGAAATAGTGGATTGATCGGCACTGATCGCCGGAAGGCTACAGGTATTCCGCCGTGCCGGTCAACCCCGATGCGCGTGCGGAGAGGCGGATCGGGGCGATCCGCGCCGGCGAGATCCGCAGTCGGACGTCAAGCCCGGACGGAGACCCATGCCCGACGTCCGAGAAAAGAAAAGGGGCACGCCCGATCGGGCGTGCCCCTTGGGGGTTCGAGTGGGTCGCGGCTAGCCGCGGCGGCGCAGGATGACCAGCGCCCCGAGGCTGATCGCGAGCAGCAACAGCACCAGGCCCGCCCGGCCGAGGGTCGGGATCTCGAGCACGCTGCCGACGCCGACCGCCGCGGTCGCTGCGTCGTTGCCCGGCGTCGGGTCGGTCTCGTTGCCGCTCGCGGTCGCGGTGTTGCTGACCTGGCCCACCGGGCAGGCCGAGGCATCGACCGTGACGTTGCAGACCGCGCTCGCGCCGTTGGCCAGGTTGCCGACGTTCCACGTCCACGGCGGCACGTCGGCGCCGCCGCAGTCGTCGCTGACGTAGGTGGTGCACGGGTCGAGCGGATCGGTCACCACCACGCCGGTGGCGTCGTCCGGCCCGTTGTTGGTCACCGTGACCGTCCAGATGATCTGGTCGCCGGCGGCGACGCCGGTCTTGGTCACCTCGAGGTCGGCGTCCGGCTGCACGCAGGTGCAGGTGGTGATGTCGAGGCTCCAGTCCGCCAGGGAGCCGGTGTCGGCGAGGGCGGTGTCGTCGATCGCGAGGATCCAGTTGCCGTTCGGGTCCTCGCCGACGAACGCGCCGAGCGCCTCCTCGACGCACAGCGGCGTCTCGGTCACCAGGTTGGCGAAAGTGTTGTCGGTGACCGGCCCCGGCGGGTTGGTGGCGCCGGCGTCGTCGGTCCACAACGTGCCGTTGAAGACGTTGTCGTTGCTGCCGCCGTTGGCGCTGGTCATCGTGTTGACCGTGCCGCCGGGCGAGGTCAGGACCATCGGGTTGATGTCGGCGTTCCAGGTGTGGGTGATCGAGGTGTTGACGTCGACGTCGCAGATGTAGGTGTCGAGCCCGGAGACCGCGAGCGTCGAGGTCGTGGTCATCAGGTCGTTGATCGGCAGCGGCGTGTCGGTGCTCGGGAAGCTGCTCGTCACCTCGATCGGCGGGCCGGTGAGGGTGGTGATGGTCAGCGTCCAGCTCGCCAGGCTGCCGGTGTCGGCGAGCGCGGTGTCGTCGATCGCGAGGGTCCAGTTGCCGTTGGGATCCTCGCCCCGGAAGTGCGCGAGCGCCTCCTCGGGGACCAGCGGCGTCTCGGTCACGAGGTTGGCGTAGGTGTTGTCGGTCGCCGGCCCCGGCGGGTTGGTGTCGCCGCCGTCGTCGTCCCACAGCGTACCGTTGAAGACGTTGTCGTTGCTGCCGCCGTTGGCGCTCGTCAGGGTCACGACCGTGCCCGAGGGCGAGGTCAGGACCATCGGGTTGATGTCGGCGTTCCAGGTGTGAGTGATCGAGGTCTCGACGTTGACGTCCCAGATGTAGGTGTCGAGTCCGGCGACCGCGAGCGTCGAGGTCGTGGTCATCAGGTCGTTGATCGGCAGCGGGGTGTCGGTGCTGGGGAAGGAGTCGGTGGAGGAGACGCAGTTCGGCGGCACGCTCGGACCGCCTCCGAGCCGCGGGGGGCCCGGGTCGGCAGCCGACGGGAAGCTCGGCTGGTATCCCAGCTCGTCGACCAACTCGTCGAAGCGCGCCCGGAGCTGAGCCAGCTCGGCGCCCTGCCCGGGTTGGCCCTTGACCGCCGCCATCTGCTGGTTGATCGAGACCATCTCGTCGTAGATCTGCTGCTTGGTCAGCGCCGAGGCCGGGAGCCCCGTCGCCAGCAGCACGAGAACGGCCATCCCCCCCACCACCCACTTGGCGGCCGGCCCGGAGAGCCGTCCCGCTTGAAGAATCCTCATCATGGCACCTACCTCCCCCACTGGGTTGCTGATCGATTCTTAGCGCTCAGACCGGAACAGGCAGGCCACGCTCCCGGCCGACGGCCTGGACTTCGGGCGATCCGCCTGCCCGGTCGAAATGCAGTCATGGACTCGTGAACATTAGGCGATCCTCGACGAAAAAGCAAGCCCGGGCGGCGGTGTTTCAGGGCGTCCGCGATGGTTCCCGGTGGCGGAAGCGGGCGAGGTCGGCGGCGAGCGCGGCCTCGAGATCGCGCCGTCCCGCCTGGCGGGCCGCCGCCAGGGCGTCCTCCTGCCAGCGCACCGCCTCGTTGAAGCGCCCGACCTCGGCCAGCGCCTTGGCCAGCGCCGCGACGTGGAGGACGTCGCGCTCGGCCGCGACCAGCCGCTCGGCGAGGGCGCGGGCGCGCTCGCCGTCGCGTATCTCCGGGTCGGGGGCGGCGGCGAGCAGGCGGGCGAGCAGGTTGGCGAGGAAGCGGTCGCCGCTCCGAGGCCTCGGGCGCCCGGGCGAGGGCCCGCTCGAGGTGGTGGACCGCGAGCTGGAAGTCGCCCGCGGCGAGCGCCACCCGGCCGCGGCCGGCATGGAGCGCCGGATCGTCGCCGGAAGGGTCTCGCGGCTAGCCGCGGCGGCGCAGGATGACCAGTGCTCCGAGGCTGATCGCGAGCAGCAGCAGCACCAGGCCGGCCCGGCCGAGGGTCGGGATCTCGAGCGGGTTGCCGACCTGGACCGCGGTGGTCGCGACCTCGTTACCCGGCGTCGGGTCGGTCTCGTTGCCGCTCGCCGTGGCGGTGTTGCTGACCTGCCCGACGGGGCAGCCCGAGGCGTCGACCACGATGTTGCAGGTGGCGCCGGCACCGTTGGCCAGGTTGCCGACGTTCCACGTCCACGGCGGCACGTTCAAGCCGCCGCAATCGTCGCTGATGTAGCTCGTGCAGGGGTCGAGCGGATCGGTCACCACCACGCCGGTGGCGTCGTCCGGCCCGTTGTTGGTCACCGTGACCGTCCAGGTGATCTGGTCGGTGGTGGAGTCGAAGACCCCGCTCTTGATCACCTCGAGGTCGGTGTCGGGCTGCACGCAGGTCGCGGTATGGAAGGTCGGGCTCCAGCTGTCGAGGCTGCCGCCGTCGAGGTTGGCCTGGTCGGCGATGGTCATCACCCAGTCACCGTTGGAATCCTCGCCCCTGAAGGCGGCGAACGCCTCCTCGACGACCAGTGGCGAGGCGGTCACGAGATCGACGTAAAGGTGGTCGGTGACGAGGCCGTTGTTGTTGGCATACGGCGCCTGGCCGAGAGGATTGGCGTCGTTGTCCCAGGTGGTGCCGTCGTAGACGTTGTCGTTGTCTTCGCCGTTGTTGGAGGTCAGGGTGACGATCGTCCCTTGCGGCGACTGCAACGTGACCTGGAGGTCGGCGTTCCAGGTGTGGGTGATCGAGGTGTCGACATCGACGTCCCAGAGGTAGGTATCGACGCCGGCGACGTTGACCGTCGAGGTGATCGTCGGAGTGCCGACGTCCGTGATCGCGATCGGCGTGTCGGCGCTGGGGATCGGACCGGACACGGTGAAAATCGGCGGCGCCGGCAGCGTCCTCAGCGTCAGCGTCCAGGAGGCGAGGTTGCCGCCGTCGAGGTTGGCCTGGTCGGCGATGGTCATCACCCAGTCACCGCTGGGATCCTCGCCCCTGAAGGCGGCGAGCGCCTCCTCGGGGACCAGCGGCGAGGCAGTGGTGAGATCGACGTAGGGGTGGTCGGTGACCAGGCCGGCGTTGGTGACGTACGGCGCCTGGCCGCCGGGGTTGGCGTCGTCATTCCAGATGGTGCCGTTGTAGACGTTGTCGTTGTCTTCGCCGTTGTTGGAGGTCAGGGTGACGATCGTCCCTTGCGGCGACTGCAAGGTGACCTGGAGGTCGGCGTTCCATGTGTGGGTGATCGTGGTGGCGACCTCGACGTCCCAGAGGTAGGTATCGACGCCGCTGACGTTCAGGGTCGAGGTGATCGTCGGGGTGCCGACGTCGGAGATCGCGATCGGCGTGTCGGTGCTGGGGAAGGTGTCGGCCGAGGAGACGCAGTTCGGGGGCGGGGGCGGAGGGCCACCGAGCGGCTGGGGACCCGGGTCGCCGGCCGACGGGGCCGGCGGGAAACTCGGCCGGTAGCCGAGCTCGGCGACCAGCAGGTCGAACTGCGACTGGAGCTGGGCGAGCTGGCCGGTCTGCCCCGGCTGGCCCTTGAGCGCTTCGATCTGCTGTTTGATCGAAGCCATCTGGTCGTGGATCTCCTGCTTGGTCGCCGCCGAGGCCGGAAGGCCCGCAGCCAGCAGCACGAGAACTGCGATTCCTCCCACCACGCACTTGGCGGTCGGCCCGGAGAGCCATCCCGCGTGACAGATCCTCATCATCGCACCTTCCTCCCCCACTTGGGTTGCTAGTCGATAGCGCTCAGACCAGAGCCGGCAAGCCACATCCGGCCGGAGGCCTGGACTCGGCGATCCGCCTGCCCGGCCGATATGCATACATGGGCTTGTGGACGGTAGGCTGTCGCCTCGGAAAAATCAAGACCGGCCTCTGAAAAGTCAAGATCGGCGGCCTCGTTGCCTCGTCCCGACCCGTCAGGCCGGTCAGATGGTCCGCGACGGCTCGCCGCGGCGGAAGCGCGCGAGGTCGGCGGCGAGCGCGGCCTCGAGATCGCGCCGTCCCGCCTGCCGGGCCGCCGCCAGGGCGTCCTCCTGCCAGCGCACCGCCTCGTTGAAGCGCCCGACCTCGGCCAGCGCCTTGGCCAGCGCCGCGACGTGGAGGACGTCGCGCTCGGCCGCGACCAGCCGCTCGGCGAGGGCGCGGGCGCGCTCGCCGTCGCGTATCTCCGGGTCGGGGGCGGCGGCGAGCAGGCGGGCGAGCAGGTTGGCGAGGAAGCGGTCGCCGGGGAGCAGCCGGTGGGCCTCCTCGAGCGCCGCCAGGGCGTCGCGCCAGCGCTCCAGCTCGATCAGGGTCAGAGCGTGGGCGTAGCGCGCCGGGCCGCTTCCCGGGTCCATCTCGACGACCCGCCGGAAGCTCTCCTCGGCCTCGGCCGGACGCCCCAGCCGGCGCAGCGCGTTGCCGAGGTTGAAGTGGGCGTCGCGGAGTTCCGGGTCGAGGTCGACGGCGCGGCGGTAGCGGTCGACCGCCTCGGCCTCCCGCCCCTCCCTGGCGAGCAGGGTGCCGAGGGTGAAGTGGGCGAGCGCCAGGTTGGGGTCGAGCTTCAGCGCCTCGTCCAGCTCGGCGAGCGCGCCGGTGGCGTCGCCGGTGCGCGCCAGTGCCGCCGCCAGGTTGACCCGGGTGACCGCGCTCTCGGGTCCGGCTGCGACCGCGCGCCGGAGCTCGGCGACCGCGGCGACGAAATCGCCGCGCAGGAACGCCTCATTGCCGCGGTTCTGGTGCACCCTCATGCCGCGGGCGAGCGACTTGATCTCGTCCATCCAGGGGTCGTCGAGCGGCGGCTCGCCGCCGCCCCGACGGGCGAGCAGCGCCCGCGCCCGCTCGGTGTCGCCGAGGCCGCGGTAAGCGAGGCCGAGCGGGTAGTGCAGCTCGGAGGCCTCCGGCGCCAGGGCGAGCGCCCGCTCGAGGTGGTGGATCGCGAGCGGGTGGTCGCCCGCGGCGAGCGCCACCCGGCCCCTGCCGGCGTGGAGCGCCGGGTCGTCGCCGGCGCCGGCGAGCGCGGCGTCGAACCGCTCCGCCGCCTCGGCGAGCCGGTCGGTCGCGATCAGCAGCCGGCCGAGCGCCACCACCGCCCCCCGGTGGCCGGGTTCCAGCTCGAGGGCGCGGCGGAAGGCGGCGATCGCCACGTCGGGATCTCCGGCGTTGCGCAGCGCCTGACCCCGGTAGTAGGGCCAGCGCGGCTCGTCCGGGTCGAGGCGGGCAGCGTTCTCGAAGCAGGCCGCGGCCGGCTCGGGGAGGGAGTAGGCGAGGTAGAGCATCCCGAGATCGCCGTAGCGGCGGTCGAGGCCGGCGTCGTCGCGGCCGGCCGCCGACTCCGCCGCAGCGAGCGCCCGGCCGGAGTCCTCGAGCTGCTCGACCACCGCCGGCTCGAGGAGGGAGAGGTCGGGCTCGGGCACCGGGACCAGCGTCGCGTCGCCGGCGGCGGCGTCGCCGCCGGCCGCGGCGGACGAGTCCTCGCCTTCGCCCGCGCAGCCGGGGACCAGGCAGACACAGGCAGCCAAGACCGCGGCCGCGAACGCCGGCGCCGCTCGCCGCCGCGGCCGGCCGCCGCGCCGCCCGCCGGCCGGTCGTGCCGCCGCAGTCACCGGCCTGCTGCCCCCGCGGGCGCCGCGCCGATGACCTTCCCCGTCCCCCGGACCAGCACCGTGTAGCGCCCCGCCGGCGCCGCCGCGCCGGGCCACGACTCGATCGCCCCGTCCGGCCAGTGGACCGTCACCGCGGTCACCTCGCCGTCGGTGCCGAGGCCGGCGAGCACGCGCGGGTCGTTGCTCACCAGGTAGCTGCCGTCGGCCCGTGCCCGCCGCCACAGGGTGCGGCCGTCGGCGAGCCGGAGGGCGACCCGGGCGCCGTAGGCGTCGCGGCCGCCGGGAGCGGTGAGCAGCCGCAGCCCGACCCAGCGGCGGTCCTGGCCGGCCTGGTTGAGCAGCAGGCGGACCGGGCCGTTGTTGCGGGTGACCAGCACGTCGGTGTCGCCGTCGTTGTCGACGTCGCCGAAGGCGGCGCCGCGGCCGACCGCGCGCTCGGCGAAGTGCGGTCCGGCTGCGGCGGAGGCCTCCTCGAAGCGGCCGCCGCCGGCGTTGCGGAAGAACTGGTCGCTCTGGAGCAGCGGGTCGGGCTCGCCGGCCGCCGCCTGGAGCGGGTCGATGCGCACGTGCCCGTTGACCGTCAGCAGGTCGAGCCGGCCGTCGTTGTCGGCGTCGAACCAGGCGGCGCCGAAGCCGGTCATGCCGCGGCTCGGCGGGCCGAGCCCGCTCGCCGCGGTGCGGTCCTCGAAGATCCCGTGGCCGTCGTTGCGGTAGAGGGTGTTGGTCTCGTCGTCGATGTGGGTCATGAACAGGTCGTCGTCGCCGTCGCCGTCGAAGTCGCCGGCGTCCACCCCCATGCTCGCCTCGGCCTCGCCGGCCTGGTTGAAGGCGACGCCGGCGAGCAGCGCCTCGTCGGCGAACGTGCCGTCGCCCTGGTTGCGCCACAGGAAGTTCGCGGTGTCGTCGTTGGCGACGTAGAGGTCGGGCCGGCCGTCGCGGTCGAAGTCGGCGGCGACGACGCCGAGGCCGGGACCGGAGACGGCGGCGATCCGCGCCGCCGTCGAGACGTCCTCGAACGTGCCGTCGCCGCGGTTGCGGAACAGCCGGTCGGGGTAGGGCGAATAGGAGAGCGGGCCGCAGTAGTCGAGCGCGCTCGAGGCGGCGTAGCACTCCTTGTTGCGCTCGGGGGCGAAGTCGACGTAGTTGACGACGTAGAGGTCGAGCCGGCCGTCGCGGTCGTAGTCGAAGAACGAGGCGGCGGTGCTCCAGCGCCGGTCGTCGGTGCCGGAGGCGGCGGTGACGTCGGTGAAGGAGCCGTCGCCGTCGTTGCGCCACAGGCGGTTGGGCCCGAGGTGGGTGACGTAGAGGTCGGGGTCGCCGTCGTTGTCGAGGTCGCCGGTGAACGCGCCCATGCCGTAGCCGGTGGCGGTCAGCCCCGCGTCCGCGGTGACGTCCTCGAAACGCAGCTCGCCGGTCTCCGCGAGCAGGTTGCGGAACAGCCGGCCGCCTTCCGGCGGGCCGCCGGGATGCGGGAACAGCGCCTCGGCGTAGTCCTCGCCGCCGAGCATCGAGCCCTGGGCCAGGTAGACGTCGAGGTCGCCGTCGAGGTCGTAGTCGAACAACGCGCCGCCGGCGCCCATCACCTCGGCCATGTAGTAGCGGCCGGTGGCGCCGTTGAAGTGGTGGAAGTCGAGGCCGGTCGTGGCGGCACTCTCGATGAACAGCGGGCCGGAGGCGGCCGGCTCCGGGGCGCCCGCGGCGCCGGTGGCGGTGCCGTCGTCGCCGGCGGGCGCGCCGCATCCGGCGGCGGCGAGCGCGGCGAGGAGGCCGGCGCCGAGCCGCCGCGCGGCGGGCCGGCGGCCTACCGCGGTCCCGGCGGCGGCCTCTCCGAGGCTCCCAGCGACGCCGCGGACCGGCGATCGGGCCGGGGTCGGTCTCACCCGCCACCCCCGGGCGCGCGGTCGTAGTCGTCCTCGTAGCGCTCGATGTCGTCCTCGCCGAAGTAGTCGCCGAGCTGCACCTCGACGATCTCGACCGGCTCGGCGGTTGGGTTCTCGATCCGATGGCGGGCGCCGGCGGGGATGAACGCGTGGTCGCCGGGGGCGAGATCGCGCGCCTCGCCGTCGACGATCACCCGCGGCCGGCCGGCGACCACCACCCAGTGCTCGCTGCGGTGGCGGTGCGACTGGTAGGAGAGGCGGTGGCCGGGCGACACGCGGAGGATCTTCGACTTGAAGCGCTCGGTGTCGCGCAGGATCTCGAACGAGCCCCAGGGGCGGACCTCGAACGGGTGCGCCGTCGCCTCGGGGCGGTCGGCCTCGATCAGCCGCGCGACCAGCTCCTTGACCTCCTCGGTCCGCCCCCGGCGCGCCACCAGGAGCGCGTCGGCGGTGTCGGCGACCACCAGGTCCTCGACCCCGACCAGGCCGTAGACCCGGTCGGGCCGCCCGAACACGAAGGAGCCGCTCCCGCCGACCTCGAACGCCGGGTCCGACCGGCGCACCCGCGCCACCTCGTCCCACGAGCCGAGGTCGCTCCAGCCCGGGTCGCAGGGCACCGCGACGAAGCCGTCGAGCCGCTCCATCACGCCGTAGTCGAGGCTCTCGGGCTCGATGCCGGCGTAGACCTCGCCGAGGTTCGAGAGGTCGGGCGCGACGGTGCGGATGCGCCGCCACAGCGCGGGCATCAGCCGCTCGAAGTGCCCGGCCATCACCGCGGCGCCGAACACGAACATCCCGGCGTTCCAGAGGTATCCGCCGCGGGCCAGGAAGTCCTCCGCGGTCGCGCGGTCGGGCTTCTCGCGGAAGCCGGCGGCGCGCCGCGCCTCGAGCGCCGGGCCGCCGCCCTCGGGCTCGGCGCG
>Ga0302046_10000689_pt1 | contig 32938 bp, 34 predicted proteins | sample RVTome_11_FD_200261 | JGI IMG/M metagenome (GOLD analysis project Ga0302046, IMG submission 200261) | Soil microbial communities from uranium-contaminated site in the Upper Colorado River Basin, Wyoming, United States - RVT147D111 (version 2) ...
TCTTCGAGGTCGTCCTGGAGCAGTTCCAGCAGCTGATCGACGACGTCATCGGCCACGCGGGCCGGCCGTACCTGCCGCTCATCGCGACGCTGGGCCTCTTCATCCTGGTCGGCAACCTGCTCGGCCTGGTGCCCGGCATGAACGGGCCCACCACCAATCTCAACACCACGGCCGCCTGCGCGCTCGTGGTGTTCTTCGCCTATCACTGGATCGGCGTCCGGAAGCAGGGCGCGCTCACCTATCTCAAGCACTTCACGGGCCCGGTGCCGCTGGCGCTCAAGCCGCTGATGTTCGTCATCGAGATCATCAGCCATCTGGCCCGGCCGCTGTCGCTGACGCTCCGGTTGTTCGGCAACATGTTCGGCGGCCACATCCTGCTGGCCATCATCTTCTTCCTGATGGGGCTCGACGGCCTCATCGGCTGGGCGCTGTCGGGCAGTGCCATCGGCGCCGTCGTGGGCGGCATCGGCGGCCTGGTGATGATCGTCTTCACGGTCGGGTTCCTGTACCCGCTCAAGATCCTGGTGTCGTTCCTCCAGGCGTTCATCTTCGTGATGCTGACCATGCTCTACATCTCGGGGGCCGTCGAGGATGCCGAGCATCACGGGGGCGAGCCCCATCCCGCGCACCACTAGCAGACCACACGTACAGAGGAGGGCGGTCGTGCGACGTTCACTGATTCTGGCAGGTCTCGCAGTTCTGGCAGTCCCGGGCCAGGCGCTGGCCCAGGCTCCGGCCGGGCAGGGGAGCTGGGTCGGGCCGTTCGCCGTCCTGGTGGCCGGCTTCGCGATGGCGATCGCCGCCGGCCTGTGCGCGCTCGGCCAGGGCCGGGCGGTCGCCTCGGCCGTCGACGCGATGGCCCGCCAGCCCGGCGCGGCGGCCCGCATCCAGACCGCGATGATCATCGGTCTGGCGCTGATCGAGTCGCTGGCGATCTACGTGCTGGTCGTGGCGATGATCCTGCTGTTCGTGCAGCCCATCCGCTAGCGGCGGCTCACGGGAGGTCTCGGCGGCGCGGGGACAGCCCGCGCCGTCGCCTACCATGGCACGGTCGAACCATCGCCTGCCCAAGATTCCCGAGATGACGATCCGTCGTCTCTCGATATACACGCGCTGCCTGCTCCAGCTCGAGGAAGACGGCGTCAAGACGATCTCGTCGCAGGAGCTGGCCGACCGGTTCAGCCTCAACTCCGCCCAGGTCCGCAAGGACCTGGCGTACTTCGGCGAGTTCGGCGTCCGCGGCATCGGCTACTACGTCTCCGGCCTCAAGGCCGAGCTGCAGCGCATCCTCGGCCTCGACCGCGAGTGGGCGGTGGCGCTGGTGGGCTTCGGCAACCTGGGCTCCGCCCTCTTCCACTACAAGGGGTTCGCCCGGCAGGGCTTTCGCATCGCCGTCATCATCGACGACGACCCCGGCAAGGTCGGCCGCGAGGTCGACGCGGTGCCGATCGTGGCCGGCCGTGACATGGCGCGCGAGATCAAGGCCCGCGGCATCGCGATCGCGATCGTGGCGGTGCCGCCCGAGGCCGCCCAGGCCGTGACCGATCAGCTGGTGGCCGCCGGCATCAAGGCCGTGCTGAACTTCGCGCCCACCCGGCTGCGCGTGGGCCGGGACGTCCGCCTGAAGAACGTCGATCTCTCCATCGAGCTGGAGACGCTCTCCTTCTACCTGGCCAAGAGCGGGCGGTAGTCGGCCGCGCGGTCGTGTCGTGGTACCGTAACGCCCCGGCAATGTTGAGGGAGTGGCAGGCGTTTGAGGGCTTGGCGAAGGCCTTCGCCGAGGGGGACGTCTGCCTGCGCGTCGCCGGCCTGGCCGGTCCCGCCCGTCCGCTCGTGCTGGCCGAGCTGCTGCAGATCCATCCCCGTCCGGCGGTCGTGGTCGTGCGCTCGATGACCGACGCCCACCGGTGGACCCAGGACCTCAAGTTCTTCCGGGCGCCGGTGCTGGAGTTCCCCGAGCGCGAGCCCCGGCTCTGGCGCGGCGGCCACCACCGCGAGGCCGACGCCGAGCGGGCGGTGATCGCCCGGCGGCTGGCGGCGGGCGAGCCGGTGGTCGTCGTCGTCACGCCGGCCGGGCTGGACACCACGTTGCCGGCGCCGGACGAGTTCTCGGCCAGGACGCTGCGGATCGGGGTGGGGGACCGGCTGGAGCGGGAGCTGTTGCTGGAGGCGTTCGAGGCGGCGGGGTACGAGCGGACGGACACGGTGGTCGAGGTCGGGCAGTGGAGCGTGCGCGGCGGCATCGTGGACGTGTTCGTGCCCAGCCACCCGAGCCCGGTGCGCCTGGAGTTCTTCGGCGACGAGGTGGAGTCGATCCGCCACTTCGATCCGGGCACGCAGCGCTCGACCGACGGCCTCGACGAGCTGCTGGTGCTGCCGCTCGCCGCCCCGGCCGACGACGCGCCCGGCTCGGCCCGCCTGCTCGACTACGTGCCGGTGACGGCGCCGATCGTGCTCGACGCCCCGGCCCTCCTCGACGAGACGTCCGAGGAGGCGCCCGGCCGGCGCCCGCTGCGCGAGGTGCTCGGTGACCGGCCCCGCCTCGAGCTGGAGCTGGTGGCCGGCCCCGCCGGCGAAAGCCACGTCCTCGACACCCAGGACGTCCCCGGCTTCGGCGGGCGCTTCGCCCAGCTGACCGAGGGGCTTCTGGCCTGGCGGGGCGAGGGCTTCCGGGTCCGGCTCGTCGTCGCCGACGAGCATCAGGCCGAGCACCTGCGCCAGATCCTGCGCGACCACGGCATCGAGGTCCCGCTTGCGCTGGCGATCGAGGCGCCGGACCCGCAGGCGATCGTCGTCGGCGACGCCTCGGGCGGCATCGCGATCTCGGCCCTGGGGCTGGTGCTGCTCACCGAGGCCGAGATCTTCGGCGCCCGGCGGCGCACGCTGCGCCGCCCGAAGTACCAGCGCGGCGCCGCCCTCACCGCGTTCACCGACCTGGAGGTGGGCGACCTCGTCGTCCACGAGGACCACGGCATCGGGCGCTACCTGGGACTGCGCACGATGTCGGTGGGCGACCGCGACGGCGACTTCCTGCTGCTGGAGTACGGCGAGGGCGGCCGGCTCTATGTCCCCGTCGAGCGGCTCGACCTGGTGTCGAAGTACCTGGGCGGGGATGCCGGCACGGCCCGCCTCGACCGTCTGGGCGGCGCCTCCTGGCAACGGGTGAAGGAGTCGGTGCGCGCGGCCCTGCGCGAGATGGCGGAGGCGCTGCTGAAGCTCTATGCCCAGCGCACCGTAGCCGAGGGGCACGCCTTCGCCGGCGACACGCCCTGGCAGCGCGAGTTCGAGGCGGCGTTCCGCTTCGAGGAGACGGCCGACCAGCTGCGCGCCATCGAGGAGGCCAAGCGCGACATGCAGAACCCGCGGCCGATGGACCGGCTGGTGGCCGGCGACGTCGGCTACGGCAAGACGGAGGTCGCCCTGCGGGCGGCGTTCAAGGCCGTCGCCGACGGCTTCCAGGTGGCGGTGCTGGTGCCGACCACCGTGCTGGCCCAGCAGCACTGGTCCACCTTCACCGACCGCTTCGGGCTGTTCCCGGCCAGGGTCGAGCTGCTGTCGCGCTTCCGCTCGCCCAGAGAGCAGAAGGCGGTGGTGGAGGGGTTGCGCCAGGGCACGGTCGACGTCGTCATCGGCACCCACCGGCTGCTGTCCCGGGACGTCGAGTTCAAGCGCCTGGGCCTGCTGATCATCGACGAGGAGCACCGCTTCGGCGTCGCCCACAAGGAGCGCATGAAGCAGCTGCGGGCGTCGGTCGACGTCCTCGCCCTCACCGCCACGCCGATCCCGCGCACGCTCTACATGGCGCTCTCGGGTGTGCGGGACATGTCGGCCATCGAGACCCCGCCGCTCGACCGGCTCCCGATCGAGACCGTGGTGCGCCGGTTCAGCACGCCGGTCATCAAGGAGGCGCTCGAGCGCGAGCTGGGCCGCGGCGGCCAGGTCTTCTTCGTGCACAATCGCGTGCAGTCGCTGCCGTCGATGGCGCGGTTCATCCAGGAGCTGGTGCCCGACGCGCGCGTGATCATGGCTCACGGCCAGATGAGGGAGCGCGAGCTCGAGGCCACCATGGTGAAGTTCGTGAGCGGCCAGGCCGACGTCCTGGTCTCGACGGCCATCGTGGAGTCCGGCCTCGACATCCCGAGCTCCAACACCATCATCATCAACCGGGCCGACCGCTTCGGCCTGGCCCAGCTCTACCAGCTCCGCGGGCGGGTGGGCCGCGAGCGCCTCCAGGCCTACTGCTATCTCCTCGTCCCCGCCGACGGGCGGGTGGACGAGCAGGCCCAGCGGCGGCTGCGGGCGCTCCAGGAGCTGACCGAGCTGGGGTCCGGATTCAAGCTGGCGCTGCGAGACCTGGAGATCCGGGGTGCCGGCAACCTCCTGGGGGCCGAGCAGCACGGCCACATCGCCGCGGTCGGCTACGATCTTTACAGCAAGCTTCTCGCCGAAGCTGTGCAAGAATTGAGGGGCGATCGGACCGGGGTCGCCGTCGAACCGGTCATCAGCGTCCAGGTCGAAGGATTCTTGCCAGAGGACTATGTTCCCGAGGTCAACCAGCGACTCGCATTCTACAAGCGGCTGGCCACCGCGGCCGGCGACGAGCTGGCCGAGCTGCGCGCCGAGCTGCTCGATCGCTTCGGCCCCCTGCCCGAGCCCGCCGCCCAGCTCCTCGACATCGTCCGCATCCGCGTCGCCGCCCGGGAACTCGGGGTGGAGCGGATCGAAGCCGGCGAGGGCAAGGCGGTGATCACCTTCGCGCCCTCGACCACCGTCGAGCCGGGGCGGCTGGTGGCGGCCATCCAGGCCAGCCGCGGGCGCCTGAAGATGCGCCGCGAGTTCACCGTGGAGGCCGCGATCGCCGGCGGGGACTGGCCGGCCGTGCGTGACTCGGTGCTCGGCGTGCTGAACGGCTTCGCCGCCCGATGAGGGTCGGGCTGCCGGTGGTCGGCCTGGTGGCGCTGGTGCTGGGGGGCTGCGCGCTGCCCACGCTGCCGAAGTGGGTGCCGTACCTCGGGAAGAAAGATCCGCCGGCGGTCGCGTCGGCGCCCGCCTCGTCCGAGAACACGCTGGACACGCCGACACCCGGCGACATCCGCCAGCGGCCGGCCGAGGACGGCGACGACAGCCTGGCCGATCGGATCATCGCCGTCGTGAACAACGACGCGATCACGCTGGCCGAGCTGCAGGAGTCGATCGTCTCCTACCGGGCCGAGAACCCCGGCCGGCGGTCCGGCCCCAGCGACGAGGAGCTGCGCAAGGACTTCCTCAACCGGCTCATCGAGAGCCGGCTGCAGCTGCAGGAGGCCGAGCGCGAGAAGATCACGGTCGACGACGTCGAGCTGAACGAAGAGTTCCTCGAGCGCATCAAGCGCTACGGCGTCAAGACCGAGGAGGACTTCGAGAAGCTCGTCCGCAGCCAGGGCGTGACGGTCGAGGCGGTCAAGAAGCGGCTGCGCGACGGCCTCAAGGTGTCCAAGCTCGTCCGCCGCAAGGTGGCGCTGCGGGTGTCGGTCACCGAGGCCGAGATCTCGGCGTACCTGGAGGCCAACCGCGCCAAGCTCGAGACCGACCTCTCGTTCCACGCCCGGCACATCCTGATCACGCCCGAGTCCGCCAGCGACGCCGGCTGGGAATCGGCCCGGATCAAGGCCGAGATGCTGCGGGCGCAGCTGCAGGACGGCGCCGACTTCGTGGAGCTGGCCAGGCAGCATTCGCGGGACGCGACGGCCCGGGACGGCGGCGATCTCGGCACCCTCAAGCGGGGGGAGCTGGCCCCGGACGTCGAGAGCGAGCTGCTGGGGTTGGAGCCGGGGCAGATCTCACGCCCGGTCCGGTCGGCGCTGGGCTACCACGTGTTCCGGCTGGAGGCCAAGGAGACCCTGCAGGGCGCCAGCATCCGTCAGCAGATCCGCGACATCCTATTCAGGCAGCAGTTCGACAACCGGCTCGAGGCCTGGCTGAAGGAGATCAAGCAGAGGGCCATCATCGAGGTCCGGCTGTGAAACCCTTGACAATCGGCCCGCTGGATGGGAGGATGTGCCCTGACGCTGTCGTCCCAACCTCGTAGAAACCCTACGCAAACGGCAACACACTCTACGCGGCGACAGATCGCCGCCCCCGGAGCCCTCGAATGACTTCCCGCCGTGAACGAGGACAACCCAACGCAACCGAGAACGCCCCCGCCACGCCCGCCAACGGGCTGAACCTGTCGGAGCTGAAGGAAAAGGCGATCTCCGACCTCAACGGGATCGCCCGCGACCTGAGCGTCCAGAACTTCGGCGGCCTCCGCAAGCAGGAGCTGATCTTCAAGATCCTGCAGGCCCAGGCCGAAAAAGACGGGTTCATCTACGCCGAGGGGGTGCTCGAGGTCCTGCCCGACGGCTTCGGGTTCCTCCGGGCTCCCGACTACAACTACCTGCCCGGTCCCGACGACATCTACGTGTCGCCCTCGCAGATCCGGCGCTTCGACCTGCGTACCGGCGATACCATCTCCGGCCAGGTGCGGCCGCCCAAGGACACCGAGCGCTACTTCGCGCTGCTCAAGGTCGAGGCGATCAACTTCGAGACCCCCGACCAGTCGCGCGAGAAGATCTTCTTCGACAACCTCACGCCGCTCTACCCGATGGAGCGGCTGAAGCTGGAGTGGAACACCGAGGACCTCACCACGCGGGTCATGGACCTGCTGTGTCCGATCGGCAAGGGCCAGCGCGGCATGATCGTGGCGGCGCCGCGCACCGGCAAGACCATGATGCTGCAGTCGATCGCCCACGCGATCGCCACGAATCACCCCGAGGTGTATCTCATCGTCCTGCTGATCGACGAGCGCCCGGAGGAAGTGACCGACATGCAGCGGTCGGTGAAGGGCGAGGTCGTGTCGTCGACCTTCGACGAGCCGCCCCAGCGCCACATCCAGGTCGCCGACATGGTCATCGAGAAGGCCAAGCGACTGGTCGAGCACAAGCGCGACGTCGTCATCCTGCTCGATTCGCTCACCCGCTTCGCCCGCGCCCACAACGCCGTGATCCCGTCGTCCGGCAAGGTGCTGTCGGGCGGCCTCGACGCCAACGCGCTCCAGCGCCCGCGGCGGTTCTTCGCGGCGGCCCGCAACATCGAAGAGGGTGGGTCGCTCACGATCATGGCCACCGCCATCGTGGACACCGGCAGCCGCATGGACGACGTGATCTTCGAGGAGTTCAAGGGCACCGGCAACATGGAGGTCCACCTCGACCGGCGCCTCATGGACAAGCGGATCTTCCCGACCATCAACATCGAGCAGTCCGGCACCCGCAAGGAGGAGTTGCTGCTCGAAAAGGACGAGCTGCAGAAGGTCTGGCTGCTCCGCAAGGCCCTGTCCCAGCTCAACCCGGTCGAGTCCATGGAGCTGCTGCTCGACAAGCTCAAGCAGACCAAGAGCAACAAGGAGTTCCTGGCCGCCATGCACTCGATGGGCTAGGCCCGTGATATCGTAGGACTTCCAGGGAGGAGCGACTCGTGAAGGTGGGCATTCATCCGGATTACGTGGACACGACCATCACCTGCGCGTGCGGGGAGGTCATCAAGACCCGTTCGACCAGGCCGGACATCCGGGTGGAGGTCTGCTCCAAGTGTCATCCCTTCTTCACCGGGAAGCAGAAGCTCATGGACACCGCCGGCCGTGTGGAGCGCTTCCAGCGCAAGTACAAGCGGCAGCCGACGGCGGCCTCCTAAGGCGCCCGTTCCGCCCACGCCCGGCGGCGGCCGGGCTGCTCCTGTCCCCACTGGCTCGCCCGCGGCGGGGGTGCGCGCCCCGGAGGCGCTGAACCGCGATGCTGTTTGACAAGCTCCGTCAGATCGAAGAGCGATCCCAGGAGATCGCCCGCCGGCTGGCGGACCCCGCCGTCTTCTCGCAACAGGCCGAGTACGCGCGGCTGCGCAAGGAGCTCGCCGACAGCCAGGAGATCGTCGAGCGCTTCGTCGAATACCGTGACGTGCTGCGCCGGATCACCGAGGCCCGGCACATCCTGGCCGACCACGGCGACCGTGAGCTCCACGAGCTGGCCCAGGCGGAGGTCGACGAGCTGACCGGCCGCCAGGCCGCGCTGGAGGCCGACCTCACCCGGCTGATGCTGCCGCGCGACCCCAACGACGACAAGAACGTCTTCGTGGAGATCCGCGCGGGCGCCGGGGGCGACGAGGCGGCGCTGTTCGCGGCCGACCTGGCCCGCATGTACGCGAAGTACGCGGAGCGCCGGCGATGGAAGGTCGAGGTCATGGATTCCAGCGCGACCGGCGTGGGTGGGCTCAAGGACGTGATCCTGTTCGTGCAGGGCCGCGGCGCGTGGAGCCGGCTCAAGTTCGAGCGCGGCGTGCACCGCGTGCAGCGGGTCCCGGTCACCGAGTCGGCCGGACGCATCCACACCTCGACGGTGACGGTGGCGGTCCTGCCCGAGGCGGAGGACGTGGACGTCAAGGTCGACGACAAGGACCTGCGGGTGGACGTCTACCGCTCGTCGGGCCCCGGCGGCCAGGGCGTGAACACCACCGACTCGGCCGTCCGGATCACGCATCTGCCGACCGGCCTCGTCGTCACCTGCCAGGACGAGCGCTCGCAGATCAAGAACCGGGCGAAGGCCATGCGCGTGCTCAAGGCCCGGTTGCTGGAGCGGGCCCAGGAAGAGCAGCAGGCGGCCATCGCGGCTGACCGCCGCTCGCAGGTGGGCACCGGTGAACGGAGCGAGCGGATCCGCACGTACAACTTCGCGCAGAACCGCGTCACCGACCATCGCATCGGCCTCACCCTCCACCGGCTGCCCGAGGTGCTGGAAGGCGACATCGACGAGCTGATCGACGCCCTGGCCGCCGCCGAGCAGACCGAGCGGCTCCACAGGGTGGCCAGCTGATGCCGGCGACGCGGGCGGCCCCGCTCGATCCCGCCGCGCTCATCGGGACGCGGCCCTCGGTGGGCGCCGCGCTGGGGCTCGCGACGAGGGCCCTGGGGGCCGCCGGGATCGACAGCGCCCGCGCCGACGCCGAATGGCTGCTCGCCGGCGTGCTGGGGATCGCCCGGACCGCGCTCGGCCTGGACACGCGGCGAGCGCTTCAACCGCCGGACGACGCGCGCTATGCGCGCGCCGTGCGGCGGCGGATGACCCGGGAGCCGCTGCAGCACATCCTCGGAACCCAGCCGTTCCGGCACGTCACGGTGCGGGTGAGCGGCGATGCGCTGGTGCCGAGGCCCGAGACCGAGGCGCTGGCCGGATGGGCGCTGGAACTGCTCCCCTCGCCCCCCCGGCGACCCCTCGTCATCGACGCGGGCACCGGGGGCGGCTGCATCGCCTGTGCCGTGGCGTCCGAGCGCCCGGACGCCGAGGTGATCGCCGTGGACCTCTCGCCGGCCGCCGTGGCGCTCGCGCGGGAGAACGTGGTGGCGCTAGGGCTGGCGACGCGCGTGACCGTCGACGTCTCCGACCTGTTCGCCACGCTGGGTGTCATGCAGGCGGACCTGATCGTCTCCAATCCACCATATCTGCCGACCGGGCTCATCGACACCCTGGCTCCCGAGGTGAGCCGCTACGACCCCCGGCTCGCTCTCGACGGCGGGCCGGACGGCCTGGCCGTGGTCCGGCGGCTGGTGCGGGCGGCGCCCGAGCGGCTCGTCTCCGGCGGGGCCCTCGTGCTCGAGACCGCCGGCGGCGAGCAGGTGCAGGCCGTCGGCGCGCTCCTGGAGGCGCAGGGCTTCGTTCGCGTCGAGACCCGCGCCGACCTGGCCGGGGTCGAGCGCTTCGTGGCCGCGAGGCGTTCGTAGTGCCGGCCCGCCTGCTGATCGAGGGCGGCGTGCCCCTCCGGGGTGAGGTGGCCGTGAGCGCGGCGAAGAACGCGGCGCTGCCCGCGCTGGCGGCGTCGCTCCTCACGAGCGAGCCGCTGACCCTCACCAACGTGCCCGAGCTGGGCGACGTCCACACGATGCTCAAGCTGCTGGAGACCCACGGCGCCGTGGTCAAGCGCCAGGCGCGCGAGGTGACGGTGACCGTCGGGCGGGTCACCAGCGACCGGGCGCCCTACGAACTGGTCTCCACCATGCGCGCCTCGGTGCTGGTGCTGGGCCCGCTCGTCGCCCGCCATGGCTCCGCCCGGGTGGCGCTCCCGGGCGGCTGCGCGATCGGGGTGCGCCCCATCGACCAGCACCTCGAGGGGCTGGCGCGCCTGGGGGCGGAGATCGCGATCGAGAACGGCTACGTGGTGGCACGGGCGAGCCGCCTCAAGGGCGCCCGCATCGCGACCGACGTGGTCACGGTGACGGGGACCGAGAATCTCATGATGGCGGCGGCCCTGGCCGAGGGCACCACCGTCATCGAGAACGCCGCCCGCGAGCCGGAGGTGGGCGACCTCGCGGCGCTCCTGACCGCGATGGGCGCGCGCGTGCACGGCGCGGGCACCGGGCGCGTCGAGATCGAGGGCGTGTCCGAGCTGGCCGGTGCCGTCCACCGCATCGTCCCCGACCGCATCGTGGCCGGGACCCTGCTGGTGGCGGGCGCCATCACGGGCGGCGACGTCCGGGTGACCGACGTCGTCCCCGACCACCTCGCCGCCGTGCTGGCCAAGCTCGAGGAATGCGGGGTCGCCCTCGACGCCGGAGCGGACTGGGTGCGCGCCCGCGCCGCCGGACGCCCGCGGCCGGCCGACGTCGTGACCAGCCCCTTCCCGGGGTTCCCGACCGACATGCAGGCCCAGCTGATGACCCTGCTGGGACTGGCCGAGGGCCAGTCGAAGGTGACCGAGACGATCTTCGAGAACCGCTTCATGCACGCCGCCGAGCTGGCCCGGATGGGCGCCTCGATCACCACCGACGGCTCCGTCGCGATCGTCCGTGGCGTGGAGTCCTACCAGGGCGCGCCCGTCATGGCCTCCGATCTGCGGGCGTCGGCGGCGCTCGTGCTGGCGGGGCTGGCCGCCCGGGGACGGACCGAGGTCTCCCGGATCTATCACCTCGACCGCGGTTACGAGAGGCTCGAGGCCCGGCTCGGCGCGCTCGGCGCGCGGATCGAGCGCCTGGCATGAGCGACCGTCTCACCCTGGCGCTCCCCAAGGGCCGCCTGCTCGACGACGCGCTCGAGATGCTCCGCGAGATCGGCGTCGACGGCGTCGATCAGGACTCGCGCCGCCTGATCTTCGACGACGCGCAGGGGGGGCTCCGGCTCCTCTTCCTGAAGCCGGCCGACATTCCCGCCTACGTGACCTACGGCGCCGCCCACCTGGGCGTCGTCGGCAAGGACATCCTCCTCGAGCAGGAGCCCGACGTGTACGAGCCGATCGATCTCGGCTTCGGCGTCTGCCGGCTGGTGGTGGCCGAGCCGCGCGAGCTGTGGGAGCGCGACGATCCGGCCAGGTGGTCGTGGGTCCGGGTGGCGACGAAGTACCCGCGCCTGACCGAGCAGTACTTCTCCGCGCGCGGCGTCCAGGTGGAGATCGTCCGCCTCGACGGCTCCATCGAGCTGGCGCCGCTGGTGGGGCTGGCCGAGCGCATCGTGGATCTGGTGCAGTCGGGCGAGACCCTGCGCGCCAACGGCCTCGTCGAGGTGGCGGAGATCACGCGCTCGACCGCGCGCCTCATCGTCAACCGCGCCGCCATGAAGACCGAGTACGCGGCCATCAACACCCTCGTCGCCCAGCTCCGCACGTGGAGCCGCGCGTGAGGCTCCTGGACGCGCGCACGCTGGGGATCGACGGGGTCGTCCGGGCCGTGGACCGTCCGCCGTCGGAGGTGCCCACCGAGGTGGTCCGATCGGTGGAGGCGATCGTGGCGGCCGTCCGCGAGCGGGGCGACGCTGCCCTGCTCGAGTTCACGGCGCGGTTCGACCGCTTCAGCCCGGCGTCGGCCGCGGGTCTCGCGATCGCGCCGGCCGAGTTCGAGGCGGCCGCCCACGAGGTGGAGCCCGCCGTGCGGGCGGCGCTGGCCTACGCGGCCGACCGGATCGAGCGCTACCACGCGGCCGCGCTGCCCAAGTCGTGGCGGCTGACCGACGAGCACGGCTCGGTGCTCGGCCAGGAGGTGCGGCCGCTCGATCGCGTCGGCGTCTACGTCCCCGGCGGCCGGGCCGCCTATCCCTCGACGGTCCTGATGACCGCGGTGCCGGCCCGGGTGGCCGGTGTCCGCGAGATCGCGCTGGTCACGCCACCGGGTCCCGACGGCCGGGTGCCGGCCGCCGTGCTGGCCGCGGCCCGCGTAGCCGGCGTCACCGAGGGCTGGCGCATCGGCGGCGCCCAGGCGGTGGCGGCGCTCGCCTACGGCACCGGCGCCATCCGCCGCGTGGACAAGATCGTGGGTCCCGGCAACGTGTACGTCGCGCTGGCCAAGACGCGGGTCTTCGGCGACGTCGGCATCGACCTGGTGGCGGGGCCGAGCGAGGTCGTGGTCGTCGCCGACGCCGCCGCCGACCCGGCGTGGATCGCGGCCGACCTGCTCGCGCAGGCCGAGCACGACCCGATGGCCCGCGCGCTGCTGATCACCGACGCGCCGGACCTGCTGCCGCGCGTCGAGTCGGCGCTGCGCGCCCAGCTCGAGCGCCTGCCCCGCCGGGCGATCGCCGGCGAGGCGCTGGCCTCCAGCGGCGCCTTCATCCTCGTCGCGGATCTGGACGCAGCGGTCGACGTCGCCAACCGGCTCGCGCCCGAGCATCTCGAGCTGATGGTGGCCGTCCCGGCCGCGTTGCTGCCCCGCGTGCGGCACGCCGGGGCGATCTTCCTCGGCGCCCACACGCCCGAGGTGGTGGGCGACTACGTGGCCGGTCCCAACCACGTGCTGCCCACCGCCGGCACCGCCCGCTTCGCCTCGCCGCTGGGCGCCGAGGACTTCGTGACGCGGTCCAGCGTGATCGAGTACTCGCCGTCGGGGCTGGCGGCGGCGCTGCCCCACCTGGGCGCGCTGGCCCGGATCGAGGGACTCGCCGGCCACGGCCGGGCGGCCGAGCTTCGAGCCAAGGAGGCCCGCGGATGAGCGGCAACGGGCGGCAGGCGCGCGTCGAGCGCAAGACCAAGGAGACCGAGGTCACGCTGCAGCTGAGCCTCGACGGGACGGGCAGCGCCAAGATCCAGACCCCGATCCCCTTCTTCAGCCACATGCTGGAGGCGTGGGCCCGGCACGGGCTCATGGACCTGGCCGTCGAGGCGAGCGGCGACGTCGAGGTCGACATCCACCACACGGTGGAGGACGTCGGCATCGTGCTGGGCCGGGCGCTGCGCGAGGCGCTCGGTGACAAGAAGGGCATCGTCCGCTACGGTGCCGCCTTCGTGCCGATGGACGAGGCGCTGGTGCAGGCCTCGGTCGACGTCTCGGGCCGGCCCTTCCTGGTCTTCAACGTGCCGGTGGCGCGCACGCGCGTGTCGAACTTCGACCTCGACATGCTCCAGGAATTCTTCCGGGCCCTCGCGTTCAACGCCGAGATCACGCTGCACGTGACCATGCACTACGGCCACAACCTGCACCACATCGCCGAGGCCGTGTTCAAGGCGGTGGGCCGGGCGCTGGCCGAGGCGACCCGGCTGAACCCCCGGATCGCCGGCGTGCTGCCCTCCACCAAGGGCACGCTGTGACCGAGGCGAGCCGGTGATCGCGATCGTGGACTACGGGCGCGGGAACCTCGGCTCCGTCGAGAAGGCGTTCGTGCGGGTCGGTCGCCCGGCCGTGGTCACCCAGGACGAGCGGGTGGTCGACGAGGCCGACGCGGTGGTGCTGCCCGGCGACGGGGCCTTCCACGACGCCATGACGAATCTCGAGCGACTCGGCTTGCTGAAGGCCGTGCGGCGGTCGCTCGACGGCCGCCGTCCGTTCCTGGGCATCTGCCTCGGCTACCAGCTGCTGTTCTCGGCCAGCGAGGAGTTCGGCGAAGGGCGCGGACTCGACGTCATCCCGGGCGTCGTTCGTCGGTTCCCCCCCGGCCGCAAGGTCCCGCACATGGGCTGGAACCGCGTGTGGCACGGCGGCTCGCTGCGCCTCTTCGAGGGCGTCGCCGATGGCGCCCACTTCTACTTCGTGCACTCCTATTTCCCGGTGCCGGGACCGGGGTCCGGCGTGCCGGAGCCATGCCCATCGCCGACCAGCCCGGTACGGCAGGCGTGGTGTGAGTACGGCGTCCGCTTCGCCGCCGCGATCGAGACCGGCCGCATCTGCGCGACGCAGTTCCATCCCGAGAAGAGCCAGAAGGCGGGCATCCGGCTGCTGGAGAACTTCGCGGCGATCGTGAGGGAGGCGCGGTGATCGTCATTCCCGCGGTGGACCTGCGCGAGGGCCGCTGCGTCCGCCTGCGCGAGGGCCGGGCCGACGCCGAGACGGTGTTCTCCGACGATCCCGTCGCGATGGCGGAGCGCTGGGCCGAAGCCGGGGCGGAGCGGCTGCACGTCGTGGACCTGGACGGCGCGTTCGCCGGGGCGCCCCGACAGACGGGGCTCATCGCCAGGATCGTGGACGCCGTGCGCCCGGTGCCGGTGGAGGCCGGCGGAGGGCTGCGGGACCTCGCGGCCGTCGCCACCGTGCTCGAGGCCGGGGTCGCCTGGGCCGTCGTGGGCACCCGCGCGGCCCTGGATGCCCCCTTTCTGGCCGAGGCTGGACGGCGGTTCGGCGAGCGGATGATCGTCGCCGCCGACGGCCGCGGGGAACGCGTCGCCATCCGCGGCTGGACGGAGACGGGCGAGCTGACGGTGGTCGAGGTCGGCCGGCGCGCCCGCGACGCCGGCGCGGCCGCGCTGCTCTACACGGACGTGGCCCGGGACGGCACCGAGCTGGGGCCCAACGTCGAGGCGACCGCGGCGCTGGCCGCGGCGCTCGGGCTGCCGGTCCTCGCCTCGGGCGGCGTGGGGACCCTCGCGCATCTGTGCGCGCTGGCCGCGGTGCCGGGGGTCATGGGCACGATCGTCGGGCGGGCGCTCTACACCGGCGCCGTCGCGCTGGAGGACGCGCTGGCCGCGGTGAAGGCCGCCCGATGCTGACCAAGCGGATCGTCCCGTGCCTGGACGTGAAGGACGGCCGCGTCGTCAAGGGTGTGCGATTCGTGAGCCTCCGCGACGCCGGCGATCCGGTCGAGGCGGCGCTCGCCTACGACGCCCAGGGGGCTGACGAGCTGGTCTTCCTCGACATCACGGCCTCGCACGAGGACCGCGCGATCATGCTCGACGTCGTCCGGCGCACCGCCGAGGGGATCTACATGCCGCTCACGGTGGGCGGCGGGGTCCGCTCCGTGGACGACGTGCGCCGCCTGCTCCGCGCCGGGGCCGACAAGGTCTCCCTGAACACCGCGGCCATCGAGCGGCCGGCCGTCATCGGCGAGGCGGCCGAGCGTTTCGGCAGCCAGTGCATCGTCGTGGCGATCGACGCGCGCCGGGAGCGCGACCGCTGGACCGTCTATACGCACGGCGGGCGGCGGCCGACCGGGCGTGACGCGGTGGCGTGGGCGCAGGACGCGGTGGCGCTGGGCGCCGGCGAGATCCTGCTCACGAGCATGGACCGCGACGGCACCAGGGACGGCTACGACCTCGCGCTCACGCGCACGGTGTCGCAGGCGGTGTCGGTGCCGGTCATCGCGTCGGGCGGCGCCGGCACCCTCGAGCACTTCCACGAGGCGCTGACCGAGGGCTGGGCCGACGCCGCGCTGGCGGCCTCGCTCTTTCACTTCGGGATCCACACGATCGCCGAGACCAAGGCGTACCTCGCCGGGCGCGGCGTCGAGGTGCGGCGGTGACACCCGAGAGCCTCACCTACGACGCGCAGGGGCTCATCCCGGCCGTCGTGCAGGAGGCGGAGACCGGCGAGGTGCTGATGGTCGCCTGGATGGACCGCGACGCGGTGGCGGCCACGCTGGCGACCGGGCTCACGCACTTCTGGTCGCGCTCGCGGCGGATGGCGTGGCGCAAGGGCGAGACCTCCGGGCACCGCCAGCACGTGCGCGGCGTCTACGCGGACTGCGACGCGGACACGCTGCTGATCCAGGTGCACCAGGACGGCGTGGCCTGCCACACCGGCAGCCGCACGTGCTTCTTCGCGGGACTGCAGGGGCCCGGCGCCGCCGCCAACATGCTGGACCGCATCGAGCGGATCGTGGCCGACCGCAAGTCGGCGCCGCCGCCCGGCTCCTACGTGGGCGGCCTGCTGGCCAAGGGCGAGGCGGCGGTGTGCCGGAAGATCGGCGAGGAAGCCGTGGAGGTGGTGACGGCCGCCCTCGGTGGCGAGGGCGACCGGCGCGTCGTCGAGGAGGTCGCCGATCTCTGGTTCCACACGATGGTGCTGCTCGGCGAGCGCTCGATCCCGTTGCGTGACGTGCTCGAGGAGCTGGCGCGCCGGCACTCGGGCGGGCAGGAGCCGCCCGGCGGCGCGGGCCCGCCTCGCCCGGACCGGCCGGCGCCCGGCGGGTAGCCGCCGTGGGCGCGGCAGGCCGCCGGGCGGCGGCGCTGGCCGCCGCGGTGGCGCTGGCGCTCGGCGCGTGCGCGGGGCGGCGCATCGTCGACGGCGTCTATCGCGCGCCCGCCGGCTACGAGGTGCGGTTGCCGGGGCCGGCGTGGGTCGTCGCCGACGAGAGCCGGGCCGACCTGGAGCTGCGGCACCGCACGGCGCCGGCGGGGATGCTGGTGAACGCGGTGTGCGATCCGGCGGTGGCCCGGCGCGGCTGGGACGTCCTCGGGCGGCACCTGCTGCTCGGGGTGCGCGACCGGGTCGTGGTGGAGGACAACGAGGTGCCGGTGAATGGACGGGTCGCGTCGCACCGGCTGCTGGAAGGACGGATGCGGCAGAACGACGCGCGCGTGCGGATCGAGAGCTACACGCTGAAGGGCGGCCGCTGCGTGTACGACCTCGTGTACGTCGCCGCGCCCGACGCCTTCGAGACCTGGCGGGGCGACTTCCATCGCTTCGTCGAGAGCTTCGCCGGCGAGCAGGAGTAGGACATGGACACCTATCTCCAGCGCACGGCCATGTGGTACGGGGGCGTGGGGCTGCTGACCGCCGAGGTGCTGCGCAGCCTGGCCTTGCCGCCGCGGTACTTCCGCCTGATCATTGTCGAGATCGAGGTCATGGGCGTCCGGTCGCTCGGGGTCGCCGCCACCGCCGCCGTCTTCACCGGCATGGTGTTCGCACTGCAGAGCGCCGTGAACATGGCGCGCTTCGGGGCCGAGAACTACGTGGGGCCGCTGGCCGCGCTGGCGATCCTGCGCGAGCTGGGGCCGGTGCTCACCGCGATCCTGGTCGGCGGCAAGGTCGCCTCCGGCATCACCGCCGAGCTGGGCTCGATGAAGGTCACCGAGCAGATCGACGCCCTTCGCACGCTCGGGGTGAACTTCATCAAGCGCCTGATCGTCCCCCGCGTGCTGGCCGCCCTGATCGTCTTCCCGCTGCTGACCGTCCTCGCCGACGTCCTCGGCGTGCTCGGGGGCATGGTGATCATGTTCGTCGAGCGCGGCGCCGACATGTGGGCCTACTGGAACACGACCGTCTACTGGGTGCTGCCGCGCGATTTCCTCATGGGGGTGGGCAAGTCGTTCTTCTTCGGCGCCATCGTCACGCTCATCGGCTGCTACAACGGGCTCAGCACGACGGGAGGCACGGAGGGGCTGGGGCGGGCGACCACGGCCACGGTCGTCCACGTCACCATGGGCGTGATCGTCTCCGACTTCTTCCTGACCAAGCTGATGCTCATGATCTTCTGGTGATGCGGCTGCGGGCGCGCGCGCAACGCGAGCCGGGCCCGCCGGCCCCGGCCGCCGGCGGGCTGGCCGTGGAGGTCGACGACGTCCGCAAGCGGTTCGAGGGCAAGGAGGTGCTGCGCGGGGTGTCGTTCGGCGTCGAGCGCGGCGAGACGCTGGTGATCATGGGCGGCAGCGGCTCCGGCAAGACGGTGACGCTCCGCCTGGTGGCCGGGCTCATCCGGCCCTCGAGCGGGACGGTTCGCGTCTTCGGCCGGCGCATCGACGATCTCGGCGAGGAGGATCTGCTGCCGATTCGCCGCCGCATGGGCTACGTGTTCCAGGGCGCCGCGCTCTTCGACTCGCTGTCGGTGCTGGAGAACGTCGCCTATCCCCTGCGGGAGCACACGAGCCTGGGCGAGGCCGAGATCCGCGCGCGTGTCCGGCACTTCCTCTCGCTGGTCGGCCTCGGCGACGAGGTGCTGGCCCTGCTGCCGGCCGAGCTGTCGGGCGGCATGCGCAAGCGCGTCGGCATCGCCCGCGCGCTGGCCCCGGAGCCCCAGATGCTCCTGTTCGACGAGCCGACCGCCGGGCTCGATCCCACCAACGCCCGGCTGGTGGCCGAGCTGATCGTGCAGCTGCGGGGCGGCGTGTGCGACACGGCGATCGTGGTCACCCACGACCTCGAGCTGGCCAGAACGGTCGCCGAGCGGGTGGCGATCCTCATCGAGGGCCGGTTCGCCGCGCTGGGCACGCTCCCGGCGGTGCTGGGCTCCGGAGACCCCGCGGTGCAGGCCTTCCTGGCCGGGGAGGCGAGGGGGACGACATGAACGAAGAGCGCGACGAGCGGCGGCTGAAGCTCCGGGTGGGCGTGTTCGTGCTCATCGGCGTGGTCGCGTTCCTGGCCATGGTCTACGCGCTCGGCGCCCGCGCCCGGCTCTTCGAGCCGCGCTTCACCCTCTACGCCGAGTTCACCGAGGTCGGCGGTCTGGTGGAAGGCGCCACGGTGCGGCTGGCCGGCGTGCAGATCGGACGGGTGAGCGGGGTGCGGCTGCCGCCGGAACCGGGGGGCAAGGTGCGGGTGGAGATGTCGATCGCCCGCCGGTTCCGCGACCGCATCCGAAAGGACTCGGAGGCCCGCATCGAGACCCAGGGGCTGCTCGGGGACAAGATCGTCGAGATCACGGTCGGCACCGCCGCGGCGCCGCCGGTGGCGCCGGACGACCTCATCGCCTCCCGCGAGCCCTTCGACATCGGCCGCGTGATGAACGAGAGCGCCCAGGTCGTCAAGAGCGTGAGCGCGCTGGCCGACAGCCTGCGCCATACGGCCCAGGCGCTGAACCAGTCGCGTCTCATCGAGGAGGCGACGGCCACCGTGCGGTCCGCGCGCAAGATCACCGACCAGGTGGGGCGGATCGTCGACGAGGTGCAGCAGGGCAAGGGCTGGGCCCACGCGCTCATCTACGAGGAGCCGGTGGCGTTGCGGCGCATCAACGACCTCGTGGCCACCACCCAGGACCTGCTCGACCGGGTGAAGCGCGGCGAAGGCGCCGCCGGCGTGCTGACCTCCGAGCAGTCGACGGCCTCGGCCCGGCGACTGGTGGCGGCGCTGGACAAGCTGAGCCGTGTCGTCGAGCGACCCTCACCCGAGGACGGCCTGCTGCCGGCGCTGCTGTTCGATCCCCGGCATCGGGCGGTGCTGGAGGACCTTCGCGTGACGGCCCGCAACGTCCGCGAGGTGTCCGAGCGGCTGGCGGGCGGGCGCGGCACGCTCGGCAGCCTCGTCAAGGACGAGCCGACCGACCGCGGCCTCCAGCAGGCCTCCCGGGACTTCCAGGCGGCCGTCGCCAACCTCCGGGAGATCACCGACAAGATCAAGGAGGGCGAGGGCACGGTGGGCGCCCTGATCGCCGATCCGACCGTGTACGAACGGCTGGTCAACATCCTCGACGGCGCCTCCCGCAGCTTCCTGCTGCGGGGGCTCCTGCGGGGCCTCGGCCGCGACGGGCGGGACGGCCGGGAGGCGCCCAAGGAGTGAGGATGCCGCGGGCCACGAGCGTCCACCGCTGCCAGCAGTGCGGCTTCGCGAGCTCCAAGCCCGGCACCTGCCCGGACTGCAAGCGCGCGACCGGTGAGCTGGTACCGCTGGTGGAGGAGCGGGCGGCGCCGCCGGGCCGGCGAGCCGCGGTCTCGACCGGCACGCGGCCCCTGCCGCTCAAGGACGTCGTGATGGAGCGTGGCGACCGCGTCCTCACCGGCATCGCGGAGCTGGACCGCGTGCTCGGCGGCGGCGTCGTCCGCGGCTCGCTCGTGCTCATCGGCGGGGATCCGGGCGTGGGGAAGTCGACGCTCGTCCTCCAGGCCGCACGCGCGCTCGCCCGGGTGGCCCCGCCGGTCCTGTACGTGTCGGCCGAGGAGTCGGCCGCCCAGGTGAAGATGCGAGCCGACCGTCTCGGCGTCGGCGGGGACGGTCTGCTCCTGTGGGCGGAGGGCGACCTCTCGGCGGTGCAGGCCGAGCTGGACGGCATCAAGCCGCGCACGCTGATCGTCGACTCGATCCAGACGGTCTTCCTGCCCGAGCTGGAGTCGGCGCCCGGCAGCGTCGCCCAGGTGCGGGAGTGCGGCGCGCGCCTGATGACGCTGGCGAAGGGCCGCGGGATCGCCACGTTCCTGGTGGGCCACGTCACCAAGGAGGGGGCGCTGGCCGGCCCCCGCGTGCTCGAGCACCTGGTCGACACCGTCCTCTACTTCGAGGGCGAGCACCACCACGCCTACCGGGTGCTGCGCGCCGTGAAGAACCGGTTCGGCTCCACGAACGAGATCGGCGTGTTCGAGATGAGCGCGGGCGGGCTCGTGGAGGTGCCGAACCCGTCGGGCTTCTTCCTGGCCGAGCGGCCGGCCGACGCGCCCGGCTCGGTGATCGTCGCGGCGCTCGAGGGCACCCGGCCCATGCTGCTGGAGCTGCAGGCGCTGGTGGCCCGCGCCTCCTTCGGCACGCCGCGCCGCACCGTGCTCGGCGCCGACTACAACCGCGTCTGCCTGCTGCTGGCTGTGCTGGAGAAGCGGGCCGGGCTGCCGATCGGCAACCAGGACGTCTTCGTCAACGTGGCGGGCGGTGGCCGCGTCGTCGAGCCGGCGGCCGACCTCGGCGTGGTGATCGCGGCGGCCTCGAGCTACCTCGAGCGCCCCGTGCCGCCCGACGTGCTCGTCCTCGGCGAGGTCGGGCTGACCGGCGAGGTCCGGGCGGTGAGCGGCGTGGAGCCGCGCCTGCGGGCGGCCGCCCAGCTGGGCTTTCGCTCGGCGATCGTGCCGCGTGGCAACGCGGAGGGCGCGCTGCCCCTGCCGGTCCGGGCCGTGGACAGCGTGAGCGACGCGCTCGCGGCCTTGCTGGGCTGATGGCCCTGGTCATCGCCCGCCTGCTCCTGATCACCGCCTGCGTGGGCGGAGGGATCGCGCTGGCGCTCTCGCTGGGACTCGCACCGCTCGCCGGGGTCGTGGGCGGGGTCGCGGTCGCCGCCGTCGCGATCGGCCTCGAGGCGGCGGCGGGACGCCTCCCGCTCCGGCCGCTGCTGTGGACCGCGGGCGGCGCCGTGGGCGGACTGCTGGCCGGGCTCGCCCTCGGCTCGGCCCTGGAGCCGCTGGCCGGCCGGGCGGCGCCGGCGCTGCGCAGCGTCGCCGCCCTCGTCGGCGCCTGGGTCGGCGGCGTGGTGGCCGCGCGCCGGGCGGGCGAGCCGGCGGTGGCGGCGCCGCCCGCGGGCGGCCCCACGGCGCGCGTCCTCGACACCTCGGTCATCGTCGACGGCCGGGTGGCCGATGTCGTGGAGGCGGGGTTCCTCGACGGCGGCGTGATCGTCCCGCAGTTCGTCGTGCGCGAGCTGCAGCGCCTGGCCGACTCCGGCGACCCGCTGCGGCGCGGCCGTGGCCGGCGCGGCTTCGACGTGCTGGACCGGCTGCGGCGGAGTCCGGGCGTCCGCTTCGAGCTGGTGGACACCGACTTTCCCGGTGTCGCCGAGGTCGACGCCAAGCTGGTCGCCCTGGCCCGCGCGCGCGGCGCCCGCCTGTTGACCAACGACACGGCGCTCGCCCGGGTGGCGGCCCTGGGGGGCGTGGCCGCCGGCAACGTCAACGAGCTGGCCGCCGCGCTGCGGCCCGTGGCCCTGCCCGGCGAGGGCCTGCAGGTGCAGGTGCTGCGCGAGGGCAAGGAGCCGGGGCAGGGGGTGGCCTATCTCGAGGACGGCACCATGGTGGTCGTCGAGGGGGGCAAGCGTTTCCTCGGTCAGGCGCTGGAGGTGGTCGTGACGAGCGCGTTGCAGACCTCGGCCGGGCGCATGATCTTCACGCGCCCCCGCGGCGAGGAGGGCGGCGGCGGTGCCTAGCCTGGCCGTCCTGATCCCCGCCGGCGGCGTCGGGACGCGGCTGGGCCGGCGGACGCCCAAGCAGTTCCTGCGATTGCGGGACGCCACGATCCTCACCGCCACCCTGCGACACTTCACGGGCCACCCGGCCGTGCGCGCCGTCGTCGTGGCGGCACCGGCAGCGTACCTGTCGCGTACCCGCGAGCTCGTGGCCCGGGGCGGCCGGCGCCCGGTCCACGTGGTGGCCGGCGGTCCCACCCGGCAGGAGTCCGTCTGGCATGCGCTGCAGGCCGCCCCGCCCGAGGCCGAGATCGTGCTGGTCCACGACGCCGTCCGGCCGTTCATCGAGCGGCCGCTCATCGACGCCGTGGCCGCGGCGGCGGCCGAGCACGGCGCGGCCATCTGCGCCCTGCCCATCGCCGAGACCGTCAAGCGCGTGCGGGACGGCGTGGTGGAGTCGACGCTCGACCGGTCCGGGCTGTGGGCCGTGCAGACGCCCCAGGGGTTCCGGGCCGCGCTGCTGCGCGAGGCGCATGACAAGGCGCGCCGGGACGGCGTCGTGGGCACCGACGACGCGGCGCTGGTGGAGCGGCTCGGCCATCCGGTCCGGGTGGTGCCGGGACTGGCCGGCAATGTCAAGATCACGACGCCGGAGGACCTTCGGCGCGCGCGGAGGCGCCGGTGAACCGCGTCGGCTTCGGCTTCGATCTTCATCCGCTGATTGCCGGCCGGCCGCTCGTCCTGGGAGGCGTGACGGTGCCCTCCGAGGCCGGGCTCGACGGCCACTCCGACGCTGACGTGCTGTCGCACGCCGTGGCCGAGGCCCTGCTCGGCGCCCTGGCCCTGGGCGACCTCGGACGCCATTTCCCCGACACCGATCCGCGCTGGCGCGGCATCTCGAGCCTGCGGCTGCTCGGCCAGGTGATGGAGCTCATGAGGGGCCGGGAGGCGACCCTGGTGAACGTGGACGCGACCGTCCTGGCCCAGGCGCCCAGACTGGCCTCCCACCTGCCCGAGATGGCCAAGCGCCTGGCCGACGTTCTCGGCCTGCCGGTGGAGCGCGTGAGCGTCAAGGCCAAGAGCCCCGAAGGCCTCGGCCTCGTCGGCCGCCGGGAAGGCATCGCCGCCATGGCGGTCGTGAGCCTGGAGGTTCGCGAATGATTCGCCGCTTCGAGCGCCGGCTTCGCCGGCGCAATCCGGAGGGGGAGGCTTCGGAGGGGGGCGCAGCCCCCCTTCGAGGAAAATCCTGGGGGAGGTTTCGGAAGGGGGGCGAAGCCCCCCTCCGAGGTAAATGAAGGTCTACAACACGCTGACACGGTCCAAGGAGGAGCTCGTTCCGGCCACGCCGGGGGAGATCCGGATGTACTCCTGCGGAGTGACGGTCTACGACCTCTCCCACGTGGGCCACGCCCGCATGATGATGGTCTTCGACGTCATCTCGCGCTATCTGCGCTTCGCCGGGTATCGGGTGACGTTCGTGCGGAACTTCACGGACATCGACGACAAGATCATCCGGCGCGCCAACCAGGAGGGCGTACCGGCCCGGGAGGTCTCCGAGCGCTATGTCGCCGCCTTCCGCGAGGACATCGCGGCCCTGGGGGCGCTGCCGCCCGAGGCCGAGCCCAAGGCGACCGACCACGTCCCGGAGATGGTCGCGCTGATCGCGCGCCTGGTCGCCGGCGGCCATGCCTACGTGGTGGACGGCGACGTCTACTTCGAGGTCCGGCGGTTCTCACCCTACGGCAAGCTGTCCGGCAAGAACCTCGACGACCTGCTGGCGGGAGCGCGCGTGGAGATCGACGAGCGCAAGCGCGATCCGCGCGACTTCGCGCTGTGGAAGGCGGCCAAGCCCGGCGAGCCGGCGTGGGAGAGCCCGTGGGGCCCCGGCCGGCCGGGCTGGCACATCGAGTGCTCGGCGATGGCGATGCGCTACCTCGGCGAGTCCTTCGACATCCACGGGGGCGGCGACGACCTCATCTTTCCCCACCACGAGGCGGAGATCGCTCAGTCCGAGGCCGTCACCGGCAAGCCGTTCGCGCGCTACTGGCTGCACAACGGCATGGTGAACATGGGCCGGGAAAAGATGTCGAAGTCGCTCGGCAACACGCTCACGATCCGCGAGCTGGTCGCCCGCCACGATCCAGCGGCGCTGCGCCTGTTCCTGCTCGGCACGCACTACCGGAGCCCGCTCGAGTGGGCCGAGGAGCGGGTGGAGGACAGCGCCCGCGCCCTCGAGCGCCTCTGGCGCCCGATCGACGACGCGGACAAGCACGCGGTTCCGAGGCCGCTCGCCCCGGGCCGGGTGCTGCCACCCGAGCTCGCGGGCTTCCGCCAGCGGTTCATCGACGCCATGGACGACGACTTCAACACGCCGGAGGCTCTCGCCGCGCTGTTCGACTTCAGTCGCGCGCTCCGAGGGAGCGAGGTGAGCGTGCCGGTCTTCGTGCGCGGAGCCGAGGAGCTGAAGGCGCTCGCCGGCGTCCTGGGGCTGCAGGGCCCCCGGCGGAGCGGGCTGGACGAGGCCCTGATCGCCCGGCTGATCGAGGAGCGCGCGGAGGCCCGCCGCCAGCGGAACTTCGAGCGGGCCGACGAGATCCGGTCCCGGATCGAGCAACTCGGCGCCGGCCTCGAGGACACGCCGGCGGGGACCGTGTGGAGGTGGAGAGGCCGGTGAGCGACGAGCGTGTGTGGGGCCGCAATCCGGTCCGCGCCCTGCTGCGCAGCGGCAGCCGGCGCGCCGACGAGGTCGCGGTCCTCGCCGGCGCCCGGGGTCCCCTTTCCGAGGTGGTCGCCCTCGCTCGCCGGGCCGGCGTCAAGGTGTCCTATCGCACGCGCGATCAGCTCACGGCGATCGCCGGCACGACGGACCATCAGGGGGTCGTCGCCCGGGTGGCCGCCGCCGAGTACGCCGAGCTGGAGGACCTCTTCCACGTGCCGGGCCGGCGCCGCGAGGCTCCGTTCTTCATGGCGCTGGACCAGCTCCAGGACCCCCGGAACCTCGGCGCCCTGCTCAGGACGGCGGACGCCTTCGGGGTCCACGGCGTGATCGTGCCCAAGCACCACGCGGTCGGCCTGACCGAGGCCGCCGTTCGAACGGCCATGGGGGCCGTCGAGTACGTCGCCGTCGCCCGGGAGACCAATCTGGTGGCGAGCCTCGAAAAACTCAAGGAATCAGGGATTTGGATCTACGGCGCGTCGGTGGACGGAGGGATCCCGCCGTGGGCCGCGGACTTCACCGGGCCCACCTGCCTGGTCCTCGGGGGTGAGGGAGAAGGGTTGCGTCCGCTGGTGGCCCGGACCTGCGACGTGCTCGTGTCGGTACCCATGCGGGGCGGGGTGGGCTCGCTGAACGTGGCGGCCGCCGGGGCCGCCGTCTGCTACGAAGTGGCGCGCCAGAGGGCCCGGGCTGCTCAAACTCCTTGACGGAAAGCCAAACCGAAACTAGATTGGAACTTTGCCTGTGCTGGCGTAGCTCAGTTGGCAGAGCAACTGCCTTGTAAGCAGTGGGTCGGGGGTTCAAATCCTCCCGCCAGCGCCAGCTTGAAGGACGTTTGCTTTGCTCGTGAGGTCTCTCATCGCATGCCGGCAGGCTCGGGGAGGTACCCAAGTGGCCAAAGGGGGCAGACTGTAAATCTGCTGGCGTACGCCTTCGGGGGTTCAAATCCTCCCCTCCCCACCATTGCACGGGCGATGAATGGAGCGTGCGGGAATAGCTCAGTGGTAGAGCGCCAGCCTTCCAAGCTGGGGGTCGCGGGTTCGAATCCCGTTTCCCGCTCCAGGATTGAACGAGGCAGGATTCGGGCCCATGTAGCTCAGTCGGCAGAGCGCGTCCTTGGTAAGGACGAGGTCTCCGGTTCAAACCCGGACATGGGCTCCAGTACTCGCGCGGCCGTGCGCGCCGCCGTCGACGGAAGGTAGGGGAAGGATGGCCAAGGCCAAGTACGAGCGGACGAAGCCGCACGTGAACGTGGGGACGATTGGGCACATCGACCACGGCAAGACGACGCTGACGGCGGCGATCACGAAGGTGCTGCACACGAAGAACAAGGGGATTGCGGTGCGGGAGTACGGGTCGATCGACAACGCGCCGGAGGAGCGGGAGCGGGGGATCACGATTGCGGTGGCGCACGTGGAGTACGAGACGGACAAGCGGCACTACGCGCACATCGACTGTCCGGGGCACGCGGACTACATCAAGAACATGATCACGGGGGCGGCGCAGATGGACGGCGCGATTCTGGTGGTGGCGGCCAACGACGGGCCGATGCCGCAGACGCGGGAGCACGTGCTGCTGGCGCGGCAGGTGAACGTGCCGTTTCTGGTGGTGTTCATGAACAAGGTGGACATGGTGGACGACCCGGAGATTCTGGATCTGGTGGAGCTGGAAGTGCGGGAGTTGCTGAAGAAGTACAACTTTCCGGGGGACGAGGTGCCGGTGGTGCGGGGGTCGGCGCTGGCGGCCAACGAGAACCCGACGGACCCGCAGGCGGCGGCGCCGATCTGGACGCTGATGGAGGCGGTGGACAGCTACATTCCGACGCCGCCGCGGCCGGTGGACAAGCCGTTTTTGATGCCGATCGAGGACATTTTTTCGATCACGGGGCGGGGGACGGTGGTGACGGGGCGGGTGGAGCGGGGGGTGGTGAAGGTGGGCGAGGAAGTGGAGATCGTGGGGATCAAGGACACGCGCAAGACGGTGGTGACGGGGGTGGAGATGTTCCGCAAGCTGCTGGACGAGGGGCAAGCGGGGGACAATATCGGGGCGCTGCTCCGCGGCATCGACAAGGAGGAAGTGGAGCGCGGGCAGGTGCTGGCCAAGCCGGGGTCCATCAAGCCGCACAAGAAGTTCAAGGCGGAGGTGTACGTCCTGACGAAGGAAGAGGGGGGGCGGCACACGCCGTACTTCAACGGGTACCGGCCGCAGTTCTACTTCCGGACGACGGACGTGACGGGGGTGTGCACGCTGCCCCAGGGCGTGGAGATGGTGATGCCGGGGGACAACGTGACGATGGCGATCGAGCTGATCATGCCGATTGCGATGGAGAAGGAGCTGCGGTTCGCGATCCGGGAGGGCGGGCGGACGGTGGGCGCCGGCGTCGTCACGGAGATCGCGGAGTAACGGATGCGCGACATCGTCTCGCTCGCCTGCGGCGCCTGCCAGCGCCGCAACTACAGCACCACCAAGAACCGTCGCACCCATCCCGATCGGATGGAGCTGAAGAAGTACTGCAAGTGGTGCCGCAAGCACACTCCTCACAAGGAGACGAAGTAGGGGATGAGCCGCTTCGAGCGGCGGCTTGGCCGCCGCCATCCTGGGGGGAGGTTCGGAAGGGGGGCGACCCCCCCCTCCGAGTCAGGAGACAGGGGTGTAGCTCTAACGGCTAGAGCACCGGACTCCAAATCCGGGGGATGGGGGTTCGAATCCCTCCACCCCTGCCACATGAACGACCGGGACCCGGATTCGAGCGCGGGAGTTGCCCGCCGCTTGGCCGCCGGGGCCGGGAGCGAGAGGCCGAGCGGATGCAGATAGCCGTGGTCGGGCGCGTCAAGGAGTTCGTGCAGGAAGTCCTCGACGAGTTCCGCAAGGTGACGTGGCCCACCCGCCAGGAGCTCGTGAACGCCACGGTGGTGGTGATCGCGGTCACCGTCGTGGTCGCGTTCTTCCTGGGCGGCGTGGACATCGTGCTGGCCCGGGCGGTCGAGTGGATCCTGAGCGGCGGGCGGAAAGGAATCTGAGATGAGCAGCGACGCGACGACGACCAAGCAGTGGTTCGTCGTCCACACGTACTCGGGCTTCGAGAACAAGGTCGCCGACGCCATCCAGTCGCGCGCCAAGATCTTCGGCATGGGCGAGAAGATCACCCGGGTGCTGGTGCCCACCGAGAAGGTGGTCGAGGTCCGCAACAAGCAGAAGCGGGAGACCGAGCAGAAGTTCTTCCCGGGCTATGTGCTGGTCGAGATGGAGCTGACCGACGAGACCTGGCACCTGGTGCGCTCGACGCCGAAGGTCACCGGCTTCGTCGGCTCCGGCAACAAGCCGGTGTCGTTGCCGGCCGACCAGGTCGACGAGATCGTGCGCAACATGGAGGCCGGCGCCGAGAAGCCCAAGCCCAAGTCGGTGTTCCAGCGCGGCGACAAGGTGCGCGTCGTCGACGGGCCGTTCGTGAACTTCCAGGGCGTGGTCGAGGACATGAACCCCGAGCGCGGGCGGATGAAGGTCGTCGTGCCGGTCTTCGGCCGGCCGACCTCGGTCGAGCTCGAGTACTACCAGGTGGAGCGACTGTGAAGAAAGTCCAGGCGATGGTCAAGCTGCAGATCCCGGCCGGCAAGGCCAACCCCTCGCCGCCGGTGGGGCCCGCGCTCGGCCAGCACGGCGTCAACATCATGGAGTTCTGCAAGGGGTTCAACGCCCAGACGAACTCCCAGGAGGGGCTGATCCTGCCGGTGGTCGTGACCATCTACGCGGACCGGTCCTTCACGTTCGTGGTGAAGACGCCGCCGGCCGCCGTGCTGCTCAAGCGGGCGGCCGGGATCGCCAAGGCGTCGGCGGTGCCCCACAAGGACAAGATCGGCAAGGTTACCCGACAACAGGTGCGGGAGATCGCCCACACCAAGCTGGTCGACCTCAACACCGACAACGTCGATGCGGCGATGCGGATCATCGAGGGAACCGCCCGCAGTATGGGCATCGAGGTCGTCTAGGAGATCGGCATGGCGACGATGGTGAGCAAGCGTTACGACGCCGCCGCGGCGAAGATCGCGCCCGACCGGCAGTACTCCCTCGACGAGGCGCTCGGCGTCCTCAAGTCGATGCCGGGCGCCAGGTTCGACGAGTCGGTGGACCTCTCCTTCCGCCTCGGCGTCGACCCCAAGCACGCCGACCAGATGGTGAGAGGGGCGGTGGTGCTCCCGCACGGCATCGGCAAGACGGTGCGGGTGGCGGTCTTCGCCAAGGGGGAGAAGGAACGGGAGGCTCGCGAGGCCGGCGCCGACGTGGTCGGCGCCGAGGACCTGGTCGAGCGGGTCCAGGGCGGCTGGATGGAATTCGACACCGCCGTGGCCACGCCGGACCTGATGGGCCAGGTCGGGCGCCTCGGCAAGGTGCTGGGCCCCCGTGGCCTCATGCCCAACCCCAAGCTCGGCACGGTGACGTTCGACGTCAGCCGCGCCGTGCGGGAGGCGAAGGCCGGCAAGATCGAGTTCCGTGTCGACAAGGCGGGTAACATCCACACGCCGGTCGGCAAGCGGTCGTTCAGCGCCGAGCACCTGCGCGACAACGCCATGGCGCTCATCGAGGCGATCGTGCGGGCCAAGCCGGCCGCCGCCAAGGGGACGTACCTCAAGTCGCTGACGGTATCGAGCACGATGAGTCCGGGGGTGCCGGTCGACGCCCTGGCGGTCGCCAACCTGTTCAAGAAGACGACGAGCTGAGGAGCGCAGCGTGCCCACGCAAGAGAAGGTCGAGACGGTCGAGGACCTCAAGGCGCGGCTGAACGGGGTGAAGACGGTGCTCCTCGCCGAGTACCGCGGGCTGACGGTGCAGCAGCTGTCCGACCTCCGCAAGCAGCTCAGGACGGTGTCGGCCGAGTACAAGGTCGTGAAGAATCGCCTGGCCCGGCTGGCCATCGGCGGCGACCTGGCCGGGCTGGGCGGACAGCTCAGGGGCCCGACCGGGATGGTGCTCGCCAAGGGCGACCCGGTCAGCGTGGCCAAGGCGCTGCAGACCTTCGCGCGGACGAACCAGGCGCTCGTCCTGAAGGTCGGCGTCGTCGACGGCCAGGTGCTGGAGCCGGCCGCTCTGAAGGCGCTGGCCGACCTGCCGTCGCGGGAGGCGTTGCGCGCCCAGCTGGTCGGCGCCATCGCCGGGCCGCTCACGCAGCTCGTGAGCCTGCTGCAGGCGCCGCCGCGCGAGCTGGCGTACATCCTGGACCGGCGGGGGCAATCGGCTCCCGCGGCCGAGTAACCACACACAGGGGGATTCAGTCAGATGGCCAACGTCGAACAGATCGCCGAGGAACTCGACAAGCTGACGCTGCTGGAGGCCGCCCAGCTCTCCAAGCTGCTCCAGGAGAAGTGGGGCGTGTCGGCGGCGGCGCCGATGGCGGTGGCCGCCATGCCGGGCGCCGCGGGGGCGGCCGCCGGCGGGGCGGCGGCGGCCGAGGAGCAGACGGAGTTCGACGTCGTCCTCAACGCGGCCGGCGACAAGAAGATCCAGGTCATCAAGGTCGTCCGCGAGCTGACCGGGCTCGGTCTCAAGGAGGCCAAGGACCTCGTGGACGGCGCGCCGAAGGCGGTGAAGGAGAAGATCGCCAGGGCCGAGGCCGAGGACATCAAGAAGAAGCTCGAGGAACAGGGCGCCACCGTCCAGGTGAAGTGACGCGGCGGGGGCTCCCCCGTCCAGTGCCCCCTCCGGGAGCGGATGGCGGCGGCGCGGCCGCCGCGCGACGTGACGTGCAGCGAGTTGAGGACGGGTCGGTCGTCCTCGGGAGACGATATGGCAGGGACCATTCAGTGCGGGCGCCGCAGCCGTCGGGACTTCGGGAAGATCCCGTCGATCGTGGAGATCCCGAACCTCATCGAGGTGCAGAAGCGCTCCTACGAGACCTTTCTCCAGAAGGACGTCGCCGCCGAGCGGCGCGAGGAGATCGGGCTGCAGGCGGTGTTCAAGTCGGTGTTTCCCATCGCCGACTACAACGACAACGCGCTGCTGGAGTTCGACTCGTACCATTTCGGCGATCCGAAGTACACCGTGGAGGAGTGCCACGACCGCGGGATGACGTTCGCCATCCCGCTGAAGGTGACGCTCCGGCTCGTCGTCTTCGACCATGACAAGGAGGCGAAGACCCGCACGATCCGGGAACAGCGCGGCCAGGAGGTCTACCTGGGGGAGCTGCCCCTGATGACCGACAAGGGGACCTTCATCATCAACGGCACCGAGCGCGTGGTGGTGAGCCAGCTGCAGCGCTCGGCCGGCGTCTTCTTCGACGATGACAAGGGCAAGACGCTGGCGTCCGGCAAGCCGCTCTACTCGGCCCGCGTCATCCCCTACCGCGGGTCGTGGGTGGAGTTCGACTTCGACGCCAACGACCTGCTCCACGTGCGGGTGGACCGGCGCCGGAAGATGTACGCGACCGCGTTCCTGCGCGCGTTCTACTTCCTGGAAAAGGGCGCCATCCTGTCCGACGAGGAGATCCTCGCCCAGTTCTACGACGCCGAGGAGGTGCTCGGGTTCGAGGACGGCAACGCCTGGGTGCGCGTGCACCCGGAGGCATCGGTGGGCGCCAAGGTGGCCGACGACGTCAAGCCCCCCCGCCACCGGGAGCCGATCGTGACCGCCGGCAAGGTGCTCAACGCCAAGCTGGTCGAGAAGCTCGTCGAGGCCAACGTCGAGAAGATCCCGGTGCGGGCCGAAGCCCTGGTCGGCCGCCGGACGGCCACCCGCATCGTCGACACCGAGAGCGGCGAGGTGCTGGTCGGCACCAACACCGAGATCACCTCCCAGCTGCTTTCCCAGGTGATGAGCCGCCGGGTGGCGCCGTTCAAGCTCCTGGTGGTGGCCGCCGGCAAGATCGACGCCTCGATGTACGAGACGCTGGCCCGCGACCACGTCAAGAACCCCGACGAGGCGCTGGTGGAGATCTACCGCAAGCTGCGGCCGGGGGATCCGCCGACCGTCGAGTCGGCCCGGGCGCTGTTCCGCGGCATGTTCATGGACCCGCGCCGCTACGACCTGGCCCGGGTCGGTCGCTTCATGATCAACAAGAAGCTGCAGATCGACGCCCCGCTGGGCAGCAAGACGCTGCGCAGCGAGGACATCATCTCGGTCATCCGCCACCTGCTGATGGTGAAGCTCGGCAGCAAGCCGACCGACGACATCGACCACCTCGGCAACCGGCGGGTCCGCTCCGTCGGCGAGCTGCTGGAGAACCAGTTCCGGGTCGGGCTGACGCGGATGGAGCGGGCGGTGAAAGAGCGGATGTCGATCTCCGACATCACCAATCTGATGCCGCACGACCTCATCAACGCCAAGCCGGTCTCGGCGGTGGTCAAGGAGTTCTTCGGCTCGTCCCAGCTGTCGCAGTTCATGGACCAGACGAACCCCCTGGCCGAGCTGACCCACAAGCGCCGGCTGTCGGCGCTCGGCCCCCGCGGGCTGTCGCGCGAGCGGGCGGGGTTCGAGGTGCGCGACGTCCACCCGACGCACTACGGCCGCATCTGCCCGATCGAGACGCCGGAAGGCCCGAACATCGGCCTCATCTCGTCGCTGTCGACCTACGCCCGCACCAACGAGTTCGGCTTCATCGAGACCCCGTACCGCAAGGTGACCGGCGGCCGCGTCACCGACGAGATCATCTTCCTGACCGCGCTGGAGGAGGAGCAGTTCGTCATCGCCCAGGCCAACGCCGAGATCGACCGCGCCGGCAAGTTCATGCAGGAGCGGGTGTCGGCCCGCAAGGGCGGCGAGTTCCGGATGGTGGCGCCCGAGGAGCTGCACTTCATGGACGTGTCGCCCAAGCAGCTGGTGTCGGTGGCGGCCGCCTTGATCCCGTTCCTCGAGAACGACGACGCCAACCGGGCGCTCATGGGCTCCAACATGCAGCGGCAGGCGGTCCCGCTGCTGCAGCCGGAGGCGCCCCTGGTGGGCACCGGCATGGAGCACGTGGTGGCCCGGGACTCGGGCGCGGTGGTGGTGTCCCGGCGGCCCGGCGTGGTCGAGTACGTGTCGGCCGATCGGGTGGTGGTGCGGGCCGAGAGCCGGTCCAAGAAGGCCGATCCGGTCCAGGACCTGCCGCTCGACATCTACAACCTGACGAAGTACCGGCGCTCGAACCAGAATACCTGCATCAACCAGAAGCCCATCGTGCGCAAGGGGCAGCGGGTGTCGGTCGGCGACGTCATCGCCGACGGGCCGGCCACCGACCAGGGCGAGCTGGCGCTCG
>Ga0302046_10000690_pt1 | contig 32870 bp, 33 predicted proteins | sample RVTome_11_FD_200261 | JGI IMG/M metagenome (GOLD analysis project Ga0302046, IMG submission 200261) | Soil microbial communities from uranium-contaminated site in the Upper Colorado River Basin, Wyoming, United States - RVT147D111 (version 2) ...
GAGGCCGCAGGACCGCGCCGCGCTCTGCGAGCTTCTGCCCGCCGAGGCCGGCGCGCTCCGGCGCGAGTTTCGCGGCGATGCGCGCGTCGGCGTTCACTGCCGCGACGGCTTCGAGGCGCTCGGCGCCCTGCTGCCGCCGGCGGAGACGCGCGGCCTGGCATTGGTCGATCCGCCGTACGAGGAACAGGAACAGGACCTGGCGCGGGTCGCCGACGCGCTCGTCGCGGCGGCGTCACGCTGGCCGCAGGGCGTGCTGATGGCCTGGTACCCGATCAAGCAGGGCGCGGTCGCCGCGCGCCTGCATCGCCGGCTGCTCCACGCGGGAATCCGGCGTCTGCTGGTGGCGGAACTCTGCATCCACCCCGACGATTCACGGGCCGGCCTCAACGGCTCGGGCCTCGTCACGATCAATCCGCCCTGGCAACTCGACCAGGATCTTCGTCAGGCGCTGCCGCTCCTGCACGGCGTGCTCGCCGAAGGCGGCGCCGGCCGCACGCGCGTCGCGATGCTCGCCGACGAATGAAAAAAGGCGGCCGCCGGCATCCCGGCGGCCGCCCCGAATCGCGACGGTGTTTGAATCGTTACAGCGCGATCAGGTCTGAGGCGGCATCTCTGCCTTCGGCTTCTCCTCTTCGCTCTTGTCGCGGCACTTGCCCTGACCGCACTTGCCTTCGCCACACTTGCCTTCGCCGCATTTCCCTTCGCCGCACTTGCCCTCGCCACACTGGACTTTCCCTTCGCCACACTTCCCTTCGCCGCACTTGCCTTCCTTCGGCTTCTCTTCGCCCGCAGGATCGCCGGCAGCCAGCATGTAGCCGGCGCCGAGCGCGCTGACGGAGAACGAACTGGCCTGGGCGACGCCAGCGGCAGCGATGGACGAGATGAGCGCCGCTCCAATCGCGACGGCCACCGGCTTCTTCAGAACTCGATTCGACATGGATGACACTCCTTGGTTGACACTGACTGGTGCCGGGACTCAAACGCCCCAGTCCACCGCTTCAAACACCTTGTTCGCGACGCCATTCAGGTTTTCGATGCCCTGGCCGACAATGGCGATGCTGCCGCGCGGCGCCGGCAGCACCACGCCGTTGAAACCCTGATCCTCGACCAAAAGCGGCTTGTCGATCTCACGATGCCGCAGCAGGAACACGGTCACGGGCCCTTCCGGCATCCGCACGACCAGGTGCGGCACGACGCGGCCGTCGTGCACGCAACGCGCCGCGAAGGTCACGTCGCCGAGTCCCGGGCGAAGCCGCGTTCCTTCCGGATCCAGCACGCCCGCGAGCGCCCCGGGAGCGATCGGCGTCGTCGCGTCCATCGCCCCCGGCTCGTGCAGCATGTGATCGATCACCTCGCGCGCGATCGAGGCGCGCGGCGCGCTGACCAGGAGCATGAACCCGACCGCCAGCCCGACGACGAGACTCGCCGCAATTGCGAACAGCCGCCGCCTGTCGGGCGCGGCCGCGGGCGACGCGGCCGTCCTGCGGATACGGCCCGGCTCGACCGCGAGCGCGCGCGCGATGAGTCCGTCCATCGCCTGCAACTCGTCCTGGTAGCGCGCGCAGGCGGCGCACGCGCCGCGGTGCGCGGAGATCTCGCCGTCCGCAGTGAACGGCTCCGCGCCGACCCGGCGCCGGAATTCCAGGCAGTCCATCATGGGGCGGGCTCCGCGCTGAAGCCGAGCTCGTGACGCAGCCGCGCGCGCGCGCGAAAGAGCCGCGTCAGCACCGCGCCCTGCTGCAATCCCATCATCTCGGCGATTTCGCGCGTCGAGTATCCCATCAGCACCTGCAACACCAGTGGCTCGCGGTATTCGCCGTCGAGCCGGAAGATCGCCGCGCGCATTTGCACGAGCCTTTCGTCCACCGGGGCGGCGAGCACGTCGGCCTCGGCCGTCACCAGCGCGTCAAGATCGGCGACCTCGTGCCGCTTGCGCTCGAAGCTCCGCGCGAATTCGCGCCGCACGATCGTGAGCATCCAGGATTTCGCCCTGCTCTCGTCGGTCAGCGAGTCGAACGCCTTCCAGCCCCGCAACATCGCCTCCTGGACCACGTCCTCCGCCAGTCCCCGGTCCCGGCCCAGCCAGAATGCGAATCGCAGCAGATCGGGGCGCAGGCTCTCGCACAAGCTCTCGAAACGACGACGGCGGTCCGTTTCTCCATGCCCGCGGTTCATGTATAAAGACCGGCCATAGTCTCAGGTTATTTCAGATGGCGCAGCGTGCCACAGGGAGCTTTCCGGGTACGCGCCTGCGGCGCATGCGCCGCGACGTGTTTTCCCGCCGTCTCGCGCGGGAGACGAACCTGGCCCCGGACGACCTGATCCAGCCGCTCTTCGTCATCGAAGGCGCGGGCTCGCGCGAGCCGGTCGCTTCCATGCCGGGCATCGAGCGGCAGAGCATCGATGTCCTCGTGGCGGACGCGGCGCGGCTGTTCAAGCTCGGCATTCCGGCTGTTGCGTTGTTTCCGGTCCCGGATCCGGCGACCAAAACCGAGGACGGCCGCGAGGCATGGAATCCAGAAGGCCTCGCGCAGCGCGCGGTGCGCGCGCTGAAGCGCGCGCTGCCGGAACTCGGCGTCATCACCGACGTCGCGCTCGACCCGTTCACGACCCACGGGCAGGACGGCGTCATCGACGCCGCGGGCCACGTGCTGAACGATGTAACGGTCGATGCGCTCGTGCGCCAGGCGCGATCCCATGCGGCGGCCGGCGCCGACGTGGTCGCGCCGTCGGACATGATGGACGGGCGGATCGGCGCAATTCGCGCGGCGCTCGAGAAGGATGGCCGGCATGACACCCGCATTCTCGCCTATTCGGCGAAGTACGCATCAGGCTTCTACGGACCGTTCCGCGATGCCGTCGGTTCCGCGGCGTCGCTCGGCAAGGCCGACAAGTCGAGCTACCAGATGGATCCGGCGAACAGCGACGAGGCGATCCGCGAAGTCGCGCTCGACATCGAAGAAGGCGCGGACATCGTGATGATCAAGCCCGGCCTCCCGTATCTCGACATCGTGCGCCGCGTCAAGGACACATTCGGGGTGCCGACGTTCGTCTACCAGGTGAGCGGAGAGTACGCGATGCTGGCGGCCGCGGCGGGAAACGGCTGGATCGACGAACGGAAGGCCGTGCTCGAAAGCCTGCTCTGCATCAAGCGCGCGGGAGCCGACGGCATTCTGAGCTACTATGCGGGGCGCGCCGCGGCCTGGCTGCGTGGAGAACCGAATCCGTGACAGTGAACTCCGGCCCGGGCCGATACGCGTTGTTCGGCCATCCCGTAAGCCACAGCTGGTCGCCCTTCATTCACGGCCTGTTCGCGAAGCAATTCGACCACGTCGTGGACTACAAGCTCCGGGACGTGGAGCCGGGCAACTTCCGGCACGCGGTGATCAACTTCTTCGTCGAGGGCGGCGGCGGAGCGAACGTCACCTTGCCGCACAAGCCGGCCGCGGCGGAGATCGTCAACGACCTGTCGGCCCGCGCCGAGCGGGCGCGCGCGGTCAACACGATCGTGCGCCGGAGCGCGACCGAGCTCTACGGCGAGAACACCGACGGCGTCGGTCTCGTCACCGACCTGACGAGGAATCTCGGCGTCTCGTTGACCGGATCGCGCTTGCTGATCCTCGGCGCCGGCGGCGCGACTCGGGGCGTGCTCGCGCCGCTGCTCGAGCAGGAGCCGCGCGAGATCCGCATCGCCAATCGCACGCCCGAGCGCGCGATGCGCCTGCGCGACGAGTTTTCCGATCTCGGCGAGGTCTCCGCCTCGGGATTCTCCGAAATCGACGACCGGCCGTGGGACATCGTGATTAACGCCACCGCCGCGAGTCTCGCGGGCGAGGTGCCGGAGTTGCCACCGCGCGTGGTCGGTCACGATACCGTCTGTTACGACATGGCCTACGGGCGCGGTGACACGGCATTCATGCGCTGGGCGACCGAGCGCGGTTCCACGCGCGCCTGCAAGGGCTGGGGCATGCTGGTCGAGCAGGCCGCCGAGGCCTACCTGCTCTGGCACGGCGTGCGTCCGGCAACGAAATCGGCGATGACGGCGCTCGAGCGCCTTTAACCCGGGCCCTGCCGCAGATATTCGTTTTTCAGTGCGACGTAGTGCGCCGCCGATTCCGTGAGGCGCGCGATCTCGTCCGGCTGGAGCGCGCGCTGCTGCCGCGCTGGGCTCCCGATCCAGAGCGTGCGCGGAGGCAGTTCCTTTCCCGCGGGCACCAGCGATCCTGCCGCGACGATGACCTCGTCGCCGATCACGGCGCCGTCCATGACGATCGCGCCCATGCCGATCAGGCAGCGATTGCCGACCGTGCAGGCGTGCAGGATCACGCGGTGCCCGACCGTGCAGTCGTCCCCAATTACCAACGGAATCCCCTCCGCACCCGCGAGCCGCGCGCTTGCCACATGCAGGATGCTGCCGTCCTGGATGCTCGTGCGCGCCCCGATCTCGATCGCGTTGACGTCGCCGCGCACGACCGCGCCCGGCCAGATCGAGGAGTCCTCGCCGATCGTCACGCGGCCGATGACGGCCGCCGCCGGATCGATCCAGGCGTTTCGCCCGATCACGGGCCGCCACTCCCGGTAGGAACGCGGGCTCATCCGGGGAGCGTCACGAGCTCTTCGGCGCTCGTCGGATGGATCGCGACGGTGTCGTCGAAGTCCCGCTTCGTCGCGCCCATGCGAAGCGCGACCGCGAAACCCTGAAGTAATTCATCGGCGCCCATGCCGATCACGTGCAGGCCGACGATCCGGCGGTCGCCGCCGGTCGTCACGAGCTTCACTTCGGCGCGGCGCCTGCGTCCCGTGATGCCGTAGTAGAGCGGCATGAAATCGTGCTGGAACACCTCGACCGCGTCGCCGTGCGCGGCGCGTGCCTCGTCTTCAGTGAGCCCGGCGGTCCCGATCGGCGGATGACTGAAGACAACCGTCGGAATCATCCGGTAGTCGAGATGCCGGTCGGGCTCGCCGCCGAACAGGCGGTCGGCCAGGCGGCGGCCCGCTGCAATCGCGACGGGCGTCAGCTCCGATCGGCCCGTCACGTCCCCGATTGCATGGATACCCGCGGCCGTCGTGTCCTGGCGAAGATCGGTAACGATCTCGTTGCCGGCTCCGATGCTCACGCCGACATGCTCGAGACCGAGGCCCGCGCTCGCAGGTGTCCTCCCGATCGCCCACATGACACATTCGAAGGGCCCGAGTCTCCGCCCGTCCGCAAGGGCGATGCGGTGGCCGTCGCCGCCCGTTTCGAGCGCCGCCGGCATCGCATGCGTCGCGATCTCGATGCCATCCGCTTGCATGGCGGCAGTCAGCCGCTCCGACAGCATGCCGTCGAAAGTCCGCAGGATGCGGTCGAATCGCACGGCGACGGTGGTGCGCGCGCCGAGCGCGGCGAACACGCCCGAAAGTTCCGCCGCAACATAACCGCTGCCAACGATCGCAACCGACGCCGGCAGCCGTTCCAGTTCGAAAAAACCGTCCGAAGTGATGCCCGCATCCGCGCCCGGCAGGTCGGGCACGGTCGGCCGCCCGCCCGTCGCGACTACGATGTGCGACGCTTCGTGCATCGCGGCACCGATCGCCACACGGTTCCGACCCGCCATCCGCGCGCGCTCGCGACGGAGAGTCGCCCCGCTCTTCACCAGGTTTTCGAGGTAGATACCGCGCAGGCGTTGAACGTAGGCATCGCGCCGCTCCTTGAGGGCGGCCCAATCGTGTCCGGCGAGCGTCAGCGAGAAACCATAATCTGCCGCATCGGTGACGGCGTGCGCGAGATCGGCCGCGTGATACATGATCTTCTTCGGCACGCAGCCGGCGTTGACGCAGGTGCCGCCGAGCGGCCCGGGCTCGGCGAGCGCCACGCGCGCGCCGTGCCGTGCGGCGCGCTGCGCGCAGGCGAGACCGCCGCTGCCGCCGCCGATCACGATCAAATCCCACGATTGCGTCATCGTTTCCTCACGCGGGTGCCGCGAAGGCCGATGATATACTTGAACCAATCATGGCCTGGATTCTCCTGCTCGCGCTCGCGGCGCTTGCCGCCGCCGTTGCGATGGCGGCGCGTCGCGGACTGGTTGCGTTGCAGGACACGAAGCAGGACGCCTGGGGCGCGCTCGAAGCACAGCTCGTCAAGCGCCACGAGCTGATGGCGCAGATCGTCGGCTTGTGCGCGAAACCGATGCGCGACGAGCGCGAAGTCCTCGACCGCGTCTCGATCACCGGCAGCGCCGTCCTCGCGGCTGCCAAGCGGACGAACATCCCGGCGCTCGCCGCCGCGGACAAGTCCTACCGCACCGCTGTCGCGGCCGTCTTCGCGCGCGCCGGAAGCTATCCGCCACTCGCGGCAAGCGCGGGCTTTGCAAAACTCCGCGAACGCACGGCGACGCTCGATGCGCGCGTCGACGAGCGGCGGGAACAATACAACTCCGCCGTCAGCGTGCTGAACTTGCGCTGCTACGCGTTCCCGTACAGCCTGGTGGCGCGCACGATAGGCGTACGGCCCGCCGCTTTCCTTCCCTGACGGTGCCGAGCGCGCCGCGATATATTACGTCGCCATGCGCATCGCGACCTGGAACGTCAACTCGCTGCGGGTGCGGATGGAGCACCTGAGCCGCTGGCTCGCGGACAACCCGGTCGATGCGATCGCGCTCCAGGAACTCAAGCTGGCGGACGAGCATTTCCCCCGCGCCGAGGTGGAAGCGCTCGGACTGCATTCCGTGTGCTACGGCCAGCGCACCTACAACGGGGTCGCAATTCTTTCGCGATCGCCAGCCGCGGACGTCTCGACCGGCGTCCCGGCCGATGCCGATCCGCAGCGACGCGTCATCGCAGCAAGCATCGGATCCCTGCGCCTCGTGAACGTCTACGTGCCGAACGGCCAGGCCGTGGGCTCGGAAAAGTACACGTACAAGCTCGCCTGGCTCGAACGGCTCCGCGCCTACCTGGCGTCGCTGCTGCCGGTTCATCCGCTTCTCCTCGTCGCCGGCGATTTCAACATCGCGCCGGAGGACCGCGACGTACACGATCCGGCGGCCTGGGAAGGCTCCGTGCACGTGAGCCCGCCCGAACGCGAAGCGCTTGCGAGAATCGCGGCGCTCGGATTCACGGACCTGTTCCGGCGCTTCGAGCAGCCCGCGCGCTCGTGGAGCTGGTGGGATTACCGCATGGGGGCGTTTCGCAGGGACCACGGCTTGCGCATCGACCTGATGCTCGCATCGAAGGCGCTCGCCGAACGCTGCACGGCCTGCACGATCGACCGCACTCCGCGCGCCTGGGAGCGGCCTTCCGATCACGCCCCGGTCACGGCCGTATTTGACATACCGTGAGCCGCAGGATGTGATGCCGCGCATGTCCGCGCCACTTCGATTGGTTGGCAGCGCCGCCCGGGGCGTAAAATCGCCTGCACAACCGCATCCTGAAGGGGCTCGCAGGCTCGTGCCAAGGCCTTATCGGCGCAGCGATTTTGACGTCACCGACTCGGTGCAGGTGAGCTCTCCTGCCGCCGTGCGGGATGCCGTGCTCGAGCTTTACGCCGATACCTGGCCCGGCGCGCCGCGGGACACGCTCGTCACGGCGCTCACCGACTTCGAGCGGCTCTTCACCGGCCAGACACCGGGCTATCTCGGTGTCGACACCGTCTATCACGATCTCCAGCACTCGCAGGACGTGGTGCTCGCGATGGCGCGGCTCCTGGCGGGCTACGAGAGGAGCCATCCGGATGGCCCGCACATCGGCGCCGAGCGCGCGTTGATGGCGATGGTCACCGCCCTTTTCCACGACTCGGGCTACATCCGCGAAGCGCACGAAAGCGGCATTTCGAATGGCGCCGTGTTCACGCGCAATCACGTGACGCGAAGCGCCCGCTTCCTCGCGAAATACCTCCCCGGTGCCGGGCTCGGGGGCTGGGCGCCTGTCGCCACGCGCATCGTGCACTTCACCGGCTACGAAGTACCGCTCGAGTTGCTCCGCGTCGCCGATCCGCGCGACCGCCTCGTCGGAAACCTGCTCGGCACGGCCGACATGCTCGCGCAGATGGCGGACCGCTGTTATCTCGAGAAATGCCGCGACCGCCTCTATGCGGAGTTCGTGCTCGGCGACGTCGCCGTGCACGCCGGAGCCGGGGGCGTGAAGGTGCTCTATGGCTCGGGCCTCGACCTGTTGCGCCAGACGCCGCAATTCATCGCCTCCACGATCGACAACCGCCTCGGCACCGCGTTCGGCCACAGTTACCGCTACGTCGAGCCGCTCTATGGCGGCGACAATCCGTACATGAACGCCATCCGCCAGAACGTGGAATACCTGCGCGGGCTGACGCGCGGCAGCCGCTGGCCGATGCTGCGGCGCAATCCGCCGGTGTTCACCGTCGTGCCCAACGCCATGGACGGCGTGCGGACGCTCCTCGTCAAGCACCTCAAGGAAGTCTTCGGCGCGCCGCAGGCCGCCGTCAGCGCGAGCTGAGCCGCGCCCAGCGCGAGCGCATGCGGGGCGGCGCATCGACGTCGAGCACGTAACGCTCCCGGATCGCCGGCAGCCGCGCAATAATCGCCGGTTCGCCGTCCACACCGTTGCCCGCGATCGCCTCGGCGAGAAGCCCCGTCGTCATGCGATCGAGCGCGCGCCGGGCGACCGGCGCGAAGCTCAGGTGCCAGGGCTCGGGCTGCACGCCGCGGCCGCGTCGCGCGTACGGACGGTAGAAGCCGTAGCGGCGCATGTTCTCGCCGAGCCACGCGGAAAGCGCGGCAAATGGCCCGCCGCGGCGGAATTCTCCGACTTCGAGCGCAGGCGTATAGCCCGCGGCGATGACCGCGCCGTCTGCGACGTCGATGTCGCTTCCCCAGTGATGGCGGCTCGCGCCCGGAAGTGCGGACCAGATGAGGATGGTCTCGACGCGCGCGCCGGAATCGAGCGCGCTCATCTTCACCGGCCGGCCCTTGCGGTCGAACGCCGGCCGCTCGCCACGGTATTTGCCGTTCCAGATCGCGCGCTGACGCTCGAAATCGCGGAATGACGACACCGGCGACAGGTCGAATCCGGCGCGCCGCGCGGCCTCCCGCATTGCGAGAAATGGCTGCACGGCGGCCGCGTGCAGCGTGCAGCGCGGCTCTTCCAGGACGACGAGATGGCCGCGATCCCGGCCCGTCAGTTGCAATCCGTTCAAGCGCGGTATGATGATCGCTTCCAATAAGCGCCGCCACGGCCCTATGAAGGAATTGCTGCGACTCAGCCGGATTGCGATCGCGACCGCCGCGGGCGCGGTGGTCGTCATCGTGCTGGCCGCGGTTGCTTTCGCCAACCAGTCAGCCGGCGCTTCCGGCGGCAGCCTGCTCTGGCCGCTCATCGGCCTCGGGGTCGTGCTGGTCGTCGCGCTCGCCGCGGCCTGGCGCAACGAGAAGCGGATCACGTCTCCGCTCGGCGACGTGCTCCGGGCGGTCGAGCGGCTTTCGAGCGGCGACTGGGCGACGCATGTCGAGGTGCCGCAGGGACGGATCGGCCGCGCGCTCGGCAGCGCGCTCGAGCGGCTCCGCATCAATCTCTCCGATCACGCGGCGACCGGGCGCGCGCTCGACATCATGCTGGACAGCATGAATGACGCGGTTTTCGTGACCTCCCCGGACGGATTGATCAAACGCGTCAACCTTGCCGCCACGCAGATGCTCGGCTGGTCGCAGATGGAGCTGCTCGGCCGCGAACTGGCGTACATCATCTCCGACCAGGACCGCACCACGTTCAATATCGAGCAGGCCGTGAACGAGATGCTCGAGCTGACGATGCGCACGCAGGCCGGGCAGACCATCCCGGTGTCGCTGTCCGGATCCGTGATGTCGTCCGAGGATCCGCGGTTCCAGGGCTGCATCTTCGTCGCGCGGAACATCACCGACCGGAAGCGGGCCGAGCGCCGCATCCGCTACCTCGCGCGCTACGACACCCTGACGAAAATCCCGAACCGCCTCCAGTTCCAGCATTCGCTCCAGCAGGCGATCGCGCGCACGCGCCGCGCGGGGCGGGAGCTTGCGCTCATCTATCTCGACCTCGACCACTTCAAGGAGGTCAACGATACCTTCGGCCACGCCGCAGGCGACCGCGCGCTCGAGATACTTTCCGAGCGCATGAGCCGGAAGCTCCCGCGCGACACCATGCTCGGCCGGCTCGCCGGCGACGAATTTGCATTGTTCATCGAGAATCTGCCCTCGGCGACCGACAACCGGCCCGTGATCGGCGCGCTCGCGCGCGAATTGCTCGACGAGCTCGGCCGGCCATTCCAGCTCGGCCAGCACGAGCTGTACGTCACCGGGAGTGTCGGCATCGCGCTCTGCCCGCGGGACGCGGACAATGTCGTGGATCTCATCCGCGACGCGGACGCCGCGATGTACTACTCGAAGCAGAACGGCGGCAACAGCCACAGCTTCTTCACGCCCGAGATGAGCGCGATCGCGGTCGAGCGGCTGATGCTGAAGAGCAAGCTCAGGCGGGCGGTTGAGCGCGACGAACTCGTCATCATGTACCAGCCCAAGGTGGACCTGCGCGACGGGCGCGTGGTCGGCGGCGAGGCGCTGGTGCGATGGCGGCTTCCCGGGCACGGCGACATCCCGCCCGCGCAGTTCATTCCGCTCGCCGAGGAATCGAACCTGATCCAGGAAATCGGCGAATGGGTCCTGAAGCGCGTCTGCCGCGATTACCGGAGCTGGCAGGACCAGGTGCCGCAACCAGGCCGCATTTCGATCAACCTTTCGCTCAAGCAGCTTCGCCAGGCCGAGTTCCTGACCCGCTACCGCTCGGTGTTCGACGACATGGGCGTCGCGCCCTCCAATTTCGAGCTCGAGATCACCGAGACAACTCTTATGACCGAAGCCGGCCGCATGGTGCGGCTGCTCGACGAGCTGCACGCGATGGGGCTGCATCTCTCGATCGACGATTTCGGCACCGGCTATTCGTCGCTGTCCGCGCTCCAGCAGTTCCCGGTCGGCACGCTCAAGATCGACCAGTCCTTCGTGCGCCACGCGACAGTGTCGCGCGAGGATGCGACGCTCGTCCGCACCATCATCGAGATGGGCAAGAACCTCGACCTCAAGGTCGTCGCCGAGGGCATCGAGTCGCAGCAGCAACTCGATTTCCTCCGCAGCCGCGACTGCCACTACGGGCAGGGCAAGCTGTTCGGCGAGCCGATGACGGCGGAAGATTTCCTGCAGCTCCTGGTCGCGCAGAGCCGCGGCGAGTCGAATTACGGGAAGATGTTCGCGGAGGCGTGAACCCGATGCCCGCTCAGGCCTTCGCGACTCGCGCCGCCCCGTCGCGGCGCATGAAGATCCGCACGCGTTCTCCCACAGCGAATGACTGGTCGCGCGCCTGAACGATTGCGATCGTGCGCCCGCCCTCAAGATCGACCGTGAACTGCCAGGCCTCCTCGCGCGTCGCGCGTTCCTCGATCGCCTGGCCTGCGACGGCGCCTGCCACCGCACCGACGGCGCCCGCGACGGTCCGTCCCGAGCCGCCGCCGACGGTCCGGCCGACTTCGTAGCCGATCAGGCCGCCGCCGATCCGCCCGAGCGCCGTGCGGCGGCCTTCGATGATCGCATCGTCGATCGCGACGACGCGGCCGTAATGGACGTCCCAGGCGAGGCGCGCCTCATGGCGGGAATAGATCCGGCCGCTCGACGGCGACGCGCAGCCCTGCGCCAGCAGTCCGGCCAACAGGAGAGGGACCGAGAAAAGCCGGGTGTTCAGCATGATTCGCTCCGGAAACCGCGGGACGCGGTTCTACCGGAACGATCAACGCGCGGCGGCAGCCTCCGGTTGACGCGCGAGATCCAAAGCGATCGCCTCCAGGGACCTGGAAGCGATTTCGGCCCCGGCGCGGCCGAAGGCGGCATCGAGCGCCGCGACGACCGCCGTCACGCGATTTTCCGACGCCTTCTGTTCCGCCGCGACCGCGAACGCGGCGAGCACGCGCCGATCGGCCTGCCGGCCGATCGTCACCGCGAGCGCCACCTGCGCGACCGGCGGCTCGCCTTTCGTGTAATCGGCCTCAAAGCGGCGCACTTCGAGCGCGATCGTGTGCGTGGTGCGAAAGCGGCTGAAATCGCCCTGCACCGAGCGCAGTCGCCCCGAATCCTGAAGCGCCTCGATCAGGGCGGACTCGATGAGGGCTGGTGTCCGCACGGGCCAGCGGGCGCCCGCCAGGTAATCGATGCGCGAGCCCGGCCAGCGGCCCGCGATGCCCGTGCCGTCGAGGCCCGGCGCGGTCGCCTCCACCGCGACCAGCACGTCCGCCGCGAGCGCTTCGCCCGTCGCGAGCTTCGGGGCGTTGATCCGGTAATTGACCGGCACCGGCGCCTCGTTCTTGAGGCCCCCGAAGCAGGCGCCGATCAGCAGACAGGCGGCGAGCGACGCGGCCGTGGCAACGGGTCTCTTCATTGCGGAATCTCCACACCGGCCGGCGCAGGCCGGTAAATCAGGCGCGAGGGATCGCGCTCGAGGCTCTCGGTCAGCGAATCGATCGCGCGCACGGCATGGCGCGTCTCGCGCACGAGCTGCTCGAACTCCGCGAGCCCCTCGCCCGCGAAGCGGTCGATGTGGCCCTCGTTGTCCGCGACCAGCCGGTCGAGGCGCTGGCTCGTGCTCGCGACGTTATCGGCCACTTCCCGGAGCCGCGTCGCGGCGATCCTGATCTGCTCGCCGCTCGTGCCCGTCAACTCGTGCAGCGCCTGCGCGGTGCCCTGCATTTCCGCGGCGGCGGCGCGGAGCTCCAGGAACATCGCGCGCGCCTCGCCGACCGCCGTCGGCAGCTCGGCGGTCGTCTTTTCCGCATAGCCGAAAGTGGCGCTGACTGCCGCGATGTTCTTGTCCGAGAGCGTCGCGTTGATCCGGTTGAGCGCCTCGCCCGCTCTCGCGACGACATCCGGCAGGCTGCTCACCAGCTCGTCGAACTGGGACTGCTCCGTGGGAATGACCGGATACTTGATGCTCTCGACCGGCGGCGGCGGCAGCGAGCCGGGATCGCGCGGCTGGAGGTCGATGTGCAGGAGGCCGGTGACGCCCTGCAGTGCGAGGCGCGCGACGGTATCGCCCTTGATCGGCGCGCCCTCCGCGATGTCGGCGACCACGCGCACGCGTCCTGAGTTGCGCGGATCGACGCCAATGCGCGCTACGCGGCCCACTGACACGCCGAGATAGCGCACGGAGCTGCCCTCCGAGAGTCCGGACACGCTGCCGTCGAAGTACAACTCGTAGCGCCGCTCTGCTTTGCCGTCCGCCTGGTCCGTGTACCAGAGCACGAAGCCTGCTCCCAGCACGATCACGAGCAGCACGAATGCCCCGACGGCGACGTAATTCGCTTCTCTATCCATCGGTTCCCGCCAGTCCACGCGAAGCGCGGCTGCGCTCGCCATGGAAGTAATCCCGGATCCAGGGATGGTCGTGCCGGACGATCTCGTCGAGCGTCCCGCTGATCATCTTGCCGTCGACGATCACGCCGACCCGGTTGCAGACCCGGAAGATGGTATCGAGATCGTGCGTAATCATCACCACCGTCAATGCGAGGCCTTTTTGCAGGTCGAGCACCAGCTGGTCGAAGGCGGCGGCGGAGATCGGGTCGAGCCCCGACGTTGGCTCGTCCAGGAACAGGATTGCGGGGTCGAGCGCGAGCGCCCGGGCGAGCGCCACGCGCTTCGTCATGCCGCCCGAGAGCTGTGCCGGGTACTTCCCGGCGACGTCCTCCGGCAATCCGACCATGCGGATTCGAAGGAGCGCGAGTTCGCGAAGCGTCGCGGCGCCGATCGCGTGGTGCTCGTTGATCGGAAGCTCCACGTTTTCGGCGACGGTGAGCGACGAGAACAGGGCGCCGCGCTGGAACAGCACGCCGTAGCGGCGCTTGACGGCGAGCAGTTCCCGCTCCGACTGGCGGGTGATTTCGTGTCCTTCGATGCGTACCGAGCCCTGGGCGGGTTTCTGCAGTCCGAGCATCGTCCGCAGCAGGACCGACTTGCCGCTGCCGGAGCCGCCCACGATGCCGAAGACTTCGCCGGCGCGGATCTCCGCGTCGAGCCCGTCGTGCACGACCTGGGCGCCGAAACGGTTGACGATCCCGCGGACCGAAATGACAGATTCCATCAGATGTCGAGCTCGAGGAAGAGCACGGCGAAGACGGCGTCGGCGAGAATCACGAGGAAGATGGACTGCACGACCGCGACCGTCGTCAGCCGCCCGAGCTCGCGCGCAGAGGTCCGCACCTGCATGCCGCGGAGCGTCCCGACCATTGCGATCAGCAGCGCGAACACCGGCGCCTTGATGATGCCGACCCAGAAAGTCATGTCGCCGATCGCCCCCTGCGCTCGCTCGACGTACTGGTTGAAGGGGATGTCCACGAGATACCAGGAGAGGAGCGCGCCGCCCGCGAGCCCCATCGCATCCGCGAGCACGGTGAGCGCCGGCAGCGCGATCACGAGCCCGATGATGCGCGGCAGCACGAGCACCTCGACCGGGTCCATGCCGATCGCGCGCAGCGCGTCCACCTCGTCGTTCAGCTTCATCGAGCCGATCTCGGCGGCGAACGCGCTGCCGGACCGCCCCGCGACGATGATCGCGGTCAGGAGCACGCCGAGCTCGCGGAGCACCGCGACGGTCACGAGATCGACGACGAAGATCTCGCCCCCGAACTTGCGGAGCTGCTGCGCGCCGATATAGGCGACGATGACGCTGATCAGGAACGCGATCAGCGCGACGATCGGCACCGCGGTCAGGCCGGTTTCATAGACATGGCGCACGACGGAGGTGAGCCTGAGCCGCTTCAGGCTTCCGAACGCGCGGCCGAAGCCCGCCGTCACCGCACCGACAAAGCCGAGCCCATCGAGCGCGCCTTCTCTCGCGAGCATGGCCTGGAAGCCGAGCCCGTGCAGGGCGCCGAGGATGCCGGCGGGCGCCACAGGCGCGGGCGGTGCATCCTTCGGTTGGCCTGCGATGGCGCGATCGATGAACTCGAGCTGGGCGGGCCGGCCGCCTGCCCATTCGACGCGGCCGGAATGCCGGAGACGCCGCTCGAGTGAGCGCAAGAGCCAGGCGCCGGTCAGGTCCATCGCTTCGACGCCGGTGGCATCGAACACGACCTCGCCGGCCGTGCCCGCCGATGCCTTTCGCAGGCCTGGCTCGAGCGCCGCCGCATCCTCGACGGTCCAGCGTCCACGAAAACGGAACAGGCGGCGGCCGCCTTCGTCCACTGCCTCGAGCTGCATCGACCAGAGGTTACCTCAGGGCCGGCGTCGGTGCGCACTCGCGGCAGGTAACATGGGCGCCGGGAGGCGCACGTGGGAAACAGCGTACTGGAGGACGTCCTGCTGCTGCTCACGGCGACGCTCGTGGTTGTCGTCGGATTGCGGCGCCTGCGCCTGCCATTGATACTCGCCTTCCTGCTGGTCGGAATGGTCGTCGGCCCGCATGCCCTCGGTTGGGTCGAATCGACGGAAACGACCCGGACACTCGCCGAGTTCGGCATCGTCTTCCTGCTGTTCACGCTGGGCCTCGAATTCTCACTTCCGCGGCTGCTCGCGACGCGCGGCGAGGTGTTCTGGCTGGGCGGCCTGCAGGTGGGTCTCACGACCGCAGCGGTCGCAGTCGTCGCGTGGTCCTTCGGACTCGCGCTCGAAGTCGCGATCCTGCTGGGCGGCGCGGTCGCGATGTCGTCGACCGCCATCGTGCTCCGGCAGCTCACCGAGCAGGACGAGCTCAACCGCACGCATGGGCGGCTCGCGTTCGGCGCCCTGCTCTTCCAGGACCTCGCGGTCGTGCCGTTTCTCGCGCTCGCGGGCGTGCTCGCGTCGCCGGGGGAAGAGTACGGAATGCCGGAAATCGCGCTCGCGGTGGCGAAAGCCGCCGTGGCGCTCGTCATCGTGCTGGCCGCGGGGCGCTGGCTGCTCCGCCCATTGTTCCACGAGATCGCGGCGAGCGGCGCGCCGGAGATCTTCACCTTCGCGGTGCTCTTCGTCGCGATCGGCTCCGCCTGGGCGACGCACGCCGCGGGTCTCACCTTCGCGCTCGGCGCGTTCCTCGCCGGCATGATGCTGGCCGAAACGGAGTACCGCTACCAGGTCGAGGCCGGCATCCGACCGTTCCGCGACACGCTCCTCGGCCTCTTCTTCGTGACGATCGGCATGCAGCTCGACGTGCCGGGACTTTTCCGGCAATTGCCGGCGGTCATTGCGCTCCTCGCTGCGCTCCTCGTGCTCAAAACCGCGATCGTGATGCTCGCAGCGCGCGTCTTCGCGGGCCAGTGGTTCAAGGCGCTGCGCACCGGCATCGTGCTGTCACAGGGCGGCGAGTTCGGCTTCGCGCTCCTCGCGCTCCTGCTGCAGAGCCGGCTGATCGGCGCCGAGTTCACGCAGCCGCTTCTGGCCGCCATCACGCTCAGCATGCTGGTCTCGCCGTTCCTGATCCGGCACAACAAGCGCATATCGCGGTTCATTCTGCGCGAGTCCGGGCCGGTGCAAACCGGGCTCGAGCGGATCGAGGCCGCCGCCAAAGCGGTCGCGCAGCGCGAGCATGTGATCCTCTGCGGTTACGGCCGCGTCGGGCAGAATGTCGCGCGCGTGCTCGAAAGCGAGGGTTTCGAATTCCTCGCGATGGATCTCGACCCGCTGCGCGTCCGCGCGGCCATGGGTGCCGGCGACGTCGTCGTTTACGGCGATGCGGCCGACGATGGCATGCTGCAGTCGGCCGGCATCGGCAGCGCCAGCGCCGTGGTCGTGACTTTCTCGGATCCCACGCGCTCGCTCGCCATCGTCCGCGCCGTGCGCCGGCAACGCAAGGACCTGCCACTGCTCGTGCGGGCGGCCGATGACTCACATCTCGAGGAGCTGCTCGAGGCCGGGGCGACGGAAGTGGTGCCGGAGACGCTCGAGGCGGCACTCACGCTCGTATCGAATACGCTACACATGCTTCAGGTGCCGCCGTCCCGCGTGATCCGCGCGGTCGGCGAGATCCGCCGGCAGCGCTACAAGACTCTGCGTTCAGTTTTCCGGCGTGACGGCGCGGGCCCAATCGATGAAACGGGTACTTTCCGCGAAGAATTGCATACGGTCGTGCTGCCGCCGGGCGCCTGGTCGATCGGCCGGACCATCCGCGAAGTCCGCGAGCGCGGCGCAGAGGTCTCTTTTGCCGCGGTGCGGCGCGAAGGCATTGTCGGCCGCGATCCGGACCTGGAAATGACGCTCCGCGAGGGCGACGTCGTCGTGCTGTTCGGGACGGCCGAGGCGCAGGAGCACGCTGAGGCCGTGCTCCTCGCGGGCTGAGCGGCCTAGCGGAAGTCGATATCCACGCTGCCGGAACCGGTGTCGATGACGCCGCTGCCGGCGCCTTCCTTCATCCGCACGGTCCAGGTGTCGTTCGTCTCGCGCACCGTCGCACCCGGCGCTTCGATGTCGACGCCGCCGCTTCCCGTATTGATGCGGAGCTCGAGCGAAGGCTGCACCGGCGAACGCAGGTTGACGCTGCCGGAGCCCGTATCGATTCGCAGCATCCCGAGCGCCGAGAGATCGCCTTCGATGGTGACGCTTCCGGAGCCCGTGTCCACGTCGAGGCTCTCGACGCTCGACAGACCGCGCGCGCGGACGGAACCCGACCCCGTGTCGGCGGAGAAGGAGCCGCTGAATCCCTGCACTTCGACGCGGCCCGAGCCGGTGTCGGCGGAGACGCTGCCCTTCCCGCCCTGGATGTCGACCGAGCCCGAGCCGGTGTCGGCGACGATCTCACATTCGCAGTCCGTGATCTTCACAGTCCCGCTGCCCGTGTCCGCGCCGACGCGGCCGCGGTGACCGGAGATCACGACCTCTCCGCTGCCGTTGTCGAGTTCCAGCCGCCCTTCGCCGCCGGCGGAACGCAGGACCCCGCTGCCGCCGACGAGCTTGAGGTCGCCGGAGAATCCCTGGGCCGTCGATTCGCCGAACACGTTGCTGACGTCGAGCTTCGCACCCGCGGGCGCCCGGATCACGAGGTCCACCTGCACGGCGATCGCTCCGCCGCGCTTGCCGGAAAGGCGCACGCGCTCGCCGAGATGCTTGACGTAGCTCACGGTCCACCAGTGCGCCGGGCCGCCGGTCCAGTAGATCTTCGGGAAATGCTCGCGCGGCAGGCGGACGTCGAAGCGCGAGCTCGAGCCGGTGTCCTTGGTCTGGTACACGACGAGCCCCGCGAGCCGTTCGGCTTCAGCCTGCGAACCCGCCTCGACCGTCGCGCGCGCCGTGACGTGCACGCCGGGCTGGGTTCCCCGCTCGACGCGGATGTCGCCGATGAGGTTTCGCACCGCAAGGCCTTCGACAGACTCCGGCTTGTATTGCCAGGCGCGCGTCACCGTCGCGCTGGTGGCCAGGGCGGGGAGGCACGCCGCAAGCAAGGCGAGCGCGGCGGTAACGCGAAAAATCCTGCGCATCGTGAAACTCCGTTTTTTCATGGGTTCAGCTCGTCTCGTCGCGGTAGCGGCGCACCCACATGGCCGCGGCCAGCAGAAGGCCCGCAGCGACGAGGCCTAGCCACAGGTCCGGCGAGGCGTAGAACTCGCGGAGACTGCCGACTAGATCAATGTTGCTCAACTTGACGACCTCGGCGCCGACGTCCGCGTCGCTCATGTCGTCGGTGCCGCTCCGCGACGAACTGAGCAGCTTGTACAGGCCGAACAGTCGCACCGTAATGAAATCACCGACGTATTCCGAGTGCAGCACCACGCGTTCGAGCACCCAGACCGCAACCGGCGGCAACACGGCCCACAGGAACGGGCCTTTGGGCGCCCAGGCCGAGGCCAGCATCAAGTAGGCGATGATCGGCGAGTACCAGAGCACCGCCGTGACGCACCACAGGAGCGCAATGACGATTCCGCCTAAAATCGCCTCGGGCTGCCACATGACGCCCGCCGCCATGCCGGCCATCGCGAGCTTGGCCGAGCCGCCTGCAGCGACGACGAACTGGGCGAGCACCGCCCCTGCCAGCGCGACCAGCGGTATCACGACCGCGGCGACTGCGAACTTCGACAGCACCGTCTCCGCGTCCGAGAGTGGCATCGACTTCCAGAACAGCACGCTGCGGTCGCGCCGGTCGGCGTACAGCGAATCGAGCGCATAAAAGAACGCGACGATGCCCATGACCATGAACACGACGAGCGCGAGCCCGGCATAGGCGATCAGCAGCAGCTTGACCTGCACGTCGCGCGGGAAATCGCCGAGAGGCGTCGAGTCGTCGAACGTGCCGATCGGGCCGAGATGCACGTTGCCGGTCACGACGAGGAGCACGAGGCAGCCGATCACGATCGCCGGCGCGATCCAGATGGCCTTGTGCTCCCAGATCTCGCGGCGGATCAGCCACAGGAATCGCTTCATGCGCGCGCTCCCTGGATGACCGCGACGAAGAGGTCCGCGACCGAGGGCACGCCGACCTCTCCCAGGCGCTCGAGGTCCGCGCGCCGGACGCCGCGGAACAGCATGTGCGTGCGGCCGAGCCCCTGACGCTCCGCGAGCGGCTTGTGCGTGCGCGCCGCGGCCAGGTGCTCGGGCCGGACCGCAACCTGCGCGTATTTCTCCTGCACCTCGTCCATCGCCGCATTCAGCACGATGCGGCCGCGGTCGATGAAGACGAGGTCCGTCAGGATGTGCTCGACCTCCTCCACCTGGTGCGTGGTCACGAGGATCGTGCGCTCTTCGTCGAAGTACTCATTCAGGAGCGTCTCGTAGAACTGCTTGCGCATCAGGATGTCGAGGCCGAGCGTCGGTTCGTCGAGCACGAGGAGCTTCGCGTCGATCGCCATCACGAGCGCGAGATGCAGCTGCGTCACCATGCCCTTCGACAATTCCTTCACGCGGCTCACCGGCTTGACGTCGCTGCGCGCCAGGAAATGCTCGCAAACCTCGCGGCGGAACTTGGGATGCGTCGCCGCGACGAAATCGATCAACTGCCGCACCCGGATCCAGCGCGGCAGCACGGCAACGTCGGCGATGAAGCAGACGTCCTGCATGAGCTGGTGGCGCTGGCGGTAGGGATCGAGGCCGAGCACGGAGAGCTCGCCTTCGAAGCGCGTCAGGCCGAGAAGCGCCTTGAGCGCGGTGGTTTTGCCGGCGCCGTTCGGGCCGATCAGGCCGACGATGCGGCCGGCATCGACGCTGAAATTCACGTCGTCCAGCGCGCGGGTCGTGCCGAAGCTCTTGCCGAGCCGGCGCGCCACGATGAGATCAGTCACGCTCACCCTCCTTCGCTGCGTTTTCTTCATCGCGCGCAGGCGTCAGCGTCGGGGCAGGCTCCGGCGGCATCTTGTCGAGCTTGTCCAGGAGTTCCTTGGGCTCGAAACCCAGGCGCTGGATGCGGCCCGCGATCTTGGGCCATTCCTCCTCCAGAAAAAGCTGGCGTTCGTCTTTGAGAAGCGCGCGGCGCGCGCCTTCGGTCACGAACATGCCGCGCCCGCGGCGCTTCTCGACGAGCTGCTCGTCGACGAGCTGCTGGTACCCCTTCAGGACCGTCAGCGGATTGAGCCGATATTCCGCCGCGACGCTCCGGACCGACGGCAAGGGATCGCCGTCGTTCAGCACGCCTTCCAGGATCATCGCCACCACGCGATCGCGCAGCTGGCGGTAGATCGGCAGGCTGTCGTTCCAGTTGGTGTCCATGCGCCCGTCTAAGTGAGCTAGCCCGCTACCAGACTACTTTAGCAGAGCACCTTCGGTACTCGCGTTGATCGACGGGCTCGGCAGGCGCTGACCGTCCTTCGCCATCAGGCCGGCAATGCGCTTCGCGACCACCACGATCTCGGGCAACTGGGTCGTCGCCGCGAACGTCGCCGGCTGGCGCTTCGCGAGGACCAGCACTTCGGGCAGCGTCACCTGTGACAACGCTGCATCGCCGACGAGGGTCAGTTCGCCGACCTCGACCGTACCGCGGGGGGCCGCGGCAAGATGCGCCTGGTCCAGGACCAGCCCGCCGAACGAGACGATCGCGATTGCCGCCACTGCGCTGACCGACTTCCGGGTGTTCTGTGCAACCATCGTGAACATGACTCTCTCCTTTCCTTTCGCGGGTTCGGGCTGCCGCTTTGGCTGGACCCGATGTACTGATGTGCTCCTCTGGTGTTGTAGTTGACTATAACACCGCATCGATTGCAAGCGATTTTTTGTTGTCGAATGACGGGTGGTCAAGACATCTAATAAAAACAAGCGTTTACGAGAGAAAAGAACCTGGATGAAGGGCTTAAGGCAGCACTGCAAACCCGCTGCAAGCGCGTTTCTGCGAAAGCGCCGAACACCTTTTGCCCCGCTCCGGCGTTCCAGAAACTGCCGGCCTGGCCTTCCGGGTAGAGTGCCGGCGATGGGAGTTGGCGACGCCGACGCGCAATTGATGCTGCGTTACGCCGCGGGCGACGCGCGCGCCTTCGATGAGTTGTACGCGGCACATCGCGGCGGCCTGTGGCGCTTCATCCGGCGCTTGGTGCGGGACGCCTCGGCGACCGACGACGTGTTCCAGGAATGCTGGTCACGCGTCATCGCGAGCCGCGAGCGCTACCGCCCGGAGGCGCGCTTCGCGACCTGGCTGTATCGCATCGCGCACAACTGCTGCATGGATCATTGGCGGCGGAGCGGCCGGCGGGACCGGCGCGAATTGGTGGACGACGACGTGATTGCGGCGGCCGCAGACCATGCATCCGCCGGACCGGTCGAGGCCCTCCTCGAGGGCGAAGCGAGCGAGCGGTTGGCGGCGGCGCTCGGGCGCCTGCCGGCGGAGCAGCGCGCGGCTTTCCTGCTCTACGTCGAGGGCGGATTGTCGGTAGCGGAAATCGGCGAGGCCACGGGCGTCAATCCGGAGACCGCGAAGAGCCGACTGCGTTACGCCGTTGCGCGGCTCAAGCAATCGCTCGGCGACGACGCCCCGGACTGAGGACATGGAAAAGGACGACGACACGCCATTCTCCCGCGAACCCTGGCAACAGCTGTTGCAGGATCGCGCCGACGCGCCGCCGGAGACGACCGACGCCCGCATCCGCGCCTCCGCGCGCCGCGCGCTCGCGCCGCGCGCCGCGCGCTGGTGGCTGCCGGCTTCGCTCGCCGCGAGCTTTCTGCTCGCGGTCCTGCTCGTTCAATGGCAATACGGCGACGGTGAAGCACCCGCCGTCGTGACCGAATCGGATCTCGCGTCGCCGGAGGCCATTGAGCCGCCGCCCGGCATCGACTCGTCGCGCACCGGAAGCGGGCAGACCGTGGAATCGGCGCCCGCGCGGCAGAAAGAAGCCGCGCGGTACCGCAGGGAAGACGAAAGCGCCCTGGACGAATTTGCGGCGGAGCCGGATGCGCAGGAATCATTGGATCGCAGGACGGTGACCGGTTCGAGAATCGGCGGACCCGAACAGGAACTGAAGGCCGCGAGCGAAATGCCGGCAGAGGAAGCCACCGACGACGCAGCGCCACCTACGGCGGCGGTCGCCGGATCACCGGATGCGGCGCGCGAACGCGAGTCGCAGGCGGAGACGGGGCGGGGGTCGTCACTCGGCGCGTCTTACGCGCAAACCGCGGTGGAAGTGCGCACCCCCGAGGCGTGGTACGCCGACATCGAGAAGCTCCGCGCAGAGGGCCGCGTGGGAGAGGCGGATCGCGAACTCGAACGGCTGAAGGCGGCGCACCCGAAGTGGCTCGAGCGACATCTCGAGGAACTGAAGCGCCGCTGACCCGCGGCGCGGGCGAGCCTACTCTTCTTCAAGGCGGCGCCGGCCTTCCTGCAGCTCGCGCCGCTGCTTCGCGTCGACCGCCGGGAACTTCGGGTCCATGCGGGTGAGCGTCTCCACCAGCGTTCGCGCAACGGCCACGCGCATGTACGTCTTGTCGTCCGCCGGAATGGCGTACCAGGGTGCCCACTTGCGCGAAGTCGCGCGCAGCATCGCCTCATAGGCCGACTGGAAATCGTCCCAGCGCGCGCGATCGTCGAGATCGCCCAGGCGGAATTTCCAGTTCTTGTCCGGATCCTCGATCCGGCTCATGAAGCGCTTCTTCTGTTCCTTGCGCGAGACGTTGAGCCAGAACTTGACGATCACGGTGCCATTGCGCGCGAGGTGCTCCTCGAAATTCCGGATCGACTCGAAGCGTTCCTCCCAAATGCGCTTCATGTCGATATCGGGCAGGTGCTGCGCGGCGAGGAACTCCGGGTGCACGCGCACGACCAGCACTTCCTCGTAGTGGCTGCGGTTGAATACGCCGATCTTGCCGCGCTCCGGCAGGCGCGCCGCGACGCGCGCGAGAAAGTCGTGCCGCAGTTCCAGTTCGCTCGGCCGACCGAATGCGTGCACGCGAAAGCCCGCCGGATTGACGCCGGAAAACACCTTGCGGATCGTGCTGTCCTTGCCCGCGGCATCGAGGGCCTGGAACACCGTCAGGATCGCGCGACTCTCTTCCGCGAAGAGCCGGTGCTGGAGTTTGTCCAGCCGGGCGACGAGATCCTCGAGCTGTTCCCCGAGCACGGCCTTCGAGGGCGTTTCTTGCGGCGGATCGCGGGAGAAGTCGCCGATCGAGAAACGGCCATCGAACGGCACGAGATGGCGCTTCGGGAAATCCACATTGTGGATGCTCATGACCTGTCCCTTTCCACCCGGATGAAGAGCCACAGCGCGGCGCCGATGAGCGCAAACACCGAGCCGCTCGAAAGCGTTATCGGCCAACCCGCGCGATCGACCAGCAATCCGACGACGGGGGCCAGAAAACCCGCCGCATTGCCGCCCGTGTTGACCACGCCGTAGGCAGTGGACGCGTGCGGGCCGCCGACATAGGTCGCGGCGGAGGCGAATGGACCTTCCGTGAACTGCGTGAATCCAAAACACAAGGACAGCAAGCCGACCGCCACGTAGGGATTGGCGGCATGCATGCCCGCAATCAGGAACACCGCAACCAGGACCAGGCCGATCATCGCCGGCAGGCGGCAACCCCAACGGCCTCCGAAGCGATGGCACAGGCGATCGCAGATGAACCCGCCGGTAGCGGCCAGGGCTGCGCCAGTCGCGAATGGGAGCACATACAGGAACCCGCTCTCCAGCAACGCGAAGCCGCGTTCCTCGACCAGATAAATGAACAGCCATTGCGCAAATATGTAGAACACGTAATTCATGCAGAAATAAGCGGCAGCAAGCAGTAGCACGTCCCGGCGCATCAGCACCTCGCGCCAGCTCCCGGGCGCCGGGCTCTCTGTTGCCGCCGGATCGCGATCGCGATTGATCAACGCGATTTCCGCTGGCGTGATCGCTCGATGCTCGGACGGCCGGTCGCGGCCGTACCAATACCACCAGGCGCCGACCACGAACCCGAGCGGCGCCAGCGCATAGAATGAGTTTCGCCAGCCGAATTGCACGATCAGGAGCGTTACGACGGGCCCGATGGCCGCCTGGCCGAGAGTGAGGCCGGTGGAGTTCAGGGAATTGGGAAATGCCCAGTTGCCGGTCGGAAACCACCGCGCGATGGTTCCCGTCGTGATCGGGAAGATCGGAGCGTTTGCGACACCCATCAGGAATCGCACGACGATCAGCGACACCATTGCACCGGTTGCGGACGCGGCCATCAACCCCGGCGCGAAGCCGCTCAGGAACGTCAGCGCGCCCCAGGTGATCGCGATGACGGCCAACGCCCGGCGGTGACCGACGACTTCGCCGAAGATGCCGCCCGGAATCTGGAACAGCGTGTAGCTCAGGTTGAAGCTGCCGAGGATCCAGCCGATCTCCGTACTGCTGAATCCGAATTCCGCGCGGATGCTCGGAATGGCGACCGAGATGTTGTTCCGCAGCAGGTAATTGATGAAGGAGAGCGCGATCAGGACCGCGAGGATGCGGTATCTCACCGGCACGGAACGCAGGCTGATCATGGATGAATCACTGACTCAAGCCTTTGCGCAATGCCCGGTCGCGCTTCAGGTCGCCGAGAATCCGCTCTGCGGCGTTGTGTCCGGGCGCGCCCGTCACGCCGCCGCCCGGATGCGTGCCGGCGCCGCAGAGATAGAGCGCGGCGAGCGGCGCCGCGTAGCGCGCGTAGCCCGGCAGCGGCCGCATGAAGAAGAGCTGATCCGGCCGCAGGTCGCCGTGGAAGATATTGCCCTCGGTGATGCCGAAGACAGTCTCGAGGTCGAGCGGAGTGTAGAGGCGGCTCGCGACGAGTGACCGGCCGACCGCCGGGACGAAGCGCGTGATCTGGCGAAGAAGCTGCGCTTCGAGCCGCTCCCGCTCGAGACTCCATTCGGATCCCGCCAGGCGATACGGCAGGTACTGCACGAAACAGGTCATCACGTGCCTGCCCTTCGTCGCCAGTGAAGGATCGACGAGGGAAGGCACGACGCAATCGATCCAGAGCTCTTCCGCGATCCGGCCGCGGCGCGCCTCGCCGTAGGACTGCTGCGCGCCGTCGAGCCAGGGCACGAGCGTGTACTGGGACCGCTGCAAGGCATCGGCCGCGGGATCGCTGCGCTCGAGGACCGGCTCCTCGCCGAGCACGAGATTCAGCTTCGCGCAGGGGCCGTCCATCTTGATGCCGCGAACGCCGGCCAGAAATTCCGGATCGAGCGCCCCCTCCGGCATGAGACTGAGATAAGTCTGCTTGGGATCGGCATTCGATACGACGATGCTAGCGTCGATCTCGCTGCCGTCCGTGAGCGCAACGCCCCGCGCCCGCCCGCCACTCACCCGGATCTGCGCGACTTCGGCCTCCGTCCGCAGCTCGACGCCTTTCGAGCGGCAGGCCTCCGCCATTGCCGCGGTGATTGCGCCCATGCCGCCCATCACATGGCCGACGAATCCCTGTTTCGCTTCCGAGCCGCCGCCCAGCAGGTGGAACAGGAGACCAAAGAGCGTGCCGGGGTCGTAGGGCCCGCCGTGCTTGCCATACAGGCTGTTCGCCAGGATGAGCGATTTCAGGTGCGGCGACTCGAGCGAGCGATCGAGGAATTCGCCAAGACTGCCGGTTGCGAAGGCGACGAGTTCCGGTATCTCCCGCCCGCGCAGGCGGCGGAACCGGAGCGCGAGGCCGAGGAGTTCCTTGAGGCCCGCGAATCCGCTCCTCCCGAGATCCGGCGGCGCCTGCATGAAGAGCGGCTCGAGATGGCGCGCGAGCCCCGCGAGCCGCTCCTCGAGCGCCAGGAACCGCTCGCAGTCCGCCGGCGCGAATTGCCGCAGCAGCACGCGCATTCGCTCGCGATCGCTCCACCAGGGGAGCACGACGCCATCCGGTGTCACGGACTGGACGGTCGGATTCGCCGCGACCATGCGAAGCCCATGCCGGTCGAGCGCAAGGTCGCGGATGATCTCCGGCCGCAGCATGCTCGCCATGTACGAGGCGGTCGAAACGCGGCAGCCCGGCGCTTTCTCGTGGTCGATCTCCTCGGTCACGCAACAGCCGCCGAGTATCCCGCGCCGCTCCACGACGAGTGTCGACAACCCAGCGCGCGCCAGATAGAAGGCGGCCGTCAGGCCGTTGTGACCGCCGCCGATGACGACGACGTCGTAGCGACTTCGTGTCACGGAGTTGCGTCAGCCCCGGGGAATCCGGGACAGGTCGCCGAGGTGCCGTTCGAGATAGCGGCGGATGTCCAGGCTCGGATCCTCCATCGGCGCGTAGAAGCCGCCGCGAAATCCACGGGACTGCATGCCGACCTGCACGCCTTCGCCGACGCGCCAGTCCTGGCGGTTCACGACGTCCCAGAACTCCGCGACGTCGCGCGGGTCGAAGCCGGGTTTCGCGACTTCCGATTCGTGAAACAGGAACTCGCAGGCGATGCGCGTGAGCCCAGGTCCTTTCGGCCAGAGCGTGAACGCAGCGACGTGCTCGGCGGCGGCGGAGAGCAGCAGGTTCGGATACACGACCTCGCCCTTGTGATGGGTCTTCTCCGTGTCCGAGAGCCCAGGAAACGGCGCTCGCTTCGAATCGCCGGAGGCCGTGAAGGTCCAGGCGCCCGCCCGGTGCGGAATGCCGTCTTCCCATTCGAGCCCCGCGCCGCCCTGGTCGCGGAACGCCGGCACGAGCGCGCACAGCTCCGGATGCACCGGGCCGCAGTGATAGCACTCGTTGTAGTTCTCGAGAATCACTTTCCAGTTCGCGCGCACGTCGTAAACGAGCTGCGCGCCGCGCCGGAGGTCCTTGAATGGATAGCGGCCGAGAATGCGCGTCGCCTTCTCGACCTGGCCGGCGAGCGGCGGCGGATCGTCCGATAAGTTGAGGAAGATGAATCCGCCCCAGGTGTCGAGCGCAACCGGCACCAGTGAGAAATTCTCTTTCGGGCAGCTCGCGTCGAACTGGACGAAGGGCGCTGCCCGCAGGCTGCCGTCCAGGTTGTAGCTCCAGGCGTGATAGGGACAAACGACAGCGGCGCCGATCCTGCTCGTCCGCCTGGCATCGGGATCCGCGATGTCGGGAAGCGGATTCGCGCGGACGAGCTGGCTGCCGCGGTGCCGGCACACATTGTAAAAGGCGCGCAAGGCCTCGTCGCGGCCGCGGAGCACGAGCACGCTCTCGCCCGCGACATCGACATGCAGGCAATCGCCCTTGTCGGGAACCTGGTCCATGCGGCCGACGCAGAACCACTGGCTGTGGAAGATCCGCCGCGTTTCGAGCGCGAAGACCTCCGGGCTCGAGTAGAAATGTGCCGCGAGCGCCGGTTTCAAATCCGATGCGAGGACAGGTTTGTCGTCGGCGTTCATCATGTCCCCCGGCTCAAATCGCGGGTCCCGGCACGATCGGCGACCCGTCGAAGAAACGGCTCAACCGGAACGGCGGCAGCACGCCCGGATCCGCGGTTCCGCTCATATCCCCGCGATCAGTTTACCGGCGTTCTTACCCTATGCTAGCGGACATGCCGCAGTTCGCGTCGGCCCCCTCCCGCACTGCCTGGCTCGTGCTCGCACTCATCGCGCTCGCGAACTTCGGGAATTTCTACGTCTACGATTCGATCGGGCCGGTCGCCGACCTGCTGCAACGGCAGCGCGGATTCAGCGACACGCAGATTGGCCTCCTGAATGCCATCTACAGCCTGCCGAACGTCGTGTTGTTGCTGATCGGCGGCCTGATGGTGGACCGCCTGGGAGCCGCCCGCATGATGCTGTGGACCGCCGTCTTGTGCTTCGCGGGCGCGCTCCTGACGGCCATGAGCCCCGGCTTCGACGGCATGGCGGCGGGCCGGCTGCTGTTCGGCATCGGCGCCGAGACGTTCAATATCTGCACGCTGGCCGCGATCGTGAAGTACTTCTCGGGCCGGCACCTTGCGTTCGCCATGGGCTTTTCGATCGCCTTCGGCCGCGCCGGCGCGTTCTCCGTCGACCTGTCGCCAACCTGGATCGCGAGTGCCTACGCCGAAGGCTGGCAGGCGCCGCTCGTGATCGCCGCATTGTTCGCCGGTCTTTCGCTCGTCATGGCCACGACCTATCGCTGGCTGGATCGAGGGAAGCCCCCGGTTCGCGGCGTGGAGAACAGCGTAACAGTGCCGCGCAAACTCGCCAGCGACTGGCGTCATTTCGGCCCGGCTTACTGGTACCTGCTCGCGCTCTGCGCCCTGTGGTACGCCGTGATCTTCGCGTTCCGAAGCACGTTTTCGATCAAGTATTTCCAGCACGTCCACGGACTCGACCTCGCCGCCGCCGGAGCGATCAATGGTTACGTGTTCCTCGCGGCGCTCGTCACGACGCCGCTGTTCGGCTGGCTCTGCGATCGCATCGGGCGCTACGCGCCGCTGCTCGCATTCGGCGCATTGCTCCTGCCGTTCGCGATCGCGAGCCTGATGATCTCCGACTGGTCGCTGTGGATCGGCACGGCGCTCATCGGCGTCAGCTTCTCGCTGGTGCCCGCGGTAATGTGGCCGCTCGTGGCGCGGCTGGTGCCGCAGGACCGTCTAGGCACGGCGCTCGCCATCATGTGGGTGATGCTGAACGCCGCCATTGCCGGCGCAAATCTCGTCGCCGGCATGCTCAACGACGACTTCGGCGCGAGCGCGGGCAACCCCGGCGGCTACCGCCCGATGATGCTGTTTTTCCTCGCGTCCGGCGCGCTCGGCTTCTGTTTCGCGCTGGCGTTGTGGCTGAACGCGGGGCGGCAGCGGCACGAGGCCGCGATGCACGCCCGATAGGGCCGTCGTCCGCTGCTACAATTCCCCGTTTGGAGAAAAAACCCGCCACTGTCACGATCACCGGAGCCGCGGGCCAAATCGGCTACGCGCTCGCATTCCGCGTCGCCTCGGGCCAGATGCTCGGAACGGATCGCCCGATCAACCTGCAGCTGCTCGAGATCACGCCTGCGCTGCCCTCCCTCACGGGCGTCGTGATGGAGCTCTCCGACTGCGCTTTTCCGACGCTCAATCGCGTCGTCGCAACCGACGACGCCAGGGCCGCGTTCCGCGACTGCGACTACGCGCTGCTGGTCGGCGCCCGACCGCGCGGGCCCGGCATGGAAAGGAAGGACCTCCTGCTCGCGAACGCGCAGATTTTCTCGGCCCAGGGCCGCGCGCTCAACGAGGCTGCGAGCCGCGAGGTACGCGTGCTCGTCGTCGGCAATCCCGCGAACACGAATGCGCTCATCGCCGCGTCGAATGCCCCCGAAATCGGTGGCCGCAATTTCACCGCGATGATGCGGCTCGATCACAACCGCGCGCTCGCTCAGCTCGCCCTGAAAACCGGCGCGCGCACGACGACGATCCGGCGCATGATCGTCTGGGGCAATCACAGCGCGACGCAGTACCCGGACATTGCGCATTGCACCGTCGGCGGCAAGCCCGCGAAGTCGCTCGTGGACCAGAAATGGTATCGCGAGGAGTTCATCCCGACCGTCCAGCAGCGCGGCGCGGCGGTGATCAAGGCGCGCGGCTCCTCATCCGCGGCATCGGCGGCCTCGGCCGCGATCGATCACATGCGCGATTGGGCGCTCGGCACGCCGGTGGACGACTGGGTCAGCATGGCGGTGCCCGCCGACGGCAGCTATGGCATCGGCGAGGGCATCGTGTATTCCTATCCGGTCACCTGCAAGGACGGGCGCTACGCCATCGTGCAAGGACTCGCGATCGACGAATTCAGCCGCGAGCGCATGGACGCAACGCACCGCGAGCTGCTCGAGGAACTCGAAGGCGTGCGGGACCTGATCTGAGGAGTCGTTTCATGTCGCTCGGAATACGCGCCACGGCTGCGGCCTGCCTGTTCACGCTGGTGCTCGCCGGACCCGCTACGGCCCAGGAAAAGACGCAGAAGCCGCCGCTGCACGGATCGCACTGGATGGCGATCACGGGCAAGCCGCTCGCGGCGACCGCGGGTGCGCGCATGTTCGAGCGCGGCGGCAATGCCGTCGACGCAGCCTGCGCAATGCTCGCCGCGACCTCGACGATGTGGGACGTGCTCTCCTGGGGCGGCGAAACCCAGGCGCTGATCTACAACCCCCTCGCGCGCAAGATCGTCGCGATCAATGGACTCGGCGTCGCCCCCACCGGCGCGACCGCCGACTTCTATCGCGGCAAGGACATGAAGTATCCGCCCGAGTACGGGCCGCTCGCCGCGGTCACGCCCGGCACGCCGGGCGCGCTCATCACGATGCTCTCGGAGTTCGGCAAGCTCTCGCTCGCGGAGGTGCTCGCGCCCGCAATCGAGCTCGCAGACGGCTACCCGATCGACTCCGAAACCGCGGATCGCATAGAGCTCGAAAAAGAACATATCAAGCAGTGGCCATATGCGAAGGCCGTGATGCTTCCGCACTTCGGCGAAGCGCGCGAGGCGCCGCGCGCGGGCGAGATGTTCCGCCAGGCGGATCTCGCGGCGACGCTCAGGAAGCTCGTCGAGGCCGAAGCCAGAGCACGGAAGGCCGGCAAGTCGCGCAAGGAAGCGTTGCAGGCCGCCTACGACCGCTTCTATCGCGGCGACATCGGCGACGAGTTCGTGCGCGGCGTGCAGGAACAAGGCGGACTGATTACGAAGAACGACCTTGGCCGCTGGCGCGTCGAGCTCGAGGAGCCGCGGCACACGAATTACCGCGGAATCGACGTCTACAAGCTCGACCACTGGGTGCAGGGACCCGCGATGCTGCAGGCGCTCAACATCCTCGAGAACTTCGACCTGAAGGCGATGGGCTACAACAGCGCGGGCTACATCCACACGGTTTACCAGGCGATGAGTCTCGCCTTCGCCGACCGCGATTTCTATTACGGCGACCCGTACTTCCCGCCGGTCGAGCCGATCGAGGGACTGCTCTCGAAGGATTACGCAAAATCACGGGCGGCGCTCGTGAAGCCCGATCGCAATGACCCCGCGATCGGGCCCGGCGATCCCTACCCCTACCAGGGCGGAACGAATCCATACGCGGAGCTGCTCCGGAAGCGCGCGGCGGCTGTGCCTTCATTCGATGCGGCGCGTTTCGCCGCCGCGACCGACCCGGATACCGGCTCGTTCCGACGCGGCACGACGACCGTCATCGCGGCCGACAAGGAAGGCTGGCTCGTCTCGATGACACCCTCCGGCGGCTGGCTACCGGCGGCCATCGCGGGCAGGACCGGCATCGGCATGAGCCAGCGCGCGCAGTCTTTTGTTCTGGACTCAACGGAGAATCCGTTCAACGTGATCGAGCCCGGCAAGCGCCCGCGCGCGACGCTGACGCCCTCACTCGCGTTCAAGGACGGCAAACCCTGGCTCGCCTTCGCCGTGCAGGGCGGCGACACGCAGGACCAGAATCTCCTTCAGTTTTTCCTGAACGTCGCCGAGTTCGGCATGACGCCCCAGCAGGCCGCCGAAGCGCCGAACTTCAACAGCTGGCAGATGCACGATTCCTTCGCCGCGCACGAGATCTTCCCGGGCCGCCTGACCCTCAACAGCGCGATCCCGGACTGGGTGCGGCGCGACCTGAAGGGCCGCGGCTACAAGCTCGAGTACGGTTCGCGCACTTCCGGACCGATCAACGCGATCCTGCTCGACCACGCGCAGGGCACGATGTGGGGCGGATCCAGCAACCACGGCGAGGACTACGGCATCGCCTGGTGAAATGGCGTAGGATGCGCGCCACGTCCGCCTCGGGGCGGGCATAACGACAACATTAGGGAGCAGACATGAAGATGAAGACCATCTGCCTGCTGGCTGCGGGCGCGCTCGTCGCGTCCACCGCCATCGCGCAGGAGCACTGGACCGAGGGCCCCGTGTGGGCGTGCGAGGCCTACCGCACCAGTCCCGGCCAGTTCGACGCCTACCTCGAATACATCCGCGCCCAAGTGGAGCCCCAGAACATCGAGGCGAAGAAGCAGGGGCTGATCCTCGACTACAAGGCGTTCGTCAAAGCGCCGAACGACCCGCAGGATTACGACGTGCTGTTCTGCACGCTGTATTCGAACTTCGCCAAGGCGCTCGACTACAACAAGGGCGACGACGACAAGGCCAAGGCGATCTCGGCGGCGCACTTCGCGACAGCTGATGAGGACAAGCAGGATGAGATGATCAAGCCGCGCCTCGATATGCGCACCTATCTCGGCACGACCTATGTCCGAGAAGTGACGCTGAAGCCCGCCAAAAAATAAGCGCGTTGTATCTGACCACGAAGCCGGCGCCTGCGCCGGCTTCTTTTTTTCAGTTCGCGGCTTTCGCCTGGCTGGCGACGGTCTCGAGGCCGGCGACGTTGACGCCGGTCGCGAGCGCGGCCTTCAACTCGTCGACGCTCGCGGCATTGCCCGAGACCTGGACCGAAAAGCGCTGGCCGACGATCATGCCGTACTCGCCATTGCCGTTCGTCGCGTCCCAGCGCTCGTGGATCATGCGCCCGTCCGCACGATAGTCGCGCTCGTAGCCGCCTTGCCACTCGCGCTCCTGCTCGACGTTGGCCCAGGTAGCGAGCGCGACGAATCCCTGCGCTCCGCCCGTGTCGGTGATCTCGAGTCGGAGGTTCCGGCCCGAGCCATCC